>WNGG01025310.1_pt1 | contig 11786 bp, 12 predicted proteins | sample 5400661 | NCBI WGS metagenome assembly WNGG01 (sample SAMN13153372, study PRJNA577476) | soil metagenome | isolation source: 100 cm soil or saprolite under Garry oak tree replicate 1 | place: USA:California | collected 2016-06-15 | reverse complement strand
GCCGCGACATACTGGTCGTACACCATCAGGACGTCGTCCCCGGCGATGCGCGTCAGGTCCACCCCGACCGCGACACCCGTCGCCCGATATTGCCCCGCGGCCCCGGCGGTGTTGGCGACCGCAGTCTCCGAGACTTCGCGCTCGATCGCCACGTTCACCTGGCAGCCGTCGCGATCCAGGCGGCCGAGGAGCGACCGCCCGATTTCAATGAGGGCGTCGAGGGAGGCGTCTGCGGCGTTATCGAAGTACGTGGGGACGGGGGGAAGTGGGGCCGGGGGCGGAAAACCCAGGTTGAGCGGTTCGCCGAGGGCCGCCGAGGCGAGCGCGCGGGCGAGGAGGTCGTCCGGGGCAGCGTCGGCGGCCGTCGTGCCGGCCACGCCGACCTGGCCGTCCTTCACGACCCGGAGGTTGATCCCGGTCTCCTCGGTGGTCCCGGCGCTCTTGAAGCGGCCCGCCTCGAAGGCGAGCGTGGTGCGCTCTTCGCGGCGCCACAGAGCGTCCCCGGCCTGGGCGCGCCGCCGCACCGCCGCGAGCAGGTCCGCGATCACGCCGGGACGTCTCCCCCGACGAGGGCCTCCTCGATGCGCACGTGGGGCGCGCCTTCAGTGACCGGCAGCGGGAACTGCCCGCCCTTGCCGCAGCCGCCGCCCATCTGGTTCCACTGGAAGTCGCCCGCCACACGCTCGATGCGGTCGAGCGTTTGGAACAGATTGCCCGCGAGGACGACGTCCTTGACCAGCTCCGCCACCCGGCCGTCGCGGATCATGTAGCCGTAGGCGGCGGTGAAGGAGAAGTTCTCGAGCAGCGTCTGCCCCCCGAACGCGCCGCACGCGTACACGCCCAGCTTGATGTCGCGGATCAGGTCCGCGAACGTGCCTCCCCCGGCGCCGGCGGCGATGTACGTATTGGTCATCCGCACGATGGGCGCGTGCCGGAACGAAAGCGCGCGCGCGTTCCCGGTCGGCCGCTCGCCCAGGCGCGCCGCGGTCTCGCGCGAGTGCAGACGGCCCACGAGGATCCCGTCTTTGATGAGCGCCGTGTCCTGGGTCGGCGTCCCCTCGTCGTCGAACGGCAGGGTGCCGCGGAGGCCGGGCGCCGCGCCGTTGTCGCCCACGTTCAACACCGGCTTCCCGAAGCGGCGTCCCAGGGTCATCATCTCGCGCGCCTGGGGGTTCTCGTAGACGAAGTCCGCTTCCGAGAGGTGGCCGAACGCTTCGTGGATGAAGACTCCGCCGAGCTCGGGGTCGAGGACGACCGGATAGGTCCCGCCCCGCACGCGGGGCGCGTCGAGGAGCGCGATGGCCCGCTCGGCGACGGTCCGGAACCCGGCCTCGCGGCCCTGGGCGGCGTTCCACCCTTTGCGGTAGCCGATCGACTCCAACCCCTTCTCGATCACGCCGTCGCGCCGGGCGATCGCCGTCCCCGAGAGCACGACCTCGGGGCGGAGCTGGTAGATCAGCGCGCCCTCGGAATTGGCGTACCAGACCTCGCTGACCTCGTCGTGGTAGCTGGCCTGGGTATCGACGATGCGGTCACCGACCGCGAGCATCGCGCCGTTGTAAGCCTCGAGCAGGCGCTTCTTCTCGGCGAGCGGCACGCCGCGCACGTCGCCGTCCAGGTCGAGGACCGCGTCGGCCTCGCGGGGCTGAACCTCGGCGAGGCGGATCGGCTCGTCGAGGCGCACCGCCCGGGAGAGCTCGGTGGCGCGGGCCACCATCGCGGGCAGCCGGTCGAGCGACGTGAACGACGCGACGCCCCAGCCGCCGCCTTTAGTGAGGGCGCGGACGAAGCCGCCGACGTCCTCGCTGGCAGTCGCGGCCTCGAGGCGGCGGCCGCGGAAGGCGACGGCGGAGCTCCAGGTCCGCTCGACGCGGATTTCGGTGTAATCGGCTCGGGAGGACTGCAGCGCGTCGCGGAGGCGATCCTTCACTGGCCCAGGTCGCGGAGTTTTTCCGCGTAGTCGGGCCGCATGACGATCTCGCCGTCCACGATGACCTCACGATCCCAGGGGAGGATGATGAAGTTCTCGGTCTCGAGGGCGCAGTAATCGGGCGCGAACGGCCCCGTGCGGAACGAGACCGCCGTCTTGACGAACGCGGGCTTGAGCTCGCGCACGGCGTTCAGGGCCAGCTTCATGGTGTCGCCGCTGTCGCACGTCTCGTCCACGATGAGGACCTGCCGCCCGGTCACGAGGGCCGGCGGTCCCGCGATCACCACCGGCCGGCTGCCGCTGTCGGCGCGGGTGATCGCCATCGAGGCGAAGTCGCACTGCAGGATGCTGGAGATGACCGCGCCCGGGATCACGCCCGCCTTCGCGATGCCGAGCACCAGATCGGGCTCGTAGTCGCGGTACACCTTGAGCGCCAGCGCGCGGCACAGCTCCCCGAAGAACGGCCAGTCCACCTGCAGCACCCCGGTGGGGGAGTGGCGTCCGGGGCGCGAGGAGCGCGGAGCGGGAAAGCGCGGCACGGCAGGCATGGGAGGGGAAGCTACGTTGCGGACGCGGGAGCCCGCAAGCTATTTTCGGCGCATGGGTTTCTGGCGCCGTCTTTTCGGCGGCTCGCGCGACGATCTCAAACCCCAGCGCCTCGATTATCTCAACGAGGCCCTCGCGTTGGAACGGCAGGGCGACTACGACGCCGCCCTCACGTCCTACCGCCTCGCGGTGCGCGATCATCCCAACGATGCGCGCATCCTGCAGAACATGGCCATCTGTTTCACAAAGACCGGCCGCATCGATGAGGCGATCCGCCACTACCGCCGCGCGCTCGAGCTCGATACCGCGCTCGCCGGCGCGCACTACGGGCTCGCATTCCTGCTCCTGAAGCGCGGCGACCCCGATGGGGCCGCGCAACACCTCAAGGCATTCCTGATCCAGCCGCCAAAAGGCCCCGACGCCCAGAAGTGGGTGGAGCACGCCACCAACGCGCTCCGCGACATGGGCGTAACGCCGCCCGCTTCCCCGCCCCTCTCCGCGGAGGCGCCCTGACGCGGCGCGCCTGCGCGCGCGTGGGTCTTTGCCTCCTCGCCGCGGCCGCCTGCGGAAAGCTGGGGACGGACCTCAACGCCATCGTCGCGCTCGACGTGAGCCTGCCCGACAGCGGGCGCGTCGAGGTCGGTGACGACACCCTCGTGCCGCGCGCCCGAGCGCTCAATGGGCACGGCGACTCGGTCGCCGCCACGATCGTGTGGGCGCGCCTCGACACCACCGTGCAGGTGATCGACAGCCTGACCGGCGCCACCGTCGGGCTCACCGGCGGCCTGACGGGCCGCCTGCAGGCGCGGGTCGGCAACCTGCGCTCGAACCCCCTCACTCTCAGCGTCCAGTCGCCCCTCGATTCCATCGTCGCCGCCGCACCCCTGCGCAGCACCGTGACCGTGAGCACCCCGGACTCGCTCTCGGATTCCCTCCGGGTCCAGGCGTATGCGACCCCTGCCAACAACGCCTTGAGCCTGACGGGCCGGCCCATCGCCTTCACCGCCACCGTCTATCCGAGCGGCCTCATGACGGTCACATTGGTCCCCAGAGACACGGTGCGCACCACCACCAGCGGCCTCGCGGTCGTGCAGGTGCGCTACACGGGCGGCACCGTGCCCGACTCGGTCGTGGTGACCGCGACGGCGTACCACCACGACGGCACCCCGGTCCCCGGCTCGCCGATCACTTTCGTCGTGGGGTTCCTGCCATGAGCAAGGCGAAGGGGACGCTGACGCAGCTGTTCTTCGAGACGATGACGGGGTACGCCGACCGGCTGCCCTGCGCGTATCGGGCGAAGGTCGGCGGCACCTGGCAGGCCATCACCCACCGCGACGCCGAGCGGCGCGCCCGGCACCTCGCGCTGGGGCTCCGCGAGCTCGGCATCCAGGCCGGCGACCGCGTGGCGATCCTCTCGGAGACGCGGGTGGAGTGGGCGCTGGCCGACTTTGCGTGCCTGTGCGCGCAGGCGGTGGACGTCCCGATCTATCCGACCCTCACCGCCAAGCAGATCGAGTACATCCTCAGCGACTCCGGCGCGGTCGGCGTGTTTTGCTCGACGGCCGAGCAGGTCGCGAAGGTGATCGAGGTGAAGGCCCGCCTGCCGGCCCTAAAGCACGTGATGGCGTTCGAGAGCCCGGCGGCACGTCCTGGCGTGACCCTGCTCGGCGATCTCGAGGCGAAGGGCAAGGCGGCGGAGGGCCGGTACCCGCGCTTCAAGGAAGACGCGCTGGCGGTCTCGCCCGATGCCCTGGCCACGCTGATCTACACCTCGGGGACCACGGGCGACCCCAAGGGCGTGATGCTCACGCATAACAACATCTGGAGCAACGTGCAGGCGGTGCTCCAGGTGCTGGACCTGGGCGACGCGGAAGAGTGCCTCGCGATGCTCCCGCTGAGCCACATCTTCGAGCGGATGGTGGACTACACGCTGATGCAGGCAGGGGTGATCATCAACTACGCGGAGTCGTTCGACAAGGTCGCCGCGAACCTGGGGGAGGTGCACCCCACGATCGTCGTCTCGGTGCCGCGACTGTATGAGAAGGTGTATGCCCGCGTGTTGGAGAACGCGCTCTCCGGCTCCGCGATCAAGCGCAAGATTTTCTTCTGGGCGAAGCGGGTGGGCGCGCAGTGGGCGAACCACCGTCTCGCCGGCGTGTCGATTCCCCCCTGGCTCGCATTCCGGCGCGCCATCGCCGACCGGCTGGTGTTCGCCAAACTGCGCGCGCGCACCGGCGGCCGGATCAGGTTCTTCGTGTCCGGGAGCGCGCCGCTGTCGGCGGAGATCGCCAAGTTCTTCTACAGTGCGAGCCTGCCGATCATCGAGGGGTACGGGCTGACCGAGACCTCGCCGGTGTTGACCCTGAACCCGATCGACCGCCCCAAGCTCGGCAGCGTGGGTCCGGTGGTGCCGGGCGTGCAACTCAAGATCGCCTCCGACGGGGAGATCCTGGCCAAGGGCCCCAACATCATGAAGGGGTATTACAACAAGCCCGAGGCGACCAAAGAGGTCTTCAACCCCGAGGGGTGGTTCTGCACCGGGGACATCGGTGAGCTCGACGCCGACGGGTATCTCAAGATCACCGACCGCAAGAAGGATCTCTTGAAGACCGCGGGCGGCAAATACATCGCCCCGCAGCCGATCGAGAACCAGGTCAAGCTCAACAAGTTCGTCGCCAACGCCGTGGTGCTCGGCGACAAGCGCAAGTTCCCGATCATTCTCATCGTTCCGAACTACGAGCAGCTGGAGAAGTGGGCGGCGACCCGCGGGCTCGCGGCCGGTTCGCACGCCCACCTGCTGGCGCTCGCCGACGTCAAGGCGAAGATCGAGCGCGAGGTGATGGGCCAGCTGCGCGAGCTCGCCAAATACGAGATGCCGAAGAAGGTGGTGCTGATCGAGAACGACTTCACGATCGAGTCAGGCGAGCTGACGCCGACCCTCAAGGTGAAGCGGCGCGCGGTGGAAGCGCACTACAAGGACGTGATCGACCGGGCGTACGCCGAGGCCGACAAGATGGCGGCGGCGATCGAGGGCTGACGGAGGCGGACGGGGACGGGCAGAGACGGACAGGGGCGGACGGAGACGGCCGCCCTATTTCTTTTCGCCGACGAACAGCCCCTGCCCCGTCGCGAGCTGTGTGAAGCCGTCGGGCCGGGCCGCTTCGTTTTTTGCTCTCGCAGACCAACAGGCTCAGCACCGCCAGCTCTTCAACGCCGGCGGGCGGGTTGAGGCCGATGAAGTGGATTCCCCCCATCAAGGCCGCGAGTCCGACGGCGTAATGGGCTGCCGAGCCCACGAGCACGACGTAGCCGCCCGGTCCACTAAGATCCAAGAGCGCTTGAAGTGTCTGCGCGTCGGGATGAGCGATGAGAGATGAGGGATGAGCGGTCGTTGCTCCTCTCTCCTCTCTCATCTCTCTTCTCACGAAGTACACGATCCCATCCGCGATCTTGTACTCCCGCTGGCACACCGGACATCCCACGACGCCCGCCCGTACCATCCGTCCAGACATCTCGCCGGTCGAGAGCACGAGGAACTCGTCCCGGTGCGGCTCGGGGCAACGGAGCATTTCCGTCAGCTCAATGTGCATCGGGCCGGAACTCGACCCAAGTCAGCTTCCCCGCGGCGACACGCACGCGGCGAAACACCTTCTTGCCCTCGATTTCGACGCCGAGGGTGTAGTCGCCGGGCGGGACGTCGGAGATGGCGAAGTGCTCGTGGTAAACGGGATCCGAGTGATTGCGTGGGCCGTAGGTCTCGATGAACGAGAACGGGGTCTCCTGCGGCTCGGGTTTCACGAGCCCGTAGACGCGGGCCTGCTGGACCGGTTGTCCCTTCGAATCCCACACCTGCCCGGCGACGAGCCCGGTGCCCGGGAGCGGATCGATCCAGAGCTCGGGGTTGGTGTTGAAGGGCGGGTAGCGGACGTCAGGGTGGACGATCTTGCTGGAGTCGGTGGTCGGGGCCGCGTGGACTTCGAGGTGCAGGTGATCGTTGGTCGCCCGGCCCGTGTTGCCGACCAGGGCGACGACGTCGCCAGTTTTGACGCGCTGGCCGACCCGGACGAGCAGCTTGGAGTTGTGGTAGTAGACGGAGTACACGTACAGCGACCCGGGTAGGTTAACCCCGGGGCCACGCCCCGGGGTCAGCCGACGGTCGTGGCGAATGGCGATAGTGTTGGCCCCGGCCTCGGCCGGCCCCGAGTAGATCACCACGCCGTCACCGATGGCGTGGACGGGGGTGCCGTCGGGGTTGTTGAACTCGACGCCCTGATGCGGCTGAAAGTTGCCGCCCATGGTCGAGCCGAAGCGGTAGGTCTGGTCGATGTAGGGTTGGTCGGTAAGCGCGATGGGGCGGCGGAACCAGGTGTGACGTGGCCCTGTCGGAAGGGCAGGCTTCGTGAGCGATCCCTCGGCCGGGCCCGAGAACGTTCGGCCAATCCGGAGCGGCCCACGCACAGAATCAGACCGCCAATCCACGTGATGCCCTGCCGAATCCAAGACCATGTCGGGACCCAGCCCCTCTCGACAGATCCGAGAACACCGCCCGGCGCTGAATTCCTGCCAAGGTCGAGTGCCGCGCTCCAGCTCGGCGACTCCGCGCAGGTGGCCAACGACAAGTGCCCCTGCGTGTGTATACATGTATAGCGCGTACTGATTGCGGATCTTCCCCATCACCGGATCCTTCGCCGTCGTCGTCCCGATGGAGTCCGTGATCACCGCCCACGTTTTGCCGTCGTCTCCCGTGAGTTTGATCCCGTCCGCCGTCGCGATGTAAGTCGTGTCCCCCACGGTGACGATCCCGTTCGGCGCGACGTACTGCCACTCGGGACCGAGCTGGCGAAACTCCCAGTTCTTCCACGTCTTGCCGCCGTCGCTCGACACACCCCACCCGTTCCCCACCGTGCCGTACCAGATCTCGCCCCTGGGCCCGAAGGCGAACGCGTGCACGAAGTCCCAGGAGATAGAATGCACCGCGGTGTCGTTTGAGGAGCGGATCCGTTCCCACGTGGTGGCAGTCGGGCGCAGGACAAAAATGCCTTGCCCGTAGGTCCCCACCCAGATCGCGCTGTCGGGACCGCGGGCCAAAGCAAGAACATGAACGCCCCAACCGGACGAGTCCGGGAGGGGCGGAACGCTCTGCGCAGCGAGCGGCGTGGCTGCGCATACGGCCCATACGGCCATACGGCCCATACGGCCATACGTCATCTCGCTATCCCCTCGGCGCGTAGATCGTCGGCACCAACCGGATCTCCGTCACATCGACCTGCGGCGGCCGCGTCACTGCCCACCGCACCGCCTCCGCCACATCTTCGGCGCGCAGCATGTCCTTGCGCTTGGTGAACCCCGGCTTGGAGTCGGGATCGACGGCGTCCCAGATGTCGGTGTCCACCGGCCCCGGCGACACGAGCGTCGTGCGTACCCCCGACTTCGCCGTCTCCACCCGGATCACCTCGTGCATGCCGCGCAGGCCGAACTTGCTCGCGGCGTAGGCGGTGGAGCCGGAAAACGCGACGTGGTCCGAGATCGAGCCGATCGTCACGAGGTGCCCGCTGCCGCGCTCCACCATCATCGGAACGAACGCGCGGGCCACGAGAAACAGGCCGGTGAGGTTGACGGCGATCAGTTTGGAAAAGTCCCCGGGGGACGTCTCCTCGAGCCGCTTGATGAAAAATATCCCCGCGTTGTTGACGACGACGTCCGGGACGCCGAGCTCGCCGCGGACGTTGGCCACGGCGCGCTCGACCTGGGCCGGGTCGCTCACGTCACAGCGAAGATCGGTCTGGCGGTCCGCCGAGCCGTCGGTGAGCGAGCGGGCGAGGCGCACGACGTGGAAACCCGCCGCCCGCAGCTCGTCGGCCACCGCGAGGCCGATGCCGCGCGAGGCGCCGGTGACGACCGCGAGCGTCACCCGAGCCAGTGGCCGCCGTGCACCAGGCGCAGGAACTCGTCGCGCGTCTTGCCGTCGTCGCGGAACGCGCCGCGCAGGGCGCTCGTGACCGTCTTGGAGTTCTGCTTCTCCACCCCGCGCATCATCATGCACAGGTGGTAGGCCTCGATCACCACGCCGACGCCGAGGGGCTTCAAGACCCGGCACAACGCGTCGGCGACCTGGTCGGTCAGCCGCTCCTGCACCTGGAGCCGGCGCGCGAACACCTCCACGACCCGCGGGATTTTGGACAGCCCCACGATTTTGCCATTGGGCAGGTACGCCACGTGCGCCTTGCCGAAGAACGGCAGCAGGTGGTGCTCGCACAGCGAGTAGATCTCGATGTCGCGCACGCAGATCATGCTCTCGTGCTTTTCGGTGAAGATCGCGTCCCCGATCACGTCCTCGACCGCCATCTGGTAGCCGCGCGTCAGCCACTTGAGCGACGCTTCGACGCGCGCCGGGGTCTCCCGCAGCCCCTCGCGCTTCGGGTCTTCGCCCAGCTGCTCGAGCATGGCGCGCACGAGCGGCTGGAAGGGGTTGCGCGCCTCAGTGGGCGGCACGTGCTCCTCGTGGAAGCTGTGCAGGCTGGCCGACTTCATTTCATCGCGTCCCATCGTTCACGCCCCGTCGTAGTCCACGTAATTACGCTCCGTCTCCCACAGCCGGATGTGCGCCAGCCGGGCCGGCTTGACGGCCGGCTCCAGTACCCGCCAGCACACGACCGCGATGTTCTCCGCCGAGGGATTCAGGTCGCGAAACCACGGGACGTCGAGGTTCAGGTTCTTGTGATCGAGGTGCCGCACCAGGCACTCGGTGACGATTTCCTTCAGCCGCTGGATGTCCAGCACGTAGCCGGTCGCGGGATCGATCTCTCCCTCCACGGAGACCTCGAGGTCGTAATTGTGGCCGTGGAAGTTGGGGTTGCTGCACACGCCGAATACGCGCGCGTTCTCCGCCTCGCTCCACCGCGGGTTGCTGAGCCGGTGGGCGGCGTTGAAGTGGACGCGACGGGTGACGACGCAGCGCGGCATGGCTAGATTGGGCTCCTCCGTGCGACTGCTAAAGGTACTCGCGGCCGTGTCCCAGGCGGGAGCCTCCGCGCTCTCGGCCCTGTGGACCTTTCCCAGCATCCTCGCCTCGGCGTTCCTCGTGGCGTGGGGCGCGGAAGCCGCCCAGTTCCTCATCTCCCAGGGCCTCGCGCTCGCGCTGCTGGCCTGGCTGCAGACGCTCCCCGAGTTCGCGGTCGAAGCGGTGATCGCGTGGGAGGCGGGCAAGGACCCCGAGCGCGCCCACCTGGCGATCGCGAACCTGACCGGCGCCATCCGCCTGCTGCTCGGCCTCGGCTGGCCGATGATCTACTTCGTGTTCGCCGTTTCCGGCCGCAAGACCGCGGGCGAGCGGCTGCCGGCGATCAAGCTCGACAAGGAGCACGCGGTCGAGGTGATCGGGTTGATCCCGCCGCTGCTCTACTTCCTGGTGATCCTCGCCAAGCGCAGCTTCGGCTGGGTGGACGCCGTGGTGCTGATCGCGTTGTACGTGGCGTACCTCTGGGTGCTGTTCAGGAACCCGCCGCACGACGCGGAGAAGGTGAGCTCAGCGCCGGCGGTCTCCCGCTGGGCATACCGCCAGCGCGGCTGGCGGCGCCCGGCGGCGATCATCGGCCTGTTCACGGTCGGCGGCGCGCTGCTGTACGTGACGGCTCATCCCTTCCTCGAGTCGATGCTCGCCGTGGCCGGCGTGGTGGGCGTGAGCCAGTTCGTGCTGGTGCAGTGGGTGGCGCCGTTTCTCTCCGAATTCCCGGAGAAGGTCTCGGCCTTTTACTGGGCGCGGCGCGTCACGCACGCGCCGATGGCGCTCATGAACCTCGTGTCGAGCAACATCAACCAGTGGACCGTGCTCGCCGCGATGATCCCCCTGGTGTACGGCTACTCGCACCTCCAGCACTTCGGCGTGTGGAGCGCCTTTCACTTCGACGACGCGCAGCAGCTCGAGATCCTGCTCACGCTGCTGCAGACCGCCCTGGCGATGCTGCTGCTCTTCAAGATGGAATTCGAGTGGCTCGACGCCACGATTATCTTCGTGCTGTGGCTTGGGCAGTTCCTGCGGCCGTCGCTGCGCGAGGAAGTGGCCGTGGCCTACGGCCTGTGGATGGCGATCCTGGTGGTGGGCTTCGTGGTGGGGGGGAAGCCGGTCCTGGCACCGAAGTACTTTTGGGAGACGATTAAGGGCGAGGGAAGGACGGAATGACGGAAGGACGATGCGGGACTTGCCTGCCATCCCCGTACCGTCCTTCCGTCCGTCCGTCGCAGTTCTTTCCCAGAAACACGATCGGCCGGATCGCATCGTAGACGCGGCCGGCCGGTCGGGCGCAACAGGAACGGAGAGAATTATTGAAGCCCGAGCGATTACGTTTGGTCCCTCACCGTGGCTTCTGTCTTCCCCAATCGAGGGGGCGTGACATCCGCTCCAGTATCCGGGTCCACGATCGAGCCTGTTGGCTCAATAATTATGCTCTCCGTCCCTGAACTCAAATTACGACGTCGAGCGGGGACGTCAAGCCAAGCCGTCGAGCGAAAGCGTAAGGGGGGAACGTGAATCTCACCGTGCTATTCGGGATCGTTTCGCTGGTCGTGTGGGTCGTGCTGGCGTTCGTCGTAGCGGTGCCGGCGGGCTGGGTGCACCTGTTCTATGCCGCGGCCGTCGTGCTGTTCGCCCGGCGGGTGATCGCGGGGGCCCCACGGTTCCGCTCGTGAGCCTGGCGCCCCACCCTGGCGGCCACCCTTCCCGCACCCTACACTAGCGCCCGTGCCCCAAGTCAAACGCTGGAACCCCACCATCGGCCCGTTGCAGCTCGGCACCCTGCGCCGCGCGCTCGAGGCCGAGGGAATGGTCACCGCCTGGTGGTCCGACGTGGCCAACACGCGCACGCCCGAGCACGCGCATCCCTTCGCGGAGACGCGCTGGGTGCTGTCCGGATTCGTCCGCGTGACGGTCGGCCGGGACGCCTTCGACCTGGGTCCCGGCGACCGCCTCGACCTCCCCGCCGGGACCCTGCACGCCATCGAAGTCGTCGGGCTCTCGCCCGTGGTCTACGTGACGGGAAGCCCCGACCGGTCGCTGATTACAGCCCGGCCTTGAACAGCAGGCGGTTGGGCGTCCCGCTCGGATTGCCGGCAATCACGTCCGCCGTCGCGTTCGCGATGATCCAGTCCGACACCGTGGCCGAGGGCGCGTCGCCGAAGGCGCTCTTATAGAGCGCGGCCACGCCCGCCACGTGCGGAGACGCCATCGACGTCCCGCTCAGCGTCGCCGTGAGGCCGAGGAGAAAGTCGGACTTGATCGCGGAGCCAGGTGCGTAGGTCTCCACGCACGCCCCCC
>WNGG01029245.1_pt1 | contig 11788 bp, 9 predicted proteins | sample 5400661 | NCBI WGS metagenome assembly WNGG01 (sample SAMN13153372, study PRJNA577476) | soil metagenome | isolation source: 100 cm soil or saprolite under Garry oak tree replicate 1 | place: USA:California | collected 2016-06-15 | reverse complement strand
GCTCCTTCGCCGCAGCCTCCGACGGCGGGGCCACCCAGCTCGACACCGTGGCCATGCGTCCGGGATCCATCTCCCACGTCGCGAGCGTGGGCAGGTCGTCATCACGCAAGCCGCGCAGCCGCACCAGCGCGCCGACGAGGATCGAGTCGCCATAGCCGAATGCGCCGGAAACCTCGGTGAGTTCGGTCATGTGGCTGATACTGCCGCATGCCAGACGCCCGGCGTGACGCGGTCCCGACGTGCGGGGCCCGCGCCTGCTCATCTCAACGCGGCGACACGCGGCCAACCCCGGCGAGCCCATCACGACCGGCCATCCGCTCGATTTATCAAACACTCACTTAGCCACGAGTCGCAGCGGGTGCGGGCGTGTGGGCACCAGCGCGGGAACGCTGCTTAGGGGATGATAAGGATGGCTCGCCGTGGTGCCCCACCCCGTGGCTGGAACTTACCTAGAAGCAAGGCCGTTGCTGTCACCGTGGCGATGCCGTGAACAGGCAGCCGTCAGCGGCACCTGACGTCCCGGCACCCTGACGTCCCGACCACGTCCCGACCCCCAGCCCCCGGACACGCCGGCACCCCTCGGCACTCTGGATACCCCCGGACACGCCGGCACCCCTGAACACCTCCGTGCGGCCGATCTTAGCCTTTGTGCGCGGCGTAGTATTTCTTTAGCGCCGTATTTATCTCATCTTCGCCGTAGGCGAGCAGCTCCGGTGGCGGCGTGTAGTCAGAGTCGATTTCATCCAGCAGCTTCGAATAGAACTGTTTTAGTTGTTCCTCGATTATCGGTGGCCATTCCATTGGAATGTCCCAGTCTTGCTCGTAGCCAAGCGCCAGCGTGTGCTGCACGGCGGTCTTCAGGCAGTACTCGCGGCTCATCGCCTGGATCGGCGGGCGAACCGGATTAAACACGTCCAGATCCTTGTCGTAGGCTTCGCCTAGGATCCGGGCTGCGAATTCGTGCGCGAGCAAGGGTGACTGATGCAAGCCATCGCGATACGTCCCGGTCATCATCCACAGCCCGGCCGCACCTACCTCGCCGAGCAGCGGGAACCCGTCCAGCGGAACCGGCCGGTTGCCGACCATGATTTTCTCCACCCTCGCCTCCACGAGGTCGGTCCGAATCTGCCGCGTGCATCCAAGCAGCAGATTCAGGTCGCCGACCCGCCCGGAGTCGCGTGGTCGCGGCGAAATGTTGTTCGTGGCGCCGAGGTATATTCGGCCGTTGCCGCGGGGAACCACGTGCAGCCCGCAAGCGAACGCGCGGTTCGGCGTCCTGATCACACTGTTCGGAACGGTCCCGTCATCGGTGCCGATCAACAGTGCCACGCCGTAACCGCACACCATCCCGGGGATCCGGCTGCGAATATCTTCTGGCAGCTCGCTAAGCAGGTCGACAGAGGCGGCGCCAGCTGCGAGCACAACTGTGGGCGCGAGCAACGGCTCCCGCGAAGCGAAGGTGACCCCGTTGACCTTTCCATCGTCAATGCGCAAGCTGACCGCGTGAGCGTCGACCAAGGTTCCGTTCGCGCGCGCGAAGGCGGTCGCCAGGCCGCGTAGCAGCGCCGCCGAGTTCACCGCGTGCTCCCGCGGAATGAACATTGCCTTCAGCGGGCGCGAGCTCGGCTCCGGGCTCAGCCAGTCGATGTCGGCGGGATCCAGGTCTTCGTAGGGTTCCTTGTACCCGTTCAGAGCGGTGCGGATCGACTCGTATCCGGCGCTGTCGATCTGGGGTATGCCGATCGTGTTGAGAATGATGATGGTGCCTTGGGCGCTGCGGATGACTTTTTCGTCGGACTCCTCGATCAGCAACTGCTCCCACGCGTCCCACATCGCAGTAGCACGCACATCCATTGCAAGCTTGGCGCGGCCGTACTCGCTCTGGAGCAGGCCCGGTGTTACCTCGCCGAAACAGCCATTCATCGCTCCCGCCGCCGCCGAAGCGGCGAAGGGACGCGAGAACTGCCCCACGAGGGCGACTTCCAGCCCCCGGCGGGCGAGCACCAGACCGAGGGAAAGACCGAGAGCGCCGTTGCCCACAATGATGGCGTCATATATGCGACTTGTATCGACAGTTGAAATGGACATGAACATCCTTCGGGGTGAAAATTGCGGGCGCGGCGCCGTCCCGCCCTGTCACACGCGCGGCTGGCGCGGTCTCATGGCCACGGGTACCTACCTCGCAGAGACGCAACGACCACGAAATCGCCTTACGAAGCTGAGAGTTCGGCTCGGGGAAACGTGATCTCCGGAAGCCGTTGCTCCATCCAGGACATGATCCGGTCGTCGCGGAACAGATCAAGGTAATAGTCGGTGACGCCGTAGTACGTCCGTGCCGTAAATGTGGTCCGGTAGTACTCACCAATGTCGCCGTCTTCGGCAAGTAGCCGGTGAAGCGCAGGATGCGGGTTTCGGTAGAGGAATTGCACGACCGGGGATTCCTGCTCTGCGCGGAGGATCTCCTCGAATGGTGTCTCGTAGAAGTTGCCGAGAAAGAATGGCGTGCCCATGAATTTCTCATTCGTTGCTGTCATCTGGCAACTGCTCACCACGTGGCCGTGCGGGTTAACGCCGAGATGAACACTTAGGCAGTCGTCCAGATCATTAGGTACTCGCCTGGTATAGACCTGCTTGAGCCGGTCCATTGTTTCCTGATTGTTCCCGCTGGTCGTCAGCGAATCGAAGTATATGGTCTCGCCGTCGAGCCCCATTTCCTGCTTAATCCACTCGTCAGTCTCGGGCTGATCGGAGTAAACCCAGTTCAGCTCGTACGTCACGCCGAGATCCCAGCAGGCCTGCCGGAGATTCTTGACGCGTTCCAGCGGCACATACTTCAGGTGATAGGCGCTTGCACTCGGAAAGATAGCCTGTACGCCAGCCTCCTGGAGACGAGACAGCATGCTGCGGGCCTTCGTCGGCGTACGAGCCCAATACGCATTGGTGTTGAGGCAGACATAGTAGCCGAGATCACGCGCTATGCTCGCAACCTCTAGCACTTCCTTCGGGTAGAGCATCATCTCCCCACCAGAGAGATCCAGGAAATTTTTGCCGTGGGCCGCGCCGACTCGGAGCAGCTCCCCGGCAATGGTGGGGTCGAGTTTCCCGCGCTTCTTAGGACCTGATTCAACTAAACAATGATCGCACGCGGCATTGCAGCCGAAGGTGTATATCATGTAGATTTTGGAACGTTCGGTGTGATCGTAGCACACGCCGGTCTTCGGGTAGTACTCTGCCATGAAATCTCCAAGAGTGGGGACGGTCTTCCCGCCAAACTGCCCAGTGATCGCCACGAATCAGTAATCGCTGGTTTCCTTCATTCCGCCACGGGTGCGACGGGATTATGGTCCGGGTATTTGAACTATTCATTTGACGACCCATCGGTGACGTGGAGTTGCGCCTGGCGGGGTGCCGGTGATCCGCGAGCTGGATTGGCTGAGCATCGAGCTACTCAAATGGACTGGTACAGCTCGCGGACACGGTGCGCCACATGCGTCACGTCGTAGCGTTGGCGCACTGCCTTTGCCGCCCGCTCGGCTATGAGTGATCGGGCCTCGCCGTCGGCCAGAGCTGATCGGATACCCTCCGCGAAAGCCGACGCGGACCGCTGCGGCACGAGCCAACCGAGTTCGCCGTGATCCAGCACGTCCGCGACACCTCCCACCCCAACCGCTACAATCGGCAGCCCGACAGCCATCGCTTCGAGCATCACGCTGCCGAACTCTTCGTGCAGCGGAGCCATGAGCAGCAGGTCCATCGCCCCCATCACAGCCGCTATGTCCTCGTTCGGCAGGTAGCCAGTTACCGTCACGCGGTCGGCGAGCCCACGCCGACGTGTCTCTCTTTCGAACAGGTCACGCTCGTTTCCGTCACCACAGATCAGCCAGTGCACCGGCTCGTCACGCAGTTGTTCCGCAATATCGAGAATGATCGGCCAGCCCTTCTCTCTTGCGATGCGGCCGACGTAGCCGACGACGGCCGAGGCGGTCTCGGGAACCCAGCGCCGCCGAGCGGCACAAACCGATGAAGTCTGCCTTCCTCGTGACGCCTGCAAAGGCTGGGATTGTGCGCGGCGTGAGCGTGATCGTCCGCGCGGCGGCACCAAGTGCCATGCGCTCGATCCGGCGGGCAAGTGGCTGGAGCATCCGGTCGAGCGCGTTCATCGGGTGGTAGGTCACGATGATGGAGCAGTGGATCGTAAGCACAAGCGGCACTCGCAGCACACGGCTTAGCAGCCAGCCGAGCAGCGGCGGGATGGCCACGCCGCTGCAATGCACGTGCAGCAAGTCAGGGCGCCGCCGGCACCGCAGCAGGTAGCTGAGTACGCCAAGTGCCCAGGAAAAGTTGAGATCAACCATTCCCCTGATGCGTGAGCGCAACGGCAAGACCGGTATCCGCACCCCGCGCACCTCAGTACGGCCGGACATCCGCCACGACGTCGGCGCGCCTGGAATACGTAAGGTCAACACGGTCTGTTCCAGCCCGGCCTCGTCGAGCGCTCGGGTCAGCCGGTATATCTGCGATTGCATGCCGCCGATCGCGTCGAACTTCACCGGCCATGAGGACGCGGCAAGCTGCGGCCAGTAAAAGTGCGGGGTAAGCCGCAGCACCTGCGGCGACCGTGCGGCTGGCATGGAACCTTCCTGCACCGATCATCTCCCTAACGATCCCGATAAGGCTGCCTGGAGCCCAGCCGAATACGGGTGGCGGATGATTATGTGCATCGTTCCGCTCTCGGCTAGTGACTGGCTCAACCGCCAGTCGATTGATCGCAGAGTTACCTGCGCAGCGAGGCTGATTTGGTATATCCTGGTGGGGATGTGGGATTCACATCGCTGACGAGCTGCTTCCGGCGGAAATGGGTTTCGCGGCGCGGACTCGCAGAGGTGTTCACGACGACGGACTATTAGCTTACAGCCGACCGCAATGCTGGGAACTGCACAAGTTTGCGGCTCCGGCCCGCAATCGATCCACTACCGCATACAGAACGGAGAGCGGAGAGCCGATGAGTGGCGCGCAGGCTTCTCGTGCGATTTGGGACCGGTTTCCACCGCACGAGCGCCTGGCCATAAACTTCACGCTGACCTGTAATTTAGCTTGCGCTCACTGCATCGTTGAGTCCAGCCCGCACCGACGTGAGCGTCTCACCACCGATGAGGTGCGGTCGGCTCTCACAGCCGGTCAGCGGTATGGCAAGAAACATGTTACGTTCAGCGGCGGCGAGGTTTTCCTGTTTCCCGCGCAGATGTGTGAGGCGATCGTCAGCGCCCGTGAGCTCGGTTACGTCGTCGATGTCGAGACCAACGCATTCTGGGCCCGCAACGACTCGATGGCGCGTAAGCGCCTCGCACCGTTCGTGGAGGCCGGCGTAGCGGGGATCAGCCTGAGCGCGGATGCTTACCACGTCGCATATTTTCCGGTCGATCGTGTCATCCACGCCGCAAAGGCCGCGAGATCTTACGGCATGCTTACTGAAATAAACTTCTGCCCATCAAGCGATCACGGAACAGATGCCAAGATCCTGGCTGTGCTCGAGGATGCTGGTGAGCCGTATATCCGTAACGAGCTGCTCAACAGGGGACGGGGGAGTGAGCTGACTCCCATTGAACGGCGCCGCCCAGTCGACGAGCTACCCGATTGCGACAGCCTCACAACCACCGTACACGCCACGGGCGATGTCTACGCGTGTTGCGAGGTGGAAATCAGCACGAACGCGATGAAGCGCACGCCCGTATTCCTCGGTTCCATCCGGTCTCCAGCGGCTGGCTTGCCGGAAAGCGCCCGCGGGGAACGCCTGGTAAGCGCATTCTACGATCCCGCATCGCCAATTTACTTCCGTAAGCTCATCCGGGACCATCCGGCGTTCAGCAGTCTGTCGAGCGAGCGATTTTCCAGTATCTGCGACTTTTGCATGCACGCACTTGGGGATTCTGGCCGGGTCGACGCGCTGGCCGCCATACTGGCCGCGCAGAACGCCGACTGACGGGCCCGACCAGCCCCACCCGCTGGCCGCCATGCCGGCCGCGCAAACCCCGACCCACAGACCCGGCCGGATCCACGCACCGGGACGCTCAGGCGGCAGCGGCCCGCTGAGTCATCCGAGCCCGGCGGCCCGCCCAATGGTGAAGAAGTGCCGCAGCGGCAACTGACGAGGGGGGCAAGCCTGACCGCACCCGACACCACCGCTTGCAGCGCCTTGTCGAGCTGGCCATAGCCTGACAACACCCCGTATACGCTGAGCTCACGCAGCATCACGATGGCGGGCTCAATGGTCACTCGGTCCTCCCCGGAATAGCCGATCAGCACATATGATCCGCCCGGGCGAGTCACCTGGAGGCCCTGTGGGTAGACACCGGCAATCCCGGTAGCGTCAAAGACGATCTCCGGTTCGTCGGCTCGCCATTCGTGCAAGGCGGCGCATGCCACGAGCCCCAGTTCGGCCGCGATCTGGCGCCGGAGTTTGACGGGTTCGGCCAGCTTGACCGTCTTGGCGCCACCCGCCACCGCGAGTTGCGCGACCAGCAGCCCTACCGCACCCGCACCGATGATGCCGACCGTACGGCCCGTGACATCTGGCGCGCGCTCCATGGCGTGCAGCGCAACGCACAAAGGCTCTAGAAGGCAACCCTCCATTCCCGACAAGTTTCCAGGCAGCGGCCGGAGGTTGGCCGCCGGGATGCATAGCACCTCGGCGAAGGCGCCCTGGCGGGTGAACCCGACCTCATCGAGAGCCGCGCACAGGTTGTAGGCATCCCTTGCGCACATATGGCACTGCCCACATGCCGACATACCGTCGCCCACAACCGCCACGCCCACCAGCTCGGGTCGGCTCGGTGCCGCGAGCACCCGGCCGGCCCACTCGTGACCTGGAATCACCGGATAACGCGCGTCGTGCAAACCGCCTCGAAGCAGCCGCAGGTCGGTACCGCACATCGCAGCCTGGCTAACCGCGACTAGCGCCTCCCCTGGCCCGGGAACCGGCCGCGGCACACGGCCCAAGCCGTGACGCGCAGGCCCCGGCACAACGAGGGCCAGCATGTCCGGTGAGTCTGCCGGAAGAGGCTGTCTGCCCATTTGTCACCTGGTCTCGCCCGTTTGACGAACAGTTGCGGTGGACGCGCGCCTGGCGCCGGGTCAAGCGGGAAAGGTCGCCGGGCCGCGGTCGGGGTCTGGGCTGTCACCCAAACGGTGCACAAACCACGCTCGCCCGTGCCAGCCGTACCGGAGAAACTCGCTGTAGGTGTAGAACCCATCGGTCCGGGCGAAACACTCCCGCAGCGCACGGCGCATGCCGAAGCGAGGGTTGGCTCGATTGCAGTTGTAGTCGTCCATCAGCAGCACCGCGCCATCCGGCAGCAGGCGGCGGCCAAGCAGATGATCAAGTACTTCCACCGAGGAGGAATACAGGTCGCAGTCGAGGTTGGTGATCGCCACCGGCTCAGTGATCGGCGCAGATACCAAGCTGTCGGAATACATCCCGCGCACAATCGTCCAGCCGGAACTGTCCAAACGCTTGCTGAGCTCGCGGCGAAGCATCTCCTCCGTTCCCGGCGGCGAGGCGTCCTCGTGCTCCCGCCAGTACCCGCTGTCCGCCACCTCGTAGCTGATCGAATCCACCGGATTGGCGCTCTTCGGGAAACCCTCAAACGAATCGTAGATGTAGAGGTGCCTCGGGAAAATGGCCGAGTAGAACTCGGTCTGCGCATTGAACTCGACGATTAGATCGGCAAGCAGGAGCGAGCTGAAACCTTCGAAGCAGCCAAATTCCGCTACCGCTCCTGGAATATGACTGCCATACACGTATTCGAAAGTAAGACGGAAAGCCTCGCCGTAGATTTGCCTCGCCCTGCGCGTGTCAGCGTAGGTGGAACTGCTGACCTGCTCGACAGTGCGGGTCTTCATCACTTGCTCCCCACGATGGTCGCCGCGTCAGTTGGCGCGTCGAGCGCGTACAATTCCGGGTCGATCTCGATGTCCATGTTCAGCTCACAGCACCGGTAACAGATCGGCGTGAGCCCTTTCCTGATCAACGCGCGCATACGGCTGTATTTATTCCCCCGCCATACCTCGCTGAGGCTGGACTCACGTACCGATCCCATAACCGTGTCGGCGAACGTTGTGCAGCTGATGACCTGTCCGTTGGGCAGCACCGTGGCCTGCGCCCAAAGCTTGGTACAGGTAGTCTCGCGCACTGTCTTGGGCCATTGATCGCTGAAGAAGCCGCTCTTTTGCGCATTGCTGTAGCGCGTGGGGGTGATCAGAACCTCGACGGCGCTGGAGGTGCGCTGCGCCTCATTCAGGATGTCCTCGAGCTCGGCTGGGTCCAAACCTGCGTGCTGGTGCTCGTTGCAATAACCGGCCCATGACATGAACGGCTGACCGGTGACCGGCTCGAACGCCCGCCGCGCCCGGGTGCCCTCTTCTCTGGTGAAATAGCTTGCGAGCCCGACAGTGAGCTGCGGCAGGCCGAGCCGTTCAGTCAGCCGTACCATCTCCGGCAGGGAGCGGTAGTTCATGCCGGTCAATACGAAGTTGATCGCTATCCGGGGGCTACCGTTCCCGCTTGCCTTCTGGAGCGCTGCTATCCCAGCGATCGCGCGCTCGTAGGATTTCCGCCCGCGGATCGGATTGTTGATCTCCGGCGTGGGCCCGTCCAGTGACACGTACACCGCGTCCAGACCGGCGTCCACCAGGCCGTCCACCACCCGCGGCAGCAGGGTTCCGTTTGTGTCAAGGTCCAGCCAGCCATCGGGCAGCCGCTGCTTTGCCTCGCGCACCAAGTCCACGATCTTTGGGTGCATGAGCGGCTCGCCGCCCATGATCGACACTGTCGGCGGTGCCTCATTCGGGGTGGTGTTCGCGGCCAGCTCATCGAGGATGGCGTTCCACATCTCAACGCTGATCTGATCTCGCTTGACTTCCTCCAGCCACGTGCTTTCACTCGATGAGTCGCCGTACATCCAGCACTCGCGGCACGTTAGATTGCACGCCCAATTGACGTAGACCGTGAGGTAGCGAGGGACCGGTGGGAGTAAGTGCAGACCAGGCATTATGCCTCCGAATGTCGCAGTGGGGTTTGTCGCCGGCACCGGTGAATCAGATACTGGACGCACCCGTTGCATGCTACGCTGCCAAACAGAGCCGGGCCAGTTTGGATCTGAAGTCTCTACCTGGTTGCTAGCTTGCGCCGGCGCAGCATTTATTTGGCACCCAAGGCACCGCTAGCTCGCGCCGACATCGCATTTAAATTGTCTCTAATCTGAGTCGACGCGGCATCTACTTAGCCCCTAGTATTCCAGGCGTAGATTGTGATCTTTGGCGTGTCGGCGCTGGATGCGGGACGGCCTGTTCGCCAACCTGATCACCGAGCCAGTGCTAGCGGGAGCCGGCCCGCCAGTTAGCTGATCTCAAGCCGGAACGGCACAACTTTGGGCTAGCCGCCTGCGCGCGTCTCCGCCGACCAGGTAAGGCGCCGACCAGGTAAAGCATCGTGCCGCGCGACGGCTACCACTTGGGCCCAGCCGTCTTGCACGAGTGAGGCACGAGGCCGTCTCGCGAAGAAGGACGTATGACCGAACTGCACCGGGCACCGACGGACGGCCTTAATCGCGCGGAGCCATCGCCGGCGCCGAACCTCCGCACGGCTGCCTGTCGATCATGGCGGACCGGGATGGTGGCGGGTCAACTGGGAGATGATCGATGACAGTTCAAGACATCAACGTTGGCGGATGCGGCCGCTGGCAGGTTCGCCCGGTCAGGCTCGGCGACGTTGAGTATCCGTACCACTATGGCTACGGCTGTACCGACCTAATTACGCGGAAGCTAGCCACCTTCGAGGCCGACCGGCTCATCGTGGTCACCGACCACGCCGTGCTTGCTCTACACGGCCAAACGCTGCTACCGAAGCTGCGGACGCTGGGGCCGGTCGACGTGCTCAGCCAGCGGCCCGGCGAGGCGATGAAATCCCTTGCGCAGCTCAGCGAATACGTCGAACGCGCGCTGTCAGCAGGGGCCACCCGTCGCTCGGTCGTCGTCGCCCTCGGCGGGGGGGTTCCGGGCAACCTTGCGGGGGTGCTGGCGGGGTTACTCTTTCGCGGCGTGCGGCTTGTGCATATACCAACCACCACGCTCGCCGCGATGGATTCGGTGCTGTCGCTGAAGCAGGCCATCAACTCAAGCCGTGGCAAGAATCATGTCGGTCTCTACTATCCGCCCGCGGCCGTGTTCACCGACGTCCACATGCTGCAAACCCTGCCCGTGCGGGAACTCCGCTCGGGGTTGTGCGAGGCGGCCAAGAACTGCCTGGCCATCCGGCCCTCGGCGCTGCCGATGCTTCGGCAGATACTCGCCCATGGCGACCTGTCCTCGGCAGGATCCCTGCTGTGGCTGCTTGACGAGAGCATCCAAGCCAAGACCGCCGTCACCGCTCGCGACACCCACGAGCAGCGAGGTGGCCTCGTGCTCGAGTACGGCCACACCGTTGGGCACGCGTTGGAGCTGACCCTCAACCGGCGTCCCGGGGAACGCCCCATATCCCACGGCGAGGCCATTGCCTTCGGAATGGTTGCCGCCGCCAGGCTCGCGCACCGCCGTGGCTGGCTTTCCGAGGCAGATACCGAGCTGCACGAGGAGATCGTGGCAGCGCTCGGTGCGCCGCTGCGGCTGCCACCGGGGCTGTCGGTCGACGAGCTTGTCACCGTCCTGCGAGACGACAACAAGCGGGGCTACCTGCCTCCCAGCCCGGACACCGTGCCGTTTGTTCTGCTGAAAGGGCTCGGCCGTCCGGCCGGCCCAGCGGACCTGCCAATAGTGCCGGTCGATCTGGACGAGGTGCGCAGCGTGATCGCCTCGCTCTCGTCACCGGTGGCGGTGCCGGTGTGACGCCTATCAGCTCCGGCTACGGGCCGGCACCTGCTCGTGAGGATCTGGCCGGGGTCTTCGATGTGTGCATCGTCGGCAGCGGAGCGGCCGGTTCGACCGCGGCATGGCTGCTCGCACATGCTGGCCTCGATGTCGTCGTGCTGGAACAGGGCCCCTACGTCACCGGCGACGACAGCTACGACGACGTACTGGCTTCGGCCGAGCCAGCCTGGGTGCGACAGGACAATGACACGTGGGCAAAGGTCGGCTATCCATGGACCACCTGTAACGTCGGCGGCGGCACCGTCTTCTACGGCGGGGTCATGTTCCGAAACCGACCGGTCGACTTCGACCCGGAGACCGTTCTCGGCCAGGCCGAGCTGCCTCTGAAATGGCCGTGGGGGCCGACTGAGCTCGACCCGTACTACACGGTTGTCGAGCGGGTCTCCGGAGTCGCCGGTGACGCCGATGCGGACCCGACCCTGTCACCGTTGGGCGCGCCGTACCCTCTCCCGCCAGTTCCGACATCCGCTGAGGGCGCCACGCTGAGTGCCGCCGCAGCGGCGCTTGGCTGGTGCCCGTTTCCGACACCGCTGGCGGTCAACAGCGTCGCCCACGATGGCCAGCGTGCCTGCGCAAGCGACGCGCCGTGCATCTGCCGGCGCTGCCCGCACGGTGCGAAGGGCGACGCGGCGTCCCGGTTCCTGTTTCCCGCCATCAGGGCCGGCGCGCGGCTGTTCGCCGGCATCAAGGCGGTCCGGCTGATCGCTCACCGCCGGACCGTGTCCGCGCTCGAATGTGTGCGGATGGATACGGGCAGGCGGTACCGAGTCCGCGCGCGCCAGTACCTGTTGTGCGCCAACGCGGTCCAGACGGCGGCCTTGCTGCTGCGTTCTGCCACCTCCCAGCATCCACGAGGGCTTGGCAACAC
>WNGG01014155.1_pt1 | contig 11788 bp, 9 predicted proteins | sample 5400661 | NCBI WGS metagenome assembly WNGG01 (sample SAMN13153372, study PRJNA577476) | soil metagenome | isolation source: 100 cm soil or saprolite under Garry oak tree replicate 1 | place: USA:California | collected 2016-06-15 | reverse complement strand
GATCGTCCGGGCGCGGTGCGCGCGGGCCACACGGCAGGCGGCGCGGGCCGTCGCGCCCGTCGCGATGCCGTCATCGACGATGATCACGGTGCGGCCGGCCAGCGGGAGGCGCGGCGAACCTGCCCGCAGCCGCCGCGCTGTGGGCCAGCGCCGAGCCGGGCAGCGAGATCGGCGCCATCGTCTCCCGTGGCGGCCGACCCGATCTCGCCGGCTCGCGGCTGGCTTCTGTGCGCGCGCCAACGCTGCTCATCGTCGGCAGCAGGGACGAACCCGTCCTTGGCCTCAACCGGCAGGCCCAACGTCAGCTTCGCTGCGAAACCCGCTTAGAGGTGGTGGACGGCGCGACCCACCTGTTCGAGGAGCCCGGCGCGCTGGAGACCGTGGCGCGGGTGGCGACCGACTGGTTCGTCGAGCACCTGAGCTGACGCTGTCACCTGCGGCGGCCCGGGCTCAACCGCACCAGGCGCCGCCAGGTGAACAGTGTGAACACCGAGCCAAGCGCGACCAGCGCGGCCATGTCCTTCAGCCACGCGTGGGCGCTGTGCAGCCAGAGCGGATCGGGGGTGGCCCCCGGTACGGGCGGCATGATCCGGGTGAGATCCGCGGTGGACGCGGTCGCCGCGAAGCCCCACCGCGACGGCGACAGCCACGCCACCTGTTCGAGCCCTGTCTTGCCGTTCAGCGCGAACACCCCGCCCGTGAAGATGACCTGCACCACCACGGCCACCATCAGCAGCGGCATCGTCTTTTCCGATGTGTTGACCGACGCCGAGATCAGCAGCCCGAGTGCCATCGACACAATGGCCAGCACGCCCATCGCCAGCATCAGTTCAACGATGGGCAGCGACTTCAGCACGGCGCCATGCGACGGCAGCGTGCGGGTGGCGAGGCCAATCAGCATGAGCAGCACCGCCTGGATCGCGCTGATAAGCCCCAGTATGGCGAGCTTGGACAACAGGTATGCGCCTGCGGAAAGCCCGGCGGCGCGCTCGCGCGTGTAGATGGCGCGTTCCTTGACAAGTTCCCTGACCGCATTCACCGCGCCCGCGAAACAGGCGCTGATGATGAGGATGAGCAGCAGCGATTCCGCCGCGTCGTTGGTGCCAGGTCGCCCGCCAAGCCCGTTCTTCGCCGGGGTCGCAAGGATCAGCAAGCCGAGGAAGACGGGCGCCCCGGCGAGGACGGCCAAGTAGACCCGGTCGGAGGCGATGACCGCCAGGTACCGCCTGCACAGCGTGCTGAGCTGGGCCAGGCGGTTGCGCGGCTTGGGCGGCGGTGGAGTCTGCCTGCGGCTGGGCTCGGGTGAGTGGCCGTTGCTTCCCGCTGTCACGTATTGCGCGAAAAGCGGCGAGCGCCTGAACTCATCGGCCCAGTCCCTGTCCGGCTCCGCGTCGAATGCCTGGAAAACCTCGGCCCAGTCTTTCTTGCCGAAGTGCGCAAGCCCCTCCGCGGGCGGTCCGTAGAAGGCGACCCTGCCGCCAGGGACAAGGACAAGCAGGCGGTCGCAGACATCGAGGTTCGCGACACTATGGGTCACCACGATGACCGTGCGGCCGTCCTTCGCCAACCCGCCCATCATCTCCATCACGGACTTGTCCAGGCCGGGATCCAAACCCGAGGTGGGCTCATCGAGGAAGAGCAGCGATGGCTTGGTGAGCAGCTCGAGCGCAACGTTGACCCGTTTTTGCTGACCGCCTGACAACGATGCGGTCCGGGTCTGCCCATGCGCCTTCAACCCGAGTTCGCCGAGAACTTCTTCGACGCGCCCGTTTCGCTCTGGCGCCGCGGTGTCACCAGGGAAACGCAACTCCGCCGCGTAACGCAGCGCGCGGCGGGCGGAAAGCTGCGTGTGCAGAATGTTCTCCTGCGGCACCAAGCCGATCCGGTGCCGCAGCTCAGCGTAGTTCTTGTACAGATCGCGGTTGTCGTAGAGCACGGAGCCCTCGGTGGCCGGCCGCATTCCGGTCAGCGCCCCGAGCAGCGTGGTCTTGCCCGCGCCGCTCGGCCCGATGATGGCCACCAGGCAGCGCTCACCGATCGGGAAGCCGACCCGGTCAAGCAGCACCTTGCCGCCTGGCAGCCGAACGGTCAGGTCCGTGGCGACAAGCGAGACATCGCCCTCGTCGATGAATTCGCGCAGCTCGTCACCGACGATCCGGAATGTGGCACGCCCGATACCGATAATGTCCCGTTCGGTGACGGTTGCGCGAGATATGCGACCGCCGTTGACGAACGTGCCATTATGGCTGCCGAGGTCGATAATTTCGTACTTGCCGCCACCTGAATTGCGCAGTTCGGCGTGCCGGCGGGACACGCCGAGGTCGGCGAGGACGAGCTCGTTGTCCGGCGACCGTCCGATCCGCATCACGCGCGCAGGCGCCCGGCGCACCGCGGTGGGGCGGCGGTCCACGCTCGGCCGGCCGGCCTGACCAGTGTCACCCCGCCTGCCTGCGCCTTCCTGGATCGAGAAGAGCACCACGGGCCCGTCCTCCGGATGCCCGAGCCGGACGATGCAGTCCCCGTCGATCGCGATCCGCCGCACCTTCTCGGTGCCAACGAAGGTCCCGTTGGTGCTGCCGGTGTCCTCGAGGATCCAGGTGCCATTGTCGGCCCGCACCACCGCGTGCCGCCACGACACCCTGGAGTCGGCGACGACAATGTCGCTCTGCGGGTCGCGGCCAATATGGTATGGCTGTCCGGCATGCAACCGTTGATCAGATCCCCGCGTCTTAATGACGAGCACCGGACCGGCATGCGACGAGACAGAACGCTCGGTCGTCATGGCGCAAGTGTAGATCGATCCGGCGTAAAGTAGAATCTGCTCAACCTTTCTATCTTACGCTTTGCTGACCCACCACCTACAGCCGGTGTCGCTTGAGCGTGTTCGGGCTCGTCATGTCGGCTGCCTCGGCCCAGTCTGGTCAGGTCGGCGCTTGGACGGGGAGGCCAGCCAACGCTGGCAGCGGGAGGGCAAGTGCTGCCTCATTCGGGAGGGTAGGGCACTGTGAGTGACCGGATCCCATGGGATGCAGGCGAGTTCGCGCCCGGCGCACAGGTCGCTGGTTACCTTCTGGAGGAGCAGGTCGGCAGGGGCGGCATGGCGGTCGTCTACCGCGCCCACGATGTCCGGCTCGACCGCCGGGTCGCCCTGAAGATTCTCTCCCCCGGGCTCGCCAGCGACGAGGCGTTCCGTCAGCGGTTCATGCGGGAGTCCCGCGCGGCCGCGGCCGTTGACCACCCCAACATCATCCCCGTCTTTGAGGCGGGCGAGGCGCGCGGTGTCCTGTTCATCGCCATGCGCTACGTCGAGGGCAGGGACGTGCGGACGCTGCTCGAGCGTGCCGGGCCGCTGCCTGCGGAACGCGTCGCCGGCATCATCGCTCAGATGGCGTCCGCGCTCGACGCGGCGCACGCGCGCGGCCTCGTACACAGGGACGTCAAGCCCGCCAACATGCTGCTCGACTCGACGGCGGGACGCGGCCGCACCGACCACGTCTACCTATCCGACTTCGGCCTTAGCAAGCAGTCGCTCGCGCCAGCCGACCTGACCTCGGCTGGCCAGTTCCTCGGCACGCTGGACTACGTCGCGCCTGAGCAGATCGAGGGCCGCCGCGTCGACGGCCGCACCGACCTCTACGCTCTTGCCTGCACCGCTTTTGAGATGTTGTGCGGCACGCCGCCATTCGAGCGCGACCAGCGGATGGCGATCTTGTGGGCGCAGCTCTCCGAGCCTCCGCCAGCGCTCACCGCCCGCCGACCGGACCTACCGCCGGCGGTCGATGAGGTCATGGCGAAGGCGCTTGCCAAGTCGCCCGATGACCGCTACCCGCGGTGCCTCGACTTCGCGGAGTCACTGCGCGTGGCGTGCCTGCCCGAGGCGGCCGCCGAGCACGCGGTCGGCGCTGGTGACGGGCGCCCGGCCGACGGACAGGCCGACATGGCAGGCGCGCAAGCATCCGGAGGCGAGGCGAGCGGCCCGGGCAGCACCGAGGTGGCAGGCGGCGGCGCCCGCATGGGCGGCGCCGAGGTGGCCGGCGCGGCGGGGACGGCAATGGCCGCCGACGCCGGCCGTCCGCCAGCCGATGCCGGTCCTCTGGGCGGGGACGCCGGCGCTCTGGGCGGCGAGCCGACCGACCCAGGCCCGCCTGATCGCGGCCGGCAGCCGCCGACCGAGCCCGGACCGCCCGTTCGCGGGCAGCCCTTCCGCGGGCAGCAGTCGGCTTACCCGCCTGGTCCGCGACCGGTTCGGCCGCCTGGCCCACTGACTGGGCCGCCCTATGGTCCGCCCACTGGCCCGCCCTATGGTCCGCCCACTGGCCCGCCCACTGGCCCGCCGGGACCGCCCTTCTCCGCGGACGGCGGCACCCCGCCCAGCCGACGCGGCTGGATGCGGTCGCGCGCCGCGTTGGTGGTCGCCTGCGTGGCCATCGTTGCCATCGCGGGCACCCTGTTTGCGATTCACAATGCCGGCAAGACCAAACCAACCGCCCATGCGGCGCTCAGCGTGCCCGGGTGCAGCACCGCCACCGCCACGGCCAAGGCGCTCACCACGGTCAAGCCGACCGCTGTCTCGCTGCCCGGCAAGCCTTTCGCCGTAGCGGTGACGCCAGGCGGCCATTGGACGTTCGTGACGCTCGGCACGTCGGTGGCGGTAATGCGGAATGGTCGCTCGCTCGCGCCCTCCCTGGTTCGGACGTTCGCGGTGTCGGCGCCACGCGGCGAGGCGCTCACCAACGACGGGCGCTACCTGCTCGTCGCCACCGGCAATGGCGCGATCGTGATCAACGCGCAAACCGCGGAGCAGGGCGGCCAGGATCCCGTGATCGGGACGCTGTCCAGCCCGGGCGGCGCAGGCGCTGTGCAGGTGACGGTGTCCCCCGATGACAGGTTCGCCTTCGTGACGCTCGAAGGTAGCCGCAAGATGGCGGTCTTTAACCTGCGCAGCGCGCTGATCCGCGGTTTCGGGCCGTCGAACTTGGTGGGAAACGTCCCGCTCGGAGTCAAGCCCACCGGGGTGCGGCTATCGAGTGACGGCCGCTGGCTGTACGTGACAAGTCAAGAGCGCAGTCCTGGCTCTGGTGAGGGAACGCTCAGCGTTCTGGACCTGCGCCGCGCCGAGACGCAGCCGCGCACCTCGGTCGTTTCGACGGTGCCGGCGGGCTGCGGGCCGGTCCGCGCGATCAACTCCGACGACTCGACCGTGGTGTGGGTGACCGCGCGCGAGAGCAATGCGGTGCTGGCCTTCTCCGCGGGCAAGCTACGCAGCGACAAAGCGCACGCCCTGCTCGCCTGGGTCAGGGTCGGCACGGCCCCGATCGGGCTCACCTTCGTTAACCACGGCAGCCGGATTGTCGTCGCCGACTCCGACCTGTTCGGGAAGGGCGCGAAATCCAGCCTCGCCGTGATCGATACTTCGGCCGCGCTGGCCGGCCGGCCGGCCCTGCTCGGGCTGGTCAAGACCGGCCTGCTGCCTCGCCAGTTCACCGTGGAGCCGAGTGGGACGCTGCTTGTCACCAATTACGGCGCCGGGCGACTGCAGGCCATTGCCACCGCTGATCTGCCCTGATGGGAGTCCTGTGTGAGTCATTACCCGACCGCGCCAGTGCCAGTTCAGTCAGCCCCGCCGCGGAGGCGAACCTCCCGCCGGTGGCTGATCGCCCTCATCTCCCTGCTCGTGCTCGTTGGCATCGTGGTCGTCGGTGACCGTGTCGCCGCCGCATATACAGAAAACAGGATCGGCCAGCAGATCAAGGACCAGGGCTTCAACAGCAAACCAAGCGTCTCGATTCAGGGCTTCCCCTTCCTCACCCAGTTGGCCGGCCGTGACTTCCGCACTGTCAACATCAGTGCGGACAAGGTGCCTGAGGGCCCGGTCGAGATCCGCACGCTGCGCGCGACCCTGCGCGACGTTCGGATCAACCGGAGCTTTTCCGGCGGCACCGTCGACCACCTGTCCGGCACGGCGCTCATCACCTTCGGCGACCTGTTCGGCGCGGCGGGAGGAGGTCCGAGCGTCACGGTCACGTCGGTGACGGGCGACGAGGTGAAGTTCAAGGTCGACCTTGACTTCGTGAGCGGCACTGGGACGGCGCGGGTCACCCAAGTTGGCAAGAACAAGGTCCACGTCAAGGTGATCTCGGCGGGTGACCTCCCGACCGACGTCTTGGGGCCGCTCAGCGACTTCACCCTCTCCCTGCCGTCGCTGCCGATGGGGATGAGCCTGCAGAGCGTGAGCGTGTCCGGGCAGGGGGTCAGAATTCACGTCACAGGAACGCACGTGACATTCAGCCAGTGAGACGGTGCGCACTCGCCCGGCGACCGCCGCTGACGCGGTCGCGATACGTGACATCTACGCGCCGATCGTGCGGGACACGACCATCTCGTTCGAGGCGGCGCCGCCGGATGCGGACGAGATCCGCAGGCGCATGCGGGCGGGGACCGTCCGGCTGCCCTGGCTGGTGGCGGAAACCGAGCGGGGGGTCGCGGGCTTCGCGTATGCGGCGCCGTTTCGCACCAGGCCGGCCTACCGCTGGTCGGTGGAGACTTCGGTGTACCTCGCCAGCCAGGCCCGGCACCGCGGCACGGGGCGGGCGCTGTACGAGCGGCTGCTCGCCGACCTGCGTGAGCTGGGCTACGTGTCCGCGTATGCGGGCATAGCGTTGCCGAACGAGGCGAGCATCCGGCTTCACCAAGCCATCGGTTTCGCTCCCGTCGGGGTGTTTCCCGCCGCAGGCTACAAGCTTGGCCGCTGGGTGGACGTCGGCTGGTGGGCGCTCGCCCTCCGCACGGCACCCGCCGAGCCAGGCCAGCCGCTTGGCTGGCAACCCTGATATCCGCGCCGCCCGCTCACCTCACCGGCCTGGCGGTTATGGCACGTCGGTGTATTTATGGCATGTCCGTGCTGACGATGCGGACGCCGAGCTGCGGCGAACCACGGGGTTCGCCCCCGAAGTACCCGCGGGCCAGCGCACCCATGCCATGATCACATTCTTGGCTCACGTCGTCGTAGGCTGGAAACGTGACAGCGCAAACCGCGACAGAAACGACAGTCGTCCCGATGGAGGTGCGTGCGCACGACATGGCGCACGGTTACCCGCCGCCTGCGCAGCCTGCCGGTTCTATCGTTGTCGCCTATTGCGGCGAGCCGATGGTCGTGCGGGGCGAGTTCTCAGACGAACCGCCGCGCGACACGTGCGCCGCGTGCGTCGCGATCTGGGAAGGCAAGCGGCGCAGCGCAGGAGGCGCCTGAGCGCTGGGACCTTCGCCGGCTAATTGCGGGACCTCGGCCCGGTGCGGGCCCGTGGCGGCCCGGCCGATCATGGCAAGACCAGCCCCCTTTGGGCCGGGTCAGCAACCTGCTCCCGGCTCTGACTCGCCCGATAAGAGCTAAGGAGGGCCGCCATGAAGGCACAGGTGGGAGATCGCCTCGTCGTTGACGGCGATGGGGACCGTGTTGGCCTGATTATCGGTGTGCGGCACACGGACGGCACGCCGCCGTATGTCATCAAATGGTTGAGCGACGGCCATGTGGCGCTCGTCTTCCCTGGGCCTTACGCCCGGATACTGCCGGGGCACCGCCAGACGGCCAACTGACGGGCCGGGAATCCAGCCAGGTGCTCGAAGGGGCATTCATGCAAGAACTGACCGACGAGGCCGGTGTCTACGCCTTACTCACCGACGGCACAACGGTCGAGATCCGCCCGGCTCGGGCAAGCGACTTCGAGGCTGTGCGCCAGATGCACGCGAAGATGTCGCCCGACAACGCCTACCTGCGGTTCTTCAACCTGAGCCCGCGCGCTGCCGAGCAAGAGGCCAAACGGGTGTGCAGGGAACCACGAGATGATCATGGCGCGCTGCTCACCTGGCTTGGCGGCGAACTGATCGGGGTCGCCAGCTATGAGCTGACGGGCAAACCGGGAATCGCCGAGATCGCGTTCGCCGTCGCCGACCACATGCACGGCCGGGGCGTCGCGACGCTCCTGCTCGAACACCTGGTATCAGTGGCGAGGCGGCGCAAGCTGGTGGCCTTCACCGCGGAAACGCTTGTGGCCAACACCGCCATGCTGCGTGTCTTCGCCGCCGCGGGCCTGCCAGCAAAGCGCAGGCTCGCCGACGGGGTGATCGACATCACCTTCCCCCTGCCCTATGACGACAACCAGGTCAAGCTGGACAGCTACCTGGACACGGTGGCCGGCCGGGAACGCCTGGCCGACGCCGCGAGCCTGCGGCACCTCATCGAGCCAGGGTCGGTGGCCGTCGTGGGCGCGAGCCGCCGGGCGGGCGGGGTCGGCCGCGCGATCCTGCACAACATCATCACCGGCGGCTTCGCCGGGCCCGTGTACGCGGTCAACCCGCACGCGCGAAGGATTGAAGGCGCGCCATGCGTGCCGTCAGTGACCGACCTGCCTGAGCCGGTCGACCTGGCGGTCGTGGCGGTCGGAGCGGCAGCCGTTCGGGACGTGGCCGAGCAGTGCGGCCAGCGCGGAGTCGGCATGCGCCTGGTCGGCCCGAACTGCTTCGGGATCGCCGTGCCGCATCTCGGCCTGAACGCGACTTTCGCCCGCGGCCACGCCGCGCCGGGTAAGGCGGGCCTGGTCGTCCAGTCGGGCGGGGTCGGCGTCGCGTTGCTCGATCACCTGTCCCGGCTGGGCATCGGGGTCTCCTCGTTCGCCTCGGTCGGCGACAAGTTCGACGTGTCGAGCAACGATCTGCTGATGTGGTGGGAGCAAGACGAGCGCACCAAGCTCGCCGTGCTCTATGTCGAATCGTTCGGCAACCCACGCAAATTCGCGCGGACCGCACGGCTGGTGGGAAAGCGAATGCCCGTGCTGACGGTCTACGCCGGCCGGTCGCCGTCCGGCCAGCAGGCCGCCGCCTCGCACACCGCGGCGGCGGCCTCCCCGCCGATCACTCGCGAGGCGCTGTTCGCCCAGGCCGGGATCATCGCGGCCGCGAGTCTCGGTGAGCTGATCGAAGCGGCGGCATTGCTGGCAAGCCAGCCACCGCCGGGGGGAAACCGGGTCGCTGTGGTCTCCAACGCGGGCGGCGGCGGGGTGCTCGCCGCCGACGCGTGCGAGGACAGCGGCCTGGTTGTGACGAGACTCGCCGGGCACACGCAACGGCGGCTGCGCCATTTGCTGCCCGCCGGCGCCGCGGTGAGCGGCCCGGTCGACACCACGGCGGCCGTGGGCCCGGACGCCTTCCGTTCCTGCCTTGAGGAGGTGGCGGCAGACGAGGGCGTGGACATGGTGCTCGCCATCACCGTGCCGACGGCCATCACGGAAATCGTTCCGGCGATCACCACGGCCAAGGTCAACAAGACGCTGGCCGCGGCGTTGCTGACACAGCCGGAGGCGGTGCGCCTGCTGCCCAGCGAGACGGCGCCGGATCCGGCTGCCGCGGCCGGGCCCCGCGCCGCGGTGCCCTCCTACGCCTACCCGGAGGACGCGGCCCGCGCGCTCGGGCACGCCGCGCGTTACCAGGCCTGCCGCATGCGGGAACGCGGAAGCATACCCGACCTTGACGGGGTGCGCGAAGCCCGCGCCCGGACGCTGACCGCCGATTTTCTGTCCAGGCACCGGCGCGGAGGCTGGCTGTCCGCGGCAGAAACGGTCGAATTGCTCTCCTGCTATGGGATTCCGATGATCGACACCAGGCCGGTCACCAGCGAGGAGCAAGCGGTTCGCGTCGCCGCTGACCTGGGTGGCCGGGTCGTGCTCAAGGCGGACGTTCCCGGGTTGATACACAAGAGCGACGCCGGCGGGGTGCGGCTCGATCTCGCCACCGACCAGGACGTGCGGCGTGCCTACCGTACGCTGGCCGACGCCTTCGGGACCGGCCTGCGTCAAGTGCTCGTCCAGCCGATGGTCAGCGAGGGCGTCGAGGTGCTGATCGGCGTGGAGCACGAGCCCGTGTTCGGCCCGCTTGTGGTGTTCGGCCTCGGCGGCGTCGCGACCGACGTCCTTGACGACTACACCGCGCGGCTCGCGCCGCTCACCGACCTCGACGCGGCCGAGATGGTTCGCGCCGTCCATGCCGCGCCTTTGCTGCTTGGGCGCCGCGGCGCACCTGCGGTGGATGTCAGCGCTGTGTGCGAGCTGCTGCTGCGGGTGTCGCGGCTCGCCGACGACCTGCCCGAGGTCGCAGAACTCGACCTCAACCCAGTTATTGCCGGCCCAGGCGGTGTCAGCGCGGTCGATGCGCGGGTACGAATCACTGCGGCGGAGCCGCAAGACCCCTTCTTGCGGAGGCTGCGCTAGCGGCCCGAGAGCTCTCGGGCCGCTAACGCCGGGGACAAGAGCACGAGGAGCCACCATGGCGGCGAGAACGGCCGGGCAAGCTGCCAGCGCGATCAGCGACGCCGACGACCCCTCGGCGCGGCGGCTGCTTACGGTCCTGCTCAGACGCTACGGGATCCCTGTCGCTGAGACCGTGACCGCGGATTGCGCGGAGAGCGCTGTGGAGGCGGCGTGGTGGCTCGGGTTCCCTGTGACGCTCGTCGCCGAAGGCACCCGCCTTACCTGCCACGCCGGCATCACCCGCTGCGGCCTCGCGACGCCGGCGCAAGTGCGCGCGGCCTATTGGCAGCTCGCGGCCTCGCTCGGAGCGGCGATGACAGGTGTGCGGATGCGTCGCCAGCCGCAGCAAGGCGCCGAGGTGATCGTGCGGCTCGCCCGCGACGCCAGCGGCGAAGGAAAGGTAACGCTCACCCTCGGCGGCCCTGCGGCCACCCTGGTCGGGACCAGGGTCACCCGCAGCGTGCCGATCACCACCCGCACGGCCTGGGACATGCTCGATGAGCTGCACGGCAGCCCGGCCGATGAAACGGATGATGGGACTGATAACACGGATGAGACAGAGACGGAACGGGTCGACTCCCTCGCGCCGACGGCTGCCGTGCTCGACCTCGCCGCCCTCGCCGAACTGCTTGAACGGGTGAGCCGCCTGGCCGTCGCGGTACCGCACGTCACCGAGCTTGAGCTGAATCCGGTCATCGTGACCAGAGGCGGGGCGGCCGTGGCCGGCGTGCGGGGCCGCTTCCACCGAGCCCGCTCGACGAGGACAGGCAGGGCGAAACTGAGGAGGGTCTCGTGACCTTGGCGAAGCAGTCCCGCCTGGCCGAGGAAGACGTGGCGCTGCTTGACGCCTACTGGCGCGCCGCCAACTATCTGTCCGTCGGGCAGATCTACCTTCTCGCCAACCCGCTGCTGACCGAGCCGCTGAGACCCGGGCACATCAAGCCGCGGCTGCTCGGCCACTGGGGGACGACGCCCGGGCTGAACTTCATCTGGGCGCACCTGAACCGCGCGATCGTGGCGCAGGACCTGACCATGATGTACGTGATCGGTCCCGGTCACGGTGGACCTGCCGCGCTGGCCAACTGCTGGCTCGAAGGCACCTACAGCGAGGTGTACCCGAGCGTGTCGCAGGACGCCGAGGGGATGACGGAGCTGTTCCGCCAGTTCTCCTTCCCCGGCGGCGTGCCCAGCCACGTGGCGCCCGAGACACCTGGGTCGATCCACGAGGGCGGCGAACTTGGCTACTCGCTTGCCCACGCCTACGGCGCCGCCTTCGACAATCCCGATCTGATCGTCGCCTGCGTCGTCGGCGACGGCGAGGCAGAGACGGGCCCGCTCGCGACGAGCTGGCACTCAAGCAAGTTCCTCGACCCCGCTCGGGACGGCGCCGTCCTGCCGATCCTGCACCTCAACGGTTACAAGATCGCTAACCCTGCCCTGCTCGCACGCATCAGCGACGACGAACTCGACGCGCTGCTGCGCGGGTACGG
>WNGG01008552.1_pt1 | contig 11788 bp, 12 predicted proteins | sample 5400661 | NCBI WGS metagenome assembly WNGG01 (sample SAMN13153372, study PRJNA577476) | soil metagenome | isolation source: 100 cm soil or saprolite under Garry oak tree replicate 1 | place: USA:California | collected 2016-06-15 | reverse complement strand
CTCATCGTAAATCGACATCTCGAGAAAGCGCGGGAGGATGCGCAACCCACCATTGATGCCGGCAAGGGCTTTCATGCCGATGCTGGCAGGGTCCGGGAAGAACACGACTTCATCTACCCCGGCGCCTTCCAGCCCTAAAATCGCCCGGCGGACGATGTACACCTTCTCCTGGGTATCGAGGATAGAGCCATGCGCCACAAGGCGGCGAATGTCCTTACCGGCGCGCGGGTTGGCGATAATGCCGACGGAAGTCATAAGAAAAGTGATGAGTGATGAGTGATGAGGAAAGGCTTCCTTCCTGTTTTTCACTCAGTCCTCATTACTCGTTACTCGTTACTTAGAACAGTGCCAGAGCCGCCTCCAGGATCTTCTGGGGGTTGGGCAGATAATGATCCTCCAGGGTCGGGCTAAACGGTACCGGCGTGTGCGGCGCCGTGACGGTCTTGATCGGGCCATTCAGGTAGTCGAACCCTTTGTCTGCTACTAGGGCAGCGATATCGGTCGCCATGCTACAGCGTGGGTGTGACTCGTCCACTACAACCAGGCGACCAGTCTTCTTCACTGACTCCAGCACCATCTCTTCATCAAACGGGGAGAGGGTGCGTGGATCGATGACCTCGGCGCTCTTGCCCTGCTTCTGCAACTCGTCCGCAGCCTTGAGGGCGCGATGGACCATCTTGCCGATGGCCACAATGGTGACATCCGTCCCCGGACGCTTGAGGTCGGCCTTGCCGAACGGAATCGTGTAGGGCTCTTCGGGGACTGGGCCTTTCATCCCACCCAGGGTGATATCTTCAAAGAAGATCACCAGGTCGTCGTCGCGGATCGACGAGATCAGTAGCCCCTTAGCATCGTAGGGGGTTGCAGGAACCACGGTCTTCAAGCCTGGGATGTGGGTGAAGAGCGAATAGAGCACCTGCGAGTGCTGCGCTGCGGCTCGGTACCCACCTCCATAAATGGTGCGGATCACCAGGGGTACCTTGGCCTTGCCGCCGAACATATAACGCAGCTTGGCGCCCTGGTTAAGGATCTGGTCAAAGCAGACCCCCATGAACCCCACGAACATCATTTCCACGATCGGCCGCAGCCCGGTCACCGCCGCACCCACCGCCGCGCCGATGAACCCGGACTCACTGATTGGAGTATCAAGTACCCGCTCCCGGCCAAACTCTTTGACCAGTCCTTTGGTCACGCCCAGGACCCCTCCCCAGGCGTCGTCACCCTGCAAGTGCTCGACGTTGGCACCGCCGGCCACGTCCTCACCCATCAGGATCACACGGGGGTCACGCCGCATCTCTTGGCGCATCGCTTCATTCAGCGCCTGGCTGAAGCTCAGTTGTCGTTCTGGCATATTCCCCTCCTGGGGGGTTGGGGGTTAGGGATTGGGGTATTTTTTCTCTCTCCTGACCAACCCCCAGCGCCTAGCACCCAACACCCAGTCCCTAGTAATTCACGTACACGTCGGTATAGGTTTCCCGCACATCCGGGAACGGGCTCTCCTCGGCGAACTTCACCGCTGCCTCGATCTGCGCAGCCACGCGGTCATCAATCGTCTTAAGTTCAGCCGCGCTGACCAGTTTGCGCGCGAGCACATTTTCTTTGAACAATTTGATCGGGTCGCGCTCTTTTTGGTACTTTTCGTTCTCCGTGGCAACTTTGTACGTCTGTTGGTCGCCCTCGTAGTGACCGTAGAAGCGGTAGGTCTTGCACTCGAGCAGCGTCGGCCCTTGGCCAGCCCGTGCCCGAGCGATCGCCTCACCCGTGGCCTCGTACACGGCAAAGATGTCGTTGCCGTCCACGGTGACGCCGGGCATATTGTAGGCCGCGGCGCGGTCAGCGATGTTCTCGACGCTACAGTGATACTGCGCTGGCGTCGACTCGGCATAGCCGTTATTCTCGGCGACAAAGATCACCGGCAGTTTCCAGATTGCGGCCAGGTTGAGGCTCTCGTGCAAGGTCCCCTGTTCAGCGGCGCCGTCGCCGAAGAAGCAGATCGTCACTTGATTGGTCTTGTTGACCTTGGCGGTGAGCCCAGAGCCACAAGCGAGCGGCGGTCCCCCACCGACGATACCGTTGGCGCCGAGCATCCCCTTATCCATGTCAGCAATGTGCATCGACCCGCCTTTGCCCTTGCAGATGCCGGTGGCTTTGCCGAACAGCTCGGCCATCATGCCGCGCACGTCCACCCCTTTGGCCATGCAGTGGCCGTGCCCGCGGTGGGTGGATGTCATATAGTCGGTGTCGGCGAGGTGCGCACAGATGCCGACGGCCACCGCCTCTTCCCCGGCGTACAGGTGCACGAAGCCGGGAATCTTGCCCTTGCCGAACTCGACCTTGACCCGGTTCTCAAAGGTGCGGATGAGTTGCATCCGCTCGTACATCCACAGCAGTTGTTCCTGGCTGAGATCCATACGCTTTCCCTCCTTGGCCGGACGGCCTGCGAGAAGCCTGCCCGGGTTCATAGCATGAAATCGCGGGAGGGGAAACAGAACCAGATGCGTGGGGAAGATGGGACGGTGGCCACGCTATGGGGAGGGAGCGATAAAGGCGTAAAACGTGAAAGCTAAAACGTAAAGCGTAAAACGTAAAGGAGGGGCAGCGGGAATTACTCTTTACGTTTTACGTTTTATTCTTTATTGCGCGTTCCGTTTTACGTTTTTATTTCTCTTCTTCCGGCAGTCGATACGCGGTGCCCTCAATCAGGCGCTTCACGTCGTAATTCCATTCGCCTATCCACTTCTCGATCACGCCATAGGCTGGACACTGCCCTTGCCGCAGCTCCTCACGCAGGCGTTCAAGGTAGATGGTCTCATTCTCGCCAGCCTCATTGCGCTGGTTGTGACGCTCCAGCCCCTCCCAGGCGATGGAGAGCAACTCTTTGGCGAAATCGAGCAGCGTGATCCCGTGCACCCGCGCGCCCAGCGCCTGACGGTGAGCGGCCACATAGGCCATGCCCCGTTCCTCCCAGCTCCATTTCTTGACCAAGTCCCAGGCGGCCCAGAGGGCATCGTTCTCGTAGAAAATGCCTTTACACAAGGCGGGCACCGCCAGCATCAACTCAAACGGCTGATTGTCAATACAGCGCAGCTCCAGGTATTTCTTGATCCGCACCTCGGGGAACAGGGTGGTGAGGTGCGAGCCCCAGTCTTCCATGGTCGCCCGCTCACCCTCGTGGCCCTCGGTGAGAAAACGGCGGAAGGGGATACCGGTCATGTCGATCCAGCGGCCGTGACGCACGATGAAATACATCGGCACGTTGAGCGCGTACTCGACATAGTCTTCAAAGCTGGCGCGGTTAGAAAACGCAAAAGGGAGCAGCCCGCAGCGGCGGCGGTCGGTATCAGTCCAGATATGACCGCGCATGGTCATGAAACCGTTGAGGCCGCCGTCCGAGATCGGCGAGTTAGCGAACATGGCTGTGAGGATCGGGACTAGGCCCATGCCCACGCGAAACTTCAGCATCGCGTCGGCCTCTGTGCTGAAGTCGAAGTTGACCTGGATCGAGGCGGTCTGCTTCATCATGCGGTGGCCGAGGGTACCGACCTGCTCCATATACGGCGCCATAAAGTGGTAGCGGGTCTTGGGGATCCACTCGATATCGTCAAGCGAGCTCACCGGCTGCATGCCAAGGTTCAGGAAGTCGAGCTCCAGCCCGTCGGCGGCGGCGAGCAGGTGGTGCAGGTGATGCCGTAGCTCTTTGTCGGCACAATGAATGGTGTCGCACTGCTCGCCGGAGAGTTCAACTTGGGCACCAGGTTCGAGCGCAATATTGGCGCGCTCGCCCTTGAGGGCGATGATGTGGCCTTCTTCTTCCTGCGGCTCCCAACCGAGAGAGTCGGCGAGGCGGTAGAGGAGGCGTTCAATCCCGCGTTTGCCGAAGTAGCGGGCTGCCCGACCGCTGCGGCGCGAGACCCCGACCATTTCATACTCGGTGCCGATCCGCCAGGCTTCGCGTGGCTTGCCGGCCTGGTAGAAATAGTCGATGAGCTGGGTTCGGTTCTCGACGACCTGAGCTGCTTCAGGCCCTTCGACGTATTGCGACATACTGACCCCCCTGTCGGGTGTTCCCCTCTAGCCGCAAGCCGGCCTTAGGGTAGCAGACGAACCCACTAAGGCAAGGGGTTTTGGCAGCCGAAGAGGGGCTGGGGGCTAGGGATTAGGGGTTAGCTAAGAATGAGGAACCGAAAGAGCAAAACTGCTCGCTTCTCTTCGTTCACTCATCCAGCTTCGTTCTTTCACTGTGTCTTCGTCCTGGCCAGCCCCCAGCCCCTAATCCCCGGCCCCTTTTCTCACCGTTCCACCGCCAGATTCTGGTCGTTCCAGTCGAGCATCCCGCCCTTTAGATTCGAGACGTGCTCAAAGCCCAGACCGGTGAGGATAGCGGCGGCCGTGGTGCTCCGCACGCCAGCCCGACAGATCACGATCACCTCTTTCTCTTTGTATGCCTCGATCTCACCAACCCGAGCCGGGAGCTCTTTGAGAGGAATCAAGGTGCTCCCGGAAATGTGGCCGAGTTCGCCGGTGAACTCTTCAAGCTCGCGCACGTCGAGGAGCAGCGGAGGCATCGCGCTGCTCAGTTGCAGTTGGACCTCTGGCGGCGTCAATTGGCGTACGCGGTTGAGTTCGGCCAGGGTAGGGAAGTGGACCGACTCATCCTCAATCGCCGACTGGTTAGGTTGGAGCGCTTCCTGAATGCCACTGGGTAAGGGCAGGCCCAAATTGTTCATCAGGTCAATGTACCCTTGGCGCGTGCGCCCGGCCACGCGCGGGTTCGTGCGTTTTTCTTCGCCGATGGTCGAGTGGGTGTGACCCCGGTAGTCGTGGGCGGGAAAGACCAGGGTCTTATCCGGTAGGACGAAGAGCTTCTGGGTGATGGCGTCGTACTGCGCACCCGCGTCGCCGCCGGCGAAGTCAGCCCGGCCCGTGCCGTGAATGAGCAGCGTGTCGCCAGTGAGGACGCGATCGCCAGCATAGAGGCTGATGCTATCGGGCGTGTGGCCGGGCGTGTACAGCACTTGCAGCCTGAAGTCACCTATGGTGATTGACTGGCCATCTTCGACATGGGCATCGACATGCGGGGCCGGAGCCCGCTTGTGCATCATTACCGGCGCGCCGGTCAGGTCGTGTAGCTCCCAACTGGCGGTGCGGTGGTCGGCATGGGTATGGGTGTCGATAATAGCGTCGAGCGTGCAGCCATAATAAGCCAGTGTGGCCAGGTAACGATCGACCTTGTCCTTGATGGGATCGATTAAGACAGCCCTGTGCGTCTGCTCGCACCCCAGGAGATAGGTCTTACACTTGCCACGGTTCAGTTCGCGAAACAGCATAGCGCTCCCTCCTCATTGCTAGAGTTCAGCCCTCTCAAGAGTCGGCGGGGTTCTGAAAGGCCGAGGACGGGGGCGTGGTCAGAGGGAACCCTCCCCCTTGCGCGGGCACCTGGCGCCGCAGCCACCGATCCTCGATCAGCGTGTAAAGAGACATCCCCGCGATCATGGCCACGACAAAGATCATAACCGACGGATGGCCCGATACTAGCGAGGTCAGGGCCGGCCCAGGGCAAAAACCAGCAATCCCCCAACCGAGACCGAAAAGGGCCGCGCCTCCTACCAGGCGCAGGTCGAGGTCCGTCCGCGTCGGCACGGCAAACGTCGACGCGAATAGGGGGGAGGGACGGCTGCGGCTCAGCCGATAGCCGATGGCGTGCACCGTAATCGCGCCGACCATCACCAAGGCGAGGCTTGGATCCCAGTTCGCGGTGAAATCCAGAAAGCCGATGACTTTAGCAGGTTGAGTCATACCGCTGATGCCAAGGCCTATAGCAAAGACCACTCCAGAGAGGAATGATACGAGCACGGATTTCATAGTGCCCCTCCTAACAGGTGGTTCACAATGTAGACAGCGGCTGCACCCATTGCCATGAAGGTCGCGGTGGCGATGAGCGAGCGCTTCGAGCCCCGACTGATACCGCAGACGCCGTGGCCGCTGGTACAGCCGTTACCCAGGCGCGTCCCGAAGCCGACCAGGAGGCCCGCGAGAGCAAGGGCGCCCCCGGACCGCACGATCCCAATCTCGAAGGACCGAGTAGAGAAGAACCTGAGTAGGAACCCGCCGGCGAGCAGGCCAGCCACGAAGACAAGCCGCCACAGGGTGTCGTGCTTCGTCGGACTCAGCAGACCCGCCACGATGCCGCTGATCCCGGCGATCTTTCCATTGAAGCAGAGCATTACCGAGGCACTCAGACCAATGAGGCTCCCCCCAATAAGCGATGCGAGGGGGGTAAAATTTTCCATGTCTTCTCCTCTCAGCTGATGAAGGAAAGAGCCGCGTCCCTCTTGTTCCCCAGGCCCCTTCGTGGTACAACTATATTGCTAATTAGCAATATAGTGAATAAAGGTCAAGGGAGCAGGGATGCCGAGACCGAAAAAACAGCTCTCTGAGGCCGCTCTGCAGATGATCGCCGAGCGCTTTAAGGTGTTAGCTGAGCCGATGCGCCTCAAGATCCTGCATGCCTTGTGGGAGGGAGAGCAGACTGTGGGCGAGATCATTGCTACTACTGGCGCCCTCCAGGCCAACGTATCCAAGCACCTGGGGATTCTGCAACAGGCCGGTCTGGTCAGGCGGCGCAAAGACGGGTTGAATGTCTATTATCGGATCTGTGATGAGACGGTCTTTGAGCTGTGCGAGGTGGTCTGCACGAGCTTGCACGATCGGTTGGCGGCGCAGATTGGTGAACTCCCTCTTGCCGTGCTGCAGCGCAAACATGCCTGACCACAGACCTAAAGGGAGTGGTTGTTCAGCTGAAAAAGAGGAGCACTAAACCTTGATGTCTACCTTTGCTTTGTTCCTGCTTGGGCTGACTGTCGGCACTTTTGGAACCTTGATCGGAGCCGGAGGGGGATTCCTCCTGGTTCCTGTGCTGCTTATTCTCTATCCGCGCCTAGAGCCAGAAGTTGTGACTGCGATTTCTTTGGCTGTGGTGTTCCTCAACGCCACGTCTGGTTCTGTGGCCTACGGCCGGATGAAGAAAACGGACTAGCGGACAGGCTGGATCTTCGCGGCGGCCACGGTTCCCGGGGCAGTGCTCGGAGTTTTTGCCGTGCGTTCGCTCAGCCGGTGGAGCTTTGACCTGATTTTCGGCACCCTCCTCCTTTTGCTTTCGCTGTATCTGATGATCTTCCCTCAGCCTACACTCACCCACGCTGCTTGGCGAAGAATGGGTTGCCAGCTGTGGCCGGTCTCCCGTACGTTAGTTGACGCCAGAGGGGAGAGGTACAACTACACCTTCTGCATGGGTACCGGCATCATCGCTAGTTTTGTCGTGGGGTTCGTGTCGAGCCTGTTAGGTATTGGGGGGGGGATCATCCATGTGCCAGTGCTGATTCATCTTTTAGATTTTCCCCCACACGTGGCTACGGCGACTTCGCATTTTATTCTCGCGATCATGGCTTTGACCGGGTGTCTGACCCATCTTCTACAGGGGACCTATACCGGTGTCATACCTCTGACCCTCACCATTGGGGGAGGTGCGGTCATCGGTGCCCAAGTCGGTGCTTGGCTTTCGCATCAAGTGAGCGGGGTGGCGATCGTTCGCGCCCTGGGGCTGGCGCTTGGTGTCGTCGGGCTCCGTCTCTTGCTGCTCAGCATCTAGGAGGGATCGCTGGGGGGTCAAGCCGAGAGCGCGCTGACCTCTTCCTCGGCGAGCTGGTGGACGTCGGCGAAATTGTCTAAGGGCTCTCTGCTCACCAAAAAGACCGCGCGCATGCCAAGCGGGACAATAGTGAACCCCTCCCGTTTGCTAACGCCAGCAAGCGGGCGGGACCAGCGCCGGGAGACGAACAACGAAATCTCCTCGCTTCTATTACGGTACACTAACTGAACGAAGGGGTGGCTGAGCGGGTAGCAGATCCGTGCGCCTTCCAAATGGAAGCCGGCAGGTGCCAGATTGGGGAGGTCAACCAGTCCTTCCTGGTGCAGCACGTCTTGCAGGCTTTGCGGATCGAGCCAGGGCAGGGAAAAGGGCTGGGTGGTACTCAGTTGCACCTCCGCGATCAGCGCCTCGCCGAAGGCCGTGGCCTCAGGATCCGCCGGGGCCGAGAAAAGCTGCCGGCCGACCACCAGAAACAACAGCGCTGCGACCGCTACTCCCACCCCTCGCCAGCGTCGCACCCAAACCCCTGGGGACAGCATTACCAAGATATCGGTGCGTACCTCGTCAACGCCCTCGACTGACGCCAGCCCGGCAGCCTTGAGGCGCTCATCGAGGCGCCGCAGGTGCTGCATTTCCCGCTGGCAGGGAACACACGCCTCCAAGTGTTCGGCCACAGTAAAAGCGTCGTGCGCGCCGAGTTCATTGTCGACGAACGGGCTGAGCAGTTTGCGGATCTCTCTACATTCCATGGCCTGAAGACCTTTCCTTGCCCGCAAAAGCCGGCACCGTGAGGAACCGGCGGAGTTCCCGCCGCGCTCGGTAGAGTCGTGACATGACTGTCCCCATAGGGATATCGAGTATCTGCGCCGCTTCTCTGTAGGCGAACCCTTCAACCACTACGAGCCATAACACCTCGCGAAACTCCGGAGCCAAGCGATTGACGGCAGCGAGGAGGTCTTGCCGGTTGCCGCCCTCAGCCTCGGGAAAGAGGGGGATGAGCTTGCCCGACACCTCCACGTCTTCGGCTTCAGCCAAGGGGTCACGCCGTTGCTTCCCCGCCGCTTTTTTCAAGACATTGAGGAGGATTTTGAACAGCCAGGCCCGACAGTTAGTCTCTGGCCGGTAGGTGCGGAACGAACGCCAAGCGCGTAGGTACGTTTCCTGCACCGCATCTTCGGCACGAGCCCGGTTTCCACTCAGGCGGACCGCCGTCCGCAACAGTGCTTCCAGGTGGGGGATCGCTTCTTGCTCAAACGATGCCCGGCTGCGCACCTGAGACCCCTCCTTAGTTGGTAGAATTCTAGACGGGCCCGCTTTATTCCCTTTTGCGCTGCCAGGCAGAGCCTAACAGGCTTATAGGTAGAGATACAGCAGCCCATTCTCCACTTTGACCTGATAGACCGTAGCCCGGGCTGGACGCTCGCTGCTGCCGTCACGTAAATCAAACCGCCAGCCGTGCATAGGGCATTTGATCCCACCGGCAGCGTCCGTGAAGCCCCGGATGAGAGGGCCGCTGCGATGGGGACAGCGGTTCTTTATAGCGTAGACGACCCCCTTGAGGTTGAAGAGGGCAATCTCAGTGTTATTGACCTTAACGAGCTTGCGGCCGCCGGGTGGCAGCTCCTCTAGCCGACAGGCGGCGATCCAGTTCTCCATAGGGAAACGTAAAACGTAAAGCGTAAAACGTAAGGGGGAGGGTGGTTACTCTTTACGTTTTACGTTTTATTTTTTACTGCACGTTTTAGGAAATATACCCCCACAGCCTCACCACATCGCAGCGATCGCTACTCCGGTAGGCTTGATACTTCAAGAGCGTGTCGAGACCGTCGCAGGTCCGCTCCAGGTTGGTTTCCATCCCAGGAAAGTCGCCCCATCCCTGCGCGTTCTTGACGCCGATGATCCAGCGCAAACCACGAGTGATGACCTCTTCCCCGCGTCCGTCTCCGAGAAGACGTGTCACGACCATCAAGGAGCGGGTGCAGTCCATGGTGTGGTCCACGTTCTCGCCGTCCCACGAGCCGTCTGGCGCCTGCCATTCATACAGCTTGGCGGCGCCTTTGGCGCACGCCTCATGCACCCCGCTCACGCGGTTATCAATAACCACATCGGCGATCAACGCATCCTGGATGAGGTGCGCGGTGATCTCGACCCCGGAAGGGTGAAAGTCGCTGTCATACCAGCCGCCGTCGGCGTTTTGGTGCTCAAGGATAAAGCGGGCGCCCCGCTCCCAGGCCCGCTGGACATCGGCCCGGCGGTAGGTCTCACCCAGGGCCATGACCACGTTGAAGAAGCTCACCGGATGGCTGGTGGTATCGAGGTCTGCCCAGCGAGGGTCCACCCAGCGACCATCGCTGTACTGGGTGCTGAGAAAATAGTCGATGGCGCTTCTCACCGAGCGGGCCAGTCGCTCGTGGCCAAGGAGGCGGTTCCCGCGGATGAGCATGAGTCCGCAGAAGGCCGAAACCCACACCGTGCTCTCTGGGTCTGCTGAGAACGGGCTCCAGCCGCCATCCACGTTCTGGCAATCGACCAGCGCGAGATAGTCAGAGAGAAAGTCCGGCGTTGCGCGCGCATGCAGCAGCACACGCAGGGCATGGGCGACCAGTTCCAGGTCCTGTGGCCCAGCGGTGAGACTCCACCCGTTCCGCTCTTGGAGAAAAAAGGCGTATTCATCTCGAATAAGCCTCTCGATCTGTTCCAGCTGCATCACTACTTTCCTCTTGCTTCGGTGCTTATAGCTCGCTCGCTGCACTCGCTCTATACTGCCCGGTCCAGTCGGGCAGTCGCATCCTGCGAGATGGGCATATGGCTCGCTCACTTCGTTCGCTTTATACTGCCCGGTCCAGTCGGGCAGTCGCATCCTGCGAGACGGGCATATGGACTCCTGTCACGAGCGACAAACCATAAGCCATAAGCTATAAGCCATATGCCAATTCATTTCACCTTCGCCCAGGCACGGCGGTAATCCTCAAAGGTGTCAATTTCCAGCCAACCTTTGTAGATCTCCACGCAGGCCACCTCGCCGCCGCAATCGACGATCTCTTGCAACATGTCGGTGAAGGCGGCTCTTTCCAGGGATTCGGCTTCATGGAAGCGCCGGCCCTGGTCGTGTTGGCAGGTTTGGTGGTAGACGGTGCGCAGGAGGTGTGCTCCCTCTTGGGAAAACATGGCCAGCCCCACAAACTCGCCATCCGCTTCATCGGGGGGCAGTTGCCGGCCGATGCGGGCCAGGGTGGTGCCTTCCGCGGCCGGCAGGAAGCGATACCCGGTCTGCGGTGGCTGGTGGGTGACAACGAGGTCAGGTTTCTTCGTGCGCATCTCCTCCAGCGTATGCGCCTGGTCGCCCCAGGCCCGATCCACGACGATGCTAATGTCAGCTTGTGACTTGAGCAGTTTTTCCAGGATTGCTGGATCAAAAATAATATCGGCGTAGAGAAACAGAAACCGGCCAGACATCTCTGCTTCGGCCAGAAACAGCGACACGAGTTCACCGGTTTCGCGGGACATCTCTGCTTCGGCCAGAAACAGCGACACGAGTTCACCGGTTTCGCGGAAGCGGTCATTGTCGTAGTAGCGGACGTTGGACAGGTTGATCTGCTCCTTGCGATAGCCACGCACCACCACCACGTCTTTGACCCCACACTCGTTGAGTGCGCGGATCTGGCGTTCCAGGATCGTCTGGCCCTTAATCTCCAGCATCGCTTTGGGCCGGTCTTCGATGAGTGGCATAAGCGCCTCTTCGAAACCGGCGGCAATAATGATGGCCGTGACGGTGTGGCCGCCAGGCAGGAGGAACTTCTGTTCATTGGCTTGCAGATCCGGTACACCGACCAATTCATAGATTTCGGGGAGGGTGGCAATGTGGGCATCCACCGCAGCCGGTCGGCCTTCGTGCTTGAGAGCGGACAGGGCCTGGCGCATTGCCTTGACCGCGGCGCGCAGCGCCTGGTTGGCAAAGATCACCAGCTTAAAACCGGCGGCGGCGAGGTCGGCAGCGGTCATGCCAGCATAGGTGGTCGGCACCGCCACCAGCGGGCAGGGTCCGTCCCAGGCGGCGGTAAAGTCTTTCAGCTCGTCAAAGGTCGAAGACTTCGAGTGGACGAGTACCGCATCGGCCCCGGCTGCAGCATAGGCACGGGC
>WNGG01028389.1_pt1 | contig 11789 bp, 10 predicted proteins | sample 5400661 | NCBI WGS metagenome assembly WNGG01 (sample SAMN13153372, study PRJNA577476) | soil metagenome | isolation source: 100 cm soil or saprolite under Garry oak tree replicate 1 | place: USA:California | collected 2016-06-15 | reverse complement strand
TATAGTCCTGGGGTGCGCCGGTTGAGTCGTAGTAGTACTCGATCAGCGGAGTATTCCGCCGTGCCTGCATATAAGGCCGACGCGTAGTCGTCACGGCGACCGGCTGCATGTCGAAGGGATACCACCACCAATCCCATACTTCGCGCGCGAACCGGTGCCAGTCGAACAGCGGACCTGGGCACGCGTGACTGCCGTTTATGTCATGCGAGAGGAACCCCTTGAAGCAAGGGAGGTCGGCTCTGCCACCACTGGTGTTCGGATTCGCGTCCGGGTCCGGATCCCAGCCAAAAAAACGGCTCCAGATCCGCGTACGATTGGGGTTATACCATGATGTAAACTCGGTGCCGTTGGCTTCGATGATGGCAGTTGTAGTGCCGAGCTTTTGCGCGATCTGATCTCGCCGTTGGTCGGACAGAATCAATTTGCGAAAGAGAGCGGAACTTGTGCGGTCTACGGTGTTGTCCAGCCACGGCAGCAATGGGAAATTCCTGGGAAAGCCATTCTGCTCGGCCAGCAGCCGGCACAGCAGCGCCAGGCTTCGGTAGTTTCGCTCGGAGAAAAGCTGATTCATCCAATTCGGCTGGCGTGCAAGGCGACGCGTGTTGGCCGGGGTGGCTCCGTCATCGATGTCGCCGCTGCCTGTGAAATTCGGAAACCGGGCGATCCAGACCAGCACTGCATCCTCACTTCCGTGGGGATGCAGCACGAGATACGCCTTCATGCCTGTCAAATCTTCCGCCTGAGTGCTCAGACGCCACCACAGGGGACCCAAACCGTTTCCCGGTTGTACCGGACCGTCGCCGATGTTCGCATTCTCAATTCCGAGGGAGATGCCGGTCAGAGTCTCACCGTGCCAGGTTACGCGAGGAGGTCCATCGAGATTCTCCGGACCAATTATCGTGAAAGCAGTTCCGTTGGGCTCGACGAAGTACTGCGGTCCAATGCCGCGCCTGTCGATCCAGTGAGGTGGATTCTGAACCCAGGCGAGGTAGTCCAGCGAGCTATAGAGCTGACGGAAGTTCAGGGCGGACAAATAGGATGGCCAACCGCTCGTCTCATGAATCATCACGCTCTGAATGTTCGACATTACGGCCCCGAACCTGCCCGATCCCCCCGGCCAGTGGGGTCTTATATTTGACGCCGGATTGTTTGGTTTTGCCGGATCCTGAGTCGGAACCGGACCCAGCACATCAATCCTCGGAACATTCTCGAGAGCATTGATGGTTCGGGCGTGTTGGGCGTCCAAAAAACGGTTCAGACGCGATAGAAGTTGCGCAGGCATAGCGTTCGCTCCTCACAAATTCACAGCGCAAGCCGCCGGGCGCTCACCAACTCAAAGAGCTGCACACGAAACGGGTAGTAGTCAGGTAGTAGTAATGAAAAGGACCGATGTTTTGAATCGGGACATGTTGACTTGAATTCATGATCATTTGCCTTCAATCTGTCGGCTCTTTGCTTGTAATGAGGTTCGGCCCAGCCGGAGCAACCTGTAACAGTAATTAAGACCACCTCTCTCAGGACGCCGAATGAAGGAAGTTGCTGAACTTCCCACCATATTACCAGTCGACCCTCCTGGTTTTTGTGGGTTGGGCGTTTACGCTGGCGCTTGTGAAAATGAGAGTGCCGTGACTCTTAATCAGCGGGTCGCAGGTTCGAGCCCTGCACGGCTCATTCTAAATCAACACTTTACAGCCGCCGTCAGGGCGGCTTTTCTTCTGTCTACACTCTCATCTACAGCAATCTGATTTCCCGCGATGCATCCAGCGTCCAAAATATTTTGTTTAATAATCAGGGTAGGCGGTCCGAATCCCTTCACCGGCTCCAGATTCTTTCATTAACTTCCCCCACGGGTTTACTCATGCATTCACTGTTTCACAGAGCGTTAGTTTGCAGTCACGATTAATGTTGATGGCATTCTGTGCTTGCGCTAACTTTCTGTCACAAACGCAGCCGACGAATTACAAACAAGAATCTGCGCACCGTCCTCCATAGTAAAGAGTTCAATCACATTCGAAAGGACCTAACCGCTTCGACGACGTTTTGAAATCTCTCTGTCCAGTCTTTTGCGTTTCGGATCCAGACGCTAACGCGACCGCGATCGATGCGGCAGAGCATTCGATAGCCATCGAATTTCAGCTCGTGCAACCACTCATCACCGGATGCGGGTTCTTTTACAACGATGGTGGCGAGTTGAGGAGCAATAAGCGCGGCTAGCTTCGCCTTGCGTACACCGGGTAGTTTCTTGACTTCTAGTCGAAGTTTCGTTGCCATACCGATCAGTGCTTCTTCCGGCGCTTCGAAGGGGTGGGACTCTGTCCAGCCTGAACAAGTTTCGCTGGTATATCCAAATCATCATCAATCAAGATTGCAAGATCCACATTCGCCAAATAATGATGACGCCTATTATCGATAGCCACGTCACTGGTTCGCAATGGATGTCTTTCGCGAGATACAACTTGAGCACAAGTTGAGCATCTTTTCGAGCGCATCCTTTCTGGCCGTCACCGTCTTTGCGGCCTTGATTTTTCGATACAGTTTGCCTGCTTCGTCTTGACGCCCAACGGTGCACAACATCAGTAGCAAGGAGTCCGGATTGACTGGTAAGCTGGATATAGATCCGTTGATTAGTTTGTCGGTCAGACAAAAGTCATCAAACGGAGCCGCCGCACGAACGGCCTGTTTCCATCGGGAGGTTCTGAAATACTCAATGAATGCATCATAGTATTTCTTCTTGCGGGCATTCAGCGTCCAGCCGATAACGACATTATCGGTGAATTTGTAGTCAGACTGCGTTTTCTTCGGCCTGATCCTCTTGTTCTTCTTGTATCTGGGGCGTCTTCTGTAGAAGTGGAGCGATTTGCTCTTCCAGTTCTGGATGATCTGCCAAGACAATGCGAAGCGAATGATACAATCGCATCTGATGACGATCTGGTGTCTCCTAACGCTCAAAACATTAAACTCATGGATATGGAGATTTGAAAGCACTGAGGCAATTCATCTACCACGTGAGTAGGTGTCGCGATCAGAGCGGTCAGTGCTTGACGCGCATCGCTGCGCAGAAGGCTCTCCTCAGCAATCCTGGCGGCCTCTTTGAACTCCTTTCGATCAGTACTGAAGAAAGGCAACGTATCAGCATACTTGTTGAGCTCGGCGATCTGCTCGCGGGCTAGTGTTGGCGTCACGATTTTCTCGCGCGTTCCAGCGGCGCGATAGAAATCCTGCGCAATTCTGTCTCGTATGACACTGTAATCACGAGCATCGCGAGACTGCATATGAGCCATCAGTAGCTGGTCAGCTCTAGCGTCGGCGACAGCTTGTCGCTCGCGCTTCCTCTCCGGGGAGTCTGTGAAATGTCTGATGAGCGTTGCGAGTGCGTCCTTCGGCTCAACTTCCCTTACGCTCGTTGTGTAAGTCAGGCCCTTGGCATCAGTGATTGGAAGCTGGCGATAGTCGCCGTACTCAATCGTCGCTTTGAGTCGATCCGCAGCCTTAAGCATGTCCATCCTGGCCACTAGAGCCTTGCCCTTCACTTCAGACAAAGTTGACGGAGTTGGATTAGCCAGCAAGCTGTCTCTGACTTCGTGATAGACAAATTCGAGGAGCTTGGCGTCCTTAGTACGATTGGCGATGTTGCTCATTTTGGCTAACTCGGATCGTTCAAAGCCGGGCGAGGGCATCTCCTTTCCTTCTTGAGCGCGAGCTTTTTCGGTGTGCTCGACAAGCTTCGAAGCAGTCTCGTACTTGAGCTGGGACGCGGCAAGGTTGTTCCGAGCAGGCCGCTCTGCATTCGCGATCTGCTTCTGTATGTCCTTTTTTGTTTCCTGCAAAAACTCAATCCTGAGTTGAATCCCCTCTCTCTTCGTTGGGCGCAGAAAGTTGTAGAGCTTGAACTTATCCTCAGTCTCGGTTTTTATTCTTTGTTCGACCTCCCTGAGTGAGACTTTCCCAAAGCCTTCGACGTGAAACTTCCAGAAGTGCCGTCGCGTCTGGAACGCATCAACTTTGGCGTGGGCATCCTTCTGTTCAGCGCCGGCCAATACACGTGTTGACTGAAGCCGGGCGGCCGCGCGGTCGTCCCTGATTGGCAGGTCGCGCGTCTTAGCATACTCCTTCAACTGCTTCCACTCTCCGGTTGTGTAAACGACGTGTGGCACTTTTTCTTTGCCCATTTCCTTTCGAGCCACGAGTGTCCTTTCAAGCGCGACTGCGAATTCGTGAGCCGTCCTAGCGGCCCATTTCACCTGTGTTGCGGACGCTTCACTTCGGATAAGGTGAGCCAGTTCCTCACGAGCGACTTCTGCCTTGGCTAGCATTCGACTGGTTTCCTTCTCTGATCCTGGGCGCATTACGGGCTCAGCTCCTGGACGAGCACTAAGTTGTTTGCCCTGGTCCCTGGCTTGGGACCTCTGAGCTGAGAGTCTTTGCTCGGCCAATCGCTCCCTGCGATCGTTGTCTCGTTCGGGCTTGGGTGGGATCGGTTCGCCTTTCTTATAGGCTTCGGCGGCTGCGATTTTCCACTGCCTCGTCTCCTCTTTCTTGCGAAGATGTTCGATGTAAGCACTCCGCTCGCCGGCAAACTCTGAGTATATCCTTGCCCATTTCTCATCGATGGAGGTGTACTGGTTCTTCGCCAGATAGATCTTCCTTCCGTCAATCTGGCGGGCGTGAAGGTAAAGGTGTACGTGCGGGTGCTCGGTATCTCGATGGATAGCTCCGAAAGCAATGGCCTTTGGAAAAGTCTCCTTAAGGAACTCGTTTGTTAGGTCGCGAATCTGCGAATTGGCGGCAGGAACGTCGAAGGATAGGATGACGCGGTAGTGCGTCCTTCCTCCCTTTGCCTTTTCAAACTGTTCCATCGAGCCGAAATACGCACGCAGTTTGGCTGTCTTTTCTTGTAGCCTCTTATGACGATTCGCTGCGGTAATGCCTGCGGTTATCCTGCCGTGGAGTGCGCCGTCTCCATCGGAAACCTGGCGAAGGAGGCGCGATGATTTGTCCTCTTGGAAGCCGTAGTGGTCCGCCGTGAGGTAGCTGGGCGCGTTCCAGGTCCACACCGGATCGACCTCTTCGGGTTCGTCCACTTCGTCAAGCGCACGATCACGAAGGTCCTGGTCTAGTGTGGCAGCCACGCTCATCTGGTAGTCGTTTAGTTCGAGTTGGCTTCCTCGATTGCGCTCGCCGTTGGGCTCAAAAGCCGAATAACGAGTGATGTAGGAAGCGTGCGCTGCTCCCGCTCCGGGCGTTCCTACTCTAAATTTTGCAAAAGCTTCTGCCATTGCTATCCATTCACTGAGGTCCTGCGTTCAAGAGCCGGCGCAACTCATTGAGGACCGAAGCGACTTCAACGAGAGCCGTTTGGATCGTGTCTGAACCAATGCTCCCTCGTTGCGAATTCGGTTGTCGGGCTATCTGATTGAGGTTGTTTCCGACTCTTGCAACCTCGTTGATAGCCCAATCGCGCTGGAAAATGACGACTTCGGCATGCTCTTTTTCATCGGATGTCATTGCTTTTTCTCTCAGCGCATTCTCGATCAGATAACGTGAAATGGAAATACCGGCCTGCTGAGCACGAAGCCCTATGAGCCTATGCTCCTCATTAGTGAGCCGCACTCTAGTCGACTTTGGATATAGTCTTCGCCCTGCCATTTATGCTCTTGGAGGCCTACTCTGGCCTCCGTGCATTCGCGGTGCCGCGAATGCGTATCCCGCCTTAAGCTCTGAATTCGTCTGTTCCTTTCCACCTCGTCTTATGCACAATCTTTTCGCTTCGGTTGTATGGATTTATTCGGGACGTTCTGGCGCCAGATTGGTCTCATTGGAGTGAGCATCTCCGGTGCCACAAGTGGTTCTCATTCGATGTGCGACGAGAAATGGATCACCACAAGCAATCTGAATGACCGTCTCCCGGGCGTTATAGAGAGACTCAATTGAGCGATCATGGGGGCGCGATTCAACGCACCGAAGCTTGGCCAATCGGCGCTGGTCTGTGGCGCGTTTCGAACAATCCGGTGCATCTGGTGGGTGCTCGATCGCGTCCACTCTTGTGAATCGTGAAACTTCAACAGTACGCGCACTGTCTCGGAGTGGATCAACGAATAGGTAATTCCGAGGTAACAAAGCGCGCATCATTGTTTCCTATGAGACTCCTAAGTCAGCCTGAGGAGCATGGCGGGGGCCGCACACCGCCTGTCGAGTTCACTAGAGTCACGCCTTGCCTGGAGCTAAAAGCTCCGCTGCTTTGTGTGCGCTGGCGTCCGGTTTCGGGGATCGCTCCTTCCACTTCTGAAAGCCGCGGTCGAGCTTGAAGAGCGCGGCGAGTGCCGCGCCTACAACTTCTCCCTCAGTGGGTTTGTCTCCAGTAGCCGACTCGACATAGCCAATATACTTTGCGAGTTCGTCGAGTTGCCGCGTGTTCACGTCACATTTCAGTGACTGGAACCGCTGGACACTCACCAGCGGATAGTCGGTCTCCTGGAGACTATTTGCTCGCCTGCTCATACTTCCCCCTGATCGTTGGTTGCAGTGCTTGTAGTGTGCGCCGTCGCGTGGCGTAGATAGCGTAGCTGTCGCTTGAGTGCATCTTTGGTTAGGCCGAGCCGCTCGGCTGCAGCGGTTCTGCTCGGGAATTGAGTGATTGCCGCTGTCAGGATGTCGAGTTTGACTCGCCTCATGTATGCTCTGATCGTTTCATCTTCGCGGAGTTCCGCTGTGTTAGGGCGCAACACTCGTCTTGCTTCTGCGCGCGTACTTGATTGAGTCTGGACAATTGCGCATGCGGAAGCCGAATGAATGCCGAGGACATTTTCGACTTCGGCTCGTGTGATGGTCGGTGTACTCGCGACGACAATCAAGCGATTCATCACGTTCTCAAGCTCGCGGACGTTGCCGTGCCAGTCGTAACGCGCGAGTGAGATCAATGCATCTTCCTCGATGGTCATAGGTAGCGGATGGTTCCCCAGTCTTGAAAGCTTATCGAGAAAATGGTGAGCCAATGACGGTATGTCTGCTCGCCTCTCTCTGAGCGGAGCGACTTGAATCTCGAAGGTTGAAATCCGATAGTAGAGGTCCTGCCGGAATCGACCCTCCGCTATCATTCCCTTCAGCTCTTGATTGGTGGCTGCGATAACGCGGACATCGACTTTGATGTGCTTCGTCGCGCCTACACGAACGATCTCTTTCTCTTGTAGCGTTCTTAGGAGTTTGACCTGGGTAGCGAGCGGCATCTCGCCTATCTCATCCAGGAATATGGTCCCGCCGTGAGCCGCTTCAAACAGTCCGCGTTTGTCGGAGGATGCGCCCGTAAACGATCCCTTTTCGTGACCGAAGAGAATGGCCTCTGTGAGAGTCTCCGGAATTGCCCCACAGTTGAGGGTCACGAAGGGTCCTTCTGCGCGTTTGGAATTCTTTTGGACTGAGCGCGCTATGAGTTCCTTACCCGTACCGGATTCTCCGCGAATTAGCACGGCACAATCATGAGGAGCGACCTTCATAACCAATCCTGCGACGGTCTGCATCGGTGCCGAATGTCCTATGATCCCGTCGAGTGCTGCTGTTGCCATCCCAAGATTCTCCTGACGTTCGCCCACCTTACGCGTTCTCACGACTCAGCAATCGATTACTGGCAATTGATCGCCGGGCCGCTTGAGCCAAGTCAGATGCTATCGAATTAACCTGTTGTACCGGATCCGACGGCTAAGCGCCGCTTAGTCCTCTCTACCTAAAGACGGTGAGAATTCCTTGTTTTTCTCCATTGGCGAATTTCTATTATTCGCTTGAACGAATTGGTGAGCCCATCAGGCCGCGGAACAATTAAGACTCCTGCGAATTGCTCTTCCTGCATTCGACCTGGGCCTCTGAACGCTTCTTCCGGATGGCGCAAGTGAGCTTCGGCTACTTGAGGTTCAATTTGTCGTCGGATATATACCTAGCTCCGGTAAGGCAAAGAGGCTAATGAGGGGACTCGACTGACAAGAGAGGAGCTCACAAAGTTACTTAGCGCCCTAGAATCAGAAGGGGAGCAATTGCACCGAGTCGCCGTGGTGTTAGACGGAACTAGGAACGAAAGCGTAACCAAAACCCGTCTTGGCACATGCAGTTTTAGGCTGCTTCAAACAATTGAGAGGATGGGCTACCGCGAGTAGGAAGCTATGTTGAATTGGTCGAGACTTCATCTGAGGCTCTACGAAAAAGAAGCATGCGGAGACATGAAAACACATAACAGCGTGTTTTCATGTGCTGTAGGGCCGAAGGTTCTAACTACTCTCCAATATACTTGTGCAAAGAGGTGTCACATGACAACAAGCGATAGAATCACAGAACAAAAGTATCGATGGCTTCGACATCACACATCAGCAAACGTACTAGTTGATAGCCCACTGCCAACTCGGCTAATCCAGTGACGTTGCAACTCGGAAACCCACATCATCTACTTCTATCCACGAAGAAGAATCTAAACCTGAATCACGGGCTGCAGAGCGGCACTTTGACGGCGATGTCTTATATGATCCACCTCTGAGAACCCTAAGGTCCTGACGTCCGTTAGACTCCCAAGCACTTCCGTCAACGGGAGCGCCTTGATAATCATGGTGCCACCGATCTTGACACCATTCGCGAACGTTTCCGTGTAAATCCAGGCAAATTCCCATTCACTCTCGGAGGGCAAGCGATACCGCCTCCCAGTCCTTATGGAGAGTCGGTCGCAAAATTCGACAGCCTCTCTCCAAGGAACGTGCCTCATAGGTAGTACGTTTCGTCTAGGATAGCGAGCCAGAGTTTCCGCCAAATGGATGACTTGAATTATCGACCCATCAATCGAGCTTAGTTCCTGAATGTAATCGTAGTAAGTCGGGCTAAGGTCACAGTTGACGGTCGCCAATTTCTTTACGGCTGCCCATTGCGCCATCGTTACCGTAAATTTTCCAATATAGAACGAACGAACCGTCACGGAGTGTTGAGGAGACTCGGCATCTTCACGCCTTAGTTCTGATTTTGGCGAGCCCATCTGAAATGTCCCGCCCGGGATCTCAACCATTTCAAGAATAACCCCATCAACCAATTCTTCAATGAAACGATCTGTCTTCGGATAGCTTCGCTCAACTATTCTGCCGTGAATGTCAACGGATAAGGCCTCATACGTGTAACTCTCTAGGACAACTGACTTAGGAGGTTCTACTTGCGACAAGAGATTCAAGATTACTGACGAGGTCGAATGTCTTGGTTCCACTAAGGCGGTCTTGTCAGCAGGGACTTCTTTTCCTTTGGGACTAATCGGACGCGACCTAACAAATGCCAAGGCGAAAGCCGCAGCCGTATGACAAGCATAGGTGGTCCAGTCAGCATTTCTTTTGAAACCAATAACATCACTGATGCCCCGAACAGCCAAGATGGGATAATCTCGCTCAAGTCGCCGGGAAGCTTGGTAAACCCCTGATAATTCCATCTCAACAGCAAGGATGTGCCTAGATGACTGCTTCCAGCTTTGAATAAGCTGCGTATCCTTGATGAGCACGTCGCTCGACGCGATTGGACCAGTTGTCACGAGTGGTCGGCGGTTCTCGGCGTGGGAACCAAAGTGGCGTTCGAGCGACTGCTGAACATTCGTACGCCAACCGGGCTCACCATAGAAATTTGTACTGGCGAGGTCAACGGGGGGCCGATCGATCGTAATAGAACCTATGTCGTTCCATCCGTTAAGTTGAGGCAATCGAGCTGGAAGATGGGCTAGCAAATCTTGAACTCGCTTATGCATCGGCCCGCCAGCCGTAGCGTACTCCTTCCTTCCACCATCGAGGGCCGCGCTCACTGAGAAGTCGTTTAATCGCGTCGCAAGAACAACGTCTCCGAGGGTGTACTCGCTGGCCGGTATTGCACCAGCTATGCCGACGAGGAGAAACCATTGTGGGTCAAGATCTTCAATAATGTCACGAGCCAAATCCTGTGCGGCTCCACCGCCCTGATCGATACACCGTGCGGTCGCGACAATATACTGCTCCTCATCAGCTAGCTGGACGCGCGACAGTGTGTATGTTCGATTACCGACGATATCGTCCTCCCTAGGAAAGCGCAGGAGTACAGCGCGATATTCGTCCTCACGAATCGTAATGATCGCGAAGTCTACCTTCCCTTTTATTTCCTCTGAGCGCATTCAAATCCGTTCTTTACCAGTCATCCGATGAGCACTCTTACTCCACTCCAGAAGCTGAAAATCTGCTCGACATATCCGTATTTGTCAAAAGATATCAGATCGAAGTGATGTGAGCACTCGCTAAAACGCAACCTATTACTCTACGCTCTTTACTTCCGCCCGGCGCTGAGCAGGAGAAGTCTCGTCGAAAGCATTGGGCGTAGGCCTCTATAAGACGAAGAACATTATGCCTTCACTTGTCGGGAATGGCAGTGTTAACAGCGAGCGCTTGCAAGGCAGCCAATACGACGGTTGCGGCACCTTTAGCCAGTTTGCGCGCTTTCCAACGAGTGCAGGGCGTTGACGACTTCACTCGCGGTCGCGATATCGATGTCAAGACCAATTGCGGTCGGATTCGCGCTCCTCGGGTCATACTCGTCCTCACCAGTAACGTACTGGTCTATGTCCTTATCGATCCACAGAAGGGTTAGGACCGAATCGTAAGTCGGCATGGCAATCGACTCTTCCTGGATCATTTTGCTCGAATCAATCCGGTCTCCTTCAAGCCAGGCAGTAGCTTGCACTTCCCACATCCCTTCAGGCAGCGAGTCTCCCCCTGAAGAAATCGGCAGCGTAGAACTCGTACGGATTCAAGCTGAGGAAGAAAAACGACAGGCTGCGATGGATCTTGAAGTAGAGCTATGGACTGCGAGCAACAACATCCTGAGTTTTCTCGAGGCGTGCGAACAGACGATCAAAGAACGTTTCGGGCCTATCGAGCCAGATAGCCGTGAAGCCAGATGGTTGTGCTGTGCACGCACCTACGCGAATCGATTGAATCCTCTTATGAATGGACGCTTAGAGAGAGCGATTAAATCGCTAAGGGAGTCTACGACTGTCATTCTGCCAGCAAGACAAAAGTTTCAGTCGGACGGCTATACATCGCCGCACGGACCTATTTGTAGTTCCTGCTGGTCCGAGCACGCCGGCACAGGCCAGACGCTGAGAAGACTCTTGTTGGAGACGGCGCTGAATGTATAACCGTTTGTATATCCAAAAGGAAAGGGCCGCTTCGAGAGCGGCCTAACTTCTTGATTCTATGGAGCCAGCGAAGGGACTCGAACCCTTGACCTCCGGTTTACGAAACCGATGCTCTACCAACTGAGCTACGCTGGCTCAGGTCAAAGCGAGCGTCTCAACATACAAGACTGGTTCTCTGACCGTCAAGCCAGACTTCCGACTTCGTTACCTCGCCCTGGGAAAAACGTATACTGCATTACAGAAGACGTCTTCTTGCCGCAAGTCGATCGATTCCCACTAGAGGCTCCAGCCCTTTCGGTATTCACGCTGAAGGTATTGGTTGGCTTCAGCCACATTTGTGATCTTGCCGGCTTCGCCGTCATAGTAAATCCGCTTGCCCTGACCCGTGCGCATCGCCACCACTCCCAGCAGCATCGTTTCAGTCAGCCGTCCGGCGTATTCGAAGGGACACGTATTCTTCGCTTTGCCTTTGATCGCGTTGGCCCAGTTCATGCGGTGCTTAGCTTGCGGCGTGGTGCCTTCGTTGGTGGTCTCGATGCGCGGATAGGTCTTCGGCACTTTGGCGGCTGCCTCCATCAACGACGCAGGGTAGAGTTTCGGATTCGCGCCGTAAGTGCCGTGCAAG
>WNGG01023452.1_pt1 | contig 11790 bp, 7 predicted proteins | sample 5400661 | NCBI WGS metagenome assembly WNGG01 (sample SAMN13153372, study PRJNA577476) | soil metagenome | isolation source: 100 cm soil or saprolite under Garry oak tree replicate 1 | place: USA:California | collected 2016-06-15 | reverse complement strand
ACTTCGATCTCCACGGTGCTGTGCTCACCTATGAACAATTGCAGAAAGGGCGAAAGGCCAATCGCTACCTGTACGAAAGTCTTTATGGCCACGCTCCTGTCGAAAAATATGCTGGAAGCAAAGCCTTCCTCTTTTTCGAGGACGAGAAGGAACCCAAAGCTGACCCCGTTGAGGCAGCCGCGCTCGCCAACCTTTTACTCACTCACCAGGTACCGATCACCATCCTCAACGCCTGCCAGTCAGGCAAACAGGTCGGTTCGAGCGAGACCAGCCTCGGCAGTCGCCTCATGCAGGCAGGCGTTCAACTTGTCCTAGCCATGGGCTACTCCGTCACCATCACCGCCGCCGAACTGCTGATGCGCACCCTCTACCAGCAACTCTTTGCCGACCAGGACCTCTCGACCGCCATTCGCTACGCCCGCACCGAACTCTACAACCGCAAGGGACGCCGTGCCTACTTCAACCAGGAGATTAACCTTGAAGACTGGCTCCTCCCCGTCGTCTACCAGAACCAGGAACAGCACCTTGCTGTGCGCCCCTTCACTCACGAAGAATCCGAAGCGTTTCACAAAGAGGAGGCAACACGCTACACTCCCCGCCAACCCAACTACGGCTTCGTCGGTCGCGACCTCGACATCCTCCAGATCGAAAAGCGCCTCTTGACCAAACGCAACCTGCTCCTCATCCGTGGCATGGGCGGCGCAGGCAAGACCACCCTCTTGCAACACCTCGCTTCCTGGTGGCAGACCACCGGCTTCATCGAGCAGGTCTTCTACTTCGGCTACGACGACAAAGCCTGGACCCGCCAGCAGATCATGAACACCATCGCCCAAAAACTCCTCACTCCCCACCAGTACCGCAGCGAATTCCAACCGCTCGACCTGGATGCCCAGCAGGTCATGCTCACAAAAAAACTCCGTTCCGAGCGCCACCTGCTCATCCTCGACAACCTGGAATCCATCACCGGCTCCCACCTCGCCATCCAGCACACCCTGCGCCCAAAAGAACAGAAGGCTCTGCACGACTTCTTAACCGACCTTACTGGCGGTCTCACCCTCGTCTTGCTCGGCTCCCGCAGCGGCGAAAACTGGCTTGCCAAAGACACCTTCGCCGACAACACTTACGACCTGCCCGGCCTGGACCCCGAAGCTGCCTCCACCCTCGCCGACCGCATCCTCGAACGCCACAACGCCACCAAATACCGCCAGGATGCCGACTTCCAGACCCTGCTTAAGTTGCTGGCTGGCTTCCCCCTGGCCCTGGAAGTCGTGCTCGCCAACCTCGCCCGCCAAACACCAGCTGACATCCTGGCAGCCCTGAAAGTTGGCGCTGTCACCATCAACGTCGGTGACAGCGAGAAGCGCACCGAGAACATCCTGCGCTGCATCGACTACTCCCACAGCAACCTCTACCCAGAGGCGCAGCAACTCCTCCTCTGCCTGGCCCCCTTTACCTCGGTGATCTGGCTGGACAAGCTTGAAGATTACACTACTCAACTAAAGCAGCAGCCTGCCCTGTCCTCACTCCCTTTCGAACGCTGGCCAGAAGTGCTCCGCGAAGCCCAAAACTGGGGCTTGCTCAGTCCAGACCCCGACATTCCTACTTTCCTCCGCCTGCAACCCATCCTCCCCTACTTCCTGCGCAACCGCCTGGGTATGTCAGAGCAGGAAGAGACGAAGAAAGCCATAGAGGTCGCTTTCCGCGAACACTATGACCAGCTAGGCCGTGCGCTGTGTCAACTGCTTGAGTCCAAAGACCCCCAGCAACGACCACTGGGCCAGGTGCTGATACACCTGGAATACGAGAACCTGGTAACGGCCTTGAACCTGGCACTGGCAGATCAGGTCTCAATCATCAATCCCTATAACGCCTTGGCTTCATATCTAGACGCCATCCAAGATCAACGTCGCGGACTTGAGTTCGGTCAGCACGTCCTGGAGCGTCTGGAAACCTATCCTCCTGAAAAACTGACAGGGCAGTTGGGTTTTGAGTTTGTTAGCGTCATCGATGACATTGCACGCCACCAACTCTTACTCAAGCAGTACACAGAAGCAGAAAAATCGTATCAAAAGGCTCTTACTATACATCTTAACCTGAAAAGTTTCGATGCTGATCAAATTAAAAAATTAAGTGCCTCCATCTACCACCAGTTGGGCAGGGTAGCCCAGGAGCAGCGGCAGTGGGAGCAAGCCGGGCAGTACTACCAGCATGCCTTGCAAATCAAGATTGAGTTCAACGACCGCTACGCTCAGGCCAGCACCTACCACCAGTTGGGCAGGGTAGCCCAGGAGCAGCGGCAGTGGGCACAAGCTGAGCAGTACTACCAGCATGCCTTGCAAATCTTCAAGGAGTCCAACGACCGCTACAACCAGGGCCGCACCTATCACTGGTTGGGTGTTGTGGCTCAGGAGCAGCGACAGTGGGGACAGGCCCAGCAGTACTACCAGCAAGCCTTGCAAATCAAGATTGAGTTCAACGACCGCTACGAACAATCACACACCTACGGTCAGTTGGGTAGCCTAGCGGTGCAACAGCGGCAGTGGGCACAAGCTGAGCAGTACTACCAGCAAGCCTTGCAAATCTACATCGAGTACGACGACCGTCCTGATCAGGCCAAAACCTACCATCAGTTGGGTAGCCTAGCGGTGCAACAGCGGCAGTGGGAGCAAGCCGAGCAGTACTACCAGCATGCCTTGCAAATCAAGATCGAGTTCGGTGGCCGCTACGATCAGGCCAGCACCTACTATCAGTTGGGCATGGTCGCCCAAGAGCAGAGGCAGTGGGAGCAAGCGCGAAAGCGCTTCCTGCAAGCGTTGGAGATATTTGTGGCCTACGAAGATAGCTATAGAGGTAGCATCGTATTGCGCAGCCTGGCACGGCTCTGGCAAGCCACTGGCGACGCTGAACTGCCTGCCACAATCGCATCCATCATCGGCTCCACCCCTGCTGAGGTGGAGGTGTCGTTACGCAAGGTGTTGGAGAATCAGTCTGCCGAATAAAAATGACAGCGCTCATGCAAAGAGGTGCCGGGAATTGCCTTGTGAGGCAAGAATTATTCGCCAGCGGCTTCGAGGAGACGGGTAATGAGATCGGGATGGAATCGTCTTCCCTGACTCTGCATCTGAATGATATAGGGGTGAACTGCAGTGATGAATCCATGCTGCTTCGCTCGCAACAGCACAGCTAGCGTTCCGGCGACTGGCAAACCCATGCGAGCAGCGATGAGCCGCGCCTTCCGTTCGTCCAGCAGAATCAGTCGGGCCCTAATTGTTTGAGCCAGGGAGAGCGCTGCTGCCTCGCCAACATCCAATAGAGGGAGTGCCGGATCGATGACGACATTATCGACCACTCTCAGCCATGGTGCTTCAGCCAGATTTGGTTCGGTTGGCGGTGCCTTCACCTGGTATTCATCCACCACGATGCGAGGAGCCCAGACCTCGCCATACAGCTGTGGAAGCAGACTGAGGAGTTCAATTCCTGCCAGAGTGATAAGCGGAGTCGTGTTGGTTACGACTGGGGGCTTATCCGTAGCCTGCCTCTTTCTTGGGGTCCATCTCATAATCGAAGAAGGAGACGTTATACTGGCCCAACAGATCGAGAAACTCGCGCCGTGTCAGGCCCAGGAGCTTCGCCCCTTCCCCAGAAGAAAGTTCGCCCAATGCATAGAGCCGCACAACCAGTGCTTCGAACGCAAGGGCCTCCAACTGCTGTTGATTTTTACCGGTGAGTTGCTCAGGAACCTGCAAATGCAACTGCATCGTGACTGCCTCCTTTGCTAGCACAAGTTGCTGACGCCAGCACACTCATTATACTACACTAGGCAATCTTAGAGTCGCTTGCTCTCGATATGCAAGCTCTCATTTCGTAAACCGCAATCATCAACGCCTCTTGCTTGCTACCACCAAATATGCTATAATTTCACCAGAACCAAGGCCAGTGCAAGGCTTCCTTCCACAGAGGCAACCCTCGTAACCAACCGACCTGCTGAGACCTATGTCGCAAATGTCCCAACCCAAACACCAATCTCTTACCCATTCACTACACAACCTGTATCAGTTGTGACACCCCCACAATAAACTCTCCATCCTCTACCACAACAGGCTGTTACAACCCTCACAACCTATACAGCCAACCAATGAAATACCCACCAGATCTTGAAAATCCAACATGTCACAACAGTCACAAGTCACAACTCAACCATTTACTCTGGTCCAGAAGACTCTCCCTATAAGCGAGAAAGCATCTTATCATAGTCGGCATGAGAACCAATCCAAAACCAAAGGAGGTAATCAGATTCACGGATGGCAAGGGCGCGATATTGAAGGTCTATGCGTACTGAATACACAGGGCCGTTAGGACTGACTTGCTTGAAAGATAAGCTTGGATGTGTGGAATTGGCTTGGAAGATAGGCTTCATTGGCCTGTCGTTGCACCGACTCCGGCAATTCTGCAAAGAGGTCTCGAAATCGCTTCGTCCGCTTTGACTTCATGACAGAAAGCTCTCTCCACGAATCTCCTCTGTTTCTCCGGCTATACCCTCTGCAAGTGCCTCTGCCACCAGGTCTGCCAGCACACGTTCAGATCTGGGATCATGCAGGAGGGTCTGCCAACGCTTTTCTGAAGCGAGTTCTTGTCTTATAATCTCCGCAATGTACCTTTGCTCGTCCTCAGGCAGCCGTGCGACTTCGTCAAACGCTTCTTTCAGTGCATCTATCATGGCTTTCTCTCACTCCCTGAATAAGAATCTCTCTTTCCTTTGCCTTCCTTAATGTAGCATTCTTCAGTGATTAGGGCAATAGTTGTTGCACGCGTTGAGCATTTCCGACTTTGCAGTAGCCCTGCCGATGCATTTTTTATCCCTTGCTTGCTCCCTGAAAATATGCTACAATCTCAACAGAGCAACAACTGGCTCGCTTCCCTTCCCATCCATCTGAATATCACATCCAGCAACCATTACAAACCACATGTCACAAGGGTCACAATCCAAACAGCAACCAACCATAAAAAGGAGGAGTCACAGCCGTCACAAACCAAAACCTCAACCAATTCAACCCTTCTCTCCACAAAAAACATTCCACTTGTGACACTCCCAAAACCAACCCTCGCTCCCACACCCCAAAATCAAAGCGGTCACAAATGTCCCATCCGCGCAATGCGGGGGCTGGGCTGTGGGGCACTCCAAAATGTAGCGGCACCCCTTGTGGGTGCCGTGGGTGGGGTGTCGTGGGCGGCGGTGCCGTGGCCGGGTGCCGTGGCCGGGTGTCGTGGCCATATGCCATGGTGGGATGTCGTGGCATAGGGTGTGCCAGATTCGACGCCTCCCCCCAAAATCTGATATAGTGAAACATAACATTATGAAAACCCTCTAGAACGTACTAGACGGAGGAACAACGATGTCAACATTTGACCCAACCGAGACCCCTCGCGCTCCCAGCACCACCTCGACCACTCAACTCAAACGCACACCCCTCTATGAGCAACACCGCGCCCTGGGTGCACGCCTCGTAGAATTTGGTGGCTGGGAGATGCCCGTCCAATACAGCGGCATCATGGAGGAGCATCGCGCCGTTCGTACCCATGCTGGCCTGTTTGATGTCAGTCACATGGGCGAATTTAAGATCGAGGGCCCCGATGCCCTAACTTTCCTGCAATATCTTGTACCCAACGATGTCTCCCGTCTCACCATTCACCAGGCACTTTACACCCAGATGTGCCTGCCCGATGCAGGGACAGTTGATGACCTGATTATTTACCAGCTGGCAGACCAGCACTACATGATGGTCGTCAACGCCGCCAACATCGACAAAGACTATGCCTGGGTGGAAGAGCAGGCCAAAAACTTTAAGGACGTTCACACAACCAATCAGTCGGATACCACCGCACTCCTGGCGCTGCAAGGCCCGTTAGCCCAGACCATCCTGCAACCACTCACCGGGGTCGATCTCAGCAGCATCAGCTACTACCACTGTGCTCCCGGCCTCGTAGATGGTATCAACTGCATCATCTCGCGTACAGGCTATACCGGGGAAGATGGCTTTGAACTCTACTGCGCCCCAGTCGATGCCCCCAAACTCTGGAATTGGTCAAGGCCAAAACCGAGGGACTCAAAAAGAAGCTCATCGGCATCGAAATGACCGAACGTGGCGTCTGCCGCGGCGGCTACGCCATCTATGCTGGTGACCAACAAATCGGCACCCTCACCAGTGGCGCACCCGGCCCGACCCTCAACAAAAACATCGGCATGGGCTACGTCGATCCCACCCACGCCGTTGCCAACCAGCCCGTCCAAATCGACATCCGCGGTCGCCCCACCGCCGCCCAAATCGTCGCATTGCCATTCTACAAACGCAAGAAATAAAATATAGGAGCGCAATTATGTGATTCAACAAAATAATCCGGCAACGGGGCCATATGGGCCGATTATGCACATGGACAAAATACTGTGGCCAGATCGTCTGTAGAGTGCGGATTTATCCAGCACGTGGGCCGATTTATCGGCCAGTCTGATTATTTTGTTAAACCGCATGATCACGTCCTTGGGGAATGGCAAGGAGGTGGGGCCTGGCGAAATGTAGCGAGACCCCTTGTGGGTCTCGTGGGGGTGGGGTCTCGTGGGGGTGGGGCCGGGCCAGGTGGGAGAATCTCGTAACATCCCATTTTGTTTGCTAATTGTTCCGCCCTATCTCATAGGGCACCAGCAAAAAGGAGACACCTATTTATGGCAAACCTCAATCATCCGACCAACCTCAAATACAGCAAAACAGACGAATGGGTCCGTGCCGATGGCGACCAGGCAACCGTCGGCATCACCGACTACGCCCAGGACCAGCTCGGCGACATCGTCTACGTCGAACTACCCTGGGATGGCGGCCAAACCGTCTCACACGAAAGCAAGTTCGGCGACATCGAATCGGTCAAAGCCACCTCAGAACTCTTTTCTCCCGTCAGCGGCGAAGTCGTCAAGGCCAACGCAGACTTACAAGATCATCCCGAACTCATCAACGACGAACCCTACGAGAATGGCTGGATGATCGTCGTAAAGATGACCAACCCCGCCGAACTGGATACCCTCATGACCGCCAAGGAATACGAGGCATATCTCCAGAAACGATAACCGTAAGGCTTTGACCATCCAAATTCATCACGGAGAATAACACATGGGCTACGTACCAAATACCCCGGAAGACCAGCAGGCGATGTTAACACGCCTGGGTCTTTCCACTCTAGAGGACCTACTCGCACCCGTACCAGAAAATGTACGCCTGCGCCGTCCTCTCGAACTGCCAGCAGCCCTCTCTGAGCCAGACCTGAAGCGCCTGCTCAACGGCATGGCAGCGAACAATCAGAACCTGGACAACTGGATTTCATTCCTGGGAGCTGGCAACTACGATCATGCTATACCGAGCGTTGTGCCGCATCTGCAGAAACGCTCGGAGTTTGTCACCTCGTACACGCCCTACCAGCCTGAAGTCAGCCAGGGCATGTTGCAGGCGATCTATGAGTTCCAGACTATGATCTGCCAGGTCACCGGCCTGGATATTGCCAATGCCTCGCTCTATGATGGCTCGACAGCAGTTGTTGAAGCCGTCTTCATGGCCATTGGCCCGGGTGGACGTGGTGAAGTCGTCGTCTCAGAAGGTGTTGACCCGCAGTACCGTCGCGTCTTGCGTACCTATGCTCATGCGCGCGGCTTCTCTGTGAAGGAGGTGCCAACGCGCAATGGAGTGACCTCGGTCGAAGACCTTGACGCCGCCATGAGTCCCACCACAGCAGCCGTAGTCGTCCAGCAACCCAACTTCTTTGGCTGCATTGAGGACATGACTGCAATTGAGCCGGTTGCCCACAGAGGCAAGAGCATCTTCATCACGAATATCACCGAACCTGCCTCCCTCGGCATTCTCGCTCCTCCGGCAGATTACGGTGCCGATATTGCCGTAGGCGAAGCCATGAACCTTGGTAACGCTATCAGCTACGGTGGACCAGCCTGTGGCTTCATTGCAGCCCGCTCGAAGTTCATGCGCCTGATGCCAGGTCGGCTCGTCGGGCAGACAGTTGAGGAGGGCGGCAAGAAGCAGACAGGCTATGTGCTGACCTTGCAGACCCGCGAGCAGCATATCCGCCGCGAGCGTGCCACCTCCAATATCTGTACCAACCAGTCGCTGCTGGCCGTTGGTGTAGCCATCTACCTGGCGGCATTGGGCAAGCAGGGCTTCCGCGAGCTCGCTGAGCTGTGTCTCCAGAAGGCCCATTACGCCTTCCGCCAGATCACCGCCATTCCTGGCTATGCAGCGGCCTTCAGTAGCCTGTTCTTCGAAGAGTTTGCCATTCGGCTGCCAGTTTCAGCACAGAAGCTGGAGCGGCACCTTGAGCAGTCGGGCATCATCGGTGGCTATCCCCTGGGCAAGAACTATGCTGGTATGGAGGACTGTATGCTCTTCTGTGTGACTGAGACACGTACCAAGGCAGATATTGATCTCCTGGTTAGTGCTCTGAAGGAGGTGCAGGCATGAGTGTCGAGAGCCTGATCTTTGAAAAAGGTGCTCCTGGCCGCCGTTGCGCCACCATGGCTGCAATGGATGTTCCCACCGAGGCGCTGGACCGCATGATCCCTGCGAATATGCTTCGCAAGCAGCCTGCTGCATTGCCAGAGGTGAGCGAAATTGAAGTTGTGCGCCACTACACTCACCTATCGCAGCGCAACTTTGGTGTCGATACCGGCTTCTATCCGCTTGGCTCCTGCACCATGAAGTACAACCCCAAGCTCAATGAGGATATGGCCGCACTGCCTGGCTTTGCCCGTCTCCATCCCTTGCAGCCCGATAGCAGCGTCCAGGGTGCGATCCAACTAGTGTACGAACTTGAGCAGTACCTTGCCGAAATCGCCGGTATGGCTCGCGTCACCCTGCAACCGTCTGCTGGTGCGCACGGTGAACTCACCGGCCTCATGCTCATCAAAGCTTACCATGAGCATCAGGGCCAGGGACATCGCAACATTGTGCTCATTCCCGACAACGCCCATGGTACCAATCCCGCCAGCGCCACCCTCGCAGACTATCGAACCGTCGAGGTCAAGACTGATCCAGGCAATGGTGGTATCGAGATGGATCATCTGAAGGCGTTGTTGGAGGCAAATGGCACCAATATCGCTGCCATCATGATGACCAACCCTAACACCTTGGGTCTCTTCGATAGCAATGTCGCTGAGATTGCGGAACTTGTGCACGAGGTCGGTGGGCAGCTCTACTACGATGGTGCCAACGCCAATGCCGTCCTGGGTATCACCCGACCAGGCGATATGGGCTTCGATGTGGTGCACTTCAATCTGCACAAGACCTGCAGCACACCGCATGGTGGTGGCGGCCCAGGCGCAGGCCCTATCGGTGTCAAAGAGCACCTTGTCCCCTTCCTGCCAGGACCCTTGCCAGCAAAAGGCGACAATGGCTACTACTGGGAGGATGCTGGCCCGCAGTCCATCGGCAAGGTACGCGCCAACAATGGTAACTTCGGTGTACTGGTCCGTGCCTACACCTACATCCGCATCTATGGCCCGGACGGCCTGCTACATGTCGCCCGGAGTGCCATCCTCAACGCCAATTACCTCAGGCAAGAACTCTCATCAGACTACGAAATCGCCTTTCCACTGATGTGCCAGCACGAGTTCGTTGCCACTGCCGAGCGTCAAAAGGCAGAGAGCGGTGTCACAGCCCTCGATGTCGCCAAGCGCATCCTCGACTTTGGCATGTACGCGCCCACCATCTACTTCCCGCTAATCGTGCACGAGGCCCTGATGATCGAACCAACCGAGACAGAGACTCGCGAGACCCTGGACTACTTCGTGAGCGTCATGCACCAGATTGCCGAAGAATCGCGCACAAATCCAGAGATCGTCAAGACCGCCCCCCATACAACGCCTGTGGGTCGGTTAGACCAGGCCCTGGCTGCTCGCAAACCAAATTTGCGTTGGACACCAGGACAGGAGGTAACACATTCGTAGCAGCGTGACCTCAGGGCGGAGCTTGCCTCATAGGCACCGATTAAAGTATTTATGGAGAGAAAGCCGGCTTGGAAGGGTTCTTCTTGGAAGGCGGCTTGGAAGAGGCGGATTTCTTCTCCGCACTGAATAACGATCTGTTCGCAGCAAAGGAAGGAAACCTTTATGCACTCACGTGTGAAACGTCAAAGGAACAGCTCTCCCAAGGAAAGGGGATAGGTATGCTTACCGACAAGCACTTCTTTCAAAAAGCTCTCGGAATCCGCCGCACTGGACTCTTCGCCTCAACCGTTCTGCCTCTGATGCTGATGCTGATGATCGTGCAATCGGTCTTGCCAGCCTACGCGGCAAACACTCGAGCAGCAGGGCGCTCTCTCACCCTGGCCGGGTGCATTTCGCCCAGTGACTGTCTCTCGAAAATGACCCTGCCTGAAAAAGAGGGGCAGATGACCCAGGTGGAGAAAAATGCCTTCACCAAGGCTGGCAACTCGATCACGGATATTACGACCTATTTCATCGGTTCGGTGTTGAGTGGCGGCGGCGGCGGCCCGAATGGCGCGGGCGGCACAGCTACCCAGTGGGCGGATATGGTGGACAATTTCCAGAGCTACGCGCTGCAGACCCGCTTAGCCATTCCGCTCATCTACGGCGCTGATGCGGTCCATGGACACAACAACGTGTATGGTGCAACCCTCTTTCCGCATAACATCGCGTTGGGAGCTATGCATGATTCTGCGCTGGTCACGCAAATAGAGCAGGTGACCCGTGACGAGGTGCTGGGGACTGGTGTCCGGTGGACGTTTGCTCCATGTGTATGTACGCCACAGGATATTCGCTGGGGACGCACCTACGAGGGCTATAGCGAGGTTCCATCTGATAATGCGACTGACGGCGCAGCTGCCATCGTCGGGTTCCAGGGGCCGAATGGCACGCTGGGACCAAGCAATATCCTGGCAACGGCCAAACACTTTATCGGCGATGGTCACACCGCCTGGGGCACCGGCTCACCTTACCTCAACGAGGGTGATGCCCAGATTTCCGAGCAGGTGTTGGATACCATCGACCTCCCGCCATACCAGTCGGCTGTCTCGAACAAGGTCGGTTCGGTCATGATCTCCTTCAGTAGTTGGAATGGACTCAAAGACCACGCCAACCAATATCTGATCACGACTAAACTGAAAGGCACGGGAACAGACAGCTACGGCACCCCCGATCTGGGATTCCAGGGCTTCGTGGTCTCGGATTGGCAAGCGATCAACCAAATCTCTTCGGACTACAACTATGACGTCCGCACAGCTATTAACGCTGGTATCGATCTGGTAATGGTACCTGATGATTACAAAACCTTCATCAGTACCCTCGATACCGAAATCAAGGCGGGGAACATTCCGATGTCGCGCATCGACGATGCGGTCACGCGCATCCTGACAGCGAAGTTCGCAGTAGGCTTGTTTACGCAACCCTACACCGATCGCAGCTATACCCCCAACGTGGGATCGGCGGCGCATCGCGCGGTCGCGCGGCAGGCTGAGCGGGAGTCGCTGGTGTTGTTGAAGAACAACGGCGTGCTGCCCTTATCTAAGACTGGTAGCTATACCCTGGTTGTCGGGGGCGATCACGCGAATAATCTGGGCTATCAGTTGGGCGGGTGGTCGATCTCCTGGCAGGGGGGGAGCGGGACCACCACCATTGGAACCACGCTCTGGCAGGCTATTCAGCAAGCAGGACTGTCATCCTCGGTGAAACTCAACTTCGTCGGTACCCGCACGAAGGGAAATTACAAAGGGGATGTCGGGATC
>WNGG01007857.1_pt1 | contig 11791 bp, 11 predicted proteins | sample 5400661 | NCBI WGS metagenome assembly WNGG01 (sample SAMN13153372, study PRJNA577476) | soil metagenome | isolation source: 100 cm soil or saprolite under Garry oak tree replicate 1 | place: USA:California | collected 2016-06-15 | reverse complement strand
ATCCCGCATGTCCGGCGGCAACAAGAACACCTGATCACGATCGCCGGCAATGAAGTTGAACCCCACCACCGAATCCTCACGGGCACCGGCGACCGAGCCACGCAGGCACGCCCAAACCCCTTTATGCAACAGGCTCCTACGTGTCAGCGCTCGACCGCGGCGCACACCCCGACTACGACCGCTGGTTGCGCCACGTCGACTCGGCCGCCGGCTGCGCGAACCCGGTGCGGCTGTCCGGGCGCACGTTCACCGTCGACGCCGGAACCGGGGAAGTCCTGTCGGAGCGGCACACCAACGGCATGCCGGACGCGGTGATCTACAAGGCCTGCGGCAACCGCCGCAGCTCAGTCTGCCCGTCGTGTGCCGATGTCTACCGCGCCGACGCCTACCAGCTGGTGCTCGCCGGCATCAAAGGCGGCAAAGGCGTCCCCGACAGCGTGGCCGGGCATCCGGTCGCCTTCGCGACCGCGACCGCTCCCGGCTTCGGCACCGTGCACACCCAGCGCGCCACCAAGACCGGTCGGTCGATCCCCTGTCGGGCACGGCGCAGCCCCGAGACATGCCCGCACGGTGTCGTCCTGCGCTGCACCCGACGCCACAAGGACGGTGACCCCGCGCTCGGCCAACCGCTCTGCTCCGACTGCTACGACTACCGCGGTCACGTCGTGTGGAACAGCCAGACCGGTGAACTGTGGCGGCGCACCGCGCAACAAGCCGCGCGCCTGCTCGACCGGCACGCCAAGGCCCACGGCGACCAAGGCCGGGTCCGGCTCTCCTACGGCAAGGTCGCCGAATACCAGCGGCGCGGCGTCGTGCACTACCACGCCCTCATCCGCCTGGACGGCATCGACCCAGACAGTCCCGACGTCGTGATTCCCCCACCGCAGTGGGCGAACGCGCTCGTCCTGGCTCACGTCGTGCGTACCGCGATCGAGACGACCGCGTTCTACACGAAGCCGCACCCGGCCAACCCGGACGGCTGGCCCATCACCTGGGGCCGCCAACTCGACATTCGACCGCTGCGGCTGCGCGGCGATCAGGCGATCACCGACACCGCCGTCGCCGGCTACCTCGCCAAATACGCCACCAAAAGCACCGACGCCACCGGGCACGTCTCCAAACGCATCACCCCGGCCACCGTCGACCTCTACGCCGATGACAGCCACCCCGGACGACTCATCGACGCCGCCTGGACCCTCGGCATCGGCGAATACTACGACGGGCTACGCCGCTGGGCGCACATGCTCGGCTTCGGCGGCCAGTTCTTCTCCAAGAGCAAGCGCTACTCCACAACCTTCAAGGCCCTGCGCAAAGTACGCACCGACTGGCGACGGCGGATCCACCGTCAAGACCGTATTGACACCCAACTCGCCGACCAGCACGACGAGGACACCACCATCGTCCTCAATACCCTCAGCTACGTCGGCAGCGGCTGGCACACCACTGGCGATGCCCTACTCGCCAACACCAGCGCGGCACTTGCCCGCGAACGACGGCGTGCGAAGAACGACGCATTCGAGGTCCAGGCCAGTTGATCGGAAAAGGATCATGAACACGACAGACATTGTGATCAGACCCAGGTGGCACACCGTGGCCGAGGTCGCGCAGATGCTCGGCTACGGGCTGTCCAAGACCAAGATGCTCGTCGCCACCGGCGAGTTGCGCTCGCTCAAAGACGGCGGCAGCCGGCGCATCCTCCCCGAGTGGGTCGACGAGTACGTTGCTCGCCGCGCTGCTCAGGACGACGTGGCATGACGAAGACTCGCGTCCGGGCGAACGGCGAAGGCTCGATCTTCCCGTACCGCAACGGCTTCGCCGCCTACAGCTGGGTCACCACACCAACCGGCCGGCGGCAACGCAAGTACGTCTACGGACGCACCCGCGAGGCCGTCCACGAGAAGTGGATCAAGTTACAGAAGGAAGCACGCGAACGTCCGATTGCGACCAGCGTGCCGACGCTCGGGCAGTACCTCGACTCGTGGCTGCGCGATGTGGTCGAGCCGAACCTCGCACCCTTGTCGGCGTCGACCTACGAGACGCTGGTGCGCCTGTATCTCAAACCTGGGCTCGGCGCGGTGCGTCTGGATCGGCTCAACGTCCGTGACTTGCAGCGGTGGTTCACTGCCATTCGCAAGGTCTGTCAATGCTGCGCCCAGGGCAAAGACGCGCGGCGCGCCCAACCGCGCTGCTGCGCGATCGGCAAGTGCTGCCAGCAAGTGCCCTCCGCGCGGACCGTGCGCGACCTGCGGACCGTGCTGCGCTCCGCGCTCTCACAAGCGATGCGGGAGGAACTGATCGCGAAGAACGTTGCCGCATTGGTCAAGGCACCAGCTGGCCGCACGCGAAAGGCACAAGCCTGGTCGAGCGACGAGGCGCGCAAGTTTCTCGAGTCAGCACGCTCGGACGGCGATCCGCTGTACGCGCTGTATGTCTTGATCTTGGTGCTCGGTCTACGCAAGGGCGAGACGCTCGGGCTCTCATGGACAGACGTCGACCTGGACGCGGCCGAGGTCCGGGTGGGCTGGCAGCTGCAACGCGTCCGGCGTCAGCTGCTGCATCGAGAGACCAAGACCGAGGCGTCAGACGCCACGCTCCCGCTACCGGACATCTGCACAGCGGCACTACGGCTCCGCTCTGACGAGCAACGCCTGCATCGCCAAACGGCCGGCGAGGCTTGGCAAGAGATCGGCCTGGTCTTCACCGGCCGCTACGGCATGCCGATCGATCCACGAACGATTAACCGGGCGTTCTCAGCCCGCTGCGACCTGTCCGGCGTTCGCCGCATCACCGTGCACGATGCTCGCCGGACGTGCGCGTCGCTGCTCGCCGACCTCGACGTGCATCCCCGCGTCGCGATGCAGATCCTTCGGCACGCCGACTTCGCAATCACCATGGAGATCTACACCAAGGTCTCGTCCAAACAGACGCGAGAGGCGCTCAAACGCCTGGGGGAGAGCCTCGACCGGTGAGCCGCTACTGCTGTACTTCGCTGCTGTACTCGGCCTCTCGGCCAATCGCCAGGGCCTTGGAGAGCCCGGATTTGTTGGTCGGGGTGGCGGGATTCGAACCCACGACCTCTTCGTCCCGAACGAAGCGCGCTACCAAGCTGCGCTACACCCCGTGCGCTCGAACGGCCGAGCGCAACCGCGCCAGCATAGCCGAGCTATGTCCGCGGTCCGAAACCGGTTCGCGGGACGAGAGTGAGCAGCGAGGCCTCGGGTCGGCAGGCGATTCGGACGGGTGCGAAGGGGCTGGTGCCCAGTCCGGCGCAGACGTGAAACCACATGTGGTCGTCCCATTGGTGCAGCCAGCGGGCGCGGCGGACGTCGATGCCGCAGTTGGTGACGATCGCGGGTCCGAACGGGATCCGAACCTGGCCACCATGGGTGTGGCCGGCCAGGAGGAGGTCATAACCGTCGGCGGCGAAGTCGGCGAGCAGGGACGGTTCCGGAGTGTGGGTGACGCCGATCCGGACGGCGGTGCCCGGATCCGCAGGTCCGGCGATGAGGCCGTAGCGCGCACGCCGCAGGTGCGCATCGTCGGTGCCGGCGACCGCGATCGCCACGTCGCCCACCTTGAGCGTGGCACGAGCGTGCGTGAGGTCGAGCCAGCCGGCGTCCGCCATCGCGGTGGCCAGCTGCGGCCACGGCAGCCTCGGCCCGTGCACCCGCTTGCGCTCCGTCTGGAAATACCGCAGCGGGTTGCGCAGCTGCGGCGCGTAGTAGTCGTTGTTGCCGGGCACGAACGCTCCGGGAAACTCGAACAGCGGGCCGAGAGCGTTCATGATGGCGGGGATCGCACGGGGGTCAGAGATCGTGTCGCCGGTGTTGATCACCAGGTCGGGAGCGAGGCGGGCAAGGCTGCGGATCCAGGCCTGCTTGCGTCGCTGCCGCGCGGTGATGTGCAGGTCTGACACGTGCAGCAGACGCAGCGGCGCGGCGCCGGGCTCGAGCACCGGCACCTCGAATCGACGCAAGGTGAAGGCGTTGCGTTCGATGAGACCGCCGTATGCGAGGGTCAGCGCGCCCAGCCCGACGGCGCCTGCGGCGAGACGAGCAGTACGAGCCATGCGCCCGAGGGTACGGTGGCGTCCGTGCCCGAGCTCAAAGCGCGCCTGCGAACCGACCTGAATAGCGCCATGAAGGCCCGCGACGAGCTGACGACTGCGACACTGCGGATGACGCTCACTGCGGTCACGAACGACGAGGTCGCCGGCAAGGTGGCACGGGAGCTGTCCGACGACGAGGTACTGCGCGTCATCGCCCGCGAGGCGAAGAAGCGCCGGGAGGCGGCCGAGGCGTACGACGCCGCCGGACGCGACGAGCTCGCCAGCCGGGAGCGTGCCGAGGGCGCGGTGCTCGACCGGTACCTGCCCGCGCAGCTCGATGACAACGACCTGGCGGCGCTGGTCCGGGACGCGATCGCGCAGGCCGGCGCGACGTCACCTCGCGACATCGGCGCCGTGATGCGGATCGTCCAGCCCGCGGTGGCCGGACGGGCCGACGGCAAGCGCATCAGCGACGAAGTGCGCAGCCAGCTCGGCAGCTGACGTCGGGTCAGTGATGCCCTGGGCCGCCACCCCGACTGCGTGTCGTGCCGGGCGAGGTGCCGATCGGCGGCTTCGTCTTCTTCACCGGCGGAGGCGGCGTGTAGACGTTGGGAGGCTGGCCGTTGCTGACGCACAAGGTGATGTTGGCGCCCGACTCGGCCACGTCCGTCGCGCTCTGGAACGCCACGGCGCCGTAGATCTTGTCGCTGCCACACATGAACGCGTACTTCGTGACCTTGAAGCCGGCCTGGACGAGCTGATCCTTCGCCTCGTCGAACGGCCTGCCGACGACGTTCGGGATCGGGGCGGCGTTCGGGATCGCGTTCGGATCCGGCCATTGCCACTGCTTGCCCTGCAGCACCGGGGTCAGGGCGTTCGCCCATACGCCGGCTGCGAATGCCCCGGTCAGGTGCCCGGCCTGCTCGTCGGTCATGCCCTGAAGGCCGACGATCGGCTTGGTGGATGTGTCGATGTTGAACAGTGCCGTGGTCGCTGCCATGTCCGGCGTCAAGCCCACGAACCAGAGGTCGGCGTTGGTGTCCAGCTGCTTGCCATGGTTGTCCGAGGCGTTGACGGTGCCCGTCTTGCCGGCAATCGAGAGGCCGGGATTGCTGCTGTACAGGTTCTGGAACTGCGCAGCCGACGTGCCCTGCCCCTTGGTGTCGCCGGTGAGCAGCTCGAGCGCGTTGCGGGCGACCTGCCGGGTCACCTGCCGTGTGCACGGCTGCCGCTGGAACTCCATGTCCTTGCCGCTGGCGTCCTCGATCGACGTGACCGGAGCCGGCTGGCAGTACTCGCCGTCGTTGGCAACGGTGGCGTACGCCCCGGTGAGCTGAAGCGGGCTGGTCGGCGCGAATCCGAGCGTGAAGGTCGGCTGCGTGTACTTGACGACGTTCTGCGCGATGCTGCCCTTCGTCGCCGACGTGTCGCGCTGGTTGAGCGCCCCCATGCCGACGTCGAGCGCCATGTTGACGATAGGCGCAAGCTCGCAGTCGCCGAACAGCTGATCCTCGAGTGCGACGTAGTAGGTGTTGGACGACTTCGCGGTGGCCGACGCGAGCGTCTCGGTGCGACCGAAGCCGTGCCCTTCGCTGTCGTTCTTCGACTGGAATCCCGGGTCACCGCAATGCTGGGTCGTGTAGGTGCCATCCTCGTTGGCACTCAACTTCCAGTCCGCCGGGACGCCGACCTTCAGGGCAGCCAGGAGCGAGAAGTACTTGTACGTCGAGCCGGCGCCCGCGCTGGCGTTGGTGAAGACAGGCACGGTCGTGTGCTTGCCGTCATTGGCCAGGCCATACTTCTTGCTGGTGGCCATGGCGAGCACGTTGCCGGAGCTCGGCTCCACGATCGGCATGATCGCCGTCGTCTTGGACGCGGCCGGTACCTGGTCCCACAGCGATTGCTGCACCGGGTTCTGCAACTTCGGGTCGATCGTGGTGACGATCTTGAGACCACCGGTAGTGATCGTCTTCGAGCTGATGCCGCCTCGCTCCAGCCAGTCCACCACGTAGTCGCAGAAGAAGCCGGCATTCAAGATCGAAGTGTTGGCGCCGGCGCAGCCCTGCCGCACGGCGTGCTGCGACGTCGTCGCCAGCGACAAGGCGGTCGCCTTGTACTTGTCGGCGGCGGCCTGCGTGATGTCGCCGACGTCGGCGAGGTTCTGGATCACCTGGTTGCGCCGCTCGATCGCCGCCTTGCGGTTGGCCGGCACGAACGGGTCGAACTCGGTCGGCGCCTTGACGACGCCGACGAGCAGTGCTGCCTCGGGCAGGGTCAGCTTGGCGACGGAGTGGCCGAAGAAGTTCTTGGCCGCGACGCCGATGCCATAGGAGTTCTCGCCGAAGAAGGCGATGTTGAGGTACTTCTCGAGGATCTGGTCTTTGGTGTCCTTCTTCTCGATGTCGAGGGCGCACTGCGCGTCCTCCATCTTGCGGCTGAGCGTCTGGCTGATCGCCGCTTCGCGCTCGGCGTCGGTGTCGGCCTGGTAGTAGCGCACCTGCTTGACATACTGCATGGTCAGCGTCGAGCCGCCCTGCGTGTCGCCGCTGGACGAGTTGACCGCCGACCGGATCAGGCCGCGCATGTCGACGCCCTTGTGGCTGTAGAACCGGCGGTCCTCAGTCGCGATCAGCGCCTGCTGCAGGTACTTGGGCACCTGGCTGAGCTTGACCAGTTCGCGGTCGTAGGTGAACAGCGTCGCGAGCTGCGTCTTGCGGTCCTTCGCGTACAGGATCGTCTTCTGCGGTGGCGGCGTCTCGAGCAGGTTGCACTTGGTGTTCAGGAACTTGTCGGCCTGGCGGCCGGCGAGCATGCCCAGACCGCCGACGTAGGGAAGCACGAGGCCCGCGGCGAGGACCGCGCAGGCGACGATCACGCCCACGAGCTTGAGAATCGTCTCTGCCGGGTCCGGACGGGTTGCCACGGGGCACCAGGGTACGGGAGTCACCCCAGTGGGACATATCCGCCACGTCTAGGGCTCAGGCGCTGAGCATGGCACCGATCCGGCGCAGGCTGTCCAGGTCATGCACGTCGGTGGGCAGTGCGGGCACCGCGACCGTCGGGACGTCGGGATGCGCCGCGGCGAAGCGGCGGGCCATCCGCTGGTCGTGCTCGGCGGCAAGCGCGGTCTCGACATGCACCCGCAGCGCCGCCTCGGCGAGGGCGAGGTCGGCCTCGGCCTTCTCGGCCAGGGCGTCCGCGGCCGCTTCGGCGCGCCGTGCGGTGAGTCCCGCGACGCAATGGTGGACGCGATTGACGATGAGCCCGGCGAGCGGCATGCCCTCGCTGTTGAGCCGGTCGACGAAGTAGGACGCCTCGCGCAGGGCGTCCGGCTCGGGGGCGGCCACGACGACGAAAGCGGTGCCGGGCGCCTTGAGCAAGGCGTAGGTGTGCTCGGCTCGCTGCCGGAACCCGCCGAACATCGTCTCCAGGGCGGCGACGAACGACGACACGTCCTGCAGCAGCTCGCCACCGAGGATCCGCGAGAGGATCTTCGCGAACACGGTGAAGCCGGCTGTGACGACCTTCAGGTACGCCCGGCCGCTGGCGCGCGCCGGCATCGTGATCAGCCGGATCATCCGGCCGTCGAGGAAGCGGCCGAGCCGCTGCGGCGCGTCCAGGAAGTCGAGTGCCGAGCGCGACGGGGGAGTGTCGACGACGATGACGTCCCACTCGCCGGTCTCGGCAAGCTGCGACAGCTTCTCCATCGCCATGTACTCCTGCGTGCCGGCGAACGACGACGACAGGGCCTGGTAAAAGGGATTCGCGAAAATCTGCGCCGCGCGTTCGGGCGTCGAGTGCGCGGACACGACCTCGTCGAAGGTCCGCTTCATGTCGAGCATCATCGCGAAGAGCTCGCCGTCGGCGTCCTTCACGCGACGCGGTGTGTTGTCCAGTTCGGTGAGCCCCATCGACTGGGCGAGGCGTCTCGCGGGGTCGATCGTGAGCACGACCGTCCGCCGTCCGGCTGCCGCGGCACGCAGGCCCATCGCGGCGGCGGTCGTGGTCTTGCCGACACCTCCGCTGCCGCAGGTGACGACAATGTGCGTCTGCGGGTCGGCGAGCAACGCGTCGATGTCGAGCTTTCGCGTGCGCCGGCGCGTAGTCATGAGCCGGCCTCCGCTGTGAGCATCGCAGCGAGTACCGCAGGGAGCGCCAGCGACCGAGGAACGCAGCGCGGGCGGGGTCCCCGGAAAATCGCGTCAGCGATTCTGTGGGGTGCAGATGCGAAGCGGCGGCGACCGGCGGGGTGCACGGTCATGGCGCGTCCGCCAAGAAGTAGGCGGCCAGTTCGGTGAGCTCGCCCAGTTCGACCGGGGGCGTCAGGTCGGGCAGCTCGATGCGCGGAGCATCCACCGCGTCGAGACGGGCGAGGTTTGCCGCCTCGGTGGCCTGCCGGTCGGCATACTCGGCAAGCTGCACTCCGAGCGGTCCGGCGAGCGCAGCGTCGATGCCCGCAGCGGCGAGACCGCGGCCGAGGCCGGGAAGGTCGACGCGCCCGCCCTTGCGTACCTGCCCCTTGCCGACCAGCGCCGGTCGTGCCCGGTTGACGACCACCGCGCCGAGCCGGATGCCCGCGAGGGTCAGCTCGGAGGCTGCGTCGATCGTCTCCTGGACCGGCATCTCCTCGAGCAACGTGACGATGTGGACGGCGGTGCGCGGGCCGTGCAGCAACTCGATGACGCCAGTGCTCTGCCGGTTGATCGGCCCCGCCTTGGTCAGGTTGGCGACTTCGGTCGTGGCATTCAGGAACTGCCGGATGCGGCCCGTCGGGGGGGCGTCCAGGATCACCGCGTCGTAGACGAAGTAGCCGGACTTGTCGCTGCGGGTGGCGGCTTCCTTGACCTTGCCGGTGAGCAGGACGTCGCGCAGCCCGGGCGCGAGCGTGGTGACGAAGTCGATCGCGCCCATGCGGCGCAAGGCCCGGCCGGCGCGCTTGAGGTTGTAGAACATCTCGAGGTATTCGAGCAGCGCCAACTCGGGGTCGATCGCCAGCCCGACGACCTCGCCACCGCCCTCAGCCGTGGCCAGGTGCCGTTCCTCGTACGGCAGCGCGGCGACGTCGAAGAGCTGGGCCAGCGCCTGGCGTCCTTCGACCTCGACGAGCAGCGTCCGGCGCCCGCCTTCGGCCAGCGCGACGGCGAGCGCGGCGGCAACCGTGGTCTTGCCGGTGCCGCCCTTGCCGCTGACGACGTGCAGCCGCGCCTCGGGCGAGACGCCAGGGGCGAGTGCCGTCATGACGCTCAGCGTAGGAGGTGCTCGCGCGCGTCATAGGGTGGCGTCCATGTCCTCAGCATTGGCTCGCCTGGCCGAGCTCGGCCTCGAACTGCCACGCGTCACCGCGCCGATGGCCGCCTATGTTCCGGCCGTACGCACCGGATCGCTCGTCTACACGTCCGGCCAGGTGCCGTTCCGCGACGGCAAGCTCGCCGCGACCGGCAAGGTCGGCGCCGAGATCACCGCGGACGACGCGGCCGATCTCGCCCGGACGTGCGCCCTCAACGCCCTGGCCGCGGTGCACGATCTTGTCGGACTCGACTCGGTGGTGCGGGTCGTCAAGGTGCTCGGCTTCGTCGCGTCCGCGCCGGACTTCACCGGCCAGCCGGGCGTGATCAACGGCGCGAGCGAGCTGCTCGGCGAAGTATTCGGCGACGCGGGCGCACACGCGCGCTCGGCCGTCGGAGTGGCCGTCCTGCCCCTGGACGCTCCGGTCGAGGTCGAGCTGATCGTCGAGGTGCGGTGAGGGTTCCGGTTCGCGATGCGTCGACAGTCGTGCTGCTGCGCGACGGCGTCGCCGGAGTCGAGGCGTGGCTGCTCACCCGTGTGCGGCAGATGGCGTTCGCGGCCGGGATGACGGTGTTCCCGGGCGGGCGGGTCGAGGCGTCCGACGGCGACGTGCCATGGGCAGGGACGCCTGCCGGGTCATTTGCCGATCGGCTGGGCTGTTCCGACGAGGCGGCGCGCGCCCTGGTCGGCGCGGCGGTGCGCGAGACGTTCGAGGAGACCGGTGTGCTGCTGAGCACGCCGAGCGCCGACCTCCGCGCGGCACGGTCCGATGTCGAGGCCGGCCTGGTGGGCTTCGCCGAGCTGCTCCGCGCGCATGGTCTGGCGGTCGACGCGTCGAGCGTGCGTCCGTGGGCACGCTGGATCACCCCCGAAGGTGAGCCGCGGCGTTACGACACGAGGTTCTTCGTGGCCGCGTTGCCACCCGGCGCTACTGCCGAGGATCTGACCAGCGAGTCGTCGGCCGCGGGCTGGGTTGGCATCCGCGACGCGATCGTCCAGTACGAGCGCGGCGACCGGCTGATGTTCCCGCCGACGATCGCCACGCTTCGCGCGATCGACGGCCTGCCCGCGGTGGCCGACGTGCTCGACGCCGCGGCTGCGCGGTCGATCGAGGCGGTCCGTCCGCTGCTCGGCGTGGACGGCGAGGGCGCGTATGTCGAACTGCCCGACGGCAGCACGGTGCGGCTGCCCCGATGACCTCCTACGAGCAGTTGCGCCAGGTCACGCCGCATGCCGCCGTCGTGCTGGCCGCCAACCCGGGACCGATGACCCTCGACGGCACGAACACGTGGCTGCTTCGTACGGCGGGGGCGAGCGACGCGATCGTGGTGGATCCGGGCCCGGACGACGAGACGCATCTTGCCGCCGTCGTTGCCGCCGCACGGCAGGTGGCCGTGGTCCTGTTGACGCACCGGCACCGCGACCACAGTGCGGGCGCCGCGCGGCTGCACGAGCTGACCGGTGCGCCGGTCCGGGCGCTCGATCCCGCGCACCGACTGGGGTCCGAGGGTCTCGCCGAAGGCGACGTGGTGGCGGCCGCCGGCGTCGAGCTTCGCGTGTGGGCGACACCGGGTCACTCGTCCGACTCGCTGTCGTTCCTGCTCGATCCGCTCGGCGGGACGGCAGCAGCTGTGCTGACCGGCGACACGATCCTCGGGCGCGGCACCAGCGTCGTCGCCTACCCGGACGGCGACCTCGGCGATTACCTGACCTCGCTGCGTCGGCTGCGCGAGCTTGGTCCGGTCACTGTGCTGCCGGGGCACGGGCCCGAGTTGGCGGCCGCCGACGAGGCTGCCGCCGCGTATCTGGCCCACCGTTCGGAGCGCCTGGAGCAGGTGCGTGCCGCGCTGGACGCCCTCGGCCCCGATGCCGCTCCACGGGCCGTCGTCGAGCACGTGTACGCCGACGTCGACCAGGCAGTGTGGCCGGCCGCCGAGCGAACGGTGCAGGCGCAGCTCGCCTACCTACGTGGCGAGCGCCGTCACTAGCGCGTCGGCGAAGCGCACGATCGTCGAGCCGTCCTCGGCGCCGTGATGCGGATTGACCTCGGTGACCGTGAGCGCCCGCAGGTTCGGTGCTCTGAGCAGTTCGCCCAGGGCCAGCATCACGACGTCGGCCGGCAGGCCTTGAGCGCGCCCGGCGTTCTCGGACAGCGGCAGGTCGTTGAAGTCGATGAGATCGACGTCGAAGTGGACGAGCAAGTGGTCGAAGTCGGCCATGTGGTCGCGGGCCAGGCGCGCCTCGGCGATCGGGTCGCGAGCTATGCGCTTCGCCGAGGTGTACGGGATGCCGAGCTCGGCGAGCAGGTCACGCTCACCCGGCGTCAGCCGGTTCTGGTCCAGGCCGAAGTAGCGGACCTGTTGCGGGACGAGCAGTGGGGCGATGACGCTCGGCAACGTGCCCGGCGCCCCGAGGAGATGCGAGACGACCATCCAGTCCAGCGCGCCGTCGATGGCG
>WNGG01017158.1_pt1 | contig 11792 bp, 8 predicted proteins | sample 5400661 | NCBI WGS metagenome assembly WNGG01 (sample SAMN13153372, study PRJNA577476) | soil metagenome | isolation source: 100 cm soil or saprolite under Garry oak tree replicate 1 | place: USA:California | collected 2016-06-15 | reverse complement strand
GTTGATCGCGGGGCTGTGCAGCAGGCAGCGCGGCTGGCCAAAACCGATCTGACAACAGAGCTGGTCAAGGAATTTACAGAATTGCAGGGCATCGTCGGCGGTTTGTATGCCAAGGCGCAGGGCTTGCCAGAAAATGTTGTCACTGCCATCTATGACCAGTACAAGCCGGGATCGACCGAAGACTCCGCCCCGCGCACACTTGAAGGCGCCGTGCTCTCCATCGTCGACAAAGCGGATTCCATTGCTGGAATGTTTGCGTTGGGGCTGGTGCCGTCTGGATCGAAAGACCCATTCGCATTGCGTCGGCAAGCGAACGGAATTGTGAAGACGATTGTGGAGCACAAACTCCCGCTGAATCTTAGGGAGATCATGGAAGACGCTCGGGAAGGCTACAAAGGGAATGAAGCGGAGAAGAAATTCACCTTGAGCGGCGAGGTCTACGTTCAGGCAGTGCGCAGCTTTTTCCGCGAGCGGCTGGAATTTTACTTGCGTGACGTGCTTGGGCTTGCCTATGACGTGGTCAGCGCCACTCTGAGCGCCGGCGCAGATGACGTGGTGGATGCCGTTGCGCGGGCTGAGGCTGTGGCCAAGGTTCGCCCTTCGAGCGACTTTGAATCGATATCTGTGGCGTTCAAGCGCATGAAAAACATTCTGCGTCAGGCGGCAGAGACAAAGAAGAAGATTGCTAGCTAAGCGCATCACGGCAGTATGAATCGGCGCTGCACGAAATTTCCCGACTGCGTCCGCCTATCGACGCTTTCTTCGACAAGGTGATGGTAATGGTGGAGGACGAGGGTCTCCGCGCGCAGCGGCTGGGACTACTGCAAACTCTGGTCAACGAATTTTCCAGCATCGCTGATTTCTCTGAGATCGTGACTAAGTAGCTCGCACTCGGATAAAGACATCTTTACATAGAATTTTCCCGCTCAATCACCCCTGATCCCTCTCAACGCTGTAAAATAAGAAGATTACAAACAGCCCGTAAGCAGACAAGACAGCTTCGGCTTTCAGTTCCAACTTTCACCTTTCAATGGAGACCAGCCAATGAGCGTGACCCCTCTTTCCAAACCTGAGACCAAGGCAGCTTCGCAACCCCAGCAGGGAACCCAATACGTATTCTTCTTTGGCGCCGGCAAGGCTGAAGGCAACGGCAAGATGAAGGACGAGTTGGGCGGCAAGGGCGCTGGCCTGGCCGAGATGACCAATGCCGGTCTGCCTGTGCCACCGGGCTTTACTATCCAGACAGCGGCGTGCCGCGAATACATGAAGACGGCCAAGGTGTCCGAGCTTTTGGAGCGGCAGACGACGGCTGCGCTGGCTCGCCTGGAAGAGTTGCAGAAGCAGAAGCTGGGCGCGGGCGAAAATCCTCTGCTGGTGAGCGTGCGCTCGGGCGCAAAGTTTTCTATGCCCGGCATGATGGACACGATCCTGAATCTGGGCCTTAACGATGAAAGCGTACAGGCGCTGGCGCGCAAGAGCGGCAATGAGCGCTTTGCGTACGATTCCTATCGCCGCCTGATCCAGATGTACGGCAACGTGGTGCTGGATATCCCAAAAGCCGAGTTTGAAGAAGTCTTCGACGGACAAAAACACAAGCGCGGCGTGAAGCTGGATACCGAGCTTACGGCAACCGATCTTCAGGAAGTCATCGCGCAGTATAAAAAGGTGGTTCATGAGCACACGAAGCAGGATTTTCCGCAGAATCCAGTGGAGCAACTGGTGGGCGCGCGGAACGCGGTTTTCCGCTCCTGGAACAATGATCGCGCAAAAGTTTATCGCCGCATCAACAACATTTCTGACGATCTCGGCACCGCCGTCAACGTGCAAGCGATGGTCTTCGGCAACCTGGGAGAAACCAGCGGGACCGGCGTGGGCTTTACCCGCAATCCAGCGAACGGCGATAAAGAATTTTATGGCGAATTCCTGATGAACGCGCAGGGTGAAGATGTGGTTTCCGGCGTGCGCACGCCGGTACACATTCTCGAACTGCACAAGCTGATGCCGCAGGTTTATGACCAGCTTCGCGACATCACAACGCGCCTGGAAAACCACTATCGAGACATGCAGGATTTTGAATTCACCATCCAGGAAGGCAATCTCTACATGTTGCAGACGCGCAACGGCAAGCGCACCGGACGCGCCGCTGTCCGCGTGGCGCTGGACATGGTGAAGGAAGGTTTGATCAAGCCGGAAGAAGCGATCTTCCGCGTAGAGCCAAACCAGCTTTATGACTTCCTGGTGCCCAAACTCGATGAACGAGGCGGCGAGGCCGAGGTAATTGCCAAGGGCCTGCCGGCATCGCCGGGGGCTGCGGTGGGACGGATTGTATTCACGGCGAATGACGCGGTTACAGCGGCTGGCACAGGTGCGCAGAAGAATCCGGTGATCCTGGTGCGCGGCGAGACGACGCCCGAAGATATTCACGGCATGGAAGTAGCCGCGGGAATTTTGACTTCACGCGGCGGCATGACCAGCCATGCTGCTGTAGTTACTCGCGGCATGGGCAAGTGCTGCGTCGCGGGCGCCGGCGAAATCGAAGTAGACGAAAAGAAAAAGACCATGCGCGTGGGCGATCTTGTCTTCAAAGAAGGGGACTGGATCTCGCTCGACGGAACAACCGGCCGCGTGATCAAAGGGCAGCTTGGCACCGTTCCTGCTAAACCAGACGACCCTGATCTGCAGACGCTGCTGAATTGGTCAGAGCCGTTCCGCAAGCTGGGCGTTCGCGCGAATGCCGATATCCCGCGTGATGCGATTGCCGCACGCAGCTTTGGCGCAGAAGGCATCGGTCTTTGCCGCACCGAGCACATGTTCTTTGCCGAAGATCGCATTGGGCACATGCGCGACATGATTCTGGCGCGGACGGAAGGCGAGCGCAAAAAGGCCCTGGCTAAGCTGTTGCCGGTCCAGCGCGAAGACTTTGAAGGCGTTTTCAAAGCGATGGACGGGTTCCCTGTAACCATCCGCCTGCTCGATCCGCCGCTGCATGAGTTTCTGCCGCGCCGCGAAGAGTTGATGGTGGAGATTGCGCAACTGGAAATAAAAGACGCGAATTCGCCAAGGCTGAAAGAAGCGCGGGAACTGCTGCGCCGCGTGGAAGAGCTGCATGAGTTGAACCCCATGTTGGGACATCGCGGCTGCCGCCTGGGAATTACCTATCCGGAAATTTCAGAGATGCAGGCAAGAGCGATTTTTGAAGCTGCGGTGAACGTGCAAAAGGCTGGCGTGAAAGTATTTCCTGAAGTCATGATTCCGCTGGTCGGCATGATGAAGGAGATGGAAAACCAGAGCGCCATTATTCGTCAGGTAGCGGAGCAGGTATTCAAAGAGAAGGGAACCAAGGTTGAGTACATGGTCGGAACGATGATTGAGTTGCCGCGGGCTTGCTCGGTGGCCGATCAGATCGCGGGTGACGCCGAGTTCTTCAGCTTTGGCACCAATGATCTTACGCAGACAGCTTACGGCTTTTCGCGGGATGACATCAGCAAGTTCTTACCGGCTTACATTGAGCGTGGGATACTGAAGAGCGATCCGTTTGCCACCATCGATCAGGAAGGCGTGGGAGAGCTGATGGACATCGCCGTGAAGAAGGGACGCAAGACGCGTCCCAAGCTGAAGATCGGAATCTGCGGCGAACACGGCGGCGATCCCGCATCGGTTGAGTTCTGCCACAAGCTCGGATTGAATTATGTTTCGTGCTCGCCTTATCGCGTGCTCACCGCACGGCTGGCGGCGGCACAGGCTGTGGCAGCGGAAGAGTTGAAGACCGAAGGCGGCCGGACGAAATAGTCACAAAACCTTTGAACCACAGAGGAACAGAGGGAGCAGAGGATTTTGGAGTGGCATGAAATATCGGGAGAACAGACTTGCATCTGATGCGCGAACGAAATGGCGCTTAACGCAAAACACTGAAAAACAAGCAAAAGCTTTGAAACACAGAGGAACAGAGGCAGCAGAGGAAAATTGGAATTGAACGAGATATCCGGACGGATAATTGCTTGTGCTCTCAAGGTACATACTGCAATCGGTCCGGGTGTCTTGGAGAGTGTCTATCAAACTTGTTTATTGCATGAGCTGCAGAAGGCAGGCCTCACAGTTCAAGCCCAAGTCGCTCTTCCCGTTGAGTATGACGGTTTACGTCTGGACTCGGGCTACAGACTTGATCTTCTTGTCGAGAACACAGTGATCGTTGAATTGAAATGTGTTGAGGCGTTGCTTCCAATACACACAGCACAGTTACTTACCTATCTGCGTTTGGCAAATAAACCTCTTGGATTATTGCTGAACTTAAACGTGATCCATTTGCGGGAGGGAATCAAACGAGTACTGAACAACAAACATGAATTGGAGATCGCAGCGACTCAAAGCTGAATTATATGGCTTAAAGTTCTCTGCTTCCTCTGTTCCTCTGTGTTGCAAAGGTTTACTGCACCCTTTGCAATCGCTCAATCAGCTTTTGCGCCAGATTGTCTTCTGATTCTGACCATAAGACGCGGCCGCTGATGCCGCAGTTTTCCTCCACGGCGCTGGTGAAGCTGACGAGCTTGTGCACGTTGGCCTTGATGCGCTCCTCCAGGACGCTGGTGAATTCGGCTTCCTCAAAGAGAAATGGAGCGTCAAGGCCGAAATCGACCAGTATGTGGCCATTTTCCTGAAATGTGCCTTCTTCAAACTCCGTGCCAAAGGCGATGAACTTCACGGTTTGCGGGCGCAAGATCCAAGTTTCATCCAGATCGCCTTCTTTGGTCGGTACCCAAAGATCCCAGAGGACGTCCAATTCGTAAGCATTATCTTCGTGAAGAAATTCGGCGGCCAGCGCCAGACTTTGCTCGGGAGCGGCGCGGTGATCAAACGTCTGCTGGAAGATGATTGGCTGTTCCCAGGAGATGCTGCGGATAGCGAGATAGCCTATGCCGGGACGCTCTGCGGAGAAAGGGAACTGCTTGAGCACGGAGAGCAGCCGTGGAAGCATCTCCGGCTCCTGAAAGCTGGGAAACCAGATACTTAGATAAAGACGGTCAGCCATAAAAAGTTATTGTAATCTGAGATGCCAGATCGCGCTGGGGGCCCGCAGAGCGGGCTGAGGTGTTGCGTTAAGTGGCCGACCCGCTTAGAGTCAGAGGCAATGGAGGCAGGGATGTGGGTTATTCAGCGGCGGGCAGTTTTCAGTGTGATTTTTATGGTCGCGACAGCCGGCGGAGTGCAATTACGTGCACAGCAGCCGCTGGAAAAGAAGCCGCTGATCGAAACGCCTTCCATGCGGCTGGCGGCGGGCAGAAATGTTTTCATGGTCCGCGCTCACGGCAGCCATATTCCATTTGATGTCATCAGGTCGACGATGGAAGGCTGGGGACGATTCACTTTTGTCGAAACACCGGAAAAGGCCGACCTGATTATTGAGATTGCGTCCACCGGAGATTCGGGCGTACAGGTAACCAGTTCGTCCAAGGTTTCGCCGGAAACCAGGCTTGAGGAGAAATCCAGCTCTACCCGGAAGGACATCTCTCCGACCGACGTTAAGATGACGGTGATCGATGCCCGCAATAAGCGGGGACTCTGGACGGCCACGGAGAGCGTGAAGTTCGCCATGAAAGAGAAGGCCAAGGAGAACAATCTGGTGGAAGCGGCGGAGCGGTTGGCGTCAAAGTTTCATGATCGGCTGGAGCCACCGGCGGCAAAATAGATCTTTTGGTCGAACGTTTTATCCCACGAGAGTTGCTCGTCGTCACAAAAACCTCAAATCATGAAAAAGCAGTAACCATGGGATCAAATCGCACAACCCTGCCGAATGTTGCTGAATCTCATCCTGCATTGTGCGAAACGCGTGCCCTTTCTTTCGCAGAGGGGCGTTCGTCTTCGTCCTGCTTCTGTTGGTTCCCCCGGTAGCTGTACGCAGCAACGCCCAGGCCACAGCCCAGGGCCAATGGTCGGCGGTGACCAACTGGCCTACCCGAGCCGTTCACGCAACCTTGCTTCCTGATAGCCGCGTCTTTTTTGTTTCCTATTATTCGGAATCATTGCACCCAAATATCTGGGACCCGGTGAGCAATACGTTTACGGCCACAGCATCTTCCTCGTACGCGCTTTTCTGCGCCGGCCACACCACATTGGCGGACGGACGCATTTTTATTGCCGGTGGCCACATTGCCGACTACACGGGATATTCGCACGTTGTGATTTTTGATCCAGCGACGAACGGATTTACGTCTCTACCGGACATGAACACGGGACGCTGGTATCCCACCGCTACGACCTTGCCCAATGGCGACGTGCTGGTGGTTTCCGGTGACATCAACGCGAATACGAACGTCGATACGCTTCCTCAAGTCTTTCAGTTTGCCACCAAGACGTGGAGAAACCTTACGACTGCCCAACTCTCTCAGCCGCTTTATCCCAACATGCTGGTGGCGCCGAACGGCAAAGTATTCAGTGCCGGACCGAGCCGGCAAAGCCGTTATTTAAACACGGCTGGGACAGGCGCCTGGAGCAATGTTGCGGTAACAAACTTCGGCGCCGTGCGCGACTATGGGCCGGCTGTGATGTATGCGCCGGGAAAAGTGGCGATCATCGGGGGCGCTAACCCTCCGACGGCCACATCGGAAATAATTGACTTAAACGCGACGACACCGGCGTGGAAGTTCACCGGCAGCATGCATTTTCCGCGCCGGCAACATAATGCGGTGATACTGCCGGACGGAAAAGTTTTCATCGTTGGAGGGAGCAGCGCAAGCGGATTCGATACTTCTACCTCGCCGGTGCTTCCCACCGAAATGTGGGACCCTGCCACGGGACAATTTACCGTGATGGCCAGCATCGCTGTCTATCGCGGCTATCATTCCGCGGCGCTGTTGCTGGCCGATGGACGCGTGCTCTCAGCGGGGGGCAATGTGGGCGGCCCCAACGCGCAGCTGTTTTCACCTCCTTATTTATTCGCCGGCGCGCGGCCGAGCATCGCTTCTGCTCCGGTCAGCGCGGGTTACGGACAGACAATATTTATCGGAACGCCAGATGCCGCTTCTATCAGCAAAGTCACTTTGCTGCGCGAGGCGTCCGTTACACATACTAACAACATGAGCCAGGCATTCCAGACTCTGAGCTTTAGTAAGACCAGCACAGGACTCAACGTCACTATGCCGGCAAACGCAAACCTGGCGACGCCAGGATATTACATGCTGTTTATCCTGAACGGCTCCGGCGTTCCCTCTGTCGCCAGTATCATTCAGATCTCTGCAACGGCCGCGGCGGACGGAACGATTACGGGAGCAGTTACGAATACAGCAGGCACGCCGATTTCAGGTGCTTCCGTTTCTTCCGGCGGCAATGGCGCTATCACAGGCGCTGACGGTGGCTACACGTTGCAAGTTCCCGGCGGAACATCGACGGTGACGGCGGCGCTTGCCGGATATCAGAGTGCGTCGGAATCTGTAACTGTAACGGCGGGACAAAGCACGCAGGCAGCAACTCTGCAAATCCAGCCCATCAATCCTGGTAATGTGACCGGCACGGTGGTAGATGGAAATGGCCAGCCGCTTTCCGGGGCCACAGTATCGGCTGCCGGCCTGACCACGAGCACCGCAGCGGATGGCAGCTATGCCCTGAATAACCTGCCTGCGGGACAAACGACTATCAAAGCTTCTCTTACCGGCTTCCAATCGGGTTCCACAACGGTGACCGTTGTTGCCGCAACCACCACGGCTGCTCCGGCGATCACTCTGGTTTCTAGCAGTGGATCGATTACGGGGAGCGTAAAGACGACAGCGGGTGCGGCGATCGCCGGCGCATCTGTCGGCTATGGCGGTGGCACGGCAACCACTGACGCGAATGGAAATTACACCTTAACCGGAGTTCCGGTTGGAACAGTACAGCTGGTCGCTTCAGCCAGTGGTTTCCAGAGCGCCACGCAGAGCGTTACGGTCAACGGCGGAGCCACGAGCACCGCGAATTTCACCCTTGCTGCAGGCGCTGCTACTGGAACCGTCACGGGAAAAATAACCAACGCTTCCAGTGGCGCGCTCGTTACAGGCGCCACCGTAAGCTGGAGCGGCGGATCAACCACAAGCAACACCAGCGGGATTTATACGCTGACGAACGTCACTGCCGGAACGCAGAACATTACCGCCGTCAAGACGGGCTACTTGTCACGCACGCTGGCGGTTGGCGTAACTGGCGGGGCAACCAGCACTCTCAATATTCCCATTGCAACCGCCGGAAAGATATCAGTGAAGGTTGTCACGTCCAGCGGGGCAGCGGTTAGTGGCGCAACCATCACGATCAAGGGAGGCGTGATTGCAACTACTGTATCGGGATCCAGCGGCTCCACTGGCATATTTACAGTTGCGAAGAGCGGCTTTACCACGCAGAGCAAGACTGCATCGGTTTCCAGCGGTGTAACCACGTCGCTCACGTTTACCGGATTCTAGGGGAGACATAATGAAAAGCGGCTTAAATACCAAATTGCTGATGATCGCTGCCGTCATTTCTTTCCTGGCTTCCTGTTTCGGACAGAGCGCGGCAGCGCAGACCTACAGTGCCATTGATCTGGGCACCCTTCACGCTGGCAGCGCGAGGGTGCATGGCGTGAACGCATCAGGCCAGGCTGTTGGGGCCTCGGGGCATCCGCACGGAGCGGAGACCCACGCCTTCTTCTGGCAAAAGACCGCCGGCATCCGCGATCTCGGCACTCTCGCGGGAGGCGATTACAGCTCTGCTTTCGCCATCAATGACTCCGGGGTTGTGGTAGGCACTTCAAACACCTCAACCAGCACGCACGCGTTTTCCTGGACTCTTAATCATGGTCTTAGCGATCTTGGAACTTTGTCGGGCGCCAATGCCAGTTCAGCGCTTGCGATCAACAATCAAGGCCAGATTGTGGGAAGTTCCGGCGAACATGCGGCTCTGTGGTCTGGCGGCAACGTTCAAGATTTGGGAACGCTCGGCGGGGCCACCAGTGAAGCGCATGGCATCAACAATCTGGGTACGATTGTCGGCGTCTCTGACACCAGCTCCGGCCCGCACGCTTTTCTATGGCAAAACGGCGCTATGCAGGACTTGGGCGTCCTTCCCGGCGATACCAGCAGCCACGCTGACCATATCAATGACAGCGGGATGGCTGTCGGCGCTTCCGAGGGCAGCGGCGGCGTTCGTGCGTTTGTCTGGAGCAGCGCCACTGGAATGCAGCCGCTCAGCGATAGTTCAGAAAGCGTCTACAGTGAAGCGTTTGATATCAACAACGCAGGCCAGGTAGTGGGCGAAATCGCAAGCTCCATGGGGACCCGTGCCTTCCTTTGGACCAGTCAGAATGGCCTAGTTGATCTAAACCAATCTGTCTCCAACCTCCCTGATGACGTTGTACTTATTGGGGCCTTTTCCATCAATGAAAAAGGCCAGATCGTCGCTTTTGGCCTGAAGAGCCCCAATGTCAGCAAGCATCAGGAAGTCACCGCAGATAGCCACGTCCACGCGGGGCCAACGCGGGTTTTTCTGCTTACGCCGCAGAAGGAGTGATGAGTTATAATCCGCGTATGCTTGGCGGACGCAGCAGCGAACAGTGGATCGCGCAATACGCGAGCAGCCATACACATCCGGTCAATCGCTTCTGCCATAGCCTTGGCATTCCATTGATCGTGCTGTCGCTGGCGCTAGTGGTGGCGGCTGTTTTCTATCGTCCGCTCTGGATACTTGCTGCCGGACTCTTCGTTTTTGGCTGGCTTTTGCAGTTCGTTGGCCACGCGTTTGAGCATAAAACACCGGAGTTCTTTCAGGACTGGCGCTTTTTGCTGGTGGGTGTCCGATGGTGGTGGGCGAAGATGCGCGGCAAAGCCTGAAGCATGCCTTCCACTAAAGTTGCGAGAGTGCGGTGGTTCCTTGGAGCGTTGTTTTAGGCCGACCTTCAGGCTGCGACTGCCATCTCCGGCTCTTGTAGGCTGTGCGGTTTCACATCACTGGGACGGGGAAGCATGGAGCGCAATTTCATCCGGGCCTTGTGCAGCTGCGATTTGCTGTTTCCGATCGAGCAGCCCAGCATCTCGGCAATTTCGTTGTGCTCGTAGCCTTCCACGTCGTGCAACACAAAGATGATGCGGTATCCCGGTGGCAGGCTGGAGATAGCGCGGTCTAAATTAAGGCGGTCAACCGAACCATGAAGAGTGTCATCTCTCTTGCCGATATCTTTTCTGGGACCGTCCTCGGACGGCGGCTCCAAAGTTTCTTCCAGTGACACTTCCGCCAGGCCTTTCTTGCGCCAGTGCATCAGGATAATGTTGACGGAAAGGCGGTGCAGCCAGGTGGTGAATGCCGATTCGCCGCGAAACGACGCGATCTTGCGGTAGAGCTGCAGAAAAGCTTCCTGGGTGAAATCTTCAGCCTGGGCGTAATTGCCGGTCATGCGCAGGCACAGGGAAAAAACACGCCGCTTGTGCCGCATATAAAGAGCTTCGTAGCAACTAGTATCGCCGGCCTGCGCTCTGCGGATCACTTCCGCTTCTGTCATGCCGTCAAACACAATTGCCGTCTTCTTGAGCCTGGTATCGTTTTTTGCCGCATCAGGCCGGACAACAACTGGCGCAGCTTGCGCCGCTACTTTACTGGATTTCCTGAACACCAACGATTGAGGCAAGAGGTCTCTTTTCCTGGAGATTACATTCAGGTGCAGTTGAGTATGATGCGGCAGAGTTGGCGGATGTTGCATTGAGCCAACGCGGGTTGACTGACAGTGCTCCGTGCCTGATGTGCTCTCTGCGCGTCACTGCTGCTGTTCGGCGCGATCATGGCGTATTGGATGAAACCGAACGAGCCACTGCCCGGCACAGAATTGGGCGCCGTGGGAAGACCTGCCTAGATCTATCAAATTTCCCGCGTCGTACAGCGCAGCAGGTGTCGGCGGGTGTCCTAGCGGGCCTGGGCCTGCTTTGATGGCGAAGCCGAGGTTGCAACCGAGAGATTGAAGTGGTCGCGCAAGAACGCGGCTGCTTCTGACCGCTCGGGCGATCCGTTGTCCGGCGTGGAATTCAGGAAGACGATGTATTCTGCTGCTGCGCCATCAATATCCTGCTGCTGCGAGCGTTGCCGCGCCTGCTGAAGAAGTTTTTCCGGCAAGCGCCCGGCCTTCTCCGCGATGGCCTTCACTAGCGCATCGCGCGCCTGGAGCTCAAGGTCGGTCACGAACTGGACCTCATCGGGAGGCGTGTTCATCGCCTTGACGCCTTCCGTGTCTTCGGGCTTCACATTTTCCAGCACGACATAAGTCTTGTGGTCTTCGCGCTGAATGGAAGGCGTGGAATCGATCAGGTTGCCAGACGGATCGGTCAGGCGAAACGCCAGCTCCACAACGGCGGTCACGTCAATCATTTTCTTCGTGTAGTTATAGGGCTCCAGCACAGCTTCAGGCCGCGTCGGATTAAGCGCGTCGAGCTGTTTGCGGAGATCCTCCGCCTTTTGTTGTGCCGCTGCCAGAGTATCTGCGGCGGTGGCAGCATCCTTCTTGTTGTGGCGTTGCTGCGCGTCGGCGACGGCGCGTTGCGCCTGGCTCATTTCCTGCTGCGCCTGCGTGTACGCCTGGTTCGCGCTGAGCCAAGCTTCATTTCTTATCTCGTGAGTGGAAGCACGGTATTTTGAGGGCAGCGTCTCCAGGTTGGTGTTCTTAACCATGCGATGCTGAAGGATTTCGCTCACCAGCACAAAGTCCGGCTGCACGGTGTTGGGATCTTCGCTGTAACGGCGAATGACTTTAATCGGCTGGCTGGAAGATTCAAGGCCGTTGGCAATCGCGTCACCCAGTTGATCGGCAAAGCCCT
>WNGG01007849.1_pt1 | contig 11797 bp, 6 predicted proteins | sample 5400661 | NCBI WGS metagenome assembly WNGG01 (sample SAMN13153372, study PRJNA577476) | soil metagenome | isolation source: 100 cm soil or saprolite under Garry oak tree replicate 1 | place: USA:California | collected 2016-06-15 | reverse complement strand
TGCGCTCCGAAACAGAATAACATTATTGGTTGGCCTTCAGCTGTTCGGAGAGGTGCTGGAGCGGTTGAACAGGCCGGTCTCGAAAACCGGTGTGGGGGTGACTCCACCGTGGGTTCGAATCCCACCCTCTCCGCTTTCCAATGACACCGGGTGAGGGTTTGCTACGGTGTGAAAACGCGATCGGTATCGACGTTCAGTAACACGGTCTTGGCGTTCATCTTCCCAAACAGACGCTCCCATGTTTTTTGAATCTGGCCGGTCGCCATTATTCGCTGCACTTCCGGAGCGGGAATGCTCTCGCAGGCCAGGCGCGGCATCGCCACCGAATACACTTCGAAAAGCCGATCGCCGTTCTTGGCGACGAACGGTTCGACGGGCACGCTTACGCTCGTGAGTTCGCCATCGTGCCGGTATAGCGCGTCTTCATCGATCTGCCGCTGGAATCTTTCGACGGCATCCAGGCTTAAGAAATTCGAGTAGCCGGCTTCCGGATCTATGGAGGCCGCATCGCAATTGTAGTGAAGCATATCGCTGACATACACAACCTTAACGACACCGACATCCTCACTGATGAATTTGTTTCGATTTGTCAGGAGGAAGGGGACTGTGCCAACGATATCCTGGCGCGGATGCGGCTCGAAACTTTTCTCGTATTTGGCCTTGGCGGCGTCAGCATACTTCTTCCAACCATCTTGCTGTCGTTCGGTGCGGGTCAAGCCGCGGGCTTTCACGACCTCGGCCAGTTCGTTGGGGCCAATCCTAATGATCTCGCTTCCGGCGCCCGCGCCATTCAAGGCGTACATCCAGAGCGACCAGCGGGCGCCGGCTGGCGCCCGGACGGCCCTGGTCCAGTAAGAAGCTATGAGCCTTTCGGCTTCCTTCCAGATCGCCTCCGCCTTTGCTGAGGCACAACTGCTGCCCCGCTCCTTTTCATCGGCCTCGGCCGCCCGCGGCGGCAGATCGGCTTCGACAAAGACAATGGTAGCGACATCGGGACGGCTGCGGTTATTGCCGGCATTCGCGGTCCGGCTGGTGAGGAAGGCGCCGACGCCAATCGCAATCAGCGATGCGATCGCGATGAATGGAAGGGCGATGCGCCATGCAAAACCGGGATGATGGAACCGCCCGGCCGCCGAAGAACGAAGCCGGCCGGCGGTCCTGGAGGACTTCCTACCAGGCTTCCTGGTTGTGCGATTTGATTTTTTCATTGCTGAACTCGCATTTAAAAAGAAGCTCGCGGCGCGATTGCGAAACCCTCAACAATCGCACGTTGCGGCCGAATACTCACTTCTGCCCGTTTCCCGAAATCTTCCGCTCGACCGACCAGCGTTTCCGGTCGTAATCGGCCGACTGTTCGGATGGCGAGCTTTTTCCTCGAGCGCTGACTCCAACCAGCCAGCCCAGTAAGGCCATAGCGGCCGCTCCTTTTTGCATTTCTTTGCCATCCAACTGAGGCTGGCCATCGGCTGCCGCGACTTGCGCTGAAGCCCGTTGGGTTTCAAGCCGGGCGCGCGCTTCGGCAAGTCTTCGCACGGCGTCCGACAGCTCCCTGTTTTTCTTCTGTATTTCAGCCAAAACTTCCGTGCGTCTTTCCTTCATGGCCGTCTGTTTTCTGGCGTTCTGCTCGCGTTGTTCCAGCAGCCTTTGCCGGGTCGCCGTGCTCTGGGCGCTGGCGAGTTTCGCCTGCTGTATTCCCAGGAAGTATTGGTGGGCGGCCAGGCCGCCCGTAACAACCAGACCTGTTGTTAGCCCGAAGATACTGACAGTGCTGAAGAGCGTACTCAGGGCGCTAAAGGTGTACCATCCTAGCGGCGGCTTACTGATGGAATCGAAGAAGTAACTCAGGGCGGCGCCGCCGAAGAATGTTCCGCCAAGAAGGAGGGTGATCCACTCGATCTTCCGTCTCGCTCCGCCGGTCTTGTCTTGATCGGCCACCCCTTTGACGGCAATCGACAGGACATAAGGGACAAGCGACAGCAGAAACAGGCCGCCGGACCTTATGATCAACTCCGCCCATTTGCCCCTGCTGGAGGCATCGGCTAATGTGTCGAAGGAACCTACACCGAGGTAGTCACTGGTTAGGAAGATGGTGATCGCAGCATCGCCCGCGCCCGTAATCGCGATGACTCGCTTGAGCCGGCGGAGGTAGCCGGCGTTGGCAGTGGCGGCTTCTCCGCGGACGGCAGCCGAGGCCTCTTCGTGGCCGATGGCTTTCAGCCGGGTCTCGGAGGTATGGATTCGCGAATCCAGAGAGGAGACTTCAGCGAGCAGAGTCGAAATGCGGCTCTTGGGTTTCTTCGGATCGTTTTCCTCGCGCAGCCGTTTGACTTCGCTTTGCTCTTGGGCGAGCATCACGTTGTAGTTCAGCCGGGCCCAGCGCTCCTTCTCCTTTTGCGCCCGCCCGTTTTTCCCGCGCCTTGCCTTGTCGGCCGACGAGGCCGACTTGTAGTAATCTTCGACGGCCGCCTGAAGCGTCCTGGAATCAACGCCGCTTTCTCCCGCCTCCTTACCGACGGTATACCAGTCCCGAGAGCCGTTCGCCGCCTGCTTGGGGTCGAACCGCCGGCTGGATTCAACCGCCGGAAAAGGATTCTTCCACCATTCGTCGCGTGCTAGGGGATCTGCGGTTCTTGTCGTTTCATCGATGGCCATAGATAGCTACAAACCTCTCTCCAGCTGTAGTTCGATCCCCCGATAGGTCTCCTGCGGCGCGCCGGCGATAACGCCGCCTCCCGAATAGAGGACCCGAACCGCCTGGCCTGGCGGGATCAGTTCTTTCGCCAAGCGCGCGCCCTCACAGGCCCGGGCGATGGAAAGTTGCCAGTTGGACGTGATGAAGGACGGACCGGACCGGTCGCCGCGAGGCGTCGCCGTCAGTTCGGTTAACACGTTGGAGCGGCTCCCGATATCGCACGTGCCTTCGTAAGGAATCTCGCGAACAGGACTCGCGTCGGCATACCCCCGTACGACGAGATCGAACCGGCCTTGTTCGGATTCCGACCGGCGCAGAAGGCGCCGTACGATTTGTTCGATGATGTAAGTCATTCCGGGAGAGAGGCGGTACTCGCCGACGCCAAATGTATAGGCGCGTGGGGGTTCCTGTTTGGTCCCGGAATCGATCGGGAACAGCTCCCGAAAGCGCGCGTGCAGAAGCCGCAGTGCCGCATCCGGCTTATTCGCATCACTGATCACGCGCTGGTTGGCCGCGAGCGTCCTGCGTATCTGTTCAACGATATCGTTGATGCGGAAGGTAATGCCATCGTTCAGAACCGGACCGCTGAACGCTTGCCCGAGGTTTTGGTCGAGCGCGTCTTCCAAAGCCGCGCGCAGCGGGTAGGACAGGAGCTGGAGAGGGTTTTTGGGAAGCAGGAACTCGACCGAGTAGATGTAATCCCCAGTCCGGCAGTCGATGTCGGCTCGCTCCTCATACACCCGCACCGCCGTCCGGAGCGCCGTGTCTCCGGAGCGCCCGGTGGCTGAGAGGCCGTTCCGCTCCACCAGATCCACGACCGCCGGCGCGTCCAGCATGGCCGCGCCGCGCGTGCGGACAAACTCCTTCAGCTTGTCGGTCTCAAATTTTTCACGTCTTTTCTCCAAATCGGTGGAGGTCGCGGGCCAGGGGCTGCTGGTATAAGACTGAATGATGTACTGTGAAGGGTTGAAGCCGACGCCCTGGTCGTATCTCCGTGTGATCGACTTATCCGTCACTTTGCCCTCATGCTTTCCCCGGCAGGCCGAGAGAGGTGTCTCGCCGGCAACGGACGCAGGGGCGAACGTTCCCAGCAGAAAGCAAGTCACTACAATTTGAAAGGCCGATCTTTCGAACACACCCTGTCCCTGGCATTTTCCCGGACGGAAAATTACCTGCCCTATCCAACACCTTTTTAGGAATGTTAAGTAATGGCTCAGAAGTGCCATTCAGACCCGACAGAACCACTATCCGCCAGTAGTGACACCAAAGAGGTCTAGGTTTCAGACTGGGGTCAGGTTGTATACGTGATGCCATGAAATTTATTGTTACCTCCGATCTGCATTTGGACACGTCCTTCAGCGGGAATGGATTCAATCCCGACGTTGGACGAAAGTTAAGGTATTCGCTGCAGCAAACTCTTCTGAATGTCGTCGAGCTTGTGAAAACCACCAACGCTGACGGCCTCCTGTGTGGAGGAGATTTGTACGACCACGACCGGTTCTCGCCGGAGACGGCGACGCTTCTCCGCCGTGCGTTTGCGGAGATTGCGCCCAAGCCCGTCTACATTGCTCCCGGCAATCAGGACTTCTACGGCCCGGAAAGTTTGTACCGGCAAGTCGATTGGAGCCCCAACGTCCATATTTTCGACTCTGATCAGCTTTCACCTGTGACCATCCGCGACGGCCTCACGCTCTGGGGCGCCGCTCAGTGCCGTCCCAACGGGGCCGACAATTTTTTGCGGGGCTTTCATACCGACCGCGGGGGCGTTCACATTGGCTTGTTCCACGCCGGCGCACATATACCTGCCGGGGGACAAAACGGCGACAGTCCCCGGCGCAGCATCGAGGCAAGCGAAATCGAGAATGCCGGCCTTCATCACCTGTTTGTCGGGCTTTGTCACGAACCCCGTGAGTCGGCCCGCTGCACGTATCCCGGGAATCCGCATCCTCTCGCGTTCGGGCAGAACGGGGACAGAGGCGCCGTTGTGGCGACGATTTCGCCGGATGGAACGGTCCAGAGGGAGTGGCGGCCGGTGGCGCGCTTCCCGTTCCACGACGTGGAGCTGGACATTACGGGCTGCATGAGCCGGGCTGAGATCCGGTGGCGGCTGAAGCAGGCCCTGGCGAATCTCGCCGGCCTCGCACGGGTCACCGTGAGTGGCGAAGTCCCGGCGGAATTGGACTTCAATATACGCGATCTCGCCGAAATCCAGCACTCGCTGGAGGGGCTGTTGATCCGCATGGGCGGAATCCGTCCTCGTTTTGATGTGGAAGCTATCGCCAAAGAGACCACCGTCAGAGGACAGTTCGTGCGCAACCTATTGGCGACAGCCATGGACGATGAAAAACGCCAGCGGGTGCTCATGACGGGGTTGCGTGCGCTCGAAGGCAAGCGTGAACTGGAGGTCTTCTAATGAAGTTTCTTAGTGTCAGTTCGAACGGGTTTGGTTCTCTCGGCAGCAATTCACTGACGTTTGCTCCCAAGTTCACCGTCGTGTACGGTCCCAACGAGACCGGCAAGTCGACCTGGCATGCCGCCATGTATGCGGCATTTTGCGGGATGCGGCGCAGCCGGATTCAAAGCTGGGCCGATGAAGAGTTCATCCAAAAATACCGTCCCTGGAATTCTCCGAATCCGTGGGAGGTGAGCGTCCGCTTCCTGCTACAGGATGGACGAAACATTGAACTGCGGCAGGAATTGGCTGACCGCATCGATTGCCGCGCCACCGACGTGGACTTCGACCGGGATTATTCCAACGAGATCGTCAACGAAGGCGGCCTCGACGGATCGGTGTGGCTGGGCCTGGACCGGCGCAGCTTCCTGGCCACCGCCTGGATCAAGCAAGGCCAACTGCTCGACGTCATCAGCAGTGCCGAGGTCCTGCAGACTCATCTCCAGCGCGCCATCGCCACCTGCGCGGCCAATTCCCCAGGAGCAAAAGCGCTTCAACTGATCGAGAGTTTCCGTGCCGAGCATGTCGGCGACGACCGTGCCAACACCCGTCCGCTTTATCGCGTCATACGCCGGGTCGAATCGTTGAAGTCGTCGATGGACGCCGCCAAGGCCGAGCACCTTCGCTACCTGCAACTGATGGCGTCGGAAACCCAGGAGGAGTCCCGCCTGGAGTTGCTGCGCCGCGAATTGAATCTGGCGCGAGCGATTGTGGCCGATCGCGACGCCAATGACTGGGAACGCCGACTCCTGCGCGTCAATTCTGTCCTGAACGCTTTTCCGGAAAGGCCCAGCCGGGATCTGGACCGCCTCCATCGCCTGGTTCGAGAGGTCTCGGCGGCCTTAAAAATCTGGAAGGAACGTCCGGATATCGCGGATCTGTCGGGGCCCACGGCTGCCGAAATCGAGGACCAAATTCGCAGGCTGCCGGCGCGGCCTTCCGGCGACCTGGAGCCCGATCCGCAAGTGCTCAAGGCGGAGGCCGAATACCTGACCAGCAAATACGCGCTCCAGCTCCACACCCAGGAAGAGCCTCCCCAGGCTGAATTTCCTGAAACAGGAGGACTCTCCAGCGACGTGATCCGCCAGATCGCGTCTTTTCTGGAAGAGGCTGGGCCGGAGCTCGATCCGCGCCTGGAGGAAATTGCGCGCAACCCGATCAACGAACGTTCGATCCACCGGCTCCACACGGCCATCGAAGTGTGGGAGCGGCGTCCGAAGCTGGCCGAAATTTCCAGTCCCACGGCCGCGGAGATCCGCCGCGTCATCGACACCCTGCCGAACCGGGTCGAAGGCGACATGGAGACCAGTCCGGAAATCCTGGAAGCCGCCAATGCGTATTCCTCTGCTAAAGAAGCAATCCGCCAGCACGGCATGAACCGGCCTGCCGATGCGGTTTTACCGGATATCGGAAACGCCTCCCCGGCTGAATTGCGGACTCTCGCCCTTCGCCTGCGCGAACAACCCGCCGAACAAACCGCCGTGTCGGGCTTCAGCAGCAAAATCCGAGTCCGCAGCGCGGCAAGAATGGAGCTGGAGCAACTGGGTAAGAGCCGCCAGATCTGGATAATGGGGGCCAGCGTCGTCAGCCTGGCCATACTAGCGTCATTGGCGGTTTTCTTCGGCAAAGACCAAAAGGTTGCTATTGGCGTGTCGGTGGCGGTTTTTGCCGCGCTGGTCTGTCTGGTCGCGAAGTGGAAGACCAGCCCCATTCTTGCCAAGCAGCGCGAGCTGAAAAGTTTAGAAACGGAAGCCGAAACCGAGTCCAACTTGAATGAGCGGAGCCGGTTGCCGAAGGACGCGCTGGAGCGCCTCAAGAAACTGAAGCTGCCCGCCGATTCCGACGCCCTGGACGCCATGGCGGTCGCCTACGAGAAGACTCAGGACGCCGTGCGCATGCTCCATTTTTGGAAAGAGACGGCAAAACGCTTCGACAAAACTTTGGAGACCGCCACGGCGAGGTTTCAATCGTTACTGGCCGACAGAATCAGCGGCAGTACGGAAAACGTTGAAGAAGCGCTTGCCGAATACCAGCACGCCTGCGCGGAGCGGTATCAGTTCGCGGCGCTGGCCAGCCGCAAGCGAGATCTCGAGATGCAGCTGGCGGCCAAGATCGAAGCGGAGACTTCCGCGGCCGAGATCAATCAGCAGCGGAAATCCGCGGAGGCCGAGCTGAGTGCGGCTGCAAAGACTTGCGGAGTGACTGGGGACAACGACGCCGAAATTGTCAAACGCTTGCAGGAATGGCTCAAGGAGTGTGAACGCAAGAAGCTTTTGCAGGAGGAATTGCGGCAAAAGGCCTTTGTGAGACTCGCCTGGAACGAACGCCAGCTTGAGCAGCGTGAGCTGTTGTTCAAGAGCAACTTGCCGTTAAACGCGGCGGCACTTCGCAGGATCGCAGAGAGCCTGCATCAGGCCCACCTGGCGAAGGCCGCCTATGAGCGGTGGTCGACGACTCTCTCCAAGTTTACCAAGGATTGCGAACGCCCCACGAATCATCTGAGAAGCCTTCTGCAAACAAAAGCAGTCGAGATGTCCGAGCATCTGGAAGACATGCTCGAACGCTATCGTAAAGCTTGTGAAACTCGCGCGCAGATTGCGGCCGAGGCGAGCCGGCGTCAGTATCTGGAACCTCAGTTGACTGCGCGCCGGCAGATCGAAGCCGCTGCGGCGAAGATCCGGTTGCAGCGTGAAAATGCACAGCAGGAACTCGTGACTGTGGCGGAACACTGCGGGGTTCCACTGGCTCCGGAAGATAAGTTGGCCGAAGACCTCCATCACTGGCTAAACGCCACAACTGAAGAGATTCGCGTCGAGCTGCAGGGAATTGAAAAATGGCGCGAGCTGGACACCCTGCTGGAAGGGCGCACCCTGCAGGAATTCCAAGCCAAGGTCCAACAACACCGCGAAAACGCGCTCCTGCTGGGTTCACCGTTTTCTTCCGCCGAACTGAGCGAAGCTTGGTCCAACCTCGAGCAGTACGAGGCCGAAATCGCCGAACTGGCGCTGCATGCCGATTCGGCCGCGCAGGAGCTTGCCAATGTTCAGAGCCAGATCCGCGGCTATGAGGAGCGGTCCGTTTCAGTCAGCGACGCAGAAGAAGAATTGCGGCTGGCTGAAGAGGAACTGGTCAACATTCGGATGTTGGATGACACGTTGGAAACGACCCATCTGTTCCTCAGTCAGGCCCAGGACAGCGTTCACCGCGATATTGCTCCATTCCTGGCCGAAGTCGTCCGCCAGTGGCTGCCCGAACGTTATGTAGACGCCCGCGTGGATTCCCAGACACTCCAGGTCCAGGTCTGCGATCAGAACGGCGAATGGCGCGATGTCGCGCGCCTCTCCCATGGAACGGCCGAACACATCTATCTCCTGCTGCGGCTTGCCCTGGTGGAATATCTGACAAAACCTTCCGAAGTATGCCCGCTGATTCTCGATGACATCACGCTGCAAAGCGACACCCGGAGAAAAGAGAGAATCCTCAACACGCTCCGGAAAGTCAGCGAAAAACGGCAGGTGATTCTCTTCACTCAGGAAGAAGAGGTCCTGCAGTGGGCGAGGAAGAATCTCCCTGAGCCTGAATCGCAGATCGTTAAGCTGATGCCCGCGGCGGTCTAGGAGGAACCCTCACCTGTTCGCGCGACAAGTGCCCAGCAACGGGCTTTGCTGTCTAGCGTCAGCCGTTGCCGTGCAGCAAACGATTTTGCTGTTTGGCATCGGCGGTTGCTAGGCAGCAATCCAGCAATCCATTTGAACGGACGGCGTCGCGCGGCCGATTAGATGGCGGTTTCGCAAGCGTTGAGCCACAGCAGATTCCTTCGGGACGAACGATTCGGACGCAGTGCCGCAAAAGCGCAAGCGGATCCCACATATGTTCGAGAACCGAAATGCATAGCACGACGTCAAGACTTGCCGATGCCACCTCCTCGAGAATATTCGGGAGCAACCCTGGAATCGCGATGACTTTCGGACAGCTTCGGAGGTGTCTTGAGCACTCGCGCGCCTTTGGAGAGTGCGATTTCCCGTCAGGTCCGAAGAACTGTCGATGATAATGATCTCCCCGCGAATGTTGGCTTGCCGGAGACCATCGAGACACCAGTCAACGAAACGGCCGATTGTGAGTTCTTCATTGAGCGCCGGAATGACGATGGACAGTTCCGGATCATCAACATCGTCGCGCGGCACCATCAGCAGGAGTTCAGGGTCGTCTTCGACGCTTTCTCTCCACCCGGCAGTTCGTATTGGAGTCACCGATTGGGTCGTAGCTTCAGGGTGGAGATTCTAACCTATGAGCGTAGCAATAGGTTGCCACTGGAGGACGGCTCCTTCGATACAGTGATCAACATCCAGAACATACGCCACACCTGGGCGGCTCATTGCCGTGGCGAGGCATGCGGATCGGCGGTCTTAGACACCCTACAGTTGATATCCCGACTTGCACGCGTCGTTATGGAACATCTGTACGGTTTCGAGGGAGTAGTCGTTCAGGTTCTTTCCAACGACATCGAGTTTCGCCAAAATGCTTTGCGGGACGGTGATGATGTGGCAGCCCGCATCATCGGCCTGAAAGATGTTCAACAGTTCTCGAGGACTGGCCCAGAGGAGTTCGATGTCGGAATATTCCGAAACGATCTTCGCGGCGGTTGACATGAGCGGTACAGGATCGCGCCCGGTATCGGCGATTCTGCCGGCAAACACAGAAATCACGGACGGCGCGCCACCGGCGACTGCGGCTGCGGCACTCTCCACCTGATCGAGCGTCAGAACGGCCGTCACATTGATTTTCACTCCCGAATGCGACAACTTCTTTGCCAATTCAAGCGACGACTGGCGTTGAGTATTCATGACGGGAATTTTTACGAAAACGTTACTGCCCCATAATGCGATCTTTCGCGCCTGCCGCTCCATCTCAGAAAAATCGTCGGAAAAAACTTCGAAAGATATCGGGCGATCTTTGATTATTCCCAGAATCTCTCGCGCAAAGGCCTCGTAGTCCTGCACGCCGGCGGTCCGCATCAACGTGGGATTAGTAGTAAAGCCTCTAACAAGAGGATGGGCATGCGCCTCCAGAATCTGAGCTTTATCGGCGCTATCAGCAAAGAGTTTGATTTTCAGGTCTGAGAGACTTTTCACGAACGAACGCTCCATAGCAGGCTTCGCGATGGATTCCCAGCGGGTCCCCTTTCGTTGAAGTGCAGGATGAGAAACGAGGAGGTGCCAGATAACCGCCTGAAACGCCTCCGTGTGAGGTGTGGTTCGGTCCGGGTGGAGGATTGGGATGATGATGCACGCATCGGCCATTCTCGCCGTATAGCCGCCGTCGCGGCCAACGATGCCGAGAATGGTTGCTCCGGCGCTTTTTGCATAATCAAGGGCTGCGACGATGTTCGGACTGACGTTCCGTTCAATACTTCCACCACCGACTGAAAGCACGAGGACAGCATCACGCGCCGTAAGGCGGCTCACGCGCAGCCAACCGGCAAAAGCGGCCGCCCAGCCTTCGTCGTTGACCCTGGCGGTCAATTCCGAAACGTTGTCAGTGGGAGCGTAAGCCTCGATGTCGGCGATCTTGCGAAAGTCATTCACTGCGTGTGACGCATTCGCCGCGCTGCCGCCGATTCCAAGCACAAAAAGCCGGCCGGAGCGTTCCCGTACACGGACGAGCAGGGCAGCAACCTTTTCCACCGGCTCCGCATCGAGCAGCCTGGCGATCTCTTGCACCTCCGCCAGGAACGACGCAGAGAATGAAGACCGGGGATTAGTGCTATCCGGCATGGTCGCTGAATTCTAACAGAGGTTCAAAGTCAGGCGAGAGGTTTGCTTAGCAGCTCTCTGGTCTCGACGTTACTGCTGTCGAATGCCCCATCGTTCCTGTACACGGTCATGATTCCCTGCTGACCGCTTCGGCGGAAAGCACATCGATCAGCGCTTTCGGAATATGTTCTGTCAGCGGTCGCAGGCGAGTTGCAAATCCCCCTGCGAGAATCAGAACCGGCATCGATTCAGCAGAATCATTGATGCGAGATGATTCGGGTACCCTCGAATTCGAAGCGGAACCGGACTTCTTTCAATCTCTGTTCCCGCATCGCATGGCGCAACCGTGCTTTGTCCTCGGCGTAAAACATGAGAAAGAGGCGCCCTTATGTGACGTCCCACAGTCCGGAAAACCTGCAAATGGCCGCCGGATACTTGCGGCATGGAGTTTGAGAAACATATTCTTTGCCTGCCATCACAGCGAGAGCAACCAGAATGCATGCTTTCTCTTACCAGCCGCTCGCCACCTACGCAACGATTTTCGGCTCATTCTGATTTCATCGACCACTAGAAAAAGTCCGGCGAGCTCAGGAGCTGAAATTTGTTCAGGCAGGGCCTTCGAGCCAGGGTGAGGGGGGTGGCTCTTGCAAAGAACCACCCCGTCCGTGCAGGCGTTACTTGATAGTCAAGCTGCCGCTCGTGAGGAGCGTCGAATCCGCCGTGAGCGCAGCATCGTCAGGCGTTCCCGGCTGGTTGTCGTAAACCACGCCGCTGTTATTCCAGATTTTGATCCGCAAGCGGTATGTTCTCGTGCCGGGGATCACAGCGCTCACGGAGAAGTTGTAACCGGCAACGCCGTTGACCGTTCCCGTGCCCCAGTACTGCGTCCAGGCTGGAGAA
>WNGG01007842.1_pt1 | contig 11804 bp, 8 predicted proteins | sample 5400661 | NCBI WGS metagenome assembly WNGG01 (sample SAMN13153372, study PRJNA577476) | soil metagenome | isolation source: 100 cm soil or saprolite under Garry oak tree replicate 1 | place: USA:California | collected 2016-06-15 | reverse complement strand
TCATCCCAGCGCCTTTTTGACCCGGTCGGGGGTCATCGGCGTCTCGCGCAGGCGCACCCCGGTGAGCTGAGCGACCGCATTGCTGATCGCGGGGGCGATCAGCGGCGTCGCCATCTGGCCGGCGCCGGTCGGATGGTTGTCGGTCGGGATCAGCTCGATGTGCATCTCGGGCAGGTCGTTCATGCGCATGACCTGATAATCGTAGAAATTCGACTGCTCGACCGCGCCGTCCTTGATCGAGATGCGCTCGGTCAGCGCCATGCCGAGCCCGTAGACGATGCTGCTCTCGGTCTGGGCGATCACGTTGTCCGGCTGTACCGCAATGCCGCAGTCGATCGTGCACCAGAAGTTATGCACCTTGATCGCCCCGGTGCGGCGGTCGACCGACACTTCGGCGGCACCCCCGAGCTGCGAGCCCGAATAGTCGATGAAGGCGAAGCCGAGCGCGCGGTCGGAGCGCTTGCGGCCCGGGTCCGCCATCTCGACCACCCGCTCGAACGCCTTGCGGGCACGCGGCGAGGATTTCAGCAGCTCCAGCCGGAACGCCACCGGATCGACGCCGCGGGCGCGGGCGACCTCGTCGATGAAAGCTTCGGTCGCGTATTTGTTCGCGGTGAAGCCGATGCCGCGCAGCGGCGACGTGCGCACGCCCGTATCCTGATAGAGCTGCTCGACGAGTTGGTGGGGAACGTCGTAGCCCTTGATGTCGGTGCCGAGCATCAGGATGAAATCCTTCTTGCCGCGCTCCTGGTAGCGCACCGGATCCATGTAGGGCGTGACCCGGTCGCCGGCGACGCGATGGTGCCACGTCGTCAGCTTGCCGGATGCGTCGAGCCCGGCGCGCAGGAAGTGGCCCGAGATCGGGCGCAGGCGGCCGTTGTGCACGTCGTCCTCGCGCGTCCATAGCACCTTCACCGGCCGCTTGGCCGCCTTGGCCATGAGCACGGCGTCGATGATGAACTCCTCGTCGCGGTGCCCGCGCCGGCCGAAGCCGCCGCCCATCAGAAGGTCGTGCAGTTTGACCTTGTCGCGCGTGATTCCCAGCGCCTTGGCGGTTGCCTCGACCGCCATGGTCTGGCTCTGGGTGCCGCACCAGATTTCGGCGGCATCGCCGGCCGGCGAGACCGACGCCGTCGCGTTGAGCGGCTCCATCTGGGCGTGATAGGCGTAATCGCAGCGATACTCCGCCTCGATCACGCGCGCCGCCTTGGCCATCTCGCCGCGCGCGTCGCCGGCCTTGCTCCACTCTGTCGCCGGCGTGGCTTGGTCGCGCGCCGCCGCCACGAAGGCGTCCATGCCCTTGTCGCTGTCGAAACCCCAGGCCTTGCCGGATTTTGTCCAGGTGATCGTGCGCGCGATCGCATCCTTGGCTTCGAACGCCGCCCATGGTGTGTCGGCGAGCACGCCGACGCCATAGGGCAACTTCACCATCTCCACTTTGAAAACGCCTGGGAGCTTGGATGGTGCCTCGGCAACCGCTCTCTCCGTAGCCTCGTTGAAATTCTCCGGGCCGCTGCCCTCGACCGGTGCGCGCAGCACGGCGCCGTAGAGCATGCCGGGCACCTGTACGTCGATGCTGTACTGGGCGGTGCCGTTGACCTTGCCGGGCAGCTCGACCCGCATCACGTCCTTGCCGATGAGGCGGAACTGGCTCGGCTTCTTCAGCGCGTCGGGAGCGATCTCCGGCGCCTTCGCGGGCACCTCGGCGAACCCGGCGATCTCGCCGTAGGACAGCTTTCGGCCGGATTTTGCGTGCACGACCGTGCTCGGCTCGGTCGTCAGCTCGTCCGCCGGCACGCCCCAATGTTTCGCCGCGTTGTCGATGAGGACGCGCCGCACCTGGGCGCCGAACTGGCGCACCGGCTTGAAATAGCTGGTCACGGCATTGCTGCCGGCGGTGTACATCGTGCCGCCGAAGCCCGGATTGCCGAAATGGGCCTCGACCGGCGGGGCCGGCACGACCCGGACCTTCGACCAGTCGGCATCGAGTTCCTCGGCGAAGATCAGCGGAATCGACGTCATCGACCCCTGCCCCATCTCGGTCGCTGGCGACATGATCGTGATCGTGCCGTCGGGCGCGATCGTCACCCACGGGCTCAGCTGCGCCGGCCCGGCGGCGGCGCGTGCGCTGCCGGCCTCCTCGAGGCCCAGCGCGACCGCGAACGAGAGCCCCGTGGCGCCGACCATCAGCTGGCGGCGGGAGATGTGCGTATCGAGACGCTGCGCGATGGTCATGGCTCAGGCCTCCCGGGCGGCGCGCTCGACGGCGCGGACGATGCGTGGATAGGTTCCGCAACGGCAGATGTTGCTGCTCATGTGCTCGATGATCTCGTCGCGGGTCGGGCGCGGCTTGTCCTTGAGCAGGGCGGCCGCGTTCATGATCTGGCCGGACTGGCAATAGCCGCATTGCGGCACGCGCTCGGCGAGCCAGGCTTTTTGCAGCGGATGCGAGGAATCGGGCGACAGGCCCTCGATCGTCGTCACGGCGCGACCGGCGACGTCGCGCACCTGGGTTTGGCAGGAGAACGCGCGCTTGCCGTCGATATGCACCATGCAGGCGCCGCACAGGCCGGTGCCGCAGCCGAATTTCGTCCCCGTGAGCTTGAGGCCCTCGCGGATCACCCACAGAAGCGGCGTTGCCGGCGGCGCATCCGTCGATGCCGGCCGGCCATTGACCGTGAAGTTGATCGCCATCGCTGCCCTCGCCTGTTCTTTGATCGCTCGCTCTTAGCAAAGCCACGCTGCGCCGGGCCGGGGTCCGGCGCAGTTCGATGTCGTCGTTCCTACGCCGCCATGGCGCAGGATGCCCGGACGATCAGGCCGTCCGCGCCGTTTCGGGCCACCACTTCAGCAGCACGCCGAGGCCGAGGCCGAAGCAGCCGTGGAATATGATCTGCATGATCATGCGGCTGACGTCCCAGCCCGCGGCCATCGGCTGTCCTTTGAGCGGAAACACGATGAACCAGAGCACGAGGACCGGGGCGATGGCGCCGAACAGGAAGCACGCGACATAGTACATCGCGCCTTCCGGGAAGCGCCTCTCGACTGCGCCGAACACGATGCCCCAGAGTCCGCCCCAGAACGCGAACGACCAGATCTGCGGGACGTTCATTGGCTTCGTCGGGGCATAGCCGAACGGCTGGAACGGAACTAATCCGAGGGCGTGCAGAATGGCGATCGCGCCCATCTGGAACACCAGCACTGAGATGAATCCGGCGATGAACAGGGACACGATCGAGTGCCGAAACACTGCGGTGCCGGCTACGCTGGTTGTGGTCGTCATGGCTTGCGTTTACTCCCCCTATAAACCCGCCCCATGGACGAGCTCGTGAAACAACGAATTGCTCAGCCGAGCGCGGCCTTGACGCGCCCCGGATCGAACGGCAGGTCGCGCAGCCGCCTGCCGGTCGCGTGCGCGAACGCGTTGGCGATGGCGGCGACCGCGGGCCCCTGCGCGGCTTCGCCGGCGCCGAGCGGCTTCTCGTCGGGACGGTCGATCAGCTCGACCTCGACCTTCGGCACGTCCGGCATGGTGAGGATCGGGTAGCTGCTCCAGTCGCGTGAGGTGATGCCGTTGCGGTCGAAGCGGATCGCCTCGTGCAGCGTCCAACTCGTCGACTGGATGATGCCGCCCTCGATCTGATTGATCAGGCCGTCCGGATTGATGATCTGGCCGGCGTCGGTCGCCGCAACCGCCCGCGGCACGCGGATCATGCCGGCCTTGCGATCGACCTCGACCTCGGCGACCACCGCCACGTAGGTCGACAGGTTCTTGTATTTGGCAAAGGCGATGCCGCGCCCACGGGCGCCGTCGCCCTTCTCGCCGGCCTTCCAGCCGGCCTTGCGGGCCGCCGCCTCGATCACCGCGCGCGCCCGCGGGTCCTTCATGTGGGCGAGCCGGAAGGCGACCGGATCCTGCCCGGCCGCGGCCGCAACCTCGTCCATGAACGACTCGAGCGCGAACACATTGGCGTAGGCGCCGAGCGTGCGCAGCGCCGAGACGCGGATCGGCATGGCGGTGATCAGGTGATTGACGATCCGCTGATTGGGAAAATCGTAGAGCGGCACCGCGTTGCGGTCGCCGCCGCCGGCCGGCTGTGGAATGTTGGTCGCGGGGCCGGCCTTGCTCGGCTCGGCGAGATACCAGCTGGCGAGCAGGTTGTTGTCGCTGCCCGGTGCGTTCGGGCGGGTCGAGTGGGTGTTGCTCCACACCTCGTAGTTCCAGTCGACGATGCGGCCATCGGCGTCCAGCGAAGCCTTGGCGCGCGCCACCATGGCCGAGCCGTACGGCTCCCAGGCGAATTCGTCGTCGCGCATCCATTGCACCCGCACCGGGCGGCCGGCGGCGCGCGCCAGCAGGGCGGCGTCGAGCGCCACGTCGTCGGCGCCGTTGTGGCCGTAGCAGCCCGAGCCCTCGGTGTGGATGCAGCGCACGGCGCCGGCATCCATCTTGAGCGCCTTGACCAGGTCGCGCTTGAGCGGGAACACGCCCTGCGAATGGGTCCAGACGGTGAGCTTGCCGTCCTTCAATTCGGCGACCGCGCACGAGGGGCCGATCGAGGCGTGCGCCTGGTACGGGCGGGTGTAGGTCGCCTCGACCGTCTTGGCGCCGCCGGGCACCGCCGCCTGCTTCTGGCTGACCACGGAGGATTGGGTCGGGAGCGCCATCAGATAATCGTAGAGCCGCGCGGGATCGGGCATTTCCGTGCCGCCGCTCCACCGGGCGCTGCGCATCAGCGCGGTGCGCGCCTTGATCGCCTGCTCCTCCCGCTCGGCGACGACGCCGAGGAAGCTGCCGTCGCGCACGACCGCCACGACGCCCGGCACGGCCCGGGCCGTCGCCTCGTCCACGCTGTCGAGCCTGGCGCCGTAGCGAGGCGGCCGCACCACGCGGCCATGCGCCATGCCGGGCAGGCGGATGTCCTGCACGTAGGCGGCGCCGCCGGTCACCTTGGCGGGAATGTCGCGACGCTGGATCGAGCGGCCGACGATCGCGTGCCGCGCCGCCGGCTTCGGCGCCACGTTGGCGCTCGCTTCGCGATGGAGGTCGAGTTCGGCCGCGAGCTCGCCATAGCCCAGCTTGCGGCCGTCGGCGGCGGTGACCACGCCATCGGCCACGCGCAGGGTCTCGGCGGCCACATTGAACCGGCTCGCCGCGCGCTCGATCAGCAGCGCCCGCGCTTCGGCGCAAGCGAGGCGGATCGCGGTGCCGCCGTACTCGATCGATTGGCTGCCCGAGGTGTGCCCCTCGTCGGGCGTGAGGGCGGTGTCGCCGGATATCAGCTCCACGCGGGCGAGCGGCAGGTCCAGCTCCTCGGCGGCGACCTGCTGCAGCGCGGTGAGGATCCCCTGCCCCAGCTCGACCTTGCCGGCAAAGATCGTCGCCGAGCCGTCCGCATTGATGCGCAGCCACGCGTCGAGCATGCGGTTGTTGGCGAGGCTGCCCGGCAGGCGGGCGGGCTGGGCCAGGCCGAGGCGCGGCGCGAGCGAGAAGGCAAGCACGAGCCCGCCCGCCGCCTTGCCGAACTGCCGCCGTGTCAGGGCCATGGTCAGGTCTTTCCCATCGACTGCGCCGCCCGCAGCACCGCGCGGATGATCCGACCGTGGGTGCCGCAGCGGCACAAATTCGCGGCCAGCCCCTCGCGCACGTCCTGCTCGGTCGGCCGCGGATTGCGGTCGAGCAAATCCTTCGCCGCCATGATCATGCCGTTGATGCAATAGCCGCACTGTGCCGCCTGCTCGTCGATGAACGCCTGCTGCAGGGGGTGCGGCTTCTCGACGGTGCCGAGGCCCTCGATGGTGGTGATCTCGGCCTCGCCGATCGCGCCGATCTGGGTGATGCACGAGCGCACTGGCCGGCCATCGATCAGCACCGTGCAGGCGCCGCACTGGGCAAGGCCGCAGCCGAATTTTGCGCCGTTGAGGGCGAGATCGTTGCGCAGCACGTAGAGCAGCGGCGTGTCCGGCTCAGCGGGCACGGACCGGCGCGACCCGTTGACCTTGAGGTTGACAGCCATGGCGTCTCCCGGACCCGCGCGGCGCTCGGGCGCCGTTATTGTTGCCGGCATTTTGCGCCGCCCTGCGACTGCCGTCGAGCCCCGAAGGCCCGAACCGGGCGTCCTTCACGGCCTGTTTATTCGCCCATTGGCGAGGCCTTGGCGTTCCGTTCACGCGTGCTGCGCAAGGTCGCCGACGCGCCAGCCCTCGACGGTGCCTGCGCGAAATTCCTCGAACCGGTGGGCCTCGATCGCCGCGCGCGCTTCCTGCATCAACGCCTGATAGTAGTCGAGGTTCACCTGGGACAGCAGGATGGCGCCGAGCATTTCGTTGGCCTTCATCAAATGATGCAGATAGGCGCGCGTGTACCCCGCGGCGACCCCGCTGCCCTCCGGGTCGAGGGGCCGCGGATCGTCGGCGTGGCGCGCGTTCTTGAGGTTGAGCGGGCCGAACCGGGTGAACGCAACGCCGTGGCGGCCGTTGCGGGTCGGCAGCACACAGTCGAACATGTCGATGCCGCGGGCGATCGCTCCCAGCAGATCCTCCGGCGTGCCGACCCCCATGAGATAGCGCGGGCGTTCGGCCGGCAGCAGCGTGGCGACCTCCTCGACCACGGCCAGCATCACCGGTTGCGGCTCGCCGACCGCAAGCCCGCCGATCGCATAGCCGTCGAAGTCGAGCTCGACCAGCGCCTGCGCGCTCGCCCGGCGCAGCGCCGGATCGTCGCCTCCCTGGACGACGCCGAACAGCACACGCCCGGCCGCGCCCGCGAACGCCCGTTTCGAGCGCTCGGCCCAGGCGAGCGAGAGCCGCATGGCGCGCTCGATGTCGCTGTGCGCGGCCGGCAGCTTCACGCATTCGTCGAGCTGCATGGCGATGTCGGCGCCGAGCAGCATCTGAATCTCGACCGCGCGTTCGGGACTGAGCTCGACCACGGCGCCGTCGAGATGGGAGCGGAAGGTGACGCCCGGCTCCGCGACCTTGCGCAGCGAGGCAAGCGACATGACCTGGAACCCGCCGGAATCCGTGAGGATCGGATGCGGCCAGTTCATGAACCGGTGCAGGCCGCCCAGCGCGGCGATGCGCCCGGCGCCGGGGCGCAGCATCAGATGATAGGTATTGGCGAGCACGATGTCGGTGCCCGACGCGCGCACGTCTTGCGGACGCAAACCCTTGACGGTCGCCTGGGTGCCGACCGGCATGAAGGCCGGCGTGCGCACGCTCCCGTGCGGCGTCGTCAACTCGCCGCGCCGGGCCTGGCCGTCGGTCGCAAGCAGACGAAAGGAGGAGCGATCGGACATGTCGGTTCCGGGTATCGACCAGCCGGTGAACCTACACGGATCGATCGCGAGTTCCACCCCGCATTGCCGCCTGCGCGGCGACAAAAAAGAAGGCTCCAGAAACGGAGCCTGGAGTCGTGGGTCGGTGCCGCGGACGGATGGAGGAACGCTAGGCGCGCGCCGTTTACTGGATCAGGCGTGCGCCGTAGGTCGTCTGCGGCGTGGTGACCGACAGGTTTCGCGGGTTGTTGTTCGTGACGTTCACCGTGGCACTGCCTTGGGTCCAGACTTTGTCCGCCAGGATGGCCACGCTGGGCGAGTTCGCGTTCACCACCGAATTGCCGAAGGCCCAGAAGTTCTGCGTGGGGAAATAGGCCACGCCGTCGTACTGCAGCTTGGCGCTGCCGCCGCCGTTGCCGCCGAGCGAGACCCACAGGCCGTGCGTATTGGGATCGTTGTTATCCTGCATGAACTGCATGTTCATGTAAGTTCCCGAGATCGGCGAGGTCAGGGTCACGGACGAGTCACCCCAAAGCTGCAAGGTGGCGCCCTTGCCGGTGAATGCGATCATCACCTGGTCGCCGGTCACCACCGAGCTGGCATCGGTCCAGAACGGCCCGTCGACCATGACGTAGATGCCTTTCTCAAGCGTCACGGTCGTGCTGTCGCCGAACACGTGGATGCCGCCGCAATAGGTGCCTTGCTTGAGCGGCGTGCTGTCCTTGATCTCCAGCATCTTGCTGTTCTGGGGGCAGCTGTCGTAATAGGGGAACGGCAGCGATGCGTAGGGATCGGCGACTTTCGCCGAACCGTCCGAGGGCGGCGGCGAGAACGTATCGCCCTTGTGCCCGCCGCTTACGCCGAATTTCTTCGCGTTCGCCGTCGGACTTCCTTCCTCGGTCATGCCCGTTTTGCTGGTCGTGTTCGCCTGGACGGCGCAGTCGACGGCGTTGAACACGGCCTTGCTGCCGTTGATGTCGAACGAGCCGTTGTCGAGCCCGTTCAGCCCGAGGACGCATACCGGAGTGGTCTGCTTGGTGGCCGCGGACGTGACATTGACGGGAATGATCTTCGATCCGATCACATCCCCGAAGGGATTTTTCACCGACCCCGTTGCGACCCCGGACAGCACAAGACCGTCCACCTTGAAAGTCGCGCCGATCTGAGTGGTGGAATTCTGGGCGAAACGGCCCAGGTTGCTCTGGAAGACGTTGTTGGCGGTGACGATCTGGTCCTGGCCGGTATCGGATGCGACCGTTCCCGCCAGGACCGCCGCATCGAGCGCCGCCTGCATGTTGGCGCGGGTGGCGCTCGCGGCCGAATAGGAGACTGCGGCCCCGACGGCGCCGGCCAGGAACACGAAGACAATGGCCGTGGTGATGACCACGTTGCCCCCGTCGTCACCCATGAACCGACCGGGCCGATCCACCGCACCGCAATGGTCGGCCGACGAGAGAGAGAATTTCGACACGGTCGCCTCCATCAAAAGATGCTTACTTTTGCCGCGGCGATTCTAATTCAAAGTTTAGCGATACCGCGCTTTAAGCATTGTCCGATTCATCATTCCTCAAGCATAAGACGCAACGGCAATGACCAGCGTCCGCCACAAGTCCTTGCGAGCCAAGCAGTTCCATTGAATTGCTGCTCGCGACGGGTCCGGCCACCTCGCCCAGCGCGCGGACGAAAATAAAGAATGCAGTAAGCATCAGGAGACTTTGCACCCGCCGGTCGCTTGGAAACGCCGATCGGGGCGACCACGGTCGCCGCCGATGCATGGGCGCCATTGACTTGTCGTGGAAGGCCGACGACCAACGAACTGCCATCGAACGCCTTGAACTTTTACCGATCGATCCCGGTGGGCGTTCTCGTCATGACGATCAATATGACATAGAGCGCCAGTATGACCGTCAGGCTGAAGACAAAACCTGGCGGGCCAAGGTACTCGATGCTGGTGCCGGTGGCCAAAGGGCCCGCCAGCTCGCCAAGGCCGCACATGGAGACGAAGTAACCGTTCGCCGTCGAGATGCCGAGGCCCCGGTAGAATTTCGCAATGCATATCAGGCCGAGGGTGTACAGGCCCTCCAACAGCCCTCCCAACCCGAAGGCAACGCCAAACGCGACCGGCTTGATGCTCACGATGTAAGGCAACAGCGCGAGCAGGAGCATCGCGCCGAGACCGCACAATATCAGAAGAATCCGCGGGTCCCGCCTGTTCGCCGAATACCCCAGTGGAATCTGCAATGCGATGGCGCCGACGGTCGCAAACACCGCCAGCGTCGCTGCATTCACGTAGTCGTAGCCATTCAGCACGCTGTAAACCGACAGCATCGCCATCCCGCCGTTGTCGGCCACGCCGAACACGAATGCGGACAGAAAGGCGATCGGCGCGACGCGAAGTGCGGTAAAGGTCGAGCTGCGAACCACCGGCGCCAAATCCTCGCCTCGTTTCAGGAACGCGACGAGCGGGCCTGTCGATAACCAGAAAAGCAGCGCGCCCCAAAGCAGCGGCATGGAGCCGTCAATGCCAACGACCGTCACGAGCAGAGGACCGGCAGCCGTCCCGGCGGCCAGGGCGGTCGCGTACCATCCCACTATCCGGCCCCTGTTGCTGCCGTCCGCGCGCGAGATAATGAGGGACTCACTCGCAGTAAACAGCACCGCAAGACCCGTTCCGAACGCAAAGCGCATGACATTCCAAACGAAAAGATCGGTTATGAATGTAAATGCGATCAAAACGCTGCTCGCCAGCAGTGCGGCGCCCAATATGGTTTCGCGAATCCCGCGAGATGCAATGATGTATTTCGTAAGCGGTGCGGTGACGAGGATTCCCAGTGCTTGAATTGCCACACTCAGCCCGATGCCGAAGCCTGATATCCCAGTCGCCTGCATGCGAAGATTGAGGAGCTGCATCGATAGATTGGTTGCGAATCCCACCAGCGCTGCGGCCAAAATAAAGGCCGCAATCGCGACCGAGCGACTGCGGCGGGCATTCGAGAAAAACGTTCGGCCGTCAAAGGAGAGATTCGCGACAAGAGGCCGATAGGCCTCGCACGGCGGTGAGGCAGCCAGCTCGACCCGCAAATGGTTTGCCGCCCCCATGTCCCGTCGGCCCCTGAACTATTCTTATTTCATCGCGGCAGCGAATGCCGCTTGGCCGAACGTTATCGGAAGGGATGTTTTTATTTGATAAGACGTAGACTAATATCCGCGCGTTCGCGTTTAGGATTTATCAACCGACGAGGGCCGCAGCCGCAATCCCGGCTATGTCGGCTGCAATATATGGTCGACAAAGTCGCTTTCCGCTGCGTCGACGAATTCGGCGCCGACTTCGTGGGCCAGCCGCCAGACCACTCTGCACTCGCGGCGCCGGTCAGCGGCTACGAACGACAGGACGAATTGCTCGGGAACGTCCAGGCCCTCGGCGAGCAGCCTGACGCCGCCGTCCGATATGTCGGAAATCCAGCAGTCCCGCGGCGGGTCGCCGATGCGGCATTGGACTTGGCCGACGCCGCCAATGGTGTGGCGCCGCGCGCGTCGTCGATCCATCCACATCGGTTGGCGATCCTGCAAGTCTGGTTGCGAAAGCCGGCGTTGCCATGATCGTACGGAAAAACAGTTAAAGGGTGGCTAGCCCTGGCAGCCGTGTTGCTCGATCGCGGGCCGCCTCAGTGGCGTCGTCACGCAGCATCTGCACGGTTCGTACTCATTTGAAGGCAATCTGCTTGCAATTTGTTTACCATGCGCCGCATCAATCGATCGGAACTGCCGCGGCAGGCGGACGATCAGGGAACCGCGCCTTGTGGGCTACGCGGCAAACAACAGGCATGCGTCCCCATACGAATAGAACCGGTAGCCGGCAGCGATGGCGTGGGCGTAAGCGCGCTGCATGGTCTCGAGCCCGGCGAAGGCCGCCACCAGCATGAACAGGGTCGAGCGCGGCAGGTGGAAATTGCTCATCAGTACATCGACCGCGCGGAACCGGTAGCCGGGCGTGATGAACAGGGCGGTCTCCCCGGCGAACGGCGCGAGCTGCCCGCCCTCGCCCGCCGCCGTTTCCAGCAGCCGCAGCGAGGTCGAGCCGACCGCGACGATGCGCCCGCCTTTTTTGCGCGCGCCGTTGATGGCTTGCGCGGTCGCGGCGCTCACCGAGCCCCACTCGGGGTGCAGGCGATGCCGGTCCGTGTCGTCCGCCTTGACCGGCAGGAAGGTGCCGGCGCCGACGTGCAGGGTGACCACATGGACCCCGATCTGCCGCTGCGCGAGCGCCGCGACCAGCGCGTCGGTGAAATGCAGGCCGGCGGTGGGCGCCGCCACGGAACCTTCCTTGCGCGCAAACAAGGTCTGATAGTCGCTGCGGTCGCGCTCGTCGGCCAGCCGGCGCGTGGCGATATAGGGCGGCAGCGGCATGTCGCCGCGCTCGGCGATCGCCTGGTCGAGCACCGGCCCGTTGAAGGCAAACGCGAGCGTGACCTCGCCGCGCTCGCCTTTTCCCTCGACGGTCGCGTCGAGCTGGCCGAGGAAGCACAC
>WNGG01017101.1_pt1 | contig 11807 bp, 9 predicted proteins | sample 5400661 | NCBI WGS metagenome assembly WNGG01 (sample SAMN13153372, study PRJNA577476) | soil metagenome | isolation source: 100 cm soil or saprolite under Garry oak tree replicate 1 | place: USA:California | collected 2016-06-15 | reverse complement strand
GGTATGGCTTCGCCGACGGCGACACGGTCTACTTCTATCAGAGCGGCCGGGATCCACGCTGGGAGGAAAAGAGCGTCGGCGTCGCGCTCATGGTGGAGATGATCCGCCGCGCCATCGAGCGCGGCTACCGGCGGTTTGACTTCTTGCGCGGCGACGAGGCGTACAAGCGGCAGTGGACCGCGTCGCAGCGCGTGACGCAGGAACTGGTGGCGTTTCGGTCCAGCTGGCGAGGGCATTGGCTCCGCGGCCTCGACTGGGCGGGTCGCCTCCGTGCCCGGCTGCGGGGTGGGGACGGGAGGGACGCCGCCGGATGACCGAGCCGACGCTCCTGATCGTTTCGATCGACACCGAGGAGGACAATTGGCGCCCGCGTCGGGACGGTGTGACGGTCGAGAACATCCGCGAGCTGCCACGTCTCGATGGGCTATTTCAAAGACTCGGCGTGCGGGCGACGTACTTCAGCACCTACCAGGTCGCGATCCACGACTGGGCGGCGCCCATCTTGCGGGAGCTGCACGGCGGCGGAGCGGAGCTGGGCGCACACCTGCATCCCTGGAACACACCACCGCTGGACGAGCCCTTCGCCCCTCGCAACACCATGCTCAAGAACCTGCCGGCTGCGCTGCAGCTCGCCAAGCTCGAGCGTCTCACGGCAACCCTGCGCGAGGCGTTTGGTGGGCGCCCGGTGTCGTTCCGCGCAGGCCGCTACGGGCTCGGCCCCGACTCCGTCACTGCCCTGATCCGCTGCGGCTACCGCGTCGACTCGAGCGTTACGCCGTTCGTGAGCTGGGAGGAGTACGACGACGGGCCCACCTTCATCGGAGCGCCGCTCGACTCATATCGCCTGGCCGGAGGCGCCGACGTGCGGATCCCGCAGCCCGAGGGGCCGCTGGTGGAGCTTCCCATGTCGGTTGGCTACAATCGTCCTCCGTCAGGGGCGTGGGCGAGACTGTACCGGGCCCTGTCGACCCCGGCGCTGCGGCCGCTGCATCTGCGCGGCATCGCGTCGCGCGCGGGAATCGTCAAACGCATTGCCTTGAGCCCGGAGACCGACTCGGGAGCGGATGTATCGCTCGATCGCGACGTACATCGAGGGCCTCGCCCGCGTGACCGCGCTGCGCTTCGTAACGGTCTCGGAGGCCGCGACCCTGCTCCAGACCGCGCCGTCGCACCACTCCGCTGCCGCGGCCTCCCCCTCTTAGCGGCGCGTTACGCCGCCCGCACGACTTCGCGACGGGTCGGTTCCCACACGGGGGTGCGTTCGCCCTTGATGGCCCGGACCGAGGCGGACAGGGCCGCCACGTTCCCCACCACCAGATAGGCGGGGAGCGCGATAACCTTGGGCAGGCGGCGGTGCTCGGGCCACCACCACGCCAGTGCGGCGCACAGGCCGGCCGTGGCCGCGAGCCCCGCGCTCCATCGTGCCCACCAGAACGTCTGCGCCAGACACACCAGCGCGACCAACGCCGGCAGGGCCACGTGGGGGATGACCCAGCGACAGACCTTGTGGCTCGCGAGAATCCACGCGAACAGCCCGTGGCGGAACGGGTTCAACAGCGCCCGCTTGAAGTGCAGCGTGTGCCAACCGCGCACGATCGTGCGCACTTTGCGGCGGTATTCCTTCCGGAGCGACGGCACCCGGGGTACGGTGCACACGGCGCCCTCGACGGAGACGGTGCGCAGCCCCTGCTCGCGGGCGAGCAAGGCCGCGGCGAAGTCGCGACTGATCTCCTCCGGCAGGACGCGCAGATGGATCGGTGCGCGAACAGCGTGGAAACATCCCGCCGCCCCCGGGATACCCGCGACGCGCGTCTCGAGCTGACGCACCCACATGTCGTAGCCGACGTACCAGGACTCGCCGTGGTTGGCGTGCCCGTCCACCCGCGCCACGCTCACGTAGTGTCCGGAAGCGACGCCGACCGTGGGATCGGCGAAGCTCGCGATCAGCGCCTTGAGGGCCCCCCGCTCCGGACGGGCCGACGCATCGGTGGTGACGATGATGTCCCCCCGCAAGAGCGGCAGTGCGGCGTTCTCGGCGGCCGTCTTCCCTCCCCGGCGGGGCAGCCGCAGCAGCTCGACGCCCCGGCCGGCGTACTCGCGCACGATGGCGTCGGTCCGATCGGTCGAGGCGTCGGACACCACGAGAATCTGCCGCCGATCCGGGGGATATTCGAGCCGCAGCAGGTTGTCGAGTGTTTGGCGGACCACGGCTTCTTCGTTGTAGACCGGGAGCACGATACTGATCGCCGGCCACTCGGCCGGCAACGCGGCGGGGGGTCGGCCCCGCCGGAAGAGTCCGGTCAGCCCCAGCAACAGGGGATAGCCCACGTAGGTATAGGCGGCAAATGCCAGCGCGATGACGAGCAGCCAAACACAGATTGCGGTCATCCCACGCTCCGATAGATGCGTTCGTACCGCTCCAACCAGGGACCGGGGGCGAAGTCGCTCGCCAGCCGCTCGTTTGCCAGCCGCGCCCGGTGCGCTGCCGCCGCCGGATCCGCGTGCACCGATCGGATCGCCTGCGCCAATGCCGCGGGATCGTCCGCTGTGACCAGCAGCGCCTCCGCGGGCGAGACGACGTCGGGGACGCCCCCGACGGCGCTCGCCACGATCGGCGTGCACGCCGCCATCGCCTCGAACAGCACGATCGGCGTGCCTTCCGTGCGGGAGCTGAGCGCGAACACGTCGAATGCCGCAAACAGCCGCGCCGCCTCGACCACGTTGCCCAGCCAGCGCACGCGGTCGCCCAAGCCCAGGCGCGCGGCCAGTTGCTCGAGCGCGGGTCGCCCGCGCCCGTCGCCCACGACCGACGCGACCACCGGCAGGTCCGTGAGCCGCGCTAGCGCCGCGAGCAACACATCGGCGCCCTTCTCCGGTGTGAGCCGCCCCACCCAGCCGAGGTGGAATCGCCCGTCGGGAACGGCGAGCTGCGCGCGTGCTTGCTCCCGTGGCAGCGGAGGCGGGTCGTTCGCGGGCCACGCGTTGGGGACGATGTGCACGCGCGCGGCTGGCACGCCCGTCCGCTCCAGGTCGCGGGCCAGCGGGCGCGACACGGCGACCACGGCATCGAAGCGGCGAAACGCCCGCCGCTGCAGCCGCTCGTAGATCCAGTTCTTCCAGTCGCCCCCGGTGAACCCGTGCACCGTCGTCACCGTCGGGACACCCGCGCGGCGGGCGGCGCCCGCGTCCACCACGTCGACATGGTAGCCGTGCGTGTGCATGACGTCCGGCCGGAGCCGGCGACACAGCTCGGCAATCTCGGTTCGCTCGCGGCCGTAGGCCCGAGGCGGGACCCGGAGCGGAATCGTCTCCACGCCGGCCTGCTCGAGGGGCGCCAGGAAGGGGTGGCGGTCGGCCCCGTTTGTCAGAACGGCGACCACCCACACATCATGCCCAGCCCGGTGCTGACCGGTCGCCAGCGTGTGCACGACACGCTCCGCACCGCCCACGTCCCCGGGAGCGATGACGTGCAGCACGGACAGCCTGTCTCGCGATGTCACACGACCACCTGGAACAATCTCCGTGCCTGAGTCACCGGGCATGCCGGAGCGGGCGTGGGTGCTGCGTGGGCGCAACGCCTGGGTGGCTGTGCTCTACAGTCGGACTGGTGTAGACCGGTGCGCCCGCGCGGCCTCCCTCTTGCTCTAGACGCCGGCGCTCATGTGCGGCATCGTCGGCATCGTCCACGCGGACCCGGCCCGGCCCGTCTCCCCTGCCCTGATCCGGCGGATGTGCGAGGCGATCCGGCACCGGGGCCCCGACGACGAGGGCGTCCACGTCGACGGGTCCGTCGGCCTGGGCATGCGTCGCCTCAGCATCATCGACCTCGCGGGCGGGCACCAGCCGATCTTGAACGAGGATCGGTCGGCGGTGATCGTGTTCAACGGCGAGATCTACAACTACGCGGAGTTGCGCCGCGGACTGGTCGCCCGCGGACATACGTTCGCGACCCACGGGGACACGGAAACCATCCTGCATCTGTACGAGGAGGAAGGCCCCGGCTGCGTCGCGCGGCTGCGAGGCATGTTTGCCTTCGCCATCTGGGACGCCAAGGCGGGGACGCTGCTGCTCGCGCGCGACCGCTTCGGGATCAAGCCGTTGTACATCGCCACCGCGCCCTGGGGGATCGCGTTCGCGTCCGAGCTGAAGGCGCTGCACGCGGCGGGCCTGGTGGACCGCACGCTCGACTGGGATGCGCTCGACATGTATTTCCAGCTCGGGTACATCCCCGCCCCGGCGACGCCGTTCGCGGGCGTCACCAAGCTCGAGCCGGGCCACACGGCACTGTGGCACTCCCGGCGCGGCGTGTCGACCAGACAGTACTGGGACCTCCCCCGGGAGCGTGTGGCGGCGCCGCGCGACGCGGACGAGCGAGTCAGGGAGTGGCTGGACGAGTCGGTGCGGGCGCACCTCGTGAGCGACGTGCCGGTGGCGGCGTTCCTCTCCGGCGGGCTCGATTCGTCGGCCGTGGTCTCGAGCTGGGCGCTGGCGAGCGACGCTCCGCACGCGTTCACGGCACGGTACTTCGGCTCAGGGGCCGCCAGCGCCGACGAAACGGACCTGGCCCGCCGACTCGCCGCCAAGTACGGCGTCAAACTGACCGAGGTGGACATCCACCCCGACGTGCGCGACCTGCTCGAGCCGATCACGCACGCCCTCGACGAGCCTCATGCGGACCAGTCGGCCGTGCCGACGTGGTTGCTGTCGCAGGCGGTGGGTGCGTCCTACAAGGTCGCGCTCACCGGGATCGGGGGCGACGAGCTGTTCGCGGGATACCGTCGTCACATCGGTCTGTTGGCGGGAGAGCGCTACGCGCGGCTGCCGCATGCCGTGCAGCGGGGCGCGAGCGGGCTCGCGAACCTGCTGCGCGAGCCCGCCGGCGCTTCGCTCTCGGTCGATCGGCTCAAGCGTTTCCTGCGGCCCGGGAACGGCTCCACGCCCGACCGGTTCCTCGGCTACGTCACACGCTGCGCCGATGGCGACCGACGCGCCCTGTACGTCGCGGGGTTGCGCGAGGGGCTGCGTGCCGGCCGGGCGAGTGCCCGCTTTCGCGAGCTGCATCAACGACATGGCGCTCCTACGGGGTTGAGGGCAGGTCTGTATCTCGATTACAAGACGTTCCTGGCGGACGACGTGCTGGCTCTGAGCGACCGCCTCGCAATGGCGCACTCGCTCGAGATCCGCGTCCCCTTCGTGGACCACGTGCTCGTCGAGCGGGTGTTCCCGCTCCCGGACCGCACGAAGATCGGGCTGTGGCGCAACAAGCGGTTGCTCAAGCGCGCGCTGCGAGGCCGGCTCCCCGACGAGCATCTGCGGGCGCCCAAGCGCGGGTTCGTGGGCCCCACGGCCGAATGGTTGCGTCACGAGCTGCGTGGCATGATCGAGGACGAGCTCGCACCCAACCGGCTGCGCCGACTTGGGTACTTCGAGCCGGCCGTCGTGCGCGGGCTGCTCGACGATCATTTCGCTCGCCGCCACAACCGCGAGGGCATCTTGTGGGGCTTGCTGTGCTTTTCGGTCTGGCACCGGCTGTACGTCGAGGACGCCGCGGCGGTGCCGGTCCCGTGACGCTCCCGAGCGTAGCGCGTACCGGTCCGCGGGGCCACCAAGGCGCGCGACCCGAGGGGCGCCGGCTGCTCCTGATCAGCTACCATTTTCCTCCCAGCCGGGAGGTCGGGGCCGTGCGGTGGCAGCAGCTGGCAAAGTATGCCGTCGAGCGGGGGTGGGAGCTGGACGTCGTCACCCTTGACCCCGCGAGTCAGGTAGCACCCGATTGGGACGCTCTCGCGGACCTTCCGGCCAGGGTGAACGTGTACGGCGTCCCGCAACGAGCGCTGCCGGTGGACCGGCTGGTGCAACGCCTGATCGCGCTGCGGCGCAGGCTCTGGGCACGGAGCCCGGGGCGGGGCGCGGCCGGCGCCCGGGTCCGGGCGGCGCGGCGATCCGACTCGATCAGCCTCGCGGAGCTGCGGTCGCCGCTCCACAGCGCGCGCGATGTCCTGCGGGCGTTTCACGTCTGGCGCGACTACGTCCAGGGAATGACGTGGTCCCATGCGGCTGGGCGTGTGGCCCGGCGGCTGCTCCGGACTGGCGCGTACGGCGGGGTGGTCACCTGCGGCCCGCCGCACTGGGTCCACGATGCCGGGCGGATGCTCCGGCAAAGCCGCGGCCTGCCCTTGATCATCGACATGCGCGATCCCTGGAGTCTTACTCCGGTGCTGCAGGAGCCGGTCGCGAGCCCGCTATGGCTTTTTCTCTCGCGGCGCCACGAGCGCCGCGCCGTCGCCGCAGCCACTCTCATCATCACCAATACCGAGCACTCGCGCGACGCGCTGCAGGCCGCCTATCCCGATGCACGCGAGCGTATTATCGCGATCATGAACGGCTACGACGAAGATCCGCTCCCGCCCCCGAACCGGACCGGTTGCTTTGTCATCGCGTACGCCGGGTCCATCTACCTCGATCGCGATCCGCAACCATTGCTCCGGGCTGCTGCCCGCGTGATTCACGAATGCGGCCTCACACCCGATCAGCTGCGGCTCGAGTTCATGGGCGGCGAGACGGGGCACGGAGCCACGCTCGCGCAGCTGGCCGACGCGGAGGGCATCGGGGACTTCGTCCGGGTGCACGCGGCGCGGCCCAGGCCGGAAGCGAGACGGTTCCTGGCGCGCGCCGCCATGCTCGTGAGCTTCACGGCGGTCGGCGCGGCCCGAGGGGCCGACCCGTTCATTCCCGCGAAGATCTTCGAATACGCCCGGTTCGATGCCTGGTTGCTGGCCCTGACCAACCCAGGCAGTGCGACCGCCACCCTGCTGCGCGACAGCGGAGCGGATGTGGTCTCCCCCCACGACGTGGACGCGATCGCGGCCGTGATCCGAGCCCGCTACGCCGCGTTCTCTGGCGGAGCGCAACCGGAAAGGCCCCGCCTGCCGGAGCGCTACAGCCGGCGGGCGCAGGCGCGCCTGCTGTTCGACGAGCTCGAGCGCCGATTACCAGAAGGTCACGGTTCTGCGGTGTAGATCCGCGCGTACTCGCGGACCATCGAGTCGACGCCGAACGCCTGCTCCACGCGCAGCCGCGCGGCCGCCGCGTCGCTGAGGCGCCGCCCGCCGTCGGTGAGAGCGTCGTGCCAGGCCACCGCCAGCGCCGCGGGGTCTCCCGGCGGCACCAGGCGGTGCGCGAGCCGCTCGCCGAGCGCCGCGGGTGACCCGCCGACGGCCGTCACGACCGGGCAGACACCGCAGCTCATGGCTTCCAACAGGCCGAGCGAGGTGCCTTCGCTCCACGACGACAGTGTAAACACGTCGAATACGGGGTAGACGTGCTCGACGTCTCGACGCCACCCCACCAGCCGGGCGGCGTCGCGCAACCCCTGCTGCTCGATGAGCGCGGCCAGGCGGGCGCGCTCGGGGCCGTCGCCCACGAGCACGAGGGCGGGCGCTGCTCCTTCGTCCACTCGCCAGTGCGCCCGCAGCAGCGCGAACGCCTGCAGCATCACGTCGTACGCCTTGATCGGATCGAGCCGGCCGATGCTGCCGATCACCGGCGCCGCGGCCGGGAGCCCCAGCGCCCCGCGCAGCGATCCGTTGACCGACTGCGGCCGGAAGTGGCGGGTGTCGATCCCGTTGATCACGACCCGGATGCGCGACGGGCGCGGGATGAGCGTCTCGGCCATCTGGCGCCCCAAGGCGTCCGAGACCGCCACCACCACGTCCGTCCGCCGCGCGGCGAGGCCGTCGAGCAGCCGGCCCGTGAGCGAGTCCGGGTACGGTCGCCCGTGATCGGTGTGCACGAGGCGCGGCACGCCGGCGCGCCGTGCAGCCAGGGACGCCTTGAACCAGACGCCGCTGTGTGTATGCACGACATCGGGCGCGAGCGCGCGGATCGTCCGGGTCAAGCGGCGCGGCCAGATCATGGAGAGGTGCGGCAGGGACCGGTCCTGATGGAGCTGCGCGTGCGCGGCGAGGCCCTCCGCGAAGCGTCCGAAGTCGCTGAGCGTCAGGATGTGGCTCTCGAACTGGTCGGGGGGGAGGAGCTGGACGAGGGCGCCGACGAGGCGTTCCAGGCCGCCATAATCGAGCTTGTGCACCACATGGAGAATCTTGAGACGTCGCGTCACAGGCCCGAGGATCGAATGACAAACCCGTTCTCCGACAACCCCGAGGGAATGTTCTCCCGCGGCACGGCCCAGCGGTTCACGCGCGTGGGCGGGAACCACCCACCACCCAGGGCGAGCGCGGCGGTGTAGCCCGCCTCCTGCGCGGCGGTCTCCACGGCCGGCGTTGCCAGCCCGTACGGATAACTCAGCCACGGGATCACGCTGGTGAAGCGCTCCCGCAGCCACACGAGCGGCCGCCTCAGCTCCTCCCGCAGCGCGGCGTCCCTCAGCCGCGCCAGGTTTGGGTGCGTCCACGTGTGCGATCCGAGCGTAATGCCTGAATGCCGGGTGGCGCCCCGCAGCTCCTCTTCCGACGCGACGAGGGCCCAATCCGGAACCGTCGCCGACGGGATCCGCTCGCGCGCGGCCCAGCCGCGGACCTCCTGATCTTTGCCCCGCAGCTCGTCCAGGGCGCGGGCCCGGGATCCACCCCGCGCTCCGCCGCCAAGGCATCCCACCAGAACGGGCCCTTCCCCACGAAACTGGGAACAACGAACAGGGTCGCGGGAACGCCGCGCTTCGCGAGCTCCGCCACGCCGAGCAACACGGCCCCCCGATACCCGTCGTCGAATGTTATCGCCGCCCGCGGACGCCGCCCGGCTGCAGGCGCCTCGAGCACCTGTTCCAGCGGCACGACGGTGTGCGTGGCGAGCAGGCTCTCGAGCTGACGTACGAACAGCCCGCGTGGCAGGTGGAGCGAGCGGTCGCCGAACGCCGGGTAAGAGTCGGGCACGACGTTGTGGTAGGCAAGCACGAACGCCCGTCGTGCCCGCGCCGCCCGGTGCAGCGCGGGCACGCCGCTCCGCACCAGTCCGGCCTCGAAGCACGCTTTGAGGGTCGCGCGCGCGTTCATCCCAGAGGGCGAGGGAGGGCCGCGGACACCGGCGAACGTGCGAACGACCCGCTCTTCGCGAGTCCCAGGATCATCCCGAGGAGCGTATACAGGTAGGCGGAGTACGCCTGGGACAGGAAGGAGGCTGTCACCACGAACGCGACCAGACTGGCGGTGAAGATTTGGGCGGTCACTGCAATCTCTGGGAACGGTGCCCGCCGCAATCGCGCCAGCGTTCGAAACGCGGCGGTCAGCAGCGCGATGAACAGGATGAGACCTCCGACGCCGAGCTCGGCGCCGATCTGGATGAATGAGTTGTGCGCCGCCGACCACTTGAATCCTTGTCCGTAACGCTGGTGCTCGAGCGCTTCGGGAGCGAGCGTGCCCTCTGCCACCGGGAACGCGGCGGCTCCGACTCCGAGCAACGGATGATCGAGCATGTAGCCGAGGCCGCGCTTCCACACCTCCATCCGCCCCGTCTCCGACTTGCCGCTCCAGTTGTAATCTTGCCGCAACTGCAGGATCGTCCCGATACGGTCGAAGTACTTGTCGCTGGCTAGCCCGGCGAGCAAAGTCGCGAGCAGCGCTACCGTACCAACGCGTTGCCATGCGGGGACGCCGCGCAGGCGCAGCAGCAAGTATCCCCCTAGCGCGAGGAATCCCAGGAACCCGCCGCGCGAGCCGGTCTTTCCGAGCGTGACGATGAGGAACACCGTGGCGGCCGCCAGCAGTGCCCGCGACCACGGCCGCGCCGGCTTGCGCCACAGATACAACACCAGCGGAAGCGTAGACACGATCAGCATCGCCAGGTCGTTGACGTCATAATAGGCGACATCTCGCAGCCGACCATCCGCCCCCATCTGCGCGCGAGCCAGGATGACGGCGGAGAACAGGATCACGCCCCCGAGCTGGAGCCATGCTAACCGCCGCAGGTCGGCGAACCCGCGAACGCTGGCAGCGACCAGCAGCATCAGGATCACCGTGCGGAAATAGTCCTTGAGCACGAGGTTCAAACTAAGTCCGGGGTACAGGCTCCCTGGAATCGAAAGCCCCGCGAGTACGAGGATGCCGAGCGCGACGCGCACTAGCGGCACGTCCAGCGTGGCGAGGCGACGCCGGGGATCGCGGCCCAACAACAGCAGGGTCACGGCCACGACCGTCATGAGGATGGGAAGCCCGTGGATCGCCAGGCTTGGGAACAACTCGTGGACGCGCCACACCTGCAATGCGACCAGCACCATCAGCGCGAGCAGCAAGGAATCCCACGGCAATCGCTGCGAGACCGGGGACTGCACCTGGTTGAGCTGTCCGAAACCGCCGAGCCGCGTCGTCATGGCGAGAGGTCTAAGTGTGAAGAGCAAGTTTCGGGCTCAGGGCGTGCCCTCGTGTCGCCTGCGGCAGGAGCGCACGGCCCTTCCGTGTTGCGCGAGAGCAACAGGGACGGGTGGCGTTGAGCCGTTCAGGACCCCGGCGCGCCAGGAAGAGGCGCCGGCTCGCGCTCCCGGCAGAGCGCATCGTACAGCTCTAGCATAGGCTCGCCGATGCGCTCCCAGCTATAGTACTGCTCCACGGTGTGCCGCGCCGCCTCGCCGAGCCGCCGCCGCAGGGGCTCGTCACGCAACACCTCGCACACCGCCCTCGCGAAGCCGTCCGGATCGTCACGCACGAGAATGTTCCGCCCGTCACCGGCCGCCAACCCTTCGCAACCGACCGAGGTGCTCACCACCGCCTTCCCCATGGCCCAGGCATCGAGAATCTTGAGCCGGGTTCCTCCGCCCACCCGCAGCGGCACAACATAGCAAGCCGCGTCGTGAACGTAGGGACGGACGTCGGGCACGTAACCCGTGAGCTCGATCGCCGAGCGATGGCTATACTGGCGACGGGCGTCATCGGATACCCGGCCGACCCACCGGATCGGCGTCTCACCGTGCAGGGCGCGCACGCGGGGCAGGATTTCGTCATGGAAGAACTGGAGCGCGTCGAGATTCGGGAACCAGGTCAGCTCCCCGACGAACACGAGGCCTTCATCTCGCCCGACGCCGGGCCGAAACGTGTCGATGTCCACGCCGTTCTGCACGACCGCCGATTTCACTCCAGGTACGATGCGCCCGAGCTCGACTGCGTCGCTCTCAGAAACCACGACATTGAGGGCGCAGCGCCTGCACCAGCGTCGCTCCTCGCGCTCCATCAGGCGAGCCTGGTGTCCAAGGTACTGGCGTCGCCAAGGGTTGCGCTCTACGCCCGCGCGACGGTCGAGTAGGAGTGACTCGACATTGTGGTGGACGCACACGACCGGGGCGGCACCGACCAGCGGGAGGTAACGCGACAGCGCGAGTGAGTCCAAGTGGATCAAGGCGAAGCGACGTTCCCTGAGCAGCTGCGTCACGCGAGCCCGGACCGCGGCCGAGTCGAACGCGAACGTCGTGTGCGCGCGCTGCCGACCGACGCTGCGGAGGTGATCCCACGCGAGGCGCCAGCGGCTGTGCTCCTGGGGCACAGGAAACGCCTCGACCTCGGCGATAGAGCGCAAGGCCTCGAGCCGCTGGGTAAGGTCATCCGGGGATACCGCCCCACCCTTCCGGCGATAGAAGCACAACGCCGTTACGTCGAACCGGCGTGCCAGCATGCGCAGCACGTGATAGCTGCGGATTGCCACGCCTGAGTCGGGCGGGTATGGCACGGTCTGGCACAAGAAGAGCAGACGCGGGCGTCGGCTCACCGTCAGCACCCGATCCGCTCGGTGCTCACGACGATGTTGTCGAGGTCCCGCTCCTGTGCGGCGGGCGCTCCGTCGTTCCAGTAATTCTCGAAGAACAC
>WNGG01032427.1_pt1 | contig 11810 bp, 10 predicted proteins | sample 5400661 | NCBI WGS metagenome assembly WNGG01 (sample SAMN13153372, study PRJNA577476) | soil metagenome | isolation source: 100 cm soil or saprolite under Garry oak tree replicate 1 | place: USA:California | collected 2016-06-15 | reverse complement strand
GGTCTTGACCGTCGCTTCGCGCACGACCGCGCGAAACCCTTTGACTTCGACCCGCACCTCATAGAGGCCGGGGGGCAGCCCGGGCACGCTATACGTGCCGCCCTCGGCGGAACGCAGCGAACGCTCCGCACCGGTCGTCTTGTTCTTGATCACAATGGAGGCGCCAGGAATCGGCGCATCACTTTCGTCCGTCACGGTGCCAGAAATAACCCCTACGGGTGCCTGCGCGAAAATGACGCCGGTACTCGCAGCCCACAGAAGACATTTTCCCAGTACTCTCCTCATGGATCCTCCCTTGCAAGAACCGGATCGTTTCCCCTCGACGCGGGTGTGATGTGACCCAACGCAACCCTCAGGGTCTGTGAGGAAAATAATATGGACACTTTGGCGCGAGCGCCGGGCGGGCAGATGCGCCGCCGCGACGCAGGCGATGTCGGACATCGTCGAGGATTCCGAGCTTCGCCCGGGACGCGCCCCCCGGCTGCGGCCTGCAGGCCTGCAGCCAAATGCGAATTTATTTCTGCGCGAGCCCTTAGTCTTGGCGGACACCCGAATGCGGAGAGCTTCTTTCTAGGAGCTGGTCTTTCGCCTGCCCGTCCAGTTGCCAGTACCGCGATCGCCAAACCGGACTGTGCCTCTCATCGAGTCTTTATCTACCGTGCCCTTGTAAACGACCGTAAGAACCCGGTTCTCGAACTTCACGTTCACAGTGAACGCAATTTCATTGCCCTTTATCGTCCCGTCAAGCCTGCTTTCTCCAAGGCGTCCCCGGTAGGTTCCAGTGATCTTTTCTCCTTCCTGGGCAAGGATGATGGTCGGAGTGGCTGTGCCTCCAGAAGTCTCGACCTTAAGATCCCAGGTACCGGAAACATCTGGGGATCGGAGCGGCGCTCCGCTGATATTAGGCCCGATCGATGCGAACTGGAGGACAAGCAAGACGAGAGATAGTGCCGTGGCGAATACACGTACTGCTTTCATGAACAGACAACACCGCTTGTCAGGAGTCTTCTGACGTGCATAGCGGTTAGCAGACTCTTAGACGACAGTCAGTGAAAATATTGTTCCATCATAGCACCGTCCTGTCCTCTTCAAAAGAAGAAAAAATGATGGCTCTTCGTGTCCTTGGCGCTATGCCTCGCCAGGAAGACCCGCGCAAACCCGCGTTCCTATAAGGTCGCCCCGTATGTCACGTTTATCTCACGGCTGCGATTCAGACAGTGACCCTTGAGCGGCAAGACAATCCTGTTTCACCACGGAGACACGGAGGACACGGAGATTTCACAGGGGCATCAGCGTTCTCCGTGCATCTCCGTGTACTCCGTGGTGAATAAAGCGCTTGAATCTTCCTTGAGCTCGGCTTCCCACACGTCGCTTATGCCGAACAGAACGAGGGGAAGTGCTGTTTACCATTACGGGTGATCTCACGGGAAGGGACTTGCCAGTTGCGGGGGATCGCGTTAAGCTCGTTAAAAATTTCGGGGACTACCAACATATGAGAACTCTATTCCGATTTCCTTGCGTAATTCTGCTGTCGCTTTCCGCGGGCTTTGCGCTCCAGCAACACCGTTACGAGCCAGCCATAGAGCTGCAACCGCTGGCGGCGCAGGTGCGCCGCGTGGTGGAAGCTATGGACTATCTTGGTGCGCCCATCGCGTCACAGGATCGCACCGAGCTCTCGCGCGCCCTCGGCGCTTCGGACTCCGCGACAGGCGTCGCCCAATTGCAAAAGATCCTCGACAAGTACTGCCTGCTGGAAGTCCAGATCAATCCCGAGAGCCGCGTGAATGTGTCCCCCTCTCTAGCACGTCCGGAGTTGGTCGAACATGGCTGGCGCTCCTTCCTGGTGAAGGTGCGTAACGTAGCGGGCGTCACCGCGGAATTAAAAGCTTCGAGCTCTAACGCGGCGCCCGTTTGGGTTCGATCTACCGGGAGCCCGTCGCCAAAAGATTCCGTCAAACCCGAAGACGTGCGAGACCGCTGGCTCGATTTACGCATGTTCAACGCCCAGCCGTTGAACCCCAGTCTCTCCGGACTCCAGTTGGAGTACCGCATCATCCAGCTCTACAGCCGCGACACGGGCAAGCGCGAAGCCCAGATCAGCTTCAACGTAGGCCAGGGGACTCAGGACATCGGGTTTCGCAACGACGCCAGCATCCTCTTCGAGTGCCGGCCCTCGATGGATGTTACCCTCCGGGTTACAGATGAGAACGGCGATCCAGCCACGGGCTCGTTTGTGATCCGCGACAAGCTGGGACACGTCTATCCGTCGCAGGCCAAGCGCCTGGCTCCGGACTTTGCGTTTCATCCTCAGGTGTACCGCGCGGACGGTGAAGTGATCAAGCTGCCGGCCGGAGAGTACGCCGTGGAATACAGCCGCGGCCCGGAGTACCTGGTCAAGAAGCAGACGATTCGCGTCGAAGAAGGACAACGCCAGTCTTTCGCCTTCCGGCTCGAGCGGTGGATCGACCCCGCGCGCCAGGGTTGGTATTCGGGAGATCACCACATCCACGCCGCCGGATGCCTGCACTATGAAAAGCCCACCGAAGGCGTGTTCCCGCAAGACATGATGCGTCACATACTCGGCGAAGATCTCAATGTGGGATGCGTGCTCACCTGGGGACCCTGCTATTACTTCCAGAAACAGTTCTTCGAAGGCAGGAACCACAAACTCTCGACGCCGGGCAACCTGATGCGGTATGACGTGGAGGTTTCCGGTTTTCCATCAAGTCATGCGGGCCATCTCGTCCTGCTCCGGCTCAAGGAGCAGGATTATCCCAACGCGAAGCGGATCGAGGACTGGCCCACGTGGGACCTTCCCATTCTGAAGTGGGCCAAGACTCAGGGCGCCGTGGTCGGGTTTGCGCACTCAGGCTGGGGGCTGGAAATCAAAACGAACCAGCTTCCCAACTATGAGATGCCCGCGTTCGATGGAATAGGCGCCAACGAATACATCGTGGACGTCGCTCACGACGCCGTCGACTTCATCAGCACCGTGGACACGCCGCATGTGTGGGAGCTCAACATCTGGTATCACACGCTGAACAGCGGCTTCAGAACTCGCATCAGCGGCGAAACCGATTTCCCTTGCATCTACGGCGAGAAGGTGGGGCTGGGCCGCAGCTACGTGAAGCTGGAAGGGCCTCTGGCCTTCGATCCCTGGACCGAGGGCGTTCGTAAGGGGAGATCCTACGTAACAGACGGCAAGAGCCATCTGCTCGATTTCAAGCTGAACGGCCAGCTCGTCGGCGAGAACGGGAGCGAGGTGCGGCTCGCAAAACCAGGAACAGTTCATTTGACGGTGGATGTCGGCGCGCTCCTCGACGAGCAGCCGAACGAATCCGTGCGCGCCCGGCGCTATGACGAAAAGCCGTACTGGGATCTCGAGAGAGCGCGCATCGGCAACACCAGAGAAGTCCCTGTGGAGGTCGTCGTAAACGGAGTCGCAGTTGCAAGGCAGCAGGTTCTTGCCGACGGAAAAATCCGCAAACTATCCTTTGAAGTTCCGATCCAGCAAAGCAGCTGGGCCGCCGTTCGGATTCTCCCTTCCTCGCACACTAACCCTTTCTTCGTGCTCGTTCGGGATCAGCCGATTCGACCTTCGCGCAAGAGCATTCAGTGGTGCCTGGATGCGATCGATCAATGCTGGAAGCAAAAGTCTCCGAAGATATCGGCCAGGGAGATCGAGGACGCTCGCCGCGTCTACGACGTTGCGCGTGAAGTCTACCGCAAGCGCCTGCAGGAGGCCGCCCCCGAATAGCCCGCAAAATGGGCATGGAGTTCAGCCTTCAGGCTGCACGGTGTCTGAGCAGGCTAAAGCCTGAACTCCGAACCAAGTCGTCAATCGGACCAGAGGTCGAATCGGATATGGTGAACCAGGGCCGGGGGCAGATTGCGTAAGACGATTTCTCGCCGGTATTCATACCGGTTGACGTACTTCTTGACGACCCGCCCTACGCCGTCCACGCGCTCGCGCTCCGCAGGCTTGCCGGCAATGATTTTCGCGGCCCCGCGGGCGAAGATGTATTCGTAGAAACTGCAGATCCCTCCGGGTTTGAGAACGCGCCTGAAGATCTCGAATATCTCGCGGACCGTCTCCGGCTCAAAGTTGTTGAACGGGAGTCCTGAAATCACGAAATCGTAACGGCGAGCGCGTTCGACGTTTTCGATCGCGTGGTTGTGCACGCGCATAGTGGCCTCGACGCGAAAGGCTTCATCTTCCCTCAAGCGCTGCCCAATCAACCAGGCAAACGCGGAATTGATCTCGTAAACGTCCAGATGGTCACCGTGCGAGAGGTGCCGGGCTATTTCCCTGGTGATGCTTCCGGTTCCGCCACCGGCCTCGAGCACGCTGACCGTGCCGCGGTCGCGCCGCGCGAGCTCGCGAGTCATGGCCTCCGCCAGCGCCCTGGAGCTGGGAGCGACTGCACCGGTGCGTTTGAAGTCCCGGGTTGCGGACTCGAGGAAAATCCGGTTCGCTTTTAGATGCATCAATCCACTTTGCGCCTTCGCGTCTTGGCGGTCAATACAGGCTCAGTTTTACCGCGAAGGTGCCAAGTACGCAAAGGGTTTCTGTGTTCATGGTGTTCAGTGTGCCACGGCGGGCTTGAGGGTCCAGCACTGGAGCTTCGCCAGGTCCATCACGTGTGGCGCGTGGAATCCCGCGGGATGAATGACCCAGTCGAAAACGCTTTCCGAGTCCTCGGCCGCGTACTTCTCGGCCGTGAAGGCGCCCCTCGTCAGGGAAAGGGCAGTCTCCGGACTTTCCTGCAAGATCTCCGATGCCAGGGTTGCCAGGAAATCCGCGGCACGCGTCCCCGGCGCTCCATCACGTCCAGAGCCTCTTCACACGCCCTTCGAAATTCCCATTTCTGGAACCGCCCCACACTCTGGCCCGGTTCTCGCCTCGCCGGGCCCAAGATACCGGTCATGGCGCGCACCGCGTTCACAGAAGCGTTTCTAAGGTACCAGCGCAACAAGACCGAGAAGGCTTCGGCAGCCGAAAGGTAGTCTTTGCCCACACTCTGAAAACTGATTTCCCGGGTAAGGGCGGATGCGATCCCCTGGATCTCGCCTCGAGCAAAAGCGCGCCCTGCCGACCGGTCGGCATACAACTGCACCAGGTCCGATGCCGAGACGAAACGCACCCCGGGCGTTTTCTGCATGAGATCCAGATAGCGGTCGAAGTGTTCGAGCGCCTGGCGGCGACTCTCGGGCGTGCGCTTGCCGGCCGTCTTCCAGCGCTCCCGCGGCGGGTTGGCGCCGCGCGCCCAGATGGCGGCGTCCCAGAATTCGGTGTGATCGAATTCGTTGGGATGATAGTAAATGCTGACCAGTCCCCCTCCCTGTTGCGCCAGCTTCTCGTGGATCTTCCGAAAGGCCGCGACGCCTTTCTCGTAATCAGCGGCGCCTTCGAGCCCCATGCGGGTGCTCTGCTCCGCCATGTCGTACACGTTCAACAGACCGCAGTAGTAGAACGGCTTCCCTTTCAGGCCCACATGGGTTCCTTCGTCCAGGTACAAAGGAATTCCCCAGCGGCGCAGGGAGACGAAGACCTGCGGGGCCCAGCTGTTGCCCGGCTGCCCGTAGCAAATGGGCACGCGCCGGAAGATGCGCTTTGTATCGCGGAAACCGGAATCTTCCCGCCGCAAGAACTCTTGCACGCCGTCATCCCAGTCGAGCCGATCCAGATACGCGGAAACGGCGGGGGGCTGGCTGTGATAGGTGGTGTGAAATCCTATGTCGTGACGCGCGAGCGCCTCAATGACGTCTTTTTGCCCTTTCCGTTCCAGATCGCGCGCCTTCTCGCCTATCAGCTTGAATGTCGCTCGAATGCCCCGCTTCTCCAGGATCCGGCAAAGAGGAAGAATGATCGTATCCGGCTCCGGCGACGTGTAATCCTCCGTGTCAAACCAGAGGGTCACATAAACCGTCGCCTTCTGCTCCGCCATCGCAGCGAGAAGCAGCAGAACCGCAAGAACGACCAAAACAATAATTTTTCGAAGCATCGTCTCAGATCCTTCGTTTGGAGTTCAGGCTTCAGCCTGCTCAGACACTGTGCAGCCTGAAGGCTTGATGGTAATCTTTGTCATTGTGAATTTGGACGTAATTTCGAGATTTGGAATTATTTGGAACATGAAATGGCGGCCTCTATTTCTGACCCTGAACCTGTGCATAATGTTGCTAGTCGGCTCCGCCCTCTTGATCCCGGCGGACGGCACTGCTCCCACGCAACTGCGCCTCTCATGGACCGGTTCGCCCAAGACCTCCATGACGATCATGTGGCAAACCGCGCTCCCCACAGAGAGCTCCGTCGTCGAATATGGCACCACGGAAGAGTTGGGTCAAAGAGCAGTTGGAAAGGGGGTCAGCTATAAGTATGCGACGGGTGTTCTGCACGAAGTCGCCGTCGAAGGACTCCAACCGGGCACCCGCTATTTCTACCGCGCCGGTGATCCGGCTGCGGGGTTCAGCTCCGTATCATCTTTCACGACGGCGCCGGCCGCACCTCAGGAGTTTGTCTTTACCGTCTTCGGCGATCACGGTGTCGGGAAAATCAGCAAGGCCAACGTGGAGCTGGCGCTGGCGGAAAAGCCCGCGTTCCATCTGATTCTCGGTGACCTGTCGTACGCCAAGGGAAAACAGAAAGTATGGGAGACCTGGTTCGAACAGCTGGAACCCATGTCCCGGGCGATTCCCGTGATGCCGGCCCTGGGCAATCACGAAGATGAAAAGGGCGACAGAAAGCACAGCCGGTATGCGCCCTACCTGGCGCGCCTCGCTCTGCCCCCGCCCGAGACTTATTACTCCTTTGATTACGGCGACGCGCGTTTTGTCACTTTCAATTCCGATGATTTCAAGAATCCGGAACAGATGGCCTGGTTCGTCGACCGTCTGAAAAAATCCCGCGAGGACAAGAGCGTCCGCTGGCTGATTGTGTACCAGCACCATCCGCTCTACAGCTCGAGCGCCGGAAGGCGCAATAACAAGCCCCTCATCGAGGCCACGCGCAAGATCTACGACGAGTTCAAGGTCGATCTGGTGCTGGCGGGCCACAACCACAACTACGAACGCAGCTACCCGCTCGCGGGAGGCCTGGTAGCGCAGAAGGGCTCCGGTCCTTACAAGAAAGGGAACGGAGTCGTCTTTGTCATCAGCGGCGGCGGCGGCAGATCCTTGCGTCGATTCACCCGGGAAACGCCGGCCATTACGGCTCGCCGTGAAAGCGTTCCGCACTATCTGCGTGTCCGCGTATCCGAAAAGGAGCTCCGGATCGAAGCCCTGCGTACGAAAGACCGCAGCATCCTCGACTCCTTCCGCATCCTCTCCGGCGACTGACTTCACCCCGGAGGACACGGAGCACAGCTGCTCGTCTCCAATCAGGCAGACCTGCGATAAAGGACAGTCCAAATGGCTTCAAAAGCTGGTTTGACAACCTTCATTCGCCAGTCACGATCAAATCCCGGCAGCTGGCGGGCAAGGTGAGCCATGACCTCGTCGAATCCTCTCATCTCTTCATGGATTTCCTCCGTTCGCTCGTGGTTTCCATGCCCGAAAGTAATCTGGACACAGATTAGATCTTCAGTGAAGAGATCCCGTTTGAAGGCGACAACTTCGTTCACGTCCCTGCTCTTGATCTCTGCTATCTCTTTGCCCATGTACTCTATCCGGATGCTTTCGTCACTCACTTTCAAGTACCAACGTTGGCGTCGCTGCGAAAACCGCAACTCCTTAAGCTTTCTCCACCATTGAACGAGCACAGAGTTCCCTCTCCTGGCCAGCTATTGGGGGTAGATGCGATCCAACATCGCGAGCCCGAGAGTCCTTCCGCCTTCCCCGCCGGCCACCGAGCCGGCTGTGCGGCGCCAAGGGGACCGGAACAATAGGGATCTTAAGCCACGCAGGGGAGACCACCCGAAGGGCAAAACCTGGAAACGTTTGCGACGCCCCCATGTTTCCGCTAGCGCCGCGTGAAGACTCGCGTCCGCAGGGCGCGGAGAATCGCCATGAACGCAAACACAGAGAGCGGCTCCCAGGTCAATCCGCCGACGGCGTGTCCCCAGAAGTGCAGGTGTATCGGAGTCCCGAAGGAATATTGCGGCGCGTGAAATATTGTGCGCCGGCCGGTCGACCAGGTGTATCCGATGCCTGCAATCTCTACCAGCATGTAAGGAATCAGCAGTGCATAGGAGATCCACAGTAACTGCCGATACGAGGCCGCGCGAAAACCATAGTACAGGGCCGCACCCATGATGATGACGCTCATGCTCGCGTACTTCGTGATGTCATCGCTCACGCCCCGAACCGTGAGAGCGAAACGAAGCGCCCCTGTTGCAATGATTGCCGCAACAATGAGAGGAAAGAGGCTTGTTGAACATGAGCATCGTCCGGCTCGTCACCACACAGCAACCGCCGGCAGCTAGGCGACGCGCGGGAAAAATCTACTGCAATCTTCCGGACGGGTGAGGCGTCCCCTTGTTTCGTCAATTGTTGTTGGACGGCATCGTCAGTCACTTACCGACATGGTAGCCCACAGTTCGACAACCTTACCGGCCCGGATGCGGACGGAGAGTCCGCCGATTTCGTATAATTTATCTGTACCCCAATCCTTCGCCCGCGGATCATTCAAAAGTTCTCGTTCTGATTCGTAATGGAGCCACGCACCCCTCTGCAGCGATGGCTTCCCGAATTGTTTGCAAATTTCTGTGGCAGGCGAGTGCAGCCAGATTTTATTGTCCAATCGAACAGCCTGGAAAGCTGCAGGAAGCTCCGGACAGGAATTCGCAGTGACGGAGGTAGAGGAAATGCGGGCAGCAACACCATCGATTACGTGATCATCACCACCGCCATGCGACAGCAGCCATATCTGCTCCTGGCTCCCGGAACCACTGATCGAGTAACACAGCCAAAATGAGCTTTCCGAAGCATCTCCTCTGTTGTCAATTCTTCCGACCTTGATCTGCTTCTGAGCCTCAGTGAGAGTTATTTTGTCGAAAACGATTACCAGATCGCCGAGCGCCACAGACGACGCTGGGGCAGAGTTCAGAGTGGCAGGTGGCGCCTCACTGAGGGGAAACCGTGGAGGAGGAATTTGCTGGGACAGATCAGCTCCCGAAAAATTAAGAGGGGATAACAGCAGGAACCATGCGGATCCCAGTAGAAACATTTGCCTATTTTCTCCTTCTTTGTCTTACCGGGGAGGTAACTTGTAGTGCTTACTACCCACTGATCGACACCAGCCGCTTTCCAGGCGAACGTATCCACCCCCCGCGCGCGATGTTGCCGTCAGCGTTGGCGTGGCTGAGGTGTTTGGACCCATTGTGAACTCGAGACTTGTCGTCGACCTCGATTCTCCTCTGATACCAGCGAATTCCCGACTGCAACCTTCTCATCGTCATCGCGCCAGAGAAGCATAAGAAAGGCGCGAAACGACCCGCCTCGGCTTGGAGACCACGGTCTAACGTAGGACTCAGCGTAAAAGAAAATCACAAGTGTTGACTAGGGTTCTTATGCCACGCAAGGAGGCAGTGGCAAAAACCTGGAAACGTGTGAGGCGTCCCGATGTTTCCTGGTGGACACAAAGTTCGCAAAATGGTCAAATTTTGCGTCATGGCGGGCGCAGGTTTGGAGTTCAGCCTTCAGGCTGCATTGATCGAGGCAGGCTAAAGCCTGAACTCCAAACGGGCCGTGCGCAGCGAATGGCTGGGCGGTATGAGGCTTCCTGGCTATGAGTTAGGTGCAGCAGGGATGAGCGTGAGGCGTGTTATGAGCACCTGGGAGAATTGCGCGGCCATCGAGCGACACCCGGACCGGGTGAGTGGGGCATGGGTCTTCCGCGGGACTCGGGTCCCGATCGCAGCACTCTTCGAGAACCTGAGAGACGGCGCATCCATAGAGGAATTCCTCGCCTGGTTTCCCGGCGTCGAGCGGTCACACGTCCACTAAGAACGTAACAATTAGATGTATTGCCGCCACCAAACAAATCCCGATGAGCTTGGTAAAGAACGCCAAGCTCGGAATACCAAAAATCAGAATGCAGATATACAGGACCAGAGTTACCGCTGGGAATCCTGACGGATCGCTGCCCTTGCGGATTCGACGGATGTCGAGCGTGCAGGAAAACAGGTCGATCAAAAGAAAAGGGAGATACAAAATAAGACATGCTAAAATCGAATTTCTTATAGGAGTGCTTGTCATCACTGAATCATTCTGGATTTTGTTTAGTGCGCAGGACGAAGTCAACGAATGTCATTAAGAGAAAAACAAGGGCCAAAGTAGACTGAGAAGGACAGAGCCAACATGACGGGAAAGGCGGTTGTTGGCGCACACTCAGTTGGAGGTGGACGATGCGGTGTACTTCAGCTCGGTGCGGCTGGAGACGTGCCGCAGAAGCTCGCTCTTTTGATACCAGGTGGGTTTCATCCTGCCGGGACTGAATAGCTTCTCCGCCTGGTCCCGATAGAAAGGAGAGTCCGCCCGGTCGCTTTGCCCTATCGGAGGCTGGGTCCAGCTCCGGATCGGGCGCGTGAGCACCACCACCTGCAGGCCATGATTTGTCGTCGCGGCCCACGCGAAAGACCTGGCCGAACGTGACCTCCAGGGTCTGGTGTTTCTCCTTCATGGTCTGCGCCGCGCCGGCCAGCCCCGCCACCAGGGCTTTAAGTTCCTCTTCTGTGGGAGCTGCCTGGGTTTTCCTGGGCTCCTGAACGGCGGCCATGTAATCCACGAGCTTCTCGACGAGCGCCGGGTACGACGGTCCCAGAGCCTGTTTCACTCCCTGGCGCCAGTAGTAATACCCGAGGGCTCCCTTCGAATCGCGGTCCGACCGGCCATTCCAGCTCAGGAGTTCCTTCAGCACGGCCTGGTAGCCGGCGTTGTCCCGATATGCGGCGCCCAATTTCTCGTCGGCAGTTTTTAGGGCCGCCGTCCAGCGCTCGTACTGATAACAGTAATTGTCGAGGGCAATGGCGCGCGCTTCCTCCGGGGTCACGGAAGAGTCTTCACGCAGGAGTTGGACAGCGCGCGCGGCTCGCTGGTGGATACGGCCGCGCGGCTGGTTAAACAAGTAGGACCTGGTCTTGTCAGGAGTCATCGGTGAGCCGGCCATCATGACGTCCGGCGGGATGTTGCAGTTCTGCATGTAGCCTTGCGGCGGATTCTCCACGGAGATCAGATCCCGCGCGGGATGAATTCCAAGCCATTCGGTCTTGCTCGTGGAGCCGTCCACCGGTTTGGAAAAATCGTATCCCTCGGGCCGGACGGGCACCCGGCCGGCGCGCTGATAATAGATGTTGCCGCTCGTATCGGCCGCCATCACGTTTTGAGGCATCATCTGGTTGAGGTCGAGGGCTCTTTTAAAGTCCTGAATGTTCCTTGCCATATTGAAGAGATAGAAGGACTCACCGAACTGCACTTCATCCGCGTATGCCAGTTTCGCGGCGAAAGCCTTGTCCCGCTGGCGCGCCACGACCGGCCCATTATGAGAATCATAAAAGGTGATCTGCCGCGGCTTTTCCTCCCCCCTGACGAAGATCTGGACTGTCCTCGGAACCAGCGTCTTCCAGCTACCGTCATATCTGTATTGCAGCGGGTTCTGCGGATTCAGCGCAAGCACGTAGATGTCCGCCGTGTCCGGGCCTCCCGTGGTCATGGCCCAGGCGACGTTGTCGTTGTGCCCGAGCCCGACATACGGGCTCCCGGGCAGGGTGAAACCGGAACCGTGAAGCTCGCCCGCGTGAACCCGCAACTCCCAGAAACGCTGCTGGCCCCACCAGGAAAGGTGCGGATCAATGATGAGAATCGGCGCTTTCACC
>WNGG01007832.1_pt1 | contig 11815 bp, 13 predicted proteins | sample 5400661 | NCBI WGS metagenome assembly WNGG01 (sample SAMN13153372, study PRJNA577476) | soil metagenome | isolation source: 100 cm soil or saprolite under Garry oak tree replicate 1 | place: USA:California | collected 2016-06-15 | reverse complement strand
TTGATTCTCTCGTAGTGCAACTAGACGCGCTCGGCTATTCGATAGAAAGCGAACCAAACATGCTGGGCAAATCTGAGCCGGTCATGCTAAAGCGCAGATCCGACGGGCAGGAATTCAACATCACGAGGGACGCAAGCAAAATGAGCGAACTTCCAGATGTTCTAAGTGCGATGGATTTGCCGATCCAGATTCGAACGCTCGCAGATCGACTCAACGAAGCCGTAGGTCGAAGCACTGAAAGAGACGTAAGCGATACGCGCTATTCGAGTTACACGCTCCCCGGTGGCAAGAACTACCGCGAACTGTTGCTGACGTTGCCCGCCTTCGCTGACGAGAACGTAGAAAAATATCGGGTGTTTGACGCGAAAGGAAATCTCGAAGCCGAAAACATCGTTGGTCGTGAGCGTGCAGAACGCATCCTACTTCGAGACGCTCTTGGCGGCAGGATAGAAGCCTATTCGGGAACGCTCCGTAGCGAGCAAAACTTCCGTTCCGGTCACTTTGACCAGCCCAACATCCTCGCCCACATCCGCTTCAACGAGCGCACCGATGCCGAAGGCAAGCGTGTGCTGTTCATTGAGGAAGTCCAGAGCGATTGGGGCGAGCGTGGAAGGAAAGAGGGGTTTTCTGATATCGAATCGTCCAGAGCGAGAGTAAAAGAGATCCAAAAACGCCTTGATGAAATTCAAAATGCCTTCGACGCGAAGGTCCGGCCGCCTCTCGAAACACGTATGTCGTTGTCTGAGGAAAACAAGGCGCTTACTACTGAATGGGCTGACTTGCAGCATCGCATTGAGAATAGCAGCAACGTCCCTGCGGCCCCCTTCATCGGCAAGACCGAATCTTGGGTAGCGCTCTCCATGAAACACATGATCCGCTACGCCGCCGAGAACGACTTCGATCGTGTGGCGTGGACGACCGGAGAACAGCAGACAGAACGGTACGATTTGAGTAAACAGGTAGACACCGTTACGGCAAAGAAATGGGGCGACGTTGGAAAGATCGGTATCACCATTCGCAGGCGAATGACCGAGGGCCGTGGCAGCGACGTTCTCGGAGAATTCGAGCCATCTAAACTACCGGATGTTGTAGGAAAAGATCTCGCTGAGAAAATTCAGAGAGATCTTAAAGACGCTCCGGATGGCACGGTAAAACAGTACGCCGGCCTTGACCTCAAAGTCGGCGGCGAAGGCATGCGCGCCTTCTACGACAAGATCGTGCCGAACGTGGCAAACGATGTGCTGAAGAAGTTGGGCGGCGGACGAGTTGGTGAGATTTCGGTTCCAACGGAGGATCGCAACACGGCTTTTCATGCTGCCTATCCCGAGGCTGGCCTGATGAAACAGCCCGGCTTCGACATCATCCCCGCCCTGCGTGAATCCGTCATGCGCGGCGTCCCGCTCTTTGCCGTGGCACAAGGCGACCGCCCGATCACGCCCGGCGCTCGCAGATACAGCACCTACTCAGAGGACAACGCCGGTCGCCCGCTGCTCGCCGGCGAAGTCGTCCAGATCGCCGAGCCCGAGTTCTATCGCGACGGCCCCGAGGGCACCAAGGTCTACAATCACAAGATCCTCGCCGGCAACCGCATCGTGGGCGTCGCCATGCTCGGCTGGAAGGATGGCGCAGTCCACGATCTCTATTACATCGCTACTTTCCCCAAGCTGCAGAAGCTCGGCATCGCCGAGGATGTCGTGCGGGCCATACTGAACCACAATAACGGCATCCCACTGCGCGCGGTACTGGTACTCGCGCCGGCCCGCGGCTTCTGGAGTAAGATGGGTGCTCAATTCCAGGATACCGCAGAAGGCGAAGATGGCCTCCTCACCCTCAACCGGTACTTTGAGCAAAAAAGAGCTCGAGAAGCAACGGGCGGCGCTCGACCGGGAGCTGCAGAAGGCATCCGACAAGCCGCTGTCGGAGAAGGCGAAGCAGGACCAGCAGCGGCTCCAGGCGCCGAAGCAGTAAGATTCTCGGTCGCCGACCCGGCAATCTCCGATCAAGAGAGGGCTGACGCGCTCCTTGCGCAGCGCACCGCCAGCATCCGACCGCTCGAGACGCTGTTCAAAGGCGCGACCGAGCTCGTGCGCATCCCGAAACTCACCGGGTTCATCTACGATAAGCTGGTTTCTGCCGTACAAAACGTCCTGCCCGAGAGCGTCAAGGCCGGACTGATCGACAAGTATGGGGTCCCGGAATACGTCCAGGACCGCTTCGCCGAGACCATCGGCAGAGAACGCCAGCAGTTGCGCGAGACCGCGAACCTGCTTGATCGCATGCCGCTCACGCGCGAAGAAGCGCGGGTGGCCTACCAGTGGCTCAACCAGAACGCCGCCGGTGGCGATGAGATGCTAAATGGAGTCTCTTTAGACTCTAAAGAGACTCTCCGCGGCTGGAAGGAATGGGCGCACCAGATGCAGGGCGAGGCGGTCAGGCTCGGGCAACTCGACGCCGACACCGCGGAACGGAACGAGTATGCCTACACGCACCGCAGCTATCTGAAATACGAGACGGGCCGGGCCGACCAGAAGGGTGGCAAGATGGGCAGCGTGAGGATTTTGGGCGATCAGTACCGACATCGAGGATTGAATGATCCGATAACGACTGACGACCTAGCGAAGTGGAACCCGCAGTGGTGGGAGCGCGTGCTCGGCAAGGAAGACATCGGCCTCAAGGGAAAAATGTTCCTTAAATTGGAGAAGCGCGTCGGATCGAAGGAAGGCATGGCGGTCCTGCCCGGGATCGAGGAAACGACCGAGCGCGGCAAGGTCACTCGCCGGGTGTATTGGCCGGTCGAAGAACCGGTGCCGGCCCGCTATGCAGACTACGAGCTCGAAAGCACTTGGGAAGCGCGATGGCTGGACGGACGCAAGGTGACGATGTACCGAGATTTCACGGCCGAGGAACGCAAGGCCATGGGCGAGATCGACGATGCGCGCTACGCGGTCGCCAAGACATCGCAGCTCATGATCCACGATCTCGAAGTCGGTCGTCTGCTCGAATGGCTCGCCAACCATGAGGCCCGTCCGGAAGCCCCGAGGGATGCCGAAGTGGTCGAGGCGAACGAGAGCCTGAGAAAAGCCTATCGCCCGGGGACCTGGGTGAAGGTGCCTGAATCGAACGCACCTGGCACCAAGGTCGCGCGCTACGGCAAGCTCGCCGGCCTCTACATCCCCGGACCGATCTGGAACGAGATCCGCCAAGTGGTGGGGCTGCGCTACAAGCCGCTCGGGGAAACCTACGATCAACTGCTGCGGCTGTGGAAGGTCTTCAAGACCGCGTACTCGCCCGCGGTGCACATGAACAACATCATGGCGGATGTGGTGATGGCGGAGTGGCAAGACCTGACGGCCGCCCACATAGCGAAAGCGGTGCGCGTCATTTCGAAGCCCGACGACCCGGCCAACAAGATCATCCTCGGGCGCTTCGAGGACGCCGGCGGCTCGGTGGGGATGTGGACACTCTCGGAGATCCAAACGAGCCAGCTTGAGCCGCTGCTGTCGCAGCTCGAGCGCGAGGCCGCATCGGACAATCCCGAGGCCCTCGTAAATGCCGCCAGTGTTATCCAGGCGCTGCAGGCAGGGCGCTACCGCGAGGCCGCCGACATGGTGGAGCGCTCAGGGCCCATGCGCGCCAGCAAGGCCGTTCTGGACAAGATGATCGAGATCTACCAGGGCGAGGACCAACTTTTCCGGTTGGCGGCGTTCCTTAAGGCGAAGGAAGAAGGGCAGTCCGACACCGCGGCCGGCAAGTTCGCCCGGACGTCGTTCCTCGACTACCACATTACCGCTCCGTGGATCAATGTGATGCGGTCGACCGCCTTCCCGTTCGTGGCTTTCACCTACCGGGCGCTTCCGCTCCTCGCCGAGGTCATGGCGAAGAAGCCGTGGAAGATGTTCAAGCTGGCGGCGCTCGCCGGCGCGTTGGATGCCTTGGGCTACGCGCTCTCGGGAGGCGACGAGGACCGCGAACGCAAGCTCTTGCCCGAAGAAAAGTCCGGCCAGATATGGGGCTACAGTGGGCGGTTGCCGTTCACGCAGATGGAGGTTGATCTCGGGGTCACGCCGAAGCTCATCCGTATGCCTTGGAACGACCAGTTCGGCAGCCCGGTGTTCCTCGACATCCGGCGCTTCGTGCCCTTGGGTGACATCGTCGACGTCGGCCAGGTGCACTCCGCAATACCGCTCCTGCCAACCATGATGCCAGGAGGCCCCTTGGCGCTCGTCGCCGAGCTCGTCGCCAACCGCTCGTTCTTCACCGGCAAGGAAATCGTCAAGGAGACCGACACCGACTTCGAGCGCACCAAGAAACTCGCCCAATACGTCTACCAATGGGCGATCCCGAACATTCCGCTCGTCCCTGGTGCCTACTCGTTTCTTTCGATCAAGGGGGCTGCGGCCGGCGAGGCCGATATATTCGGGCGGGAGCGCAGCGTCGCGCAGGCCGCAGCTTCAGCGGTCGGCGTGCGCCTCGCCTCCTATCCGGAAGACCTCGGGCGCCAGCAGATCCTGCGGCAACTGGGCGGGGAGAAGCGCGAGATCGGCGAGAACGTCAGTGCCTTGCGCCGGCAGTTCCAGCGCGGGGCTTTAGATCGCGACGAATTTGAATCGAAGATCCGGGAGCAGCTCGAGAAGCGTCAGCAGTTCCAGGAGCAGGCTCGGCGCCGGTTGTCAGCCGGGTAGCATCTCCGCCTTTCGGATATTCCGCTTCGTGAATTTCAGCCTTGCGCAGCGCTTCGTCCTTGCTGTGCACGCGCACCATTTCGTAACTCACGATGTCGGCGAGGATCTGGTGCCAGGTTTTCTCGCTTAGATCGCCATCGGCCAGATCCCGCCCACGGGTCCAGTCCTCGCCGGCGCGAGGTTTTCTCGAGCTGGAAATGCAGCCGAGATAGCATTTCTTGCCGACGCCGCGCACGATCGCCGTAATGTTATAGCGGTTATTGTCGGTATAGATCGCAAAACGCCAAGTGACATCAAGCGTTACTTGATCGCGTTCGCTGCCTTCGTCCTGAAGATGGTCTTCGAGCTTGCCGAACCGTGCGAGGTCGCGCACCATCCACGAGCGCAGGTCTTTGAGTGTGGCCATAACAGCCTCCGTTGAGGAACTACGTTGCCGACCGTAACGGTCGGTAGGAACAGCATACACGAAAAAGCCCCGTCGAAACGGGGCTTTTTGGAAAGCTGAATAGCTGGTTGCTAGGCCAACTTGACTGATATGACGACTTCGCCCGAAAGCGTAGGTTCCGGTTCGCCTTCCTCGAGGTCGCGCGTCAGATGCTGGATTTCTCCGTGGCACGACACGTTCATGGCTCGGTCCTGCGGCATGGCGTCGATCACATGCGTCACGATCGCACCGACTGGATGATTCTCGCTCTCGGCGGCGATCTTGTCCCGAGCTTCCTGTTTTGATGCTGCGTGGAATGCGTAGCTCCACTTCATTGTGCTGCTCCTTTCAGGGTTGAAAAATGCTCTTCGTCCAGTCCCGGCAAAGCGCCGCTACATCGGCTGCCCGCTGGCCTTCTTCAGCGTCTCGGAGATCTTCTGCCGCAGCTTCAGCGAGCGCAGCGCGGAGCCCTCGATCAAACTCATCGCGGGCGAAGCATATTCGCTGATCGCCTGCGGGATTGGCGGGGTCGGCGGGCATGAGACGGCTATCGGCACCGTCTGACAGCCGCTTACGAACATCAGCAAACTGACGATCGCGAACGCGATCCTTCCTTTTCGATTCAGCATCGGCTTTCTCCTTCGATGATTTGTTGCGGGCCGCGACTTCCGCGGAACGTTGTTCCTGCGCGCGTCCGAGCGCGTCGGTAGCCCCTTTGAACGAATCGAATCGTCCTTTCTCGATAGAACAACCCCAAAAGTAGCCGATCAGCAGGCCGGCGAGAAGCGAATAGACGATCGAGCGGATCATGCGAGTGCTCCAACATTAAGTGCCGCTGCGAGCGGCGGCCCACTCGAGGGCACATAGGCGACCTTGCCTGAGCGCGGCGGTACGTCTTGCAGGTGCACCCAGGTCGGCGTCCATTCCTCGCGTTCGCGGTGCAGGTCGCGCGCGACGAGCCGTTCCGGATGGTTCACGCACCACTGCGCGAAGCGCCGCAGTGGGTCATAGTTGTCAACCGCGCGCGCGTCCTTGTGTGTCGAATGGTCCGCGCCGATATCGCAATTCTCCGGCCGGAAGCCGCCGTGCCCGGTGCCGGAGATGAACGTGCCGGTCTTCGGGTTCCTCTCGAACACCACGCCATCGGCTTCGGCCTCGACACGCAACGCGTTGACCTTCTCGAGCATCGCCGCCGCGGCTGCCTTGCGCTCTGGCGTGGCATCGGGGTGGCCGGAAAACTCGCCGAAATACTCCTCAATCGTAATCATTAGACCTCGAGCACGAGTTTTAAGATTTTAATATTTTACGGCTGAAAGTTACGATTCTGAAACAAAGTGCACAGGTCGATATTGGCATATCGGACATTCTGGTACGCCAATTGCGTTCTTCTCGCCGATCCAAGAGCATTTCGGGCAGAACATGACTCTCTCACCAGGTTCTAATCCGACCTGCTTGGCCACTTCATGACCACGTTCTGAAACTGTACTAGACATTGCTCGGATAGTGCTCCTGAATCCAACGTTGCGCCTCGAGCGCAACATTAATGTATTCCTCCGATGGCCGCATGTCGTTCTCTTGACCCGGACGATACGCCTTCCAGATCCGGTCGCGGATCGGCGTGGGGAGCATGTACCAGTGCCGCCGGCATCCCCACCACGCCGGCGGGACGAGTTCAGGACATCCGGGCCAGTGACAGTGATGATTCCGATCCTGCTTTGCGCGCAGAACGTGCTGGACTTTCTGTGTTGTGGTGGTCACGGCTTCTTCTCCTTTGGCCCGCCTTCCACCAGAGCGTTGTCGCGGGCCGAGATGGGGGCTTCATCGTATTGCGGCACGGGCGGAAGATTTGGCCGCAGCATCCAGAGAGTTGGCCGGTTTGATTCCCACTCAACGTACCTGTCATTTAGTTGATCGTATTCGCTCCAAGTGAACTCAGGAGATTGATCCTTACCCCAATAGGTGAACATTCCAAGCACAGGCCAGCCCCAAGCCGAATCGCCGAATAGGACATCTTCTTGCTCACCTTCCTTAGTAGTCGGCAACCTCTCGCTCACCGGAATCCACCGCTCCTCCGGCCGCTGTGCGAGGCGGGAGAGGAGAGCAGCAGCTTGAGTTAGTAGCGTCGCCATTGGTGTTCCATCATAAAGCGATTGGCATAGCCAAGCTCTTGCTTCATCTTTGAGCCGCTTCACCATCTCCGCCACTTCCCCAGCGGTCGGCTCGACGGGCGCAGCACCAGCAGACTCGGCTGAGTTACCGATATCCGACAAGGGAATCTCTCCTTGCACCTGCGGCGCTGCGGTTGATTGAGTTTTCAGAACAGCGCTCGGCGCTCGCAATTCGCTGACACCTTCGCCTGTGTACCCTGGAGCGGCTCCGGTGATGTGAGCGTAAGAGCGTCCAGCCACCGGCTGCTCCTTGGCGGGCACTTCGTCTGCCGAGGGGATAGCAGCAGCTTCGAGAATCTGCCTAGCGAGTCCGCGCCAGTTGACTGAAGGCAGTTTAGGCGCGTCGATGAGAGGGCTACTTGCAATGATGTTAGCTGCAATCGACACTTGTGATTCAGTTATGCCCTCGGCCACCCGAGCGGGGGCTGCGGTTCGTTTGAGGGCGTTAATGTCAGTAGCACACGCGATACAGCCGCCTTGCCAATCCGGAGCACCACCAACAAAGTTATATTGCCTATACTCGCATGCCTTCTTCGCGGCCTCCAGCGCCGCCTCTCTCGCCTCGGAGGGAGCGGAGAGGGCGCGGAGGGCGAGGTTGAATGGCGCGCGCAGGCGCTCATAGGCGGCAGGATAGACATTCGCCACGCTTTGCTCGTACAGACGTTTAACCCATAGCCATGTCTCCTCGATCTGCTCCTTGGTCAGCCTGCCCTCAGCTTGGGTGGTCATTTGAATTCCTGTGGCTTTAACGATACATTCGTCGGAGCAGATACCATTTGGGTTCTGACAATTCGGAATGCAGTGAAAGTCTCGGTCTACGAATGGCACAATCATTCGGTAATCCTCTCGCGCCGCTCCAGGTAGACCATGCCGTACTGCTGATTGTTGTCCTCTTCAGGAACTGCAAGTCGCCAACGATCGGACTCGTTCGGTCCCTCACTCACGCTGAGCATCTTTTCGGCGTCGTTCCAAGTTACGGATCGCAGCTCTAATCGTCGGTAGTGCGGGAACACGCGGAAGTACCAGCGGCGCAGTGCGACTAATTCCGTGAGCTTAATGTCCATCGGCTTTCTCCTTTGTGTAGGTATCCTGCCGATTAAATATCCACCAAGCAGCCCGAGGTAGAAGGCGAGCAACGCCACGCCGAGCGCTTCAGCGGCGGGGATCATTCGACGCCCTTCTCCTTTGCGAGGGCGACGTCGATGGCTATTCTGATGGTTGGACCTTCGCCAATTATGCAATCGTCTTTTCGCCGAAGAACATAGACAAATGGATTCCCATCCGAATCAGTACAACATCTGACTTCTTACGTCATCTCGGTCACACCAGTTAAGCCTCGCCGCGTCTTTCTCCAGCTCGCGGATCGTGGCGGCTTGCTGTTCGACTATTCTCCGTGTTTCGTCATGGGCCTCGACGTGGGATTGTAGAAGCGCGTTCGCATCTGGATAGCAAGTCTTGCATTGGATATCGCGCTCTCGATGTGCGGAGCAGAATGAGGGCAGCATTTGGGACTCAAGCTCCCCGATCCTCGCCTGCGCTTGCGCGAGTTCAATGAGCGCTGCCCCTCGTTCCATCGAAATCACCCTACCAGGATGCTCGCAGGCTTCCGGATACGCGCAGGTTTCGCGTCGTGGGCCGATGCCGCACTTCAGGCAGTTGCCAGCCTGCGCTTGCGCGATGGAGCGTTCGAGTTCTAAGATTTTCGTCCTCGCGCGCATCGCCAGCAAGCAAGATTGATCGGAAGGCTCATCGGAAGCCTTGAGCAGATCCGCCAACAGCGTCTCGTCCCGGCCTTCAGTCATGGCTTTAGAATCTCCGCTTCGTTGCGTTCAGTTATGCGCTTGTTCAGTAGTGCATTCTGTTGTTCGAGATCTTTGATTCGTGCTTTCAACTCCGAATCTTCTTTGGCTCTTGCACGTTTTGCGAAGTCGTCCGTAGCCGAGCATTGTGCCTGATACATTGCGAACCACCCTGCTGCGTCCAGCGATTCCGAATCGTTGTCGTTGTAGCTCTGTTTGCCGAACATCGCTTGACGAACAGCACGATTGATTATGTCAGAGGGCAGACGCCTGACCTTTCGTTTCGCAAGCCAGCGCTGCCGTTCCTTTCTCGCTTTCCGTTTGAGATTTTTAATTCTCGTGATTGGCATTCCCACAGCTAGCTCCTTGGCCCCTCCCTCGCCACTCGCTCCAGCAGCTCGATGACCTCGGCGGCGGTTCGGGAAGGCTCGTCACCGTAATGGCGATACCACCGCATCGCCGCCTTCTCCAGCGCTTTCAATGTGCGTGCGCTCATGCCGGAATCTCCGCGATGCGCTTGTGGCATTGTGGTATGCGTTTGGGGTTGTGATAGCCCAGAGGCAGAAACGATTGCAAATCTTCTTTGATATAATGATGCGCACCCAGCTTTTGGCAAAGTTCGATCATGCGTAGCGTGTAATCTCGCCAGTCCGTTGTCTTGGTCATCGGCAGGTAATTGACGCGGCCGATCTTGAATAGGTCAACGAAAGCGTGTGTCTCACGGACGATCGCGAGGCTCGCTTCGACATCGAGCGTCGGCTCCAAGCTGACCCAGGTAAAGATGCCGCGGTCATGGAAAGCTTCTAGAGTTCCGATCCGAACCGCTGGCAGCGCGGCGTTGCGCTCCCACTTCAGCGAGAACCGATCATCCAGGCTGGTCAGAGTCGAGGCGAAGGCATCTCGGTCGGGTCTGAAAAGGTCGATGTCTCGCAACGCTCTGGCGCCGCCTTTAGTGAGAGTGCAGATCCCCATGCCATATCGCTGTAACATCTCCAGCGTCGCTCTAGTCAGCTTGGTGTCGCCAAGGTGATAGGGATCGGTGGTGAACGACAACATCACCTGTTCGGTGATTCCGGCGCCCTGATATTTCTTTGCGTCCTTTTCCAGATGCTTCAGGAAGTCCGGACGCGGTATGGCGCCGGCATCGAATTCCTGGCGAGGCATACGTAGCACGGCTGGAACGTAGCAGTACACGCAACCATGACCGCATCCTCGGTAGGGATTTGCGGCAAGCGGTGCATATTCACCAGCTTGGCCCGCAGGCGCGTAGATATAGGAACAGCCCTTGATGGCAATGCCTTCGTCGCGCATCCAGGAGATTTTCTCACCCACGCACCACCCCATGCTTGATGAACTTCAGGAACTCCTTGCTACACTTCGGGCAGAGTTCGGCTTCGTAGCCCTGCTGCCACCATCCGCCGCGTGTGTCACGCTTGATGGTCACTTGGTAATCCCTGAAGTCAACGCAGCCCTTTTCGGGCTCATACAGCGTCTCGCAGCGGTCGCATTTGTGAGCTTCAGCCACGCATGCCTCCAAGGTTCTTTATTCCTTCGATATGCGCCTCGAGATCTGTGCGTGCCTTCTCCGGAGGTTGTCCGTGTACTGCAAGCAAGGCGAGCTGCAATCCAGAAATAGCACCCGCGGCGAAGGCTGATTTCATAGCCATAACCTGAATGTCTGGAGCGTTGGGCGGGATATCGCGCTCAAGGAAATGCGCCCAATGTTGGTCGATCGTTATGAACGGAACTTCAGCCATACTTGTCCCTTATCAACAAGGCGATCGCCGCAGTCGCGACCAAGAAGCCGCCTAAAAATTTCGATGATGTACCAAGGATCGTCATCATCCCGATAACGCCGTAGATGTGCCACAGCCAACGGGGCGCAAGCGGCAACTTCACGCGAAAAGCTCCGCGCTCGCGCGTATCTGGCCGCGCCCGGAGAATTCCGCAAGCCCGCGGGCCTTGAGGCGCGCTAGGTAGGCGTCGCGGCTCGAGCGCTTGTAGCCAGTCTGCTCGTCGATTTTTTCCCGGTCGACATCCTCGCCGTTCGCAGCGATCAGCACTTCCAGTGTCTTGCGTTCGCCCTCCGGAAGGCGGGTGCGCCAGTATTCGATGAGCGCGGTGCCGGTCGGCAGCGGATCGAAGCTGCCGATCGCGTCTGCGCCCGCTTGGGTTGGGTGGAGCGCAGTGCCGCGTAGCTCCACGAAACCTTTCTGGCTCAGGCGGGCGATGTAGGCATCCCGCGAGGATCTCTTATATCCAGTCAGGATCGAAAGCCGTTTGCGGTCCAGACCGGGATATTGGAGCGCCGCTTTCAGCGTGGCGTATTCACCGGGCGGGAGTTTGTCGTTGGTTTCCGTCTGCGTGCTTTTCACATGACGATCCCAAGCGGCATCAGCCTTAGCGATATTTCCTTGAGCGCTCTTTTCCGCTCTAGCGATTGGGATAACCGATGCCCTCGTAAGTGGTTTCCCGCTCGTGACAGATTGCAGCGCCTTCACTGTGGCGTCGCAGATCTCGTTCATGGTTTGCCAGGCTTCGCCTACCTGGCGTGCATGCTCCTGCATCGTTATCTCGTAGCCCGCCGAGATATTCGTCAGCTTTTGTATCTTTGCGAGCGTGGATTCCAACTTCTTGGCGAGGGCGGCTTTTATCACCGGAATTTTAAGGCGGGTTTCTTTCGCCGTCGGCAGCGAGGTCGGCACCTTCTTCAGTTGGCGCGTCAACTCGGCCACTTGTCGG
>WNGG01010424.1_pt1 | contig 11816 bp, 3 predicted proteins | sample 5400661 | NCBI WGS metagenome assembly WNGG01 (sample SAMN13153372, study PRJNA577476) | soil metagenome | isolation source: 100 cm soil or saprolite under Garry oak tree replicate 1 | place: USA:California | collected 2016-06-15 | reverse complement strand
GAGAGCTGGTAGTACGACACGTCGTTCTCGGGGTCGAGCGCGATCGCCTTGCGGAGGTGGTCGACCGCGGGCTCGAGCTTGCCCGTCGCGAGGAGCACGCGCCCCAGGCCGAGCTGGGCCTGCTCGAAGTCGGGGTAGTGGTCGACTGCGGTCTCGAAGAGCTTCCGAGCCTCTTCGAGGTCGCCCGCCCGCCGATGGATCTCGCCGAGCTCGTAGGCGGCGGTCGCGTTCGTGGGGTCGAGGGCGAGCTCCTGCTCGAGCTCCTTCACCGCCTCGGCCCGGAAGGCCGCGGCCGGTCCTTCCTCGGGGGTGGCCGCGGCTCGCGCCAGGAGGGTGCGGCCGATCCGCATGTGGATCCCCGGCCTGCGCGGGTCCTGGGCCAGCACCTCCCGGTACTCGCGGACCGCCGCCTCGTAGAGCCCCTGGCTCTCGTTGGCCTCCCCCGCCGCCTGGTGCGTCCAGGCAGACTCGGGGGCCACCCGGGCGAGCTTCATCGTCATCAGGTAGGCGTAGTTCGAGAGCAGGCGCCCGGAGTGGTACAGGACCTCGGGGTCCTTCGGGTAGAGGCGGGTCAGCTCCAGCGCCACCTCGGCCGCCTTCGCGTCCTGCTCGAGGTTGGTGTACGCGCGCTGCAGCTGCAGGCCCGCCAGGCGACGCAGCGCATCGTCCGCCGTCTGCTTGAAGGCCTTGCCCAGGCCGGGCAGCGCCTCCTTGTACTGGCCCAGCTCGGAGAGGCACAGGCAGGGCGAGGAGGATGTCGGTCCGGGGCAGGTTCGCGTTGAGCTTCATCGCCTGGCGCAGGGCGGGAACCGCCGCCGTGAACTTGCGCTGCTGGTAGTAGATCAGCCCGAGGCCGGCGTGCACCTCGGCGGTCCCCGGAGACAGCTCCCGGAGCTTCTCGTAGGCCTGCTCGGCTTCGGCGTACCGGTGCTCGGCGAGCGCCCGCCGCCCGGCCTCCGAGTATCGCTGGAGCAGCTGCGGGTCGGGGGCCTGGGCGAGAACGGGAGCCGAGGACAGGAGCAGCGCGAGGCACGGGTGCTTGAGCATGGGCCTCGGCAGATCGTACAAGCAAATCCTCGCGTCTTCGCTGAAGGGGTGGGTCCTCGGGCGGGGCGGTCCGTGGAAGCAGGGAGGAGGCCCGCCAGGGCGTCGCCCCTGGCGGGCCTCGGGCACGAGAGCCTTACCAGATCAACTTCAATCCGAGCTGGTTGATCCGGCCGTCGCGGGCCGACGTGAGGCGGCCGAAGGCCTGGTCCGGCAGGTACGTCTGCACGCCGGTGAAATTCGGGTGGTTGAAGACGTTGAACGATTCGAACCGGAACTGCAGGCGCGCACCCCTCGCGAGATCGAAGTTCTTGAACAGCGCGAGATCCAGGTTGTTGATGGTGGGCCCGCGCAGCATGTTGCGCGTGGAGTTGCCGAACTGGCCGAGGGCCGGCTGGGAGAACGCGCTGGTATTGAACCACCTATCGATGGTTCCCCCGCCCGCGTTGGGATCGCCGGAGACGTTCGCCCGGTTCGTGTTGAAGCTGTCGAAGACGTTGCCGAGATCGGCGGCCCGGATCGTGATCGGGAACCCGTGCTGCCAGATGTAGATGCCGTTCACCTGCCAGCCTCCGATGATCGCGTTCGCCACCCCGGAAGCCGAGCTGGCGTAGCGCTCGCCCTTGCCGAAGGGCAGGTTCCACACGAAACTGGCGACCGCGCGATGGTCCACGTCGAAGTCGGAGGGGCCGTAGTCGAGGCCCGGGTTGTGGTTGTCGAGGAACCCCTGCCAGCCGTTGTAGCTCGAAGCCCCGATTCCGGCGGCGGCCGACTTGCTGTCGGTGCTCTTCGACCAGGTGTAGGCGAAGGTGGCGAGGAGCGCGCGGCCATGATGCTCGAGCTTGGCGTTGAGCCCGTTGTACTTCGATGTGCCGCTCCAGGTGCTGTCGATGTACACGCCGAAGTTGGGGAACGGCTTGCGCCCGGCCACCGTGGGGTTGCTCGGGGTGTACTCGAGGGCCTGGGCGATGTTGATCCGCATCAGCAGGTTGTTGCCCTTGCTCCCCACGTAATTCAGCTCGGCGACGGTGTTCTTCGTGAGCTGCCGCTGCACGCCGAGGGACCACTGATCGACGTAGGGGTTCCTGGGCTCCGGGGACATGCTCACGGCGAGGAAGGTGTTGGCGGCGGGAGTGGCGACGCCCTGCTCGGAGAAGCTCGGGAACAACTGGTCGGTGGTCTTGTACGGCGTGGCCTGACCCAGCGACTGCGAATAGTTGCCCCGGCTCACGTAGGGGTAGATGTCGGCCGCGCCGTCGATCTCGCGCCCCTCGGCCGAGTCGTAGAAGCGTCCGTAGCCGCCGCGGATCACGGTCTTCTCGTCGGTGCCCGGGCGGTAGGCGAAGCCGATGCGGGGAGCGAAGACCTTGAAGCGGTCGGGATTCTCGGGGCTCCTGCGGCCGGCCGCCTGGTAGTACTTGCCGTCGTTGATCCCTTTCTCCTGCAGCTTGGGGTCCGCCACGAGGAGGCCGCCCGGGGCGTAGTTCAGGTTTCGCCAGCCCATGTGGTCGTTCGTCTCGTAGGGCACGCTGCGGTAGTCGTAGCGCAGGCCCAGGTTCAGGGTGAGCTTCGCGCTGACCTTCCAGTCGTCCTGGATGTAGGGCGCGAAGTACATGAAGTTCATCTCACGCGGGTTGCCGACCTGTCCCGGGATGGTGAAGCCCGCAGGCTGGAAGGAGGCAGCGCCCGTCCAGTAGCCGAGAAGGAAGTCCGCGACCGGGCTGCCCGTGAGGGTGAACCCTTGCCCGAAATTGAAGTTCCCCGTAAAGTCGGTGGCGAGATCCCGCTGCAGCCACCACCGGCGGTAGTTGGCGCCGAAGTTGAAAGTGTGGTTGCCACTGATCCAGGTGGTGGTGTTGCTCACGTCCCACATGGGTTGGGTGCTCGCGGAGTACGCGTTGTACGGACCCCCGGTGCCGGAGTAGCCCTGAATGCCGATGTTCGGGCAGTTCCGCTGGTCGTCGGGGATGTTCTGGAAGAGCCCCGTATTGGCCGCGGCGTCGATGACGGACTGGGGGCACGCGATGGGCTTGAGAGGAGCGTCGGCCCAGACGCGGCCGAAGCGGAACGAGTTCACGACATTGTTCCTGATGGGCCACGTGTGGGAGACCTGCCAGTTCTTGGCGTTCTGGATGAAGGTCTGGTCGGAGATGTCCAGGACACCACCCACCGTGTTCTGTCGGTTCTCATACCTCGTGTCCGTGTAACGGACGAAGGCCCGGCCCAGGCTGCCCAGGTCCTGGTCGATCCGGACCGTGAACTGGTTCTGGGTCTGGGGAAGCGTCCGCACGACGGAGTAGTTCCCCAGCGGCGAGGTCGAGTTCGGGGCGGGGAACCACTTGTTCTGTAGCGCCACCTGCGCGAGGCGCGAGTTGCGCGACGTGGGGATGGTGTTGTTCGGGAACGGCTGGCCGGTCGTGGGATCGATGATCGTCGTGGAGAAATGGCCGGCCAGCTCGTTCGGATCGGGCACCCGGTAGAATGAGCTGAACCCTTTGTCTCTGCGGGTGCCGTCGTAGTTCACCAGGAAGAACGTCTTGTCCTTGATGATGGGCCCCCGGACCACGCCGCCGAACTGCTTCTGGTCGAGCTTGGGCTTCTCCTTGTCCGGCGGGTCGAAGAAGTTCTTGGCGTCGAGCCCGTCCTTCCTCATGAAGCCGAAGAGAGCCCCGTGCCACTCATTGGTCCCCGACTTGCTGACGATGTTGATCTGGTTGGCGCTGAAGCCGTACTCCGCGGAGTAGGTCTTCGTCTGCTCCTTGAACTCGTCGAGGGCGTCGATGGACAGGATGGCGGCCGGGGTGCCGAGCGCGGTGTCGATGTTGGCCGTCCCGTCGATCATGAAGTTGTTCGAGGTCGGCCGCGAGCCCATGATGCTGATCGCGTTGCCCGCGCCCTGCCGCATGGATCCCTGCTCGCCATCGGCCTCCACGGCGCCCGCGCCCAGGAACAGAAGCGATATGAAGTTGCGCCCGTTGAGGGGAAGGTCCGTGATCTGTTTCTCGGTGATGACCTGGCCCACGCTCGCGGTCTCGCTGTCGAGGGCCACCGCGTTGGCCTGCACCTCGACGGCCTCGGTCAGCCCTCCGGTCTGCAGGTCCAGGTCGATGCGGACGACCTGATCCACGTTCAGGCGGACGCCGCTCTTCTTGGCGGGGCGGAAGCCCTGGAGCGACGCGGTCACCGAGTAGGTGCTGACCGGCAGGAGCGGAATGACGAAGTTGCCGTCCCTTCCGGTGGTGGCCTCGCGCTTCGAGCCCGTGAGCTCGCTGCTGACGGTGACCGTCGCGCCGGGCACCACCGCCCCGGTGGCGTCCTTCACGGTGCCCGTGATCTGGCCGGTGGCCGACTGCGCGTTCGCGGTGGCGGCCACGCCCAACACGGCTGCCAAGACACCGAGCAATCGCATCTTCCTCATAGCCGCCTCTCCCTCACATTAGGATTTGCAGGGGTCCCTGGGCGCGCACTCTCGGGCCAGGCCGACGCGGCGGTCAAGCCCGCCTCGACTCCAACGACAGCGTTCCCTCAGATGAAACGGAGTCCAGATCGAGGAAAGCGGCCCGTAACCCGTGGCGCCGCGGGAGTTAGTCCGGGCGGCCGGGGCCGGCCTGAAGGCGGTTACGCAAGGCCGGACCGGGGTTGCGCGTTATGCAGGGCGTAACGGCAAGCCGCACGTTGGCGGCGGGACGGCTCACGCAGTCACTGGTTGTGCGGCACGGTCACCGCGACCGTCCGAATGCTCGCGTTGCCGGAAGCGTCGCGGCTCTCGACCGTGATCGTGTAGAGGCGGCCCGAGCCGCTGCCCGCGCGCTCGGCGCGCAGGTCGAGCGTGAGCGCACCGGTGATCTCCCAATCCGGGCCGATGTCGCCGTCCCAGAGCCCGGTCTGCGCCTCGTTGCTCGCGACGGCGACGATGCGTGTGACCGGCGCCGGATCGACCGCGTCGGCCACGGCGGCCGTCACGCTGACGGCGATCAGGTTGTGATTCGGCGGCCACAGCACGTTGAGTGATGCCGTCAGGCTCTGGAACGCCGGTGCGGTCGTGTCGCGCACCGTGACGGTGAAGGTGCCGGTCGCCGCGTTGCCCGCCGCGTCGCGCGCCGTCACCGTCACCGTCGTCATCCCGAGCGGAAACACGCTGCCGGGCGCGTGGCTGTAGCTCACCGGCACCGTCCCGTCGCGCGTGTCGACAGCCGATGCCGCGAAGTCCGCCGCGGCGCCATCGGGGCCGGTGGCTTCCAGCGTCTGGTTCGCGGGCAGCGTCAGGGCCGGCGGCGTCGTATCGGGAAACGCATACTGGTCGTCGGACACGACCGCCGTCGTCGCGCGACCGCCGTTGGCGCTGAACGGAATGGCGGCCACGACGCGCGTGTCATCCGCGCAGGCGGCAAAACCGATCGTGACGGTGACGTTGCGTTCCGCACCGGGAGCGAGATTTCCGAGCGGCACCGCGAACCGGTTCGGATCACGGCCGGACACTACCGGCGTGCACGGGACGCCTGACGTCTGACGCAGGGAGAACGCGTCGAGCAGCGCGTGGTTCGCCGGGCCGGCGCCGGCGTTCCGCAACGACATGGTCCACGTCATCGCCGCCTGCGTGCCGGCCACGCCGACCAGCGACGCCGATAGAGCGGCCGGGGGCGGCGCCGTCGTCTCGTCTACCTCGAAGATGAGCGTGTCCCAGCCGAGCCCGTTGCCGGCCGCCGCGCTGCCCGTCTTGGTGAGCGTGATGGTGTTCGTTCCCGCCGCGAGCACCGCGGCCGGCCATTGCAGCACGGCCAGGCGCGGCCGTCCGCTCCGATCGGCCTGCCGCGCGATCGTCGAGTCGTTGTTCGACGGCAGCGAGCCGGTCAGCGGCGGCAGCCCGTCGAGCGCCACCGTCGGAGGGCTCCCCTGCTGCATCGAGCTCGATACGGTCAGAAACGCCGTGCCCGAGTACGCGCGATCCAGGTTGAACGTGATCGTCCACGTTCCCGGATTCGTCTGCGCGTAATACCACTCTTGCGGCTCCCAACTGCTCCCGATGGCGAAGTTCAACGTGCCCGGCACCTGTGACGGCTTCTCATAGCTGCGCGGGTTCGTCCAGTCGGCGGGGTTCGTCGCGAGGGCGAACTCGCCGCCCATCCGATCGGCCTTGCCGATCTGCCACAAGAACGTCGTGCGGTTGGTCGGCGCCCATGTGATCGTCCCGAGATCCTTGACCGGCTCGTCGAAGGTGATCCCCGCCTGCTTGTACTGTTCGGTGATGGAACCCTTGGTGGCGAAGACATAGAGGACGTAGCTCGACGGATTCATCGTGCCGGGCGCCCACGGCGGCGCGACGCCGGGGATCGTGAAGTTACCGCCGGCGTCGGTCTTCACGAAATAGGTCGGCTCGTGGATCGTGTAGACGTCAGTCGCATCCTGGGTCGAGAGAAGTACCCACAGTCCGTCGGCGGGACGGCCGTCGGCGATCTGCACGCGGCCCGTGACGGTCGTGCGCTGCGCCGGCGCCGGATACAGCGGGTCGTCGACCCAGTCGGCTCCCGACCGGTTCTCGGCAATCTCGGCCTGCGCAATCGCGGCCGCATCCGCGATCGTCCCCTCGGGGTCTTCCGGATCGCCGACGGTGATGAAGAAGACCCAGGGTCCGTACTGGCGGGTGTATCCAGCCGGAAGCGAATAGCCCGGCAACCCGTAGTGGTTCGGGCCGAAGTAATTGAGAATGATGCAATCCTGGTGGATCGCCAGATCCTGGTGATTCGGCCCCACGCCGTAGAACGCGGCGAGAGTCTGATCGCTGACGCCTCCGAGGGGTGTGAACCACACGCCGAATCCGTGGCCGTAATGGCCGAACATCGGGTTCTCGTGGTGATACAGGCTCCAGTTGTATTTGGTGTACGTGGTGCCCGGAGGCAGGTTGCCGGCATTGCTGTCGGGCGGCGGCAGGTTGGGATTGTTCTGGCCGTCAATCGTCCACGTTTCGTCCTGCACCCTCGTTTGTGTGTTCAGATACGCATAGGTTGGCTGCTGTCCCGTCCCTCGCTCCCAGTCGAACGCGTGGTCCAGCAGCGTCCGGTTCCAGCGCGTGACGACGCGCAGCTCGCTGATGGTGGTGGCGGCCATCGCCCTCTCGATGGTGTAGCCGTAAAGCGCGCGCCGGCCCCGCCGCATGATGAGGTGGTGCTCGGGACGCAGCGGACTGCTCGTCGTGTCGATGAACGCCACTTCCGCGAGATCGGATGAGAGGCGGACGACCCTCACCTGCGAAGTGATCAACCGGGCGGTGCCGCCGCCGGAATCGACGTAGAACGAATTCTGTCCGTCGAGCGGCGCCAGCTCGACGCCGTTGACGATGACCGACCGCGCCAGCATCTCGGTCGATGCCGGCGTCTTTCCGTTGAACGTGAGCCTGACGAGCCCGTTGTCCAGCACGAGACCGGGTGAATCCGGGGGGAACGGGAACGAGTAAGAGCCGAGGGCGGCGGGCGCGCCATTGATGAAGACCCGAACATCCGGATCGGCTGACTGTGCGTGCGCGCCCGTTGCGGGCAGCATGAGCGCCAGGAGCAGCGTCAATGATCGGCCTCGCGATTTCATTTCCTTCTCCACAGCGATGTCCCGGCTATCGGTTATGGGGGACCGTTACGGTGACGCTGTTCACACTCGCGTTGCCGGAGGCGTCGCGGCTCTCGATGGTGATCGTGTAAACGCGGCCCGTGCCGCTGCCCGCGCGTTCGGCGCGCAGGTCGAGCGTGAGCGCACCGGTGATCTCCCAATCCGGGCCGATGTCGCCATCCCAGAGCCCGGCCGGCGCCTCGTTGCTGGCGACGGCGAGGATGCGCGTGACCGGCGCCGGATCGACTGCGTCGGCCACGGCGGCCGTCACACTCGCGGCGATCATGTTGTGATTCGGCGGCCACAGCACGTGGGGTGATGCCGTCAGGCTCTGGAACGCCGGTGCGGTCGTGTCGCGCACCGTGACGGTCACGGTCGTCGTGCCAAGCGGAAACACGCTGCCGGGCGCGTGGCTGTAGCTCACCGGCACCGCCCCGTCGCGCGTGTCGAAAGCCGATGCCGCGAAGTCCGCCGCGGCGCCGTCGGGACCGGTGGCTTCCAGCGTCTGGTTCGCGGGCAGCGTCAGGGCCGGTGGCGTCGTATCCGGGAACGCGAACCGATCGTCCGACACGACGACGGCGCGCGCGCGGCCGCCGTTGGCGCTGAATGGAATCGTGCCGACGAACCGCGCGTCATCTCCGCACGCCGAGAAATCGATCGTGGTCGTGGCGGCGCGCGACGCGCCGGCCGCCAGGTTGCCGAGCGGCACCGGAAATCTGTTCGGATCGCGACCGGCAATCACCGGCCGACACGACACGCCGCCGGTCTGCTTCAGGACCAAGGCGTCGAGCAGCGTGTGATTGGCGGGGCCCGCGCCGGTGTTCTCGACCGACAGCGTCCACTCCATCGCGCTCTGCGTGCCCGCGATGCTCGTGAGCGTGCCGGCGAGCGACGCCGGCGGAGGAGCCGTCATCTCGTCCACCTCCAGGACGAGAGTGTCCCAGCCCAGGCCGTTGCCGGCAGCGGCACTACCGGTCTTGGTCAGCGTGATCGTGTTCGTGCCGGGCACGAGACGGATGGCCGGGAAGGTGATCGTGACGAGGCGGGGGCGTCCGCTCCGGTCGGCCTGCCGGGCGATCGTGGCGTCGTTGTTGCCAGGCAGCGAGCCGATCAGGCCCATGCTCGATCCGTTCACCTGTACCGTGGGCGGGCTGCCCTGCTGCATCGAGCTCGATACGGTCAGAAACGCCGTGCCCGAGTACGCACGATCCAGGCTGAACGTGATCGTCCACGTGCCCGGATTCGTCTGCGCGTAATACCACTCTTCCGGCTCCCAACTGCTCCCGATGGCGAAGCTCAATGTGCCCGGGACCTGCGCCGGCTTTTCATAGCGGCGCGGGTTCGTCCAGTCGCCGGGGTTCGTCGCGAGCGCAAATTCCCCACCCATGCGATCGGCCTTGCCGATCTGCCACAAGAACGTCGTGCGGTTGGCCGGAGTCCACGTCATCGTCCCGAGATCGGTGACGGGGCCGCTGACGGCAATGCCGGTGCGCTTGAACTGCTCCGTGATCGAGCCTTTGCCGGCAAAGATGTACAGGTTGTACGTGCTCGGGTTGGTCGTGCCCGGCGCCGTCGGCGGCGGGACACCGGGGATGGTGAAGTTGCCGTCGGCGTCGGTCTTCACGAAATAAGTCGGCTCGTGAATCGTGTAGACCTCGGTCACGTTCTGGACGGACAAGAGCACCCACAAGCCATCCGCGGGCCGGCCGTCGGCAATCTCCACGCGGCCGGTTACGGTCGTGCGCTGCGCCGGCGTCGGGTAGAGCGGGTCGCTGATCCAGGAGGCGCCGCCGCGGTTCTCCTCGATCTCCGCGCTCGCAACTGCTGCCGCATCCTGAATGACGCGCTCGGGATCTTCCGGATCGCCCACCGAGATGTGCGTGAACCATGGGCCGTACAGTCGCGTGTAGCCGGCGGGGACGGAATAGCCGGGAAGGCCGTAATGGTTCGGATTGAAGTAGTTGAGGATGATCGCGTCCTGGTGGATCGCGAGATCCTGATGGTTGGGGCCGACGCCGTAGAAGCCGGCCAGCGTCTGGTCGCTCACGCCTTCCAGCGGCGTGAACCACGCGCCAAACCCGTTGCCGAAGTGGCCGAACATCGGGTTCTCGTGGTGGTACAGGCTCCAGTTGTATTTGCTGTAGACCGTGTTCGCCGGCAGGTTGCCGGCGTTGTTCTCGGGACAATAGAGGTTCGGGTTGTTCTGGCCGTCGACGCGCCACGTTTCGTCGCTCACCAACGTCTGCGTCTGCAGATACGCGTAGCTGGGCTGCTGGCCGGCGCCCCGCTCACAGTTGAACGCCTGATTCAGGATGCAGCGGTCCCACCGCGTGTTCATCCGGATCTCGTTGAAGCTGGTGGGGCTCGTCGTGCGAAGGATGTCGTAGCCGTACAGGCCACGCTTGCCGCGGCGCATGATCAGATGGTGCTCGTGGCGCTGCGGCGTGCTGGTGGTGTCGACGAATGCCACCTCCGCCAGGTCCGGTGAGAGGCGAATGACCCTCACCTGGGAACAGATCAGCCGCCCGACACCGCCGCCCCAATCGATGTAGAAGGTGTGCTGGCGGTCGGGGTCGCGCGGCGTCACGCCGTTCAAGTTGTGTGCGAGCTCGCGGCCGTTGACGATCACGGAGGTCGCGGTGATCGATGTCGTCGCCGGACGATCGGCGGAGCTCCCGTCCCAACCGGTCACGATGCCGGCCGCGCCGTCGTCGCGGTTCAACGTGAAGCGGATCAGGCCGTTGTCCAGAACCAGACCGCCATGGCCCGGCGGAAACGGAAACGCGTACGTCCCGGCCGCGGCGGGCACACCATCAATCAGCACCTGCACGTCGGGATCGCCGGCCGCAGCCTGGGCCGCCGCGTGGCCGCCGGCGGGCGCGATCCAAAGAAGCCCGAGGACCGGCAGGAAACGTCCACCGCACGTGCGTAGCATCGGCGGAACTCCCCTCGTGCTCACTCGTTGTGCGACACGGTCACCGCCCTCCCCTGCGGCGCTGACCCGCATCTCCCTCATCGAGTGGTTTACCTGGGGCCTCGCGCCACCGTCGGGCCGGCCCCACGCTGCGGTCAAGCGCGCCTCGACCCCAACCGCGGCGTTCTCTCAGATGAAGTCCGAGCGGCCGAAGCCCGCGTGACGCGGTTACGCGCGGCCTGACCGCGGCGGCGCGTTATGCAGGGCGTAACGGGACCGGGCTGCGCGGGACTGGCGTGTCGGTCTTCGGCACCGGCGGCGGCGCCGGCGCGGCCAGGCCCAGCAGCGCGTCGTTGGGGTAGAAGTGGTCGACGTTCTCGGTCGTGATGAGCTGGTTGCGGGTGAAGAGTGCCGGCGGCGCCTGCCGGTGGCCGAGGATGTCGAGGGCCAGCTTGATGAGGCCGTCGCCGTAGCGCTCGGGGAAGTAGCCGACCGACGCGATGAGGGGCGTGCGCGGCTCCCTCAGCTCGGCCCGCGCATCCGGCTCCGCGTTCTGGCCGACGACCGCGCACGTGTCCGCCCGGCCGGCCTCCTGGAACGCCCGCGCGGCGCCGAGCGCGCTGGGGTCGTTGGCGGCCGCGACCAGCACGTGGCGGGCCTTCGACTCGCGCAGGCGGCGGCGCACCTTCTCGAGCGAGGTCTTGAACTGGCCGTCGCCGTCGAGCGAGACGACCGGGCAGGCCTCGATCGCCTCGTGCAGCGTCTCCCGCAGCCCGGCGCGCACGCCGCCCATGCGCGCGTGCACGAGCGTGCCCGCGCGGGCCAGCTCCAGGAGCAGCACCTCGCCGATCTGCCCCGCCCAGCGGCTGCGGGCCCACTGGCCGAGATACCGCCCGGCCAGCAGCCCGGCCTGGTAGTTGTTCGCGCCGAAGTACGTAGCGCCCGGATGGGGGATGTCGATGGCGATCAGGGGGACGTTCGCCTCGAGGTATTTGGACGCGATGGCGGGGGCGACCGCTTCGTCGGTCTGGAACTCGATCACCAGGTCCACGCGCTCCTTGATGAGGTGCTCGGCGTTGCGCAGCGCCACCTTCGGCTGGTAGCGGTTGTTGACGACGATCAGCTCGACGTCCTCGCGCTCGGCCGCGCGCTGCAGGCTCGTGTGAACCTCGCGGGGGAACGAGCTGTCCTGACCCTGGGCGGCGTAGCCGATCCGGTACCGCCGGCGCCGGCGCAGCTCGGACACGACCCGGTAGCGGCT
>WNGG01007829.1_pt1 | contig 11817 bp, 11 predicted proteins | sample 5400661 | NCBI WGS metagenome assembly WNGG01 (sample SAMN13153372, study PRJNA577476) | soil metagenome | isolation source: 100 cm soil or saprolite under Garry oak tree replicate 1 | place: USA:California | collected 2016-06-15 | reverse complement strand
CCAGCCAGACGCCGGCCCACGAAAGCGCGAGGAACAGCCCGACGGCGGTGGCGAGCGATGCCAGGGCCGGCCACAGGCGCTCCCAGAGAATCGTCCAGTGTGCCCGCCGCAACGCCCGCGCGAGCAAGCTCTCCGCAGCCTGCTGGTCGATCGGCCGACGCCGCTCGTCCACGCTGTCCGTTGGTCGATCGGTCACCGATATCTCCGCGTCAACCGATACCCTGATTTGCCGTGGTGCACCAACGGTAAAGTTAAAGTTAGGCAGGCCCATCCGGTTCCGCCACCACGTGACGGGGCCGTCGGATTGTGGCCGAAAGGCGTCACCAAAGTCTTGAATCGCGGCCTGTTGCGCCTACAGCCAGGGCGGCAGGCGATCGAGCGCGATCAATTCATCGACATCGACGCGCGGGCGCACCAGCGCCCAGTCGGCCTCGCGCACCAGCACCTCGGACACCAGCGGCCGGGTGTTGTAGGTGCCGGCGTGCACCGCTCCGTAGGCGCCGGCCGACATGATCGCCACGAGGTCGCCCGGCTCCGGCTCGACGAGGTCGCGGTTCTCGGCCAGGAAATCGCCGGATTCGCACACCGGCCCCACCACGTCGGCGACGATGTGCCGCGCGCTCGCGGCGGGCTCGGCAACCGGGCGGATGTCGTGATGCGCGTCGTAAAGGGTCGGACGCACGAGATCGTTCATCCCCGCGTCGACGACGACGAAGGTCTTGGCGTCGCCGCGCTTCTTGTAGAGCACGCGCGTGACCAGGATGCCGGCATTGCCGACGATCACCCGGCCCGGTTCGAAGATCAGCATGCAGTCGAGATCGCGGGTCGCGCGCTTGACCACCTTCGCGTACGCCTCCGGATGGGGTGGCGGCTCGTTGTCCTCGCGATAGGGAATCCCAAGGCCGCCGCCGAGGTCGACATGGGCGATGCGGTGACCGTCGGCGCGCAGCGTGCGCACGAAATCCGACAGCAGCGCGAACGCCTCGTCGAACGGCTGCAGCTCGGTGATCTGGCTGCCGATGTGCATGTCGACGCCCGCGATGCGCAGGCCGGGCAGCTTGGCGGCGTAGGCATAGGCCGCGCGCGCGCGGCTGAGCGGAATGCCGAACTTGTTCTCGGCCCGTCCGGTGGAGATCTTCGCGTGGGTGCGCGCGTCGACATCCGGATTGACCCGCACCGATACGTCGATCACGCGCCCCCTCGAGGCGGCGATGTCGGACAAGACATCGAGCTCCAGCTCCGACTCCACGTTGACGCAGAGAATGCCTTCCTCGACCGCAAGGGCGAGCTCGCGCGCCGTCTTGCCGACGCCCGAGAACATGATTTTCTCGGGCGGAATGCCGGCGGCGCGGGCGCGCTTGAGTTCGCCCTCGGAGACCACGTCGGCGCCCGATCCGAGCCGCGCCAAGGTCGCGACCACCGCCTGGTTGGAGTTCGCCTTCATGGCGTAGCAGACGAGCGAGGGCACGTCCGCGAACGCACCCGCGAACACCCGGTAATGACGCTCGATCGTGGCGCTCGAATAGCAATAGAACGGCGTGCCGACCTGCTCGGCGACGGCGGCGAGGTTCGCCGCCTCGGCGTGGAGCACGCCGTTGCGATAAGCGAAGTGATGCATCGGGCGCTCAGTCGAGAAGCCAGTCGATCGGCAGGCGTCTTTTTGCTCCGGGCGGCGCGACCGGTTGGCTCTCGGGTGCGACCGCGGGCGCCGGCTGGCCGTCCGGCCCGGGAGGCGCACCCGAGGGGGCCTGGGCGGCCGGTGCGTAGGCCGGACTGGCCAAGCCGGCCGGCGGCGGATCGAGCGGGCCCTTGCGCCCGCATGCCGACAGCGCAAGCGCGAGCGTCAAGGCAGCAACAAGGGGAAGGCTCACCAACGGGCGATGCACGGACAGGCCTCCTCACGAGGGCGGCACCATAGCAGATCATGCGCGTAAGGCGAACGTTTGGCGCGTGCATTCAGCCTTGTGGGTTCCAGCTGGCTTGTTCTTTTTCAAGTCTTTTGAGCCACTTGCGAGCTTCGCGCCGGACATTTGCGGGCGCCGTGCCGCCGAAGCTGGTGCGGCTCTTGACCGAGCGCTCGACCGGGAGCGCCGCGCGTGCGTCTTCGCTGATGCGCGGCTCGATCGCCTGCATGGCGGCGAGCGGCAGGCGGTGCAGCGGGACGCCCGCCTCCTCTGCCGCAGCCACGATCCGGCCGGTGATGTGGTGGGCCTCCCGGAACGGCAGGCCGAGGCGCTGCGCCAACCAGTCGGCCAAATCGGTCGCCGTGGCGTAACCCTCGCCCGCGGCCTTTTTCATCCGCGCGACGTCGGGCTCCATGTCGCGCACCATCCCGGTCATGGCGGCGATCGACAAGGCGAGCGCCTCGACCGCCGCCATCGCGCCTTCCTTGTCCTCCTGCATGTCCTTCTGATAGGCGAGCGGCAGTCCCTTCATGACCACAAACAATGCGGCGAGCGCGCCGACGATGCGGCCGGTCTTGGCGCGCACCAACTCGGCGGCGTCGGGGTTGCGCTTCTGCGGCATGATGGACGAGCCGGTGGTGAATTTGTCGGAGAGCTTGATGAGACCGGCACTCGGCGAGGTCCACAGCACGATCTCTTCGGCAAAGCGCGACAGGTGCACGGCCGCGACGGCGCAGGCCGCGAGCGTCTCCAGCACGAAGTCGCGATCGGCCACCGCGTCGAGTGAGTTCGCGGCCGGCCGATCGAAGCCGAGCGCGCGCGCCGTCATGTCGCGATCGAGCGGGAACGACGTGCCGGCCAGCGCCGCGGCGCCGAGCGGACATTCGTTGAGCCGCGCGCGCGCATCCTCGAGCCGGCCGCGGTCGCGGCCCGCCATCTCCACATAGGCGAGAAGGTGATGCCCGAACGTCACCGGCTGCGCGGCCTGCAGATGGGTGAAGCCCGGCATCACGGTGCCGGCGTGCGCGAGCGCCTTTTCGGCCAGCGCCTGCTGATAGGCGGCGAGCGCCGCGTCGAGCTCGTCGATGGCCTCGCGCATCCACAGCTTGAAATCGGTGGCGACCTGGTCGTTGCGCGACCGCGCGGTGTGCAGCCGGCCGGCGGCCGGGCCGATCAGCTCGGCCAGGCGCGCCTCGACGTTCATGTGAATGTCCTCGAGCGCGCGGTCGAACTTGAAGGCGCCCTGCTCGATCTCTGACAGAATCGTGTCTAGACCGTGAGCGATCTTGGCCGCATCGTCCGCGCCGATGATGCCCTGCCGGCCCAGCATGGCGGCGTGCGCCTTGCTGGCCGCGATGTCCTGGCGATAGAGCCGGCGGTCAAAATCGATCGAGGCGTTGATCTCATCCATGATGGCGTCCGGGCTTGATCCGAAACGCCCGCCCCACATCTTGTTGCTCATGGCTTCACCATCGAGGTTTCGCCGCTCATGACGGTTTCGGATGCCGAAACGCGGGCTCCGCGCGCCCGTCGGATCGCCTGGACCGCCGTCGCGGCGCTCGCCGGCGCCGCCGCGGGGCTGGCGGCGGTATACGGGATCGGCGGCTTTGGGCGCAATGCGGCCGAGGCGGCGTGCCGCCCGGCGATCGAGACGGCGCGGCGGATCGCCCCGCTGGTGCGCGGCGAAGTCGCGGCCCTGACGACCGCGAGCGAGCCGCGTCGGATTCCGGAGCTTGCCTTCCGGGACGCGGCCGGCGCTCCGAAGACGCTCGCGGACTGGCGCGGGCGCGCGGTGCTGTTCAATCTGTGGGCCACCTGGTGCGTTCCCTGCCGCAAGGAAATGCCGGCGCTCGATGCGCTGCAGGCGAAGCTCGGCGGTCCGCGCTTCGACGTCGTTGCGGTCAATATCGATACCCGCGACGCGGAGAAGCCGAAGGCCTGGCTCAAGGAGGTGGGCGTCAACCGGCTCGCCTACTACGCCGATCCGAGCGCAAAGGTTTTTCAGGATCTCAAGCTCGTGGGCCGCGCCTTCGGCATGCCGACGACGCTGTTGATCGATCCGGCCGGCTGCGAGATCGGCTCGCTGGCCGGTCCCGCCGAATGGGCGAGCCCGGATGCGGTGAAGGTGATCGAGGCAATCGTCGGAAGTTGATGGCGCCTATCGCGTCATCGGGTAGGGGAATCCGATCGCGCGCAGGGACCCTTGTTTTGAGCATGATCTTTTCGGAAAACCGGTACCCACTTTTCCGGATCATGCTCTAACGCGTCGGCACCGGCTTCTCGCCGCGATAATCGTAGAAGCCGCGCTGCGTCTTGCGGCCGAGCCAACCGGCCTCGACGTATTTCACCAGCAGCGGACACGGCCGGTACTTGGAATCCGCCAGCCCCTCGTGCAGCACCTGCATCACCGACAGACAGGTATCGAGGCCGATGAAATCGGCGAGCTGCAGTGGTCCCATCGGATGGTTGGCGCCGAGCCGCATGGCGGTGTCGATCCCCTCGACGTTCCCGACGCCCTCGTAGAGCGTATAGATCGCCTCGTTGATCATCGGCAGCAGGATGCGGTTGACGATGAACGCGGGAAAATCCTCGGCGACCGCGATCGTCTTGCCGAGCTTCGCCACGAAAGCTTTGGTGGTTTCGAAGGTCGTGTCCGCCGTCGCGATCCCGCGGATCAGCTCGACGAGCTCCATCAGCGGCACCGGATTCATGAAATGAATGCCGATGAAACGCTCGGGCCGGTCGGTCGACGAGGCAAGCCGCGTGATCGAGATCGACGACGTGTTGGTGCCGATGATGGCCTCGGGCTTGAGAAAGGAGCGCAGCTCGGCAAGGATCTTGATCTTAATATCTTCCTTCTCGGACGCCGTCTCGATCACCAGGTCGCAGTCGGCCATGCGGTCGAGCGTCTCCGCCGGCGTGATGCGCGCGAGCGCGGCCTTGCGGTCATCCTCGCCGATCAGCTTCTTCGAGACCTGGCGCGCCATGTTGCCGTTGATGGTGGCGAGCCCGGACTTGATCCGGTCGGGCGCCACGTCGTTGAGCAGCACGGAAAACCCGGCGAGCGCGCACACATGGGCGATGCCGTTGCCCATCTGGCCGGCCCCGATGACGCCGACTTTGCGAATGTTGGTTTTCATCCGGTTGGTCCGATCACTGGCACTTGGCCGCGCCTCTCGTGCGCAGGCCCGCGGCCCGCGTCCTTTTACGACGATTGCGGCCGGGACACCACGGGTGCGCGGCGCTCTCCTGCGGGGACGGTTACTTGCCGAGCTTGCCAAGCTCCGTCGCAAGTTCCGGCAAGGCTTGGAACAGGTCGGCGACCAGACCGTAATCCGCGACCTGGAAGATCGGCGCCTCCTCGTCCTTGTTGATGGCGACGATGACCTTCGAGTCCTTCATGCCGGCAAGATGCTGGATCGCGCCCGAGATCCCGACGGCGATGTAAAGCTCGGGCGCCACCACCTTGCCGGTCTGGCCGACCTGCCAGTCGTTGGGCGCGTAGCCGGCGTCGACCGCCGCCCGCGAGGCGCCCACCGCGGCGCCGAGCTTGTCGGCGACCGGCTCGATGTATTTCGTGAAGTTCTCCCGGCTTTGCATCGCCCGCCCGCCGGAGATCACGATCTTGGCGGCGGTCAGCTCGGGCCGATCGGACTTCGACAGCTCCTCGCCCACGAAGGCCGAGAGGGCCGGATCGGACGCCGCCGCTGCGTCTTCGATCGGCGCCGCGCCGCCGGCGCCGGCCGCCTGGAACGCGGCGGTGCGGATGGTGATCACCTTCTTGGCATCGCGCGAGCGCACGGTCTGGATCGCGTTGCCGGCATAGATCGGCCGCTCGAACGTGTCGGGCGCCACCACCTTGGTGATGTCGGAAATCTGCATGACGTCGAGAAGCGCCGCCACCCGCGGCATGATGTTCTTGCCGAGCGTCGTCGCCGGCGCCGCGATCGTCTCGTAGGGGCCGGCCAGCGATACGATCAGGGCGGCGGTCGGCTCGGCTAGCATGTGCTCGTAGGCCGCGCCGTCGGCGATCAGCACCTTGGCGACGCCGTCGATCTTGCTGGCCGCCTCCGCGACCGGGCGGCAGCCGGCGCCGGCAACCAGCACATGCAGCTCCGCGCCGAGCCCCTTGGCGGCCGCGACCGCCTTGGGGGTTGCTTCCCGCAGCGTCCTGTTGTCGTGCTCGGCGAGCAGCAGCGTCGCCATTACAGCACCCCCGCTTCATTCTTCAGCCGCGCGACCAGGTCCTCCACCGACGCGACCTTGACGCCCGCCTTGCGGCCGGGCGGCTCGGCGGTCTTGACCACCTCGAGCCGCGGCTTGACGTTGACCCCGTAGCTCTCCGGTGTCTTCTCGTCGATCGGCTTTTTCTTCGCCTTCATGATGTTCGGCAGGCTCGCGTAGCGCGGTTCGTTGAGGCGCAAGTCGGTGGTTACGATCGCGGGCGCTTTCAGCTTCACGGTCTGCAGCCCGCCGTCGACCTCGCGCGTGACCAGCAGGTCGGACCCTTCGATCACGACCTTGGACGCGAACGTGCCCTGCGACCAGCCGAGCAGCGCCGCCAGCATCTGGCCGGTCTGATTGCAGTCGTCGTCGATCGCCTGCTTGCCCATGATGACGAGGTCGGGCTTCTCCTCGCCGACGATGCCCTTGAGGATTTTCGCCACCGCCAGCGGCTCGAGGCCGGGGTCGGTCTTGACCAGGATGCCGCGATCGGCCCCCATGGCGAGCGCCGTGCGGATCGTCTCGGAGGCCTGCTGCGGGCCGATCGACACGCACACGATCTCGGTCGCCTTGCCCTGCTCCTTCAAGCGGATCGCTTCCTCGACGGCGATCTCGTCGAACGGGTTCATGGACATTTTCACGTTGGCGAGCTCGACGCCGGAGCCGTCCGCCTTCACGCGAATCTTGACGTTGAAATCGACCACCCGCTTGACCGGGACCAGGATTTTCATGCGTTCAGCTCGTCGAATAGGCGCGGCCGGGAGTGGTTGAAAGCCCGGCGCGCAAGGGGCGGCACCCTAATGGCCGCGCGGTTGCAAAGTCAACGGAGGACGGATGTCAGATGTCAGATGTCAGAGATCAGAGATCAGACTTACCCTTCGTTCTCTGACCTCTGATCTCTGGCATCTGACATCTGACATCCGTCATCTGTTCTTCCCCGGCACCCACAGCACATCGCGGGCGCCCTTGTCGTTCAGATAGCGGCTTGCGACGAACAGGAAGTCGGACAGCCGATTGACGTATTTCGTCACGGCGGCCGACACGCTCTCGCCCGGCCGCGTGCTCAGCTCGACGATCATGCGCTCCGCGCGCCGGCAGGTGGTGCGGGCGAGATGCAGGGCCGCCGCCGCCGGTGTCCCGCCGGGCAGCACGAACGAGCGCAGCGGGGTCAATTCGCCGTTGAGCGCGTCGATTTCCTGCTCCAGGCGGGCGACCTGCGCGTCGACGACGGCGAGGCGCTCGCCGCCCGGTCCCTTGCCCTTGTCGGGCGAACACAGATCGGCGCCGAGATCGAACAGGTCGTTCTGGATGCGCGCGAGCATCGCATCGACTCGCGGGTCGGCGCCGGTGTGCAGCCGGGCGAGGCCGATCGCCGCGTTGGCCTCGTCGACGGTGCCGTAGGAGGCGATGCGCAGATCGTATTTGGGCCGGCGCTCGCCGCTGCCGAGCGCGGTGGTGCCGTCGTCGCCGGTGCGCGTATAGATGCGGTTGAGCACGACCATGGTGGGCTCCGGAGATTTTTTAGCGCTGCAGCACCCAGATCGTCGCCATGACGATCACGATCGCGATGAACTGCAGCAGCACGCGCAGCCGCATCAGCCGCTGTGACGTGTTGGGCGAGCCGCCGCGCATCATGTTGGCGAGCCCGAACAGCAGCACCACCGCGACGGCGCCGATCGCGATCGGGACGATGAGATAGGACAGCGCGTCCGTCATGGCGCCCTCTTAGCGCATGTTCCGGCGAAGTGGATACCGGTTCGCCGACAAGAACATGCGCCCCGCAAAGATTCTAGAGCCTGTCCCGGCTCCGAAGGAACGGGACAGGCTCTAGCACCGGACGGCAGGGGTGGCCATTCGGCTCCGGTCGACAACGCCCCACAGCTCTGATGTGATCCGCGCCAGGAGGCCGTCATGGACGAGCGATCCCGACCGAGCCTGCAGCCGCGCACGCTGGCCGCCCAGGCGCTCGGCGCCATCGAGCCGGCCACCAAGGCGATCGTGCCGCCGGTGCACGTGGCGACGACTTTCATCCGCGACCCGGACAATCAGTACCGCTCGGGCTTCGGCTACGGCCGTCCCGACAATGCGACGGTGCGCCAGGCCGAGGCGGTGATCGCGGCGCTGGAACAAGCCGAAGAGGCGATGGTGTTCGGCGCCGGCATGGCCGCCGCGACTTCGGTCGTGCTGGCGATGGAGGCGCATGCGCACATCGTCGCGCCGGCGGTGATGTACTGGGCGCTGCGCCATTGGCTCCTCAACGAGGCGTCCCGCTACGGCTATCGCGTCACCCTGGTCGACATGTCCGACCTCGCTGCGGTGCGCGCGGCGGTGAAGCCGGGCGAGACCAGGCTCGTGTGGATCGAGACGCCGGCGAATCCGCTGTGGACCGTCACCGACGTGGCGGCGGTCGCCGACATCGCGCATGCGGCGGGTGCGACGCTCGCGGTCGACTCCACGGCGGCGACGCCCATCCTCACCCGGCCGCTCGCGCTCGGTGCCGACATCGTCATGCATTCGGCGACCAAATACCTCAACGGCCATTCCGACGTGATGGCCGGCGCGCTGGCGACCGCGCGCGCGGACCAGCTGTGGGCGCGCATCAAGACCATCCGCACCGGCCAAGGCGCCATTCTCGGGCCGTTCGAGGCGTGGCTGCTGCTGCGTGGGATGCGCACGCTCGACGTGCGCGTCCGTACCCAGGCGCAGGCGGCGATGGGGCTCGCGATCCGGCTCGCGCAGCACCGCCACGTCGCCGAGGTGCTCTATCCCGGGCTTGTGCAGCATCCCGGCCATGCGGTGGCGGCCCGCCAGATGAAAGGCGGGTTCGGCGGCATGCTGTCGATCCGGGTCAAGGGCGGCGAGCAGGCGGCGATCGGCACGGCCGCGCGCGTCAACGTGTGGAAGCGCGCCACCTCGCTCGGCGGGGTCGAGAGCCTGATCGAGCATCGTGCCTCGGTCGAAGGTCCGACCTCGCCCTGCCCGCCCGACCTCTTACGCCTGTCGGTCGGCCTCGAGGATCCCGAGGACCTCCATGCCGACCTCGACCGCGCGTTGCGCGGGGCGAATGAGTGAGGTCAGGGGCTCAAGCGCTCAATTCGAGCCGTCGAGCAGTCGTCGCGCAATGACCTGCGCCTGAATCTCAGCCGCGCCCTCGAAAATGCTGAGGATGCGCGCGTCGCACAGCACGCGCGAGACCGGGTATTCGAGGGCAAAGCCGTTGCCGCCGTGGATCTGCACCGCGTTGTCGGCCGCCGCCCAGGCGACGCGCGCCGCCAGCAGCTTAGCCATGCCGGCCTCGAGATCGCAGCGCCGCCCGGAATCCTTTTCGCGCGCGGCGAAATAGGTGATCTGGCGCGCGATCATGATCTCGGCCGCCATCATGGCGATCTTGTCGGCCACGCGCGGGAAGGCGATCAGCGGCTCGCCGAACTGGACGCGCTCCTGCGCGTAGCGCAGCGCCAGCTCCATGGCGGATTGCGCGACGCCGACGGCGCGCGCCGCCGTCTGGATGCGCGCCGATTCGAACGTCTGCATCAGCTGCTTGAAGCCCTGGCCCTCGGCTCCGCCCAAGAGATTTCCGGCCTTGACCTCGAAGCCGTCGAAGGCGATCTCGAACTCCTTCATGCCGCGATAGCCGATCACCTCGATCTCGCTGCCGGACATGCCGCGCGCGGGGAACGGATTGTCGTCGGTGCCGCGCGGTTTCTCGGCCAGCAGCATGGAGAGGCCGCGATAGCCGGCCTCGCGCGGATTGGTGCGCACCAGCAGCGTCATCAGGTCGGCGCGCACCGGATGGGTGATCCACGTCTTGTTGCCGTATACGCGGTAGACCGCGCCCATGCGCTCGGCGCGTGTCTTCAGCGCGGCGAGGTCGGAGCCGGTGTTGGGCTCGGTGAACACCGCGGTCGGCAGCACTTCGCCGGACGCGATGCGCGGCAGCCAATACGTTCTCTGCTCGTCGGTGCCGCCGCCCAGGATCAGCTCGGCGGCGATCTCCGAGCGCGTGCCCAGGGAGCCGACGCCGATATAGCCGCGCGACAGCTCCTCGGACACGACGCACATGGATTCCTTGCCCAGTCCCATTCCGCCATAGGCCTCCGGGATGGTCAGGCCGAACACGCCGAGCTCCGCCATATGGGCGATGATGTCGAGCGGGATGTAGTCGTTGGCGAGGTGCCATTCGTGCGCGTGCGGCTTGACCTCGCTCTCGGCGAATTTGTGCATCTCCTCGCGGACCGCATCGAGAGTGTCGTCGAGCCCGCAATCGCCGACCGTGATGCCGTGATGGTCGCGCAGCAGCGCGACGAGCCGTGCGCGGGTCTGAGCGTCGTTGCCGGAGGCGATCAGCGTCTCGATCGCCGGCGTGACTCGCGCGGCGACCTGGTCGAGCGAGAGCCCGAGATCGGCCGGCCGCACGATCTCGCCCTGGCTCATGGGAATGCCGCCGAGAATCTGCGCCAGATATTCGCCGAGCCCGATGCGCACCACGAGCTCCTCGATCGCCCCGAACCGGCCGCCGGCGCGCATGCGCTCCGCATAGGCGGCGAGCTGGCGCACCGCCTGCGCGTAGGTCGCAAGCCACGCCAAACCATGGGTCGCGCGCTGCTCGCGATCGACCAGGCGGCTCGTCACCTGCCCGTCGGTCGACACCTGGCGGCGGACCGCGATGGTCGCATCGGCGAGCAGCGCCTCGACCGCCGAGACTGCGTCCTGGGCGCTTGCCACGAGGTCGCGGCTGGGATCGGCGCGGGATGCGGCGATGGGCATTGGCGAGACCTCCGGCGGCTCGGGTCGGGGCGGCCGCAAAGGGGGAATTCCGAGCCGAGCGGTCGTTTCGCAACACTACGCGTGCACTGCACAAAAAGCGAATCGTGCGGCGAAACGGCAGGCCGGATGCCGCCGCCCGGCCGAATCCGTGCCAAACCCCTGGCAAATAGTCGATTTCCGGGAAATTAACCATTTCGCGATTGCATGCGCTGGGGACCCACCCGGGGCGCGGCTGGGCGCGCGGGCGCTGCGATCCGGCCGCAAAATTCTGTGCGAGAGCAACCACATGGTTCTACCGCGGTTGGGCGCCGTGCTGGCCGTTCGCCGGCTCTCCATGAACCTGTCGGTCCGTGCCCGTATCGCCGTGTTGGCGCTCATTCCCGTGGTCGGCTTTGCGGCCAACGGCTTCAATTTCGTGACCAGCGAGCGGGATGTCGAGGCGGCGCTCGACAGCGTGCAGCGCGCCGGGACGCTCGCCGATGCGAGCCGCGAGTTCAAGGGCGCGCTCGCCGCCATGCGGGCCAGCGCGCGGGAATTGGCGCTGCGGCCGTCGCGGCCCCTGGTAAAGACGTTCCAGGACAATCAGGCGGTCGCGCTCACGGCGCTCGCGAAGATCGAAGGCGCGAGCGATCAAACAAACCGGACCTATATCGGTGTCCTGGCGAAGCGCGTGAGCGAGCTGAAGACGAACTTCGTCAGTCTGGCCAAGGAGCAGGAAGAGCTGGGCTTTGGTCCGTCGGAGGGCATTCAGGGCCGGCTGCGCGACGCGGGCGCCGCGATCGACCGCCGCCTCAATGACGGCTTGCCGTTTGTCGCGCCGGCCGACGCCGGCGCGCTTGCCGCATCATTGTTGAAGATGCGCCGCTACGACGCCGAATTCCGCCTGAGCCGGCTGCAGTTCATGCAGCAGCTTTTCATCGAC
>WNGG01023203.1_pt1 | contig 11819 bp, 7 predicted proteins | sample 5400661 | NCBI WGS metagenome assembly WNGG01 (sample SAMN13153372, study PRJNA577476) | soil metagenome | isolation source: 100 cm soil or saprolite under Garry oak tree replicate 1 | place: USA:California | collected 2016-06-15 | reverse complement strand
CCAGTCGCGGGTGGCGGCGGAGACCGCGACCGCGGCGGTGAAGCTCAGCCAGCGGCCGGTCGGGTCGCCGGGCGGGGTGGGTGACTGGTATGAAGGCATGGCGAGGTCTCCGATGTGATGGTGTTCTTGGTTGAATCCATCGAAGTCGGGGACCTCGTGCTGTGGTGGGCGACACGCGGGCCGCACATGTTGATCAGTTTCTTGCGTCCTGATCGTGACCTACCCGGCTGGACGCCCGGCTCCACTCCGGACAGTCAGGTGATCGAGGGGTTGAGCTGCCGCAACGCAGAATCACCACACCTGTCAAATCGGACCGTGAGCTGCCGCAATGCCAGGATGAACCAAGCTCAATGCGTTGGTTGAGGTGCGTGGACACCACTGGGTCCTCAGCGATCTGGACCCCTCGGCGGACGGCGCGAGCACCGTGGTGACCTGCGGAGCGTCGAGGACGGCAGCTACGGCGGGCCAAGGGCTGTGCGACTCGGTTCATACGAACGTCGCAGTGCGGGCCCTGATTCAGGCGATACCGGTTCCGGTCGGCGTTGTCTTCGCCGCGTCGAGGAGGGCGAGGACTGTCGTGACCTCGTGATGCCATCCCTGGAGTTCGGCCGCCGTAGGCGCCAGTTCGTAGGTGTGATGGTGGACGGCACGGGACAGCCCGTACCACGCTGCCGGCGCAAGCGCCGCCGTCTCCTGATCGGCGAGTGCATTCAGTGCGAGAAGCTGATGGCGTAGCGGGCGGCCGACGAGCGAAGGCTCCTTCCGGGTCCAGTACTCCTCAAGTCCCTGCTCCAGAGCTGATCGGATAACCGACGCGCATCCCCGTTGCCAGCAGCCCTCCATGCAGGAGGGCGGCGACGCGAGCAGGCTTGCCGCGATATCGAGAAGTTCGCCGGGTGTCATGACTGGCCCAGCCGTTCGACGACACGGCTCGCGTCCTCGACCAGCGCCGTGAGCGATCCGACGACGTCGCCGGTGTGCGCGCCCCGGTTGGCGAGTTTGACGATCCGCGGCGCCGCCGGGTGCACTCGCTGCAGCGCATGTTCGGATACGTCGTGCATGGCGTCGCCTTCCAACGCCAGCGCGAGGATGGACCGCAGCCGAGGCGCATCAGTGATCGCCCTTTCGGTGTCCGCGATGGGCACGCCCACGTGGAAGTCCCGGCGCCTGATCAGTTCGTGACAGGTGTACGTGATGGCGTCCCGGATCAGGACGCAGGCGATCATCGCGCGCACCTTCGGCGCGACCTCATCGTCCCGTGCGACTGCCCATGCGTCCGCGAGATACCGCTTGGCCGGGTTCCCGTCCTCGTCCTCGTGGACGGGAACCCGCGACCCCGGAAGGCGGCTAACTATCACGATCCGGGCCTTCAGTTGGAGCTGACGTACGGCGGCTGGGAGACGGTCGTCATGGGTGAACACGATCACCTGGCGATGCTTGGCGACCTCGTCAAGTACCCGGGCCAGGCCGTACACCTTCGCCGGGTCCATGGACTGCACCGGGTCATCGATGACCAGGAACCGGAATGGGCTCTCAGGCATGGTGGCCCGGGGGAGGAACAACGCGAGTGCGAGCGAGTGCAGTTCACCCTGGCTCATGACGCCTAGGGCTTTGCCGGGCGCGCCCTCGATGTACACGTCCAGGTCGACGCGCCGTGAGGGGCCAGTACCTGCCAGCCGAATCCCGTCCAGATTCACCGAGCTTTCCTGCCGGAGGGTGTTCCAGATCTCGGTCGCCTTGGCGGCCACCGGCGCCAGCTTCTCGTTGCGGATCTGCTCGCCGACCTTCCTCAGCCAAGTGATCGCCTGCTGCATCGCGGCGTAGTTGCGCGCCGCGCGCTCGCTGGTCTGAGCGGTCTGCACCCATGCTCGGATCTGGTCAGCAACTGGCTGCCACGCCTGCTGACGCACCGCCAGTACCTTGCGCGCCGCGTCCTGCACGGGCTCGACCGCCGCCACCAGCGTGTCGAAGACGGCCTCACCATTCTCGACGATCGTGTTGGCCTGCCCAGCATTGATCAGCTCGTCCCACCGCTGCCAAGCGGAACGCGCGGCGGCGGTGTCCACGCCTTCGCCAGCAAGGTCGACACGCAGCGGCGGCGGGACGATCGGTACCAACTCGCGCAGACGGTCTCGCGTTCCGCGCTCGTCGCGGTGCGCCTGATCCAGTTGTTCGGCGCGGTCGGTGAGCTGGGCCAGTTCCGTCCCTGCCTGCTCGGCCCAGGCGCCGTTGAGCGTCCGACCTCCGCAGACCGGGCAGGGCTGGTCCGGGTGGTCCTGCTGGTGGCGAAGCGCGACGCGGAGCAGGCCGGCGATGGTGCGCGCCTCTTCAGCAGGCGTACCAACCGAAGCGTTGATGATTCCCAGAGCACGCCGCAGGTTGGCGATCTCGCTGATCACCGCGGCCCGATCCGGGAGCGTGAGCAGGTCGAGTTGCCGCAGCGGCGTTGTCACTACCTCTGCGGCGGTGTCGAGCGTCGCCAGCAGATCCAGCCGATCGAGGTCAGGGCTGCCGCCAGCGAGCGCCTGCTCTGCCTGGCGGGCACGAGGGTCCGGATGGGCAGCCAGCGCCTCCCGGAGGGCGGGCAGGGCCTCGGCGGCCAGCGTGCGCTGGTCATCCATCTCCTTGCGGGCCACCTTCAGCATGGTCTCGATCTCGACCAGCCGCCCCAGACCGAGGATCCGCTGTAGCGAGTCGTGCATCTCGCTCGGCTTGCCGCCAAGCAGACCGCCCAGTTCGGCGTAGGACAGGAACGGCCGGTACAGCTCCAGCGGCGTCCGCCAACCCAGGTCTTGGACGGACTGGCGGGGCTGGCCGGTGACCTGCAGGAAGCTGATGCAATCGCCGAGCTTGGCTCCGGGGGCCCAGCGGCAATCGACGACGGCGCCGTTGCGATTGCCATCCACACCAAGCCGTACCCGGATCGTGACGTCGCCGGTGGCGTGCAGGTTGCGCCAGCCGTCCTGCCAGATGCTGGTACGGCCGGACCAGCGCTTGTTGTCGCCGGTCAGGGCGAATTCAGCAGCCTCGGCGAAGCTGGACTTGCCCGAGCCGTTCCGTCCCGTGACAACGATCAAGCCAGGTCCGGGCGTCAGCGGGAGGGTGGTGGTGGGGCCGATGCCACGGAAGCCCGTGACCTCGATACTGGCCAGGTAAGTTCCGATTGGCTCGCCGGCTTCCGCAGCATCCGCGATGTTCGGTGGCTTGGTGGGGACTCCGCCACCGAGCACCTGCGCGAAGTCCTCGGCTCCCAACAGTGCACCGAACAGCAGGTTGCTGGCGGCATTGGGCAGGCTTGCCTGGTCGAGGTGAGAGAGGATGAGCTGGTCGACGGTGTTAGTCTCCGGAGCCGCCATGGTGCTACCTCCTGGGCCTAGGACATCGTGATGAGCGGCGGATCATTCGGGTGCGCTTGAGCTCGTTGATGTCAGCATCATTCGTCTGTTGATCGCCAGCGCGCGCGTGACTCTGATCTGATAACCCCGGTTATCAGATCAGAGGACTAGAGTCCGACCGTTCCACCCCTACGCTCATCACCATCACAGTCAGCCTGACCAACGAGAAGTGGAGTGAACCGGTGTCGCACTTGGATGTCGCTCCGCGCCAGCTCATCTCCATGCCCGAGATCGCGGACCTGGCCAAAGTTCATCGGCCGGTAGTCACTACTTGGCGCCGACGACACCCCGACTTCCCCGCTCCGGCCGCCGGCGATCGGCCCGCACCTTTGTTCGATGCGCGGAGCGTGGTGGATTGGCTAGTCGGTACCGGTCGGGCCGAGCGGGCACAGATCGGGCCGGAACTGCGATTGCACCTGCTCACGTGCCTGGTCGACGGCGCCTCCGCTCGCCGGCCAGCTTCGGGTACCGCCGACCGCCGGCGGCGGCTGACACGACGGCAACTGGTGGGCGCGATCACGGCCCTGATCGCCCTGAGTCATCTCGATGGCGGGCCACTATGCCCCGATGGTCAGCCTGCGGGCTCGTGCCTGGTAGATCTGCGTGGCCGAGCGGCTGCGGTCGACGGCCAGGACGCTGCTGCGCGGCGAGGTCGAATCGCTGCCCGACGGCCTCGCCTGGCTGCCGGCCGTGGTCGACGAGCTCATCGAAGCGGCTTGGGGCTGCAAGTGTGCGTACGAGCGGATACTCCGTGCTCGGGGGCGGTTCGACGTGCCCGACCTATGCGCGGACGCCGTCGTCCCCCACCTCGGGCGGCTGCTCGCGGTCCACGGCTACCCGCCGGATGCCGCGCCGGCTGCGATCGAGCTGGTACTGCGGCAGATGGAGACGTTCGCCGAGGAGTGGGCGCCGGACGCGAGCCGGTGATTCCTACGACGGCCTGTGAGGGGACGGGATGGTGCAACCGTTCGACCTATGGGGACAGCGCGGCTGGGCGGGACACGAGGTCGTCGGCGAGGCCAGCTACGGCCCTGCGATCCGACGGCTGTTTGGCGACGGGTTCAAGGCCGACGGATGCGAGATCGACATCACGGCGCAGCTCTTGCCGGAGCCCGACAACCGCCACGATCCGAACGCGGTGAAGGTGGTGTGTGCGGGGTCCACTGTGGGCTATCTCGCGCGCGAGGAGGCGAAGCTCTACTTCCCGGTGCTTTCGGCGCTGGTGGCCGGGGGGTACACCCCGCAGGCGCGGGCCTACGTTCGAGCGTGGGAGCGGGACGACGACTACGACTACCGGGAGCGCGGCACGGGCGGCGGAAAGCGATTCGTCGGCTCGGTCAGCCTTGACCTGGCCGAGCCGCACCTGCTTGTGCCGGCGAACTCTCCGCCGACAGACACCTATGCGCTGCTGCCGCAGGGCGGTGCCATCCAGGTGACGGGCGAGGAGGAGCACATGTCCGCCCTCATCCCGTTACTCAAGCCCGAAGGTTCGACCTGGGTGTATGCGACGCTTCACGAGCAGGTGGAGCAGACGGCGCGTACGACCAGGCAGGTCGTCGAGGTGCAGCTGGACGGTGAGCCGGTCGGCAAGCTGACGCCCAAGATGAGTGGCGAGGTGCTTCCTGCGGTGCGCCATCTCGACGAGTACGGTGCGCGGGCCAGCTGCCGCGCGATCCTCAAGGGCAACCGGGTCAAGGCGGATGTCATGCTGCACGTCGCGAGAGCAAACGAGATTCCACAGTCCTGGCTTGACCGGCCACCGCTGTCGACCGGCGCACGGAGAGGTGTAGTGGGTTCGCTTGCCGCTGATCAGCTATTGCCCCCGGCGGCGACGCACGGTCCCTCGTCGGTGCCTGCCAACGCCTCGGAGCTGGCGGCACAGCCGTCACCGCCGGTGGCGCATTGGCGATTCAATGCGCCGCCCGGATGGCCGCCGCCACCGGCGGACTGGGCTCCGCGATCAGGGTGGCAGCCCGACCCCTCTTGGCCGCCTGCACCGCCGGGCTGGCAGTGGTGGGTGCCTGTCTTGGCGTAGGGCCGCAGAGTGCGCATCGAGGATCGGCGGAAGGGACGGTTTATGCCGAACAGCGTGTTCGAACAGTTCACAGCGGAAGATGGCGGGCTGCATGCCGAGTTGCTGGTGCAGCCGGCCATCAACTACGCGCTCATACACAACCGGGTTCCGGTGGTTCGACGTCTGGCCGTTACCAACGACACCGATGCGCCAGTCGCGGGCTTGGAGGTCAAGCTCGACCTGTACGGGCCGGACGGCCCGCTGACGCCCCAGTGGCGGCGTACGGTCAGCGCCGAGGTTCTTGCCGGGTCCACGGTGGGCTGGGAGGACTTCACCGACTTCAGCCTGTCGATGGCGCAGTTGCGTGCGGCCGATGAGGCGTTCCCCGTGGACTACCGGTTGATAGTCGCCCGCCCCAGCCACCCCGACCTCGAACTCGTCGCGTCTTCGGTGGTGCTGGCGCACAACGAGTGGTTCAACAGTCCGGCGCTATACGACAGCCTGGCCGCGTTCGTGCAGCCCAACACCAAGGCCGTCGAGGCGGTACTGCGTTCCGCGGCGCAGATTCTCGTTGAGCGGACCGGATCCGGCTCGCTGCAGGGGTACCAGGCCGGGCCGGAGCGCGCTGCGTACATCGCGGGCGCGGTGTATGAAGCACTGCGCCAGGTAGGGATCAACTACCAAGGGCTACCGGCGTCGTTCGAGAACACCGGCCAGAAGGTACGGACAACTGCGGCGGTACTGGACGGCAGGCTCGGCAACTGTTTGGATCTGTCGGTCACCTATGCCGCCTGTCTGGAGCAGGCCGGCCTACACCCGCTCATCTGGCTTACCCGGGGCGTTGCCCACTTCCGTACGAGTGGTCATGACCTGCAGGGCGTCATCGACGTGTACCTGGCGCACCGCTCTGGCATCCGGCCGCTGCCGTCAACAGACACGGTGGAGACGCCGACTGATGCGACCGGCGGTGTCGATGCACCTGAAGTCGGCTCGATCGAGCTACCGGCCGGAGTCGCCCGCACCAAGCTGCGCGAGCGCGCCGAGGAAGCGGACGAGGCGCCGCATCGGCCTGACGACTCCCCACCACGGGTCCAGCAATGGAAGAAGGCCTTGCTGGATATGAGCCTGCGCAACCCGCTGCTGAACCTGCCCAAGCGCGGCAAGGGTCTGGAGCTGCATGTCCCGGCCGGTGCGTTGGCGCTGCTGGACGATCTCATCCACGATGGTAAGCAGTTGGAGATCGTCCCGCAGGACGCGATCAGCCACGTCCACGAGTTGGCCGGGGCCCGACGGGCTCAGGAGCTGGACCCGGAGATGCTGACCAGGGAGCTGCGCACCGACCGGCGCATCTATGCGTCGGTCACCGAGGCCCGGTACAAGACGGCGATGCGGGGCCTGCAGCGCGACGCACGGACCATGCTGCAGGAGACTGGAAGCAACTACCTGTACTTGACGATCGGCACGCTGGTGCATACCAAGGGGACCGGGGGCGAGGCGCACGCCCCGCTGTTCCTGCTGCCGGTTCGGATCGAGGGCGGTACCGGACGGCGGCCGTACTACCTGGTGGTCGACGGTACGGAGATCGCAAGCCCGAACTACTGCCTGATCGAGTGGCTGCGGGTCAAACACGCAGTGCAGATCCCCGAGCTGGAGCATCCGGCGCGCGACGAGCACGGCATCGACATCCCCAGGACTCTCGCCGACATCAACGCTCGACTGGTTGAGCACCGCCTCAACTACCGCATCGACGAGATCGCGAGCCTGAGGCTGCTGCAGTTCTCCACGTTCCAGATGTGGCGGGACCTGACGGACTACTGGCGGACCTTCATGGCGAACCCGGTGGTTCGTCACCTGGTGGAGTCCAGCGGCAGTCTCTTCGAGGATCCGGCCGGCCCCGGCGGGGATCCGCCAGTGGACGAGGCGCGCTTGCACCTGCCGATTCCCGCCGACGGCTCGCAGATGCAGGCGATCGTCATGGCCGAGCAGGGGTACTCGTTCGTACTGGAGGGCCCGCCGGGTACCGGCAAGTCCCAAACGATCACCAACCTGATCGCCAGGGCGGTCACTACGGGGCGCTCGGTGCTGTTCGTGGCCGAGAAGCAGGCCGCTCTGGACGTGGTCAAGCGGCGCCTCAACCAGATCGGGCTGGCCCCGTTCGTACTGGATCTGCACGGGCGCAAGCAGTCGCTCAATGCCATCCGGGAGCAGCTCCGCGAGGCGCTGGAGCAGGCCGGCCAGGACGACGCGGCAGGCTGGGTCGCAGCGGAGACCAGCTACCGGGCGCGGCTGGCGCCGTTGGCCGCCTACCCTGCCCGGGTACACGGCACCAACCCTGCCGGGCTTTCCGCCTGGTCCGCGTACGACGGCACCCTCGCGTACGGCGGAGGGCCCGTGGCGAGCGTGCCGGTCCGCTACCTCCCCGCGGCCGTGGAGCATCAACGCCGCGTGGACCAGGCCCTGCGTGACCTCCCTGCGCTGGCACACTCGGCCCGGCTGCGGCCGGACCACCCCTGGCTGCTGAGCGGCCGCCGCTCCCTCGATGGGCTGCATCCGGATGCGCTGCTGCACATCGCGACGGATCTGGAGGCGGTCCGCTCCGGGCTGCTCGCGCATCCGGACCTCGCCCAGCTCGTGCGCGGCCTTGCCGCGCCGCCTGAGGTGGGCCGCCCGCTGCCCGCCTCGCGGCGTCGGGAACGCTGCCGGACCGGGCCGTCACGGTGCGTGCAATGGATCGGCGCTGGGACGAGGCGATCGCCGCGTTCCAGGCCCGGCTCCGCGGCTTCCTTCAGGGGTACGCGGCCGAGCTGGCGAGCTTCCGGCCGGAAGTGTTCACCGCCGCCGACCTGCCGGCCTGGCAGAACGAGGCGCATGAGGCCACCAAGCGCCTGCTCTTCAAGACCAGGCACCTGCAGGCAGTCGCCGACCGCCTCGCCCCGTACCTGATACCCGGCGCAACCGTCGGTGCACAGGACGTGGCGCGGGTGATCGGCCAGCTGCTCAGTGCGCGAACCGAGGCCGCAACCCTCTATCAGGAATTGCGGGCAATCGGCGGAGTACAGCTGCCGCACGGCTGGCTGCCCATCAACCCGTCGGCCGAGCAGAAGCTCACCGCGGCCGTCACAGCCAGCGGAGTCAGCCGCAGCCTGCTCGCCGAACAACCCGCCGCCTGGGAACTGTTCGACCGCGGCCTGCACCCCGACCAGTTCGCCACTCTCGACCGGCTCACCTCCGTATGGCGTACCTGGCAGGGGATCTTGCAGACCGAGTCTGCGGAGCTGGCCGACTGGTCCGGCGAACTGGGCTGGTTCGACGCCTGGCAGCGCGACGGCGCTATCTGGCTCGCAGAACTGCGCGCCGAGATGCTGCACCCGTTGCAGCGCTGGGGAGCCGTACTCGGCTGCCTCGATGTGCTGACCGCTGCCGGGCTGCCTGAGTACCGGCTGCAGCTGCTGCGCGGCCAGATCGACGCGGACACGGCCGAAGAGGCGTACCGTCGTGGCCTGATGGCCACGGCATTGGCCGAGCGGCTACGCGCCGAGGAGCTGGAGTACTTCAACCCGGAGTTACACGACGGGCACATCGCCCAGTTCGAGGCCGCCGCTGCTCAGCTGCGCGCGGCGCTGCCCACCCACGCGCCCGCCGTGCTTGTCCACAGGCGTCCGTTCGATCCGGCCGAGCGCCGTGGGCGCTTCGCTGGTTTCGCCGCGGAACTGCGGCGCAAGCGCGGTGGCAGGTCGTTTCGTGAGCTGTTCCAGATGTATCCGGATCTCGTCCTCGGCCTGACCCCGTGCGTGCTGGTCAGCCCCGCGTCGGCAGCCACTTTCCTGGCTCCCGACGCCGCCCGGTTCGACCTGGTTGTCTTCGACGAGGCGTCGCAGATCAGGGTCGCCGAAGCGATCGGCGCCATGGGCCGTGGACAGTCGGTGGTGGTGGTCGGCGACTCCCGGCAGATGCCACCGACCACGATCATGCAAGCCTCACACGCGGACGACGAGCAACAGGACGAGGACGGCCCGGTCCCCGAGGACTTGGAACGCATCCTCAGCGAGTCCGTGGAGTCAGGGTTGCCGCAGCGGTGGCTCTCCTGGCATTACCGCAGCCAGGACGAGTCGCTCATCGCCTTCTCCAACCGGTACTACTACGACAACAAGCTCTCCAGCCTGCCCTCTCCGGGCACCGCCGGTACCGCAGGTGTCATATGGCGGCGAGTCGCCGGCCAGTTCGACCGAGGCGCGAGTCGCACCAACGAGGTGGAGGCCAAGGCGGTGGTCGCCGAGATCGCCCAGCGGCTGCGCACCCCCGGGAGCGGCCACTCCATCGGCGTGGTGACCTTCAACATCCAGCAGCGGGATCTCATCCTCAACCTGCTGGAGGATAGCGCCGATCCGCTGATCCGTGAGCGGATGGCCGAGAGCGTTGTCGAGCCGATCTTCGTGAAGAACCTGGAGAACGTGCAGGGCGACGAGCGCGACATCATCATGTTCTCGCTGGCCTTCTCCACCAACCCCGAGACTGGGCAGCTTCCGCTGAACTTCGGGCCGCTGAGCCGGACCGGCGGCGAGCGCAGACTCAACGTGGCCGTCACCCGAGCCCGGCGACAGGTCATCCTGTTCGCTTCGTTCAACCCCAGCGACATCGACCTGTCGCGAACGGCAGCGGTCGGTACCGCGCACCTACGCGCCTACTGTGAAATGGCCGCGGCCGGTGTGGAGCGGCTCGGTGATCTTGCCTCGCCGCGACAAGAGCGCGGCGACCGGATCCGCGACGAGATCGCGGCGGCGATCAGGCAGCGCGGCCACGAGGTCACCACCCGGTACGGCCTGTCCGACTTCACCGTCGACATCGCCGTACGCGCGCAGGGTTCGCAACGATGGCAGGTCGCCATCCTGCTCGACAGTCCACAGTGGAGTAGCCGGCCGACGGTCGCCGATCGGGACTGCGCGCCGAGTCTGCTGCGCACGGTCGTGGGCTGGCCTCAGATGCTGAGGTTCTGGCTGCCAGCCTGGATTCGTGACCGCTCAGCTGTGCTCGACGCGGTTGACTCGGCCGTGGCCGCAGCAGTCGCGGCGGAGGAGGTCGGGCCGAAGGACGCGTCCCAATCGGGTGACGACGTGAGCGACGCCGCTGCGGCGCCATCGAGTGTTGAGCGTCCACGCGACACCGGTGGGTACATGGCCCCTTTCACCGCCGAGGAATTGACGCCCCGTTTGCGCTACGACGTCCGTAAGCCGGTCGTCGTCAACTCCATCTCCCTGCCTGCTGCGCCCGCGGATCCGATTTCGGGTGTCGTGGACGGCGGACCAAGCCGGTTCGTGCCGTACGTACCTACGCTCGTCGGCAGCCAGGGTGACATCGACGCGATCCGTATCGACAGCCGGGTCCAATCAGCGGTCCGGGAGACGCTGCACGAGGTGATCGTGGCCGAAGGGCCGGTGGAGCAGCATCGACTCGCGCGGCTGACCTTGGCCCGGTTCGGCTTTGCCAAGACGCGGGAGGACCGGCGGCTGGCCGTGTTGGAGCTGCTCGACCCGGCTGTGCTACGCCGGCACCCGACGGGTGCCTTCGCATGGCCGTCCGAACTGGATCCGGAGACATGGCGCGGCTTCCGCGTCAACCAGAACAGCTCCGATCGTGATTTCGAGGAGATCGCGCCCGAGGAGGTGGCCAACGCCATCGCGTACGCGCTGGCGAAGGCCGCGGTCATGGCTGAGGAGGAGTTGCTGCGCCGGGGACTTGAGCTGCTCGGGTACCGTCGCAAGACCGAGAAGATCGACGGGCTGCTCCGGTACGGCCTGCAGATCGCGTACCAGAGCCGGCGCGTGTCCCGCGGCGACGACGGCCGGTACGCTGCTCCGCCAGTTCAATAACCGAGGCCGGATGCTACCGGTCGATAGGCAATCGCTCACGTCCAAGAGTTCGGGCCTGGCCACGGCGATGGGCGAGCCGCCGTAGGGGCGAACGTGGCGTGGCGAGATGCCCCGGATACGCAACGCGATGATCGGCCGACCATGAGCGGCCCTACCGGCGGCCACCTGGCATCCCGGGCTTCCCACCCCAGTCACTTGGCCCCAGCCCTGGCCGGCGGATTCACACTACGCAACCACGGGCGACCTCACGAGTACCCACTGAATGTATGCGTTCGAGCGACTGGCCTTCGTGACCACAACGGGGTCAAAGACCAGTTTCATACAGACTTCTGACACAGCTGAGCCTGCAATAACTACTTGCCCCGCTGCTGACGAGTGGTTCATGCTGGGCGGCACTTGTCCGCTCCCGGGTAGCGCCGGGGAGTCGAAGGGAGGCGATGAGCCGATGACCGCGATTGTCGCGCGGTGGATTCCGCTTGCCCCTGTTTCGACTCCCGTTAAGGACTACCTGCGTTGCGCGATAACGAGTACGAGCGCGCCGGC
>WNGG01014127.1_pt1 | contig 11819 bp, 10 predicted proteins | sample 5400661 | NCBI WGS metagenome assembly WNGG01 (sample SAMN13153372, study PRJNA577476) | soil metagenome | isolation source: 100 cm soil or saprolite under Garry oak tree replicate 1 | place: USA:California | collected 2016-06-15 | reverse complement strand
GCAATGAAATAACCGTTGACGAGTTGTCTGAAGATTTCATGGAACAGGCTGATCGTGGCAGCAAAGATGGGGACATGATCAAGAAACCAGCGGATGGGAGTGGCGGGAATGCATTGCTGGCCGATGTCGAGGCGCGGCTTATTACTACGACGCTTGACCGTACTGGCGGGAATATCGCTGCCGCGGCAAAAATAATGGGAATCAGCAGAAATACGCTCTACAGAAAGTTGCGAGGACACCAGATTAATAGTCAGTCTGAGTAGAACTATTCATCCGCTATAGCAATTAAACTATCCCCTCTCCCTGAGGGAGGACCCTCTGGGGCCTAAAAGGGCTAGGGTGAGGGGGACAGAGTTGATTTATATGGCACTGCCTCCCCTCATCCGGCCTTCGGCCACCTTCTCCTTTAGGCCCTTTGGGTCCCCAGGGAGAAGGGTCTAGCGGGAGATCAGTGCAAATCAGGACAGCCTCCGGCCATGGACCAGAGACCAATGCCGGAGGGAGCCGGGCATATGGCTGCCGACAACCCCGACAGCCAGCGCCGTTGCGAGCATCGGCACCGTCAGTTCCGGGCGGGCATGGACCAGCCAGACCAATCCGACATGCAGCCAAGCAGCTGCTCCTCGCCCCTGGTACGGCCAGTGACGACTCTTGAAGATGTTGAATATGATAAAGACGCTTCCTGTTGCGATGGCCAGATGATGCCAGGCTGAAAGCCGTGTAAACGGAACCGCAAGAACAGCCCCGCCAAACAGCACGCTTGAAGTCCCGATGTGGCAGCTTCGCAATATCAGGTCCACCGGCTTGGTCCACGAACGCCGCTTATTATCCGTCCTGTCTTCGTTATAGCTGACCATTCTCCACCAGATGTGCCGCTTAAAGATCGCGTTTCAGTGCAATGCCGTGGCTATGAGCCCGGTAATATCGGCTCTAGTCCGGCACATATCATGCCGCACTATTGGTTTGCCTGCAAGCGTTTCCCGACGATACCTGCAAAACAAGCCGCCCCGGACTGGGGCGGTTTGTGAGCTTCATGATAGAACGGGCGACTATCATAGGAACGGGGGCGCTTTATGATAGCGTCCCCGTTCCAGCCTCTTATCAAGTTTTGCCTGACACTTATATATATAAAATAAATCTTCTACTTACCAGGCGTCTTCCCTTCAATCTTGTCGAGTAGATCCTTGGTTTCCTTCAGTTTCTGCTCGATCAATTTCAGATCTTCCGCCGAATACGTCTTGGTACCTTTCTTAACCTCGGCATTAAGTTTTTTGATCCTCTTCTGAAGTATGTCGGCGCTGTTCAGACAGTTCTGTGCAGCTAAATTGCAGATGACCTTCTGTTCGGGAGTCTGCTCCGAAAATGCAGGCATCGTGGCTGACACCATCAAAGCCGCTATTATCATAATGATGCTCTTTTTCATGTCTTACCTCCTTGTATTTGAGTAGATATGTTTACTGCATTGAGTCTTTAGAACGGCAGCTTGCCCGCCGACAACAGCATGAACGACGGGATCAGCAGGCCGGGGAACGCCCAGAAGATGAGCGAGTAGGCCAGTGCGCTTGCCGAGAGCTTGCCATAGGCGTTCAGCCATACTTCAATAGTCAATACCGTGTAACCGGCACAGGCAAAGGCCAGATAGGTACTCTGCGGGGAGAGCGGCTTACCGTCAGGACCGGCAGCACCGCCGGTGTAAAACAGCACCATGTAGATCGCCGAGATGATCGCCACGGTCAGACTCACGTTGCCTACCGAGCGAAGATCTTCCAACCCGGCCAGCAAAGCATAGGATACCGTGCAGTAGAGCAGACCATGGGCAAAGAGCAGGCCACCGGTGAAGGGATCCTTGAACACAGCGGTCTGCAGAAAAGCGCCGAGTACTACGGTTACTCCCACAAATCCGGTAACGGCTCCGGTTCCCTTGGCCTCACCCTTTCCCAGAAACAGGATTGCGACCGGAATCCACATCACACTGATTGCTATCAATAATGCTAACGTCATGAAATACTCCTTGAATTAGTTTTGAAGTCCCGTTTCCCGGCAAAACCGGGAGGGGAGCAAAGGGTTGGTTATTCTGCCGTGGTCGGATCAATTATTGTTTTGACTTCAGCAATACTGTTGGCCGGGAATCCGCCCTGCTTCGCGTGTTCCAGCACCATCTCCTTGTCGGGAGCGATGTAGATGCAATAAATCTTGTCGTCGGTCACATAGCTTTGCACCCACTGAATTTGCGGGCCGAGACCGGAAAGTACGCTGCAGGATTTTTGCGATATAGCCCGCAATGTTTCCGGCGGCAATTGTCCTGCACCGGCAAGTTCACGTTCGATCACATATTTAGGCATGACAATCTCCTTTTAAATAGTGTCCGGGCGGTTACCAGAAAAACGTCGAACCGAGAGCAAACTGGTTCGAATGCTGTTTAGCTCCATCATGCCAGGTGTTCTGGGCATAGGTGTACTCGCCGGTAAACTTGGTGAATTTGTTGAAGCTATAGGTAACTGACGTTGTTGCCGCTTCCTGATTCTTGATCGGGCTGATTGTTTCGACGCTGCCTGTTTCCTGGCGGGTCTGACCGTAGTTAACCCCCAGCACGACCGCAGGGGTCAGAGTGTAGGTGGCCTGGGCCAGGAAGCCCCAATGCAGACGCTCTCTGCCTGCGGCGTCGGTCGAGGTTGATTCGAGGAAGTCGCCGTCCTGAACGCTGACCGTGCCGAGTCCCTTGCCGCCATAACCGGAAAGCAGGAGATTGACGCCGCCGAACCCGGCTCCGACACCATAGGCGCCGCCGATTGATTCGTTGCGTTTTCCTGCACGAGCAACGGGAGCTGCCGCAGTTGATTCTTTACGGGTTGCCGACTGGTAAAGGCCGGAAAGCCAGGCTTGAACGGTTGTCCCGCCGCCAAGCACCGTAGCGTAAGAAACTTCCGTCTCGACGCGGGGCGTATTGGTTTTGGCGGAGTCGGCGCTGATCTTGTAGGGTTCTCCGACGGAGAAAGCAACCTTGGCACCGCCGAAGTCTGGCGTGGTGTAGCGAATCTGCGGGCCGAAGTTGGTATAGAGATAGCCGTAGCCAATATGGCCAAGAGTGGTATTGCCTCGGAATGCCGCTCCCGGTATGACACCGGCCGTCAGGAGCGTCATATCGGTCAGGATGTTCTTCCCTTGGTAGAGGTTGAGGGCACGACCGACCAGCAGTTCACCATAGGCCCCTTTGGCGGTGTAAAAGAATTCGCGCAAGTCTATATTAGGTGATGTGTCAAAACGGGTGCCGCTTTTGTTCTGTAAAGAAATACCGACCCGCACGTTTGAGTCCACGCCGTTGGTTGTGGGAGCCTTGACATTGAAGGCGATCACCGACGGCAGCAGGCCGATACCTGTACCAAAGCGTTCATCTTTTTCAGATTCGTTGCCTCCGATACTCAACAGACTCAAAGAATGGCCAGGGCCTGGTCCCTTGGTCGTCGAATTGTAGGTGGCGAAAAAATCCACAATACCATCCGTGCTGAGCGTCCAACCGTTCGTTCCACCAATTTCAAATGCCGCGTTTGCCGGATTGCTTGCGCCCATTGAAACCGCTGCCAGAAGTCCAAGTGCTAATAGTGTGCTTTTTTTCATAGATCTTCTCCCTTCCGTTTTTTGTGAAAAAAGTAGTAGCTTCAAATGACATGCCTTTACAAAACTTCGTTACATTAGCTCAATTGTGCTGCCGGCTACCTCACGCTATCCCGCGACTCCTCTCTTTAAGTTAACCTCACCTGGTGTGTGACGGTTCCCTTCGGAATGTCGACATACCGAGCATTCAGTGGGTGACGATGCTGTTTGCAACGGTAGTGCCAATAATAGAACGTTGGTTTTTAGTATACAAATCATATAGTTACGTGTTTAGCAGTTTTCAGGGTATCCTATATGCCTGATGTAGCTTAAAGCGTCACTTTTTTTAACTATACGTAATTATTGCATTATATCATAGTGAGTAAGAGTTCTACACCGTAGAGAATAGATACACATCTTGTTAGTTGAGGCATATCTATGTTCGTGCGACGGCAGAATCTAACGAGTAAAAATAAAAAAACTGGAATATTTTATAACCTGGTTATGTATTGGGCACGACCATTGCTTGTAATTCCGCGATGAACATCACCCTGTTGTCACTATCAAGAAACACAGAACAGCTGCCGTTGCGAAGAAAGGTTTCTGATGGAGTTACGTAACGATTATACCCTGCATAATTATAAATTCGAGGTCCCTGAAATCATTTTCGGCAGAGGGATGTTGAGCCAGGTAGGCCCATGCGCCCGCAGGCTCGGGGGGAGAAAAATCTTTCTGGTCAGCGACAAGGGGCTTTTTCGTGCCGGGTGGGTCGACAGGGCCATGCGGAGCCTACTGGATGCCGGACTCGAATTTGTATATTTTGACGGGATCACCCCAAATCCAAAGGATATCGAAGTGGAAGAGGGGGTCAGGGAGTATCTGCGTCACGGCGCCGATGTGATTGTCGGTCTTGGCGGCGGCAGCTCCATGGATGCGGCCAAGGCAATTGCCATTCTGGTATCCAACGGAGGAAAAATCCGCGACTTTGAAGGCCCCGACCGGATCATTCGCCCTCTCCCGCCGCTGGTCCTCTGTCCGACAACCTGCGGAACCGGCTCCGATGTCTCCCAGTTTGCCATTATCAGCGATACCGAGCACCACCGCAAAATTTGCATCATGAGCCGCTGCGTTGCCCCGGATATCAGTCTTACAGACCCGGATACCCTTGTAACCCTGCCGGAAGAATTTGTCGGCACAACGGCAACCGACGCTCTCAGCCATGCCCTGGAGGCCTTCTTTTCTATTGCCTCAACGACTCTCACCGATGTCCATGCCATCAAGGCGTTGCGTCTTCTGTCGAACAGTCTGGCCGATGCGGTTCGCGAACATCGGCCGGAAGATCTTGAAAACCTGGCGCGGGCCAGCCTGCATGCCGGCATGGCGTTTTCCAATTCCATGCTTGGTATCGTCCATGCCCTGGCTCATCCGATAGGCGGTCTCTATGACGCAAACCATGGCAGCATCAATGCGATTCTGCTGCCGGAAGTAATCCGTTACGATATTCCGGTCGTCACCGAAAAACTTCAGGAGCTTGCCTGGGGTCTCGGACACCGCGCCTACGGCGATATCAGCGCCGCCAGTGAAAAAATCCAGGAAACAGTCGATTCGCTTCTCGAAGCCAGCGGAGCCCCGCGCAGCTTGCGTAGCATTGGAGTCCTCCGCAAGGATCTGCCGGAACTCGCCCGTCAGGCGCTCAAAGACGTCTGCCTGGTCACTTCCCCGCGTGAAGCGGATGAAGAAGATCTTCTCCACATTCTGGAAAGGGTTTACTGATGAACAAGGCCGCTGTTCGGACAAAGATTGACGAATCATCGCTTGAGCGGCTTCTGGGGCTTGATTGCTCCAAAATAGGATTCTATGCCGAGGTCAAACAGAAAATCCATGAACTCGAGGCCGCAAATCAGGGACTGCGCGGCAAAAGCAGTGAACTTCAGGCCATGTTTGACTCCATCAGCGATGGTGTTATAGTTTACGACAACAGGGGCATGGTGCAGCATCGAAACCACGTCTGCCCGCTGTATTTTCCGCAGCAGACCCTGCCCGGCTTTTCGTGTCGCGAACTGTTCCATCCGGAGCTCGAATCGGCACCCAACGATTGCCCCGTAGAGCGGGCCCTGGCTGGCGAACGGGTGGAAATTTCGATTATTTCTCACCCCTCCGAGGGAAAAGCCCGTTATTTTGATGTTACGGCGAGTCCGATCGAGGACATCAAAAGCGAACAGAACCGTGCGCTCCTGTTTCTGCGCGATGTAACCGAAAAACGCCTGCAGGAACTGCAACTGATGCAGGCCGAAAAGCTTTCGAGCATCGGTGTCCTTGCTGCCGGAGTCGCCCATGAGATCAACAATCCGCTCTCGTCGGTTGCCGGCTATGCGGAGGCTCTTCTCAGGCGCTTCAAAGACGAACCTTCGCTTGCCGATGATCCCAGGTTTGAGGTATTTCCAAAATATCTGGGGGTGATCATACGGGAATCATACCGTTGCAAAGGCATCATCGACTGCCTGCTCACCTTCAGCCGCAAGTCTGACGGGTCTGTCGGCAATGTAAACATCAATGACGTACTGAACGAAGTTCTGAAACTTGTCCGGTATAAATCCCGCTATGATAAAATCGAGATTCTGACCAGCTTCCAGAGCGGCCTTCCTGATGTTATCGGAGATCCGGACGGGCTTCGCCAGGTTTGCATGAATCTTCTGATAAACGCCCATCAAGCTATTCAAGGAACCGGAATTGTGGAAATTACAACGAAGTTGACAGATCAATCGATGGTGATGTTCCAGATTCGGGATTCCGGTTGCGGGATTTCCAAAGAAGCCATCGACCAGATCTGGGATCCATTTTTCACCACAAAGAACGTCGGACAGGGACTCGGTCTTGGTCTGGCGGTCACGTACAACATCATTAAGCGCCTTGGCGGCGACATAAGTGTGGAAAGCCAGATTGACAAAGGTTCAACATTTACCGTGAGGATGCCGTCATGCCAGATATAGTCCGTAACGATACAAAGGTTCTTGTGGTTGAGGACGACAAATCTCTCCGTGAACTGCTGCAGATGGAGCTGACCCGCTCCGGTTACAAGGTGACCGTCACGGCGAGCGGTGAAGAAGGGTTGACCATCTATCGGGAAGAGATCTTTAACGTGGTGCTGCTGGACGTTCGCATGCCCGGCATGGATGGCGTTGAAACTCTCAAGCTGATGCGGGTGGAATCAACTATTCCGGAAGTCATCATGTTTACCGGCCACGGCACCATTGAAACTGCCGTGGAATGCATCAAGCATGGCGCTTATGATTACCTCACCAAGCCGATAAAACTTGATGAGCTTGAGATGTTGATCGACAAAGCCTGCGACAAGAACCGGTTGCGGATGGAAAACATCAATCTCAAGCTCGAGATAAACCGTTTTGGCAATCACCGCATCATCGGAAAGAGTCCGCAGATACAAAAGGTTCTCGAAACAGTACAGCGCTGGGGGGCGACCGATGAGCACGTGCTGATCACCGGAGAGAGCGGCACCGGCAAGGAGCTGATTGCCAGAGCGGTACACGATGCCAGCCGGCGCAGCAGCAAACCGTTTGTGACGGTCAACTGCGGAAGGTTCGATGCCAATACGGCGGAAAGCGAACTATTCGGCCACATGCAGGGAGCTTTTACCGGGGCGAATAAGGGGCGGGCCGGCCTGTTCGAGCTGGCTGACACCGGCACCCTGTTCATGGACGAGATTTCCGAGATGCCTCTCGACGTGCAGGTCAAGCTGCTTCGCATCATCGAAACCAGCACCTTCCGGCGTATGGGGGGAAACCACGATATTCGCGTCAATGTCCGGTTCGTCTTTGCTTCCAACAAAATCCTGATGGACTGCGTAAATCGCGGCGAATTCAGGGAAGATCTGTATCACCGGATCAACCTGCTGCCGATCCCGGTGCCGCCATTGCGGCAGCGTTCCGACGACATTATTCCACTGACCTGGTTCTTCATTCAGCAATGCAATGAAAATGATGCGCGCAGCTGGGAAATAACCGATGAGGCCATGGCATCGCTCTGCTCTTACCAATGGCCGGGAAACGTCAGGGAACTGCGTAATACGATTCGCCGGGCCTGCATTCTCGCCAATGAGCCGATTATCACCCCGGACCTTTTTCCATTTGCGCCACAAAAAGCGGTTTACTCACCGGCAGCAAACGTAACGGGCAGCGACAACTCGACCTTCGCACCCGCACCGCTCTGGGCCGTCGAACGAGACCATATCCGAAAGGTCCTTGAACTGGTGGAGCAGAACAAGAGCCAGGCCGCCAAACTGCTAGAAATCGACCGCAAGACCCTCTACAGCAAGCTGGAACGCTACGGCCTGGAGCCCTGACGCCATGACGACGCCGCTTCTCGACCCACTCGGCAGGACCATCAATTACCTCAGGCTATCCGTTACGGATCGCTGCAACCTGCGCTGTAGATACTGCATGCCTGAAGACGGGATCGAAAAATCCGCTCGCGACGATATTCTCAGCTACGAGGAGCTTTACCGGATTGCACGAGCCGCCGTATCCATCGGCATTAACAAGATCCGGATAACAGGCGGCGAACCGCTGGTCCGTAAAGGGATTATCCGGTTTTTGCAGGAGCTGACCGAAATACCGGGCTTGGGACAACTCGTTCTGACAACCAACGGCGTACTGCTGGAAAAAATGGCCGCCGATCTTTGGTCAGCTGGGGTGCAGCGGCTGAACATCAGCCTCGACTCTCTCGATCCGGAAACATTTGCCCGGATTTCGCGCTCTCGCGGCCTGACGCGTGTCCTGGCCGGCATTGAAGCGGCGAAAAGGTACGGTTTTCCGGTCAAACTTAACATGGTGGTAATGCGCGGCATCAACGACCACGAGATACTGGACTTCGCCAACCTGGCAACTGCTTCTGCAACCACCGTCCGCTTCATCGAATACATGCCGGCAATCCGTGAACATGACTGGCAGCGACTGGTGGTTCCGGGTTCGGAGATCCTGGAGCGTCTGGCGCAGCGGTTCACCCTGATTCCTCTTGAACAGGCGGAAATGGCCGGACCGGCACGAAACTTCCGCATCATTGGCGCACCCGGCACTCTGGGTCTCATCACCCCGGTCTCGCACCACTTCTGCTCCGAATGCAACCGGATCAGGATCACCGCCGCGGGACTGGCCAAAGGGTGCCTTTTTGCCGGGTCGCAAGTCGACCTGAAGCCGTCCTTGCGGACCGGCTCCGGCCTGCTTCTCGCCCGGGAATTGGAAGCGATTGTCGGCACCAAACCGGTTCGTCATCAGATGAGTCCTGACGAGTGTCATCATCAGGCGTTCAGCATGTCTTCCATCGGCGGCTGAACGTCTTTTACCCCGCACTTTTTTATCCACCATTATAACGCTGTTGCTTTTTGCTACAGTTGCCGCAGCAGCACACCTCCATACCTGCTCGCCTCTTCCAAATACTCCGTTACCCCTCAAATTAATTTCACTTTGTATTCCGGCGCCAATTATTTTTTTTGCGAAACCGAGAAAATAAATCGACGTGCGGTATAATTGTACCGATTCATTATGTTCGGTTGGTGTGAGGCGGCATTCAATTGATGAAACAGCGTTCAATACAACATAAAAAAGATCAGGCAATGACACCTGCGGACGTCCTGCAACTGCTGGATCAAGCAGGCTTACGACCTCCCGGAACTCTGACGCTTGCAATCACCGGCGCCTGCAATCTTGTCTGTTGCCATTGCTGGGTCGAGGCGGGGGAGGCAACATCCCATGCTCACGTGCCGCTACGGACACTTCGCCGGCTCGTGGAAGAGTTTGCGGCAATGGGCGGAGAAGGGATCCGGATTACCGGCGGTGAACCGCTTTCTCATCCGCATTGGCTGGAAATATTGAAGTTGTCCCGTTCTCTCGGCTTCAAAACGATCATTCTCCAGACCAACGCCATTCTCCTGAGAGAGGAACACCTCGCGCCCCTGCGTGAGCTGGATTTCCCCGGGCTCACGATTCAAATCAGTCTGGACGGGGTTACGGCCCGGACGCACGATCTGGTACGGGGGGAAGGCGCCTTTAACGGCGCACTGCATGGAATCGAGATGCTCGTGCGGGAAGGGCTTGGTCCGAGAATCGCGATTTTTTTCACCGAGATGCGGCATAACCTCGGAGAAATTCCGGAGCTGCTCGATTTTGCGGACAAAATGGGGATCGGCTCGGTTTCCACCGGTTCCATGGTCTTATGCGGCCGCGCCGCTGATACATCGTTGGTTGCGCCTCCCGGGACGGAGCAGTACCTGAGCTTGCTGGAGCGTTATGACCGTGACGTTCACTTCCGCGAAATTTACCGGAAGATCGGCACCGTGGCCGCACTGGAATGGCGGGCCAACGATGCCATCCGTCAGGATTGCTGTACTTTCATCGAAAATCCTTATCTCACGCCCTACGGCAGACTCTACCCCTGCCTGATGTGTCACGCCGACGAATACTCGGTTACGGAGGTTTTCGAAAAAGGTCTGGTTGTCGCCTTCGCTGAAGGAGCCCCACTCTGGTCTTCGCTGCAACATATCAGCAGCTGTCGCGCCGACGAGATCCCGGAATGCCAGGATTGCCCAGGGAAGCTTTTCTGTTCCGGAGGCTGCATGGGGCGGGCATGGGGAAGCTGCGGAAGCCTCATGGCCGCGGATGATCGCTGCGAGACGAGGCGGGCTATTTATCAGCAGGCACATAATTCCCGTCATTAGTTCACCAGGAATAAACATGTACTGTAATTACATTGCGTCACCACATTTTAGTCCCTGACGAGACGGCTGGGTAAAAATTCCACAGTGTAGACAAAATACATAGCGGCAAAAGCACCGTTTGTGGACATAATTATATAAAACCGTTTCATATCTCCACCGCCGCGTTTGCATGCTTGTCGCCACCATACTTTTAAACTATCGTAACTGGCTGTAATTGCACATTAATTTAAGTTGGCATTCAACTTGCTAAAGCCATTGACAACTCGATCACGATGAGCCTTGAAGCACAGACAAACGGCTCTTTTGCAAAATATAGCGATGATCGTAAAACCAGGTTATGAGGAGGTGGTGGCTAAATTCCGGAAAGGAACGATGGAGCGGTAACCGTAACAAATCAAAGCAGGCAAATCAGCTCAACAAAAACACACACCCAAAAAGGAGGAAGTACCCATGTCACACAACAAAGACGTAAAACGCACCCTTAAGAATGAAAGACTGGAATACCCGATCAAGATGATGCACGCATATCCGTCCGTTAACGTCGGCTGGGGTGCCCATACAATGGTTGGCAATGACGCCAGAGCCCTGGGTATGACCAATGCCCTGATCGTAACCACCGGTCTGAAAGGCACCGGCATTGTCGAGACCGTCCAGGGCGTGCTGAAGGCTGCCGGTGTTGCTTCCGAGGTTTTTGATAAAGTTACTCCCAACCCGAAAGATCATGAAGTCATGGCAGGCGCCAAGGTATTGGCCGCCGGCAAATTCGACGGCATCATCAGCCTCGGCGGCGGCAGCTCCCATGACGCCTGCAAGGCCATCAAACTCGTTCACAGCCATGACGGCCAGGATGTCAGAAGCTTTGAAGGCGCGTTCAAGGCAACGAAAGCCAACACGATTCCCCAGCTCGCCATCAACACCACCTCAGGGACCGGCTCTGAAATATCCTGCTTCTCGATCATCAACCACACCGACAAGAAATACAAGATGGCGCTGTTCGATCCGAACTGTACCCCTAGCAAATCCGTCAATGACCCGCTGATCCATCAGTGTATGCCTGGCGACCTGGCCGGCTACACCGGCATGGATGCACTTGCTCATGGCGTTGAAGCAATCACTTCCCGTCTGGGCGTGCTCTCCGCATACGGCCCCGGCCTGAATGCCATCTCGCTGATCTTCGGCAACCTGCGTCAATCGGCAATGAACAGAAACAACGACAAGGCCGTGGAAGCGATGGTCTGGGCCGAAATGGCAGCAGCATACAGCTTCAACAGCGCCGGTCTCGGCCTTATTCACAGTATGGCCCACGCTCTGGGCGGTATGTACGATGCTCCGCACGGTCTCTGCAACGCCATCGGCCTTGGCCCGGTTATGAGATTCAACCTGCCGGCCTGCCCTGAGCGCTTCAAGCAGATGGCTATCGCTGCCGGTGTCGATGTCAGCGGGATGTCCGATATGAAAGCCGGCGAAGCATTTATTAATGCCTGTCTGGAGCTGAAAG
>WNGG01013883.1_pt1 | contig 11820 bp, 14 predicted proteins | sample 5400661 | NCBI WGS metagenome assembly WNGG01 (sample SAMN13153372, study PRJNA577476) | soil metagenome | isolation source: 100 cm soil or saprolite under Garry oak tree replicate 1 | place: USA:California | collected 2016-06-15 | reverse complement strand
CAGGCAAGATTGCTATGTTATCGTTTGCGAACGAGAAAATTCCGACGTTTGGATCCCCGAAAACATCAGAGAGAATGATCGGCACTATTCATTTTCCCTCACCTGGAAACACGATGACCTTGCCTTCTTTGTCTTTGACGACGCGAATCCTAATCTTCCGGGGGGGTTTGCTGATTCCCCGATTCCAGAGAAGACTATTCGTCTCTTCGCTTAAAGAAACATTATCCGTTTTCATTCTATTGGCTGCATACTGTCTGACGTATCTTACGGCTCGAGGTGTTCGTTTCTCTCTGGGAGCGGTCCAGATACGCCGTAGGTTGAGGTCGTAGAATTTCTCCTCAACGATTTCTATCTCCTCCTCTTCCTCAGCAGCTTCTTCAGTTCCAGGAGCCTTAGGTGCCTCTGGTGTCTTTGCTTCGGTTTCTAGCTCTTCAGTTTCTTCCTCTGCGATTTCCGGCGTCCCTTCCCCGGGCTTGGCGAGTTCTGTCTCCTTGGATGGTTCTATGTCAGAATCGTCTTCAGGCGCGACTTGTTTTCTTGCCATTTACACTACACTTTGATCTTTGTTTCTCGCCAGTGTCGTTGCTTCGGGTTTCGCCTCACTTTACCCTCGGTCTTCGCTACGACCCATGATGGGACGGGCTGGGCCTGTTTTAGAGCATGTGATAGATGCTTTTTCTTTCCTGAGGGTTTGTTGCGCGCCATCTACGCTCGCCGAATCTTGATCTCTTTTTTCTGTGACTGTAGTTGAACAAGTGTTCTCTTCAGCTGCTCGTCCGTGATCTGTGTTTGAAGCCTCCCTGACTGAGCGAGCTGTATCAGTTGCATTTCCAATTCCTCGGCGAACTCAGGTTTCACCATTCGAATATTGGCAAGCCGTTGCCTTGCTTCGGGCGTGAGGATTTGGCGAATGATTGATTGTTTCTGACGCTCCACCTGTTGCTGGGCTTGTGAACGACGTTGTTCATCGTAGGCTGATCGTTGCATCTCGGCCATTCTTCGTCGCCGTAATGCTTCAAGCTCTTCGTCAGTGTAGTCTCCATTGGACATTAACTTGGGGCCTCTTGAGGCCGGGTCTTCAATTCTTTGGCAACTTCAGCTGCTGTACGGTTTAGAAGGGCGATACCTTCGCGAGTTAGTTTTCGGCCTTTTTTCCCGTCAATCGCAACGAGTTCAGCCTTCTGAAGCTGCTGCAAAGGTTCCCTAATGGCGGAGCCCCCTGCTGGTACGTGGTGAGCTGGCCGATTCCCATGACTTGCACGTCCTCCATACTGGACTCTTAACCGCGACACCCCGACCGGTCCTCGTACGTACATCTTTCGGAGAAGGGATGCGCATCTGAAGTACCACCAATCCGGGTTCTGGGGCGGCCTCTGCTTGTGAGCACCAGTTTTCGCGAACTCTGTCCAGGGTGGGGGTGTGATGTCGCTCATGCTTTCTTTCAAGTGCTTCGCTAGCTTGTCTATGAGCTCCTCAGCAGGAACCTCGAATACTGTGGGCAATTCTGGTAATGTCCTTAGTGGGTTCTAGATTTTCGTCGGGAAGGCGAGAGCAGCGTAATATAAGGCTTCATTGAAAACTGCACCGACTATCCTGGTTTTCTGTAAGGATACCTTCGAATTGTGCCACAGCTGAGACATGAAATTATGATTCTAGAATTACCGGACCGAAGGCGAATTCGCGCGTTTTTCCCAGGGATCAAAGGCCGGCCACAGTTCTTGCAGAGGTAGTGTTTCTTTTCCCTCGGTATTCTGACTTTGGTTCGGGTTGAGATTCTCTTTGCGAGTCCAACATATCTAGTGGCTAACTTGGGGTCTCGAGGAAGAATTTCAACGGCTTGGCCAAGAAGAAGATCGATCCGTTCACGAGCGACAGTGGTTACCGCTGAACGCATCTTTCCATAGTTTCGCCTTATGGACCTACTTCCCATGAAACTCATAACCTAGCATCTGAAGCATTGGGTTGATCAGCATTGGTGCTGTCACTGGTCCTCGCAGAGTCCTCGATAGAGCTTGTGCCTAATGAGCTGGTCCACCATCCTGCGGTAGTAAAATGGGCTCAAAGGAAGAGAAGAGACCCTCAAACCCTTGTTTTGGACCGGACCTATCATCACTCTGCTATTCTCCGGCTGGGACTCCGTGGAACTGGGAGGGGCCGTCCAGACATATCGCATTTCTCGTTGTTGCTTGCCCTTGGCTCCCCGCTCAACTTGACAGGGGGATTGAGATGCTACGTTCATACGAGAGATAACAACATCATCAAAGTCGATCCGAAGGCACGACTTCCGAGGAACACTGATCGGTTCACTTCTCTACTCGAACAGCTTTACCAGGAAAGAGTTGTTCCACCGACAGGACACCCTCTTCTGTCGATCAAGCCCGGGCACATTGGAGACCTACTCGACGAAATTTCAGGGAGAGCCATAGCACTCACAACAAAGGGACTTCCTAAACGAATGGACGAAGTAGCTTCAAGATTGGCAGAACATGACAACCCAGTATTGTTGGTCGGAGGATTTCCAAAGGGACACTTCTCGAAGGAAACACTATCAAAGGCAAAGGAATCATACCAGATCTACGGTCAGGGTCTAGAGGCATGGACGGTGGTCGCGAGAGCAATCTACGACTACGAGCGAGCAATTGCACCTAGAGGCACTCTTCCCAAAAACTAGCCTTATGTAGACCAAGCCGGAATTTCTCCGTCGAATGGTCCTAGACCGATGTCCTCCGATTTGGAACTTCAGAGACAAAAGCGAGTTCTCGAACTCCGCCGAAAGTTGCTTCAGTCTCAGAGCAAACCGACTGGCGTTCCGCCCCCAAAACCGGCAGAATCTCCGCGAGACATCGTTCGAAAAATCCTGGCCGGTAGGGGTGCTGAAGTGATGGAGACTGCTCGCAGATACTATCCTGCTGAAATCGAACGATTAGAGTCGAGCATTGCTTCCCTTATCGGGGAAGGAAGGCTGAGAGGACCCATATCAGCAGAGGAGTTGTATTCCTTTCTCCGCAGACTCGGGCTTGCATTTAGTATGGACGTGAAGATTAGGATAAAAGAACACGGCGAGCTCAAGAGTATCGAGGAAAAACTTCGGCAATCGTCGAGCTAACATCTGTCTCGGGAGTCTTCACGGATTCTTCGTGGAGAGTCCACGCGGACGCGTAGTACTCTAGGCGTGGTTTGTTAGGCACGGAAGACATTTTTTCGTTCTATGAAGGAGGCTGAAGGCTCCAACTTTACCGGCGCCTTAGAGGTTGTCAATGACGGATTGAACGCCCATCCTGCATCCGAGGGTCTTCTCTTTCTCCGATCATATTTCTGCTACAAGATTGCAGACAGCATAAGTAACGAGCTTAGCACACTGCCACAACCAATTCAGCAGTTAGGAGAGGGTGTGCTAATGGTTGATGGGGCCATGACAAACCAGATGCTTAGCCGATTCCAAGAGATCGTTAAGGTGCTAGGAGATGCTGAAGAGGCTATCAATGAGATATTGCAGGTGAATCCCAGGAACAACGAAGTTACTGCTTTCAGAGCCTACATCGACAGCAAGCTGCAAAAGCTTGGACAGGAGTCTGAGAACATGCGGATCACTTTCACAAATACTCCCAACATAGCAGGCGGTTTCTGCGTTGGATGCAGGAAGAATATTTCGTTCGACACCCAGACAGTGGTCTTCAGAAAAACATCGTCTACTCAGCTAGAGGTCTGGCATCTGCCCTGCTTTAAGCAGCAAGGCAACAAGAACTAGACTAATTTGGTTATAACCGTCGGCAGCGGGCCCCATTCTGATTCCACGACTAGCTTGGTTCCTTCAATAGCGAAGTCCCTTTGCGCGTAACCCAGACCCACAACTGCTTTCAGTCCGGGTGAGAATGCAGCGCTAGTGACATGTCCGGCGTCTTTGCCACCTGAAGTGATCTTTGATTTTGGACCGGGTACATGATCGGAGTTCGTTTGGAATTGGACCAAGTTTTTGTTAACTCGACCAATGTGGGTGGCTCGGGCTACGACCTCTTGACCGAGGTAGCATCCCTTGTTGAAGCTGATGGCGTCCTTGTATCCTGCTTCCAGGATTATGATATTCTGGTCCACATCGACCCCGTATCTTGGGTATCCTGCTTCAAGCCTCAGAATTTCAAGCGCATCTAGCCCAACGGGCGTGACTCCCTTGAGAAGGAGGCTTTGCCAAACTCCTTCCGCCTCGTCATTTGGAATTATCATATCGTATCCAGTTTGACCAGTTCTGTCACGATTAGCAATCATACCGGGACCTATCATCTTGTGCTGCAGCGGCTTCATGTCTTCAAACACGACCCCGAACATTGCTCCCGCCCTCTCGGCGGCTTGTTGACCTTGCAAAGTCAGATGAACAAATTCAGAAGCAATGTCTTTGACTTGAACGTCCTCTGTGATGATGAAACGGTCGAGGATTTCTTTGACAATAGCTCCCGGGACATCGCCTGTGTCTATGAGAAGATCATCTTCTCTCGCATAGAGGTAGAGGTCCGCTAAGACTCTGGCTTTCGTGTTGAGAAGCGCCGAACGGACGCCACTCCCCTCATTCATCTTCAAGATCTCATTAGTCAGTAGTCCGTTTAGGAAGGATAGTCTGTCCTTTCCAGTCACTTGGAGTAGGCTGAGGTTCGAAATGTCAGCCATGCCTGAATGGTTTCGAATGGCCCAGTACTCCTCAACCGGATTCGTGTAAGATAGCGGAATCCGGCCCTCTTCAAGCCGGGCACCCATAGTCTCGTGGTGGAAAACTAGAGGATTAGGCATACTACCATACAATGGGTCCAACCGAGGGTAATATGATTGAGCCCTTGAAGTTCTGGGTGAACCGAATTAGCGGTCAAAGGCGAGAAACACTGTTGAGGCGGTCAGTACAATCCTGTAGGCGTTTCAGAATGGTAGCGGCCGCAGATCGGGTTCCAGCCAGTCGGAGCGCGCGCTCGCCAACAAGCTTCTCTCATGTCCAATGATTGAGTGGAATTGTTTGTTCAACAAAATCGGAAAAAGTGTCCATGAATTGTTCGAATTCTTGAGCGGAAGGATTCGCTTGAATGGCACGGTTCACCATGCGTACCCAGAACTGCGTCAAGGTCTCATTATACGTGCCACTAGCCCCTTTGGAGCTCGCATACTGCCTTATCCCGCCCGATAGAAGAGATAACGCCTCTTCGAGACTGTGCCTTTCTCAGAACGAGCCAAGCGAGTCTAAGATGACCATTGTGTCTGAAATCTTCTGAAGACAAAGTAGACTCGTGAAACGCTCTAAGGAATTCTCGATCATTCATTCGACTGGTTAAGATCAAACCCGATGAATATTTGCTTTTCTGAACGACTTTCGTTTTGGTCGAGGAGCTTCGCACTATAAGTTCAAATTACTGTGGAGAAATCTCCCCGGCGAAGCGGCGCATCAAATTTGTATTGCCTGAAATGTGGAACTCAACTACCGGATGACGCGGCATTCTGTCTCAAATGCGGAGCAAACCTAAGCCAGGCCGCCACAACCAATCCAAATCAACCAAGCGTTGGTCCCGTTGGAACGGTTCAAGTGATAGCGCCTTCAGGGGCAAGTTCGTTAAAGTGCCCTAGCTGCGGGGCGCCTATTTCTCCAAAGTTTGGCGAGATGATCATCACCTGCGAGTACTGTGGGAGCAGCATTACCCTAGGAAACTCAGGCTGGGCCAATATCCAGAAGCAGACAATGCTACCTCTGAAGATCCCAACAGCTGATCAGATTACCTCGCTGGTTCGTTCAATGATGGATAAAGGGTTGCTCAACAGACATCTACAAGAGAGTTCAACGCTTGAAGAGATGACACTCTCGCTTGTGCCATATTGGCTAGTTGGAATCTCGGCGAGAACGTCTATCGTAGCTACAGACATGGTAACTGAGGGGGCCACCGTGGCGACAACGGCGGCCTTGTTCGGCGTCCTGGCAGGAGGAATGGGTGGAGGGCGAAGAGGCGGATTCGGCGGCGCACCTCTATTGGAGGGCGCGATGTTGGGTTCAATGATGAACCGCGGAGGCGGGAACAGAAAGGCGGTTCAGATGAACGAGAACTATAATTTTCCGATAATCGCGTTGAAAGCGCTCACGACCTATCAACCACGCGACTACCAGTTTGCTCTCGACGGTAGAAGGCTGTTTGACATTTCACAGTTTCCAAAGGGGATCACGACACTGAACGGTGATATCAGCGAGGACGCGGCGAAATACCAGGCGAAGACCCTTGTCGATCAGCTTCAATCGCAGAAGGCGCATGCAAAATACCATATGATTCAGCAAATATCCTCAGAGGAAGACGTTTCCGATGCCGAGTTGTTGCATGTTCCAATCTGGTTTGTGAGATACGATCACAAGGGAGACAAAATTATTCTTGTTGTTGACGGAAACTCTGGAAACGTAATCAACAGCATGGGACTCTAGCAGAGCATAGCTCAATCACTCAATCTCACAAATGAGTCTGTTTTTGATGGTGCGGCCGCCGGGATTTGAATTCCCGAACCGCTGTTGAGGCGGTTTCCCGGGTCGTCAGCGATCTGCTAAGCCTTGCATTGGCAGGCTGATATCATAGACCAGGCTAGACCACGGCCGCACAAAACGAACACCAAACGCTCCCGGTCATTTAAAGACTGGGCGTATAGCACTGAGCGCGTGGCAGATCGACTGGAAGATTTCCAACCTGCTTGCGATACGCATGTTCGGGGCGGTCTTAAATAGAGAACCTGACGATTGCCCGCGATATTTCATGAGTGTTTCGCTTTGAGCATCGCTTTGGAGAATTTGAGACGGGATCTTCGAACAAGGCTGGAGAACGATCGGCAAATGTCGACTGGCTGGATAGCACTCCCGCTATTGCTAATCACATCGATCATTGTATTCTTCATAATCATTCTCGCGGAAATTTTCGGTTACATATTTTCTACGGCTTCCGGAACCACACTCTCCTACGCGGATCTTCTTCGGACGATAGCGCCAACCGTCCGAGCCTACTCGATCGTCTCTTTCGTCCTGAACATTGTTATCGCCTACATGATCTATAAGCTAGTGCAACGCCGGAACACACACTTCGCTCGCCAAAATCTGCTCTATGAGGATCTTATGAATACCGCGGAAGAGTGGGTGACAAAAAAGGGGGTTCAAATGAACGCTTCGATAGGTCTCAATAATCTCGACCGGATCGCAAAGGATGCTCGGGTCTGCGAATCTGAAAAAAGCGCTATCCTGTGGGTGATGCTTACCCTCGCAGGCACATCTCTTCCCGCCGCAACATTGTCTGCGGGTTCGGCGGGCGCTGGCTTACTGCCTCTTTTGGCCGTTTTGTACGTTTACTATTTTCTTATGAAAGACTTCTATAAACACGAACGGCGAGAGGACCAATTCATTAGAGACTTGCTGGGAGCATTTGCCATTTCGGGCTTGAACGTTTCATTGCCGTATCGTAATCCACCTTTGCCGGATAGAAGCTTCGCTCTATACCTTGTCCTGAGCGTTGTGACTGTGGGATTTTTCTGGGTCTACTGGGTCTATGCCCTTCTGAACGACCCCAACAATCACTTTCGGCAACAAATGTTGATCGAAGACACCATCATGGCCCAGCTATCTGCTCCCATGACGGCTTCGACCCCGGTTCCTTCGACACCGCCTAGTTAGGTAGAAGTAAATAGTCTGGCACGCCAAATTGACTGCCTCGGACGCGCGCGGCCAGAGGGAGAATATCTGGCCGTTCGTTGAAATGAGATTGCGGACTGACCTTGAGGTTCCAGTTTCACGGTTGTTGCTCCCTCTAGCGAGCTATCTTCTTTGGGGAGTCTTTGCCGTCGCTTGGTGGTCTGGTGGCGCAGGGTTGGGATCCGGTGATCTATCACTGGTCATAAACGGGCTAGGCTTGTTAAGGTTGGCAATATCGGCAGCGGCGTCTTACGTATTGTATACGGTGATGAATAGAGGCAACAAACATGCTGGTAGAACTAACGCTCTGCTCTGGAGCGCCATCTGTACTATGGAGGGTCGAGTCGCAGCCTCAGGCCAACAGGCGATCCTACCGTTGAACTCCGCAAAAGAGGGCTACTTCAAACTCTTGCATGAAGAGCGAGACAGGAGTGCTGTGTTCTGGGCTCTCCTCGCCTTGATTCCTTTTGTTGGGTGGATTTTCCTCGTGGCGGCGCAGTGGCTCCTCTCGCGGGATCTGGCGAAACATGGCCGGTTGGAGGCGGTGGTTTTGGAAGACATTGACAGAGCGTTGAGAACTGGAGGATTGCAGGGGATTCCCGTCAGATACGCGCCTATCCGTTCGCATGATGCCCTAGGGTTCGCAGTTGTGCTGGTTTTGTTAGGCGAGCTTCTCTCCGCGTTCTTCTTCGCGCCTTTTCTCGACTTTGCTGGATTCCTCGTGCTGACCTACCTTACTATCGGAGCGTTTTCTCTGTTCTGGCTTGACCTTTCGATTCGAGACCCAAGGGGTCATTTCTATTATCATTCTGAGTTCGAATCCGGGATGCTCCAGTCCTTGCCGGAGGCTGGTGCTGGCACTAGCAATCTTGGAGTTACGTAGGATGGCTGGCAACGCCTTTGTCGGTTTGAAGAGAGTATTCTTTGACAGAATCTTTGAGCGATCTTTCTGGACGTGGAGGAAGCATCCGGCGATAATAATTCCGACAATGCTGGGATCTGCTCTGCAGCTTATCCTGCAGTCAATCGTGACCCTTGTGGTAATGCTTCTATTGACAGGTTGGGCTGTTGGAGGGTCATTGTCGAGGCTTCTGACCGAGTACGGCAACTCCGGTTTGTTTGGACTGTTTCAAGATCCCACTTTCTCGTTCACGATCGTGCCTGTGTTGTTGGTGACGGTGGTTGCGCTGTTTCTTGTGGCCGTGGTCGGAGGAGGCTACGTCTATGCCTCTGAATATGGATTGTATTTGGAGGCCTGGGATAGGGAAAGCGTCCCTGTCAGATCCGTTCTGGAGAATGGTTCTCGCAGGTGGAAGCCGATGGCGTGGACTCTTTTTCTCTCCAACCTGATCACTTGGGGACCAGCGGTGGCAGGCTATGTGCTGATAGTGGCTTCAGCCACCAGCGTGAACAGCTTAGAAGGAATCTTCGCGGCGCTTACAGCGTACATCATATTTCTGCCCCTCATTGTTGCCTCTCTGATACTATCAGTGTTTACGGTCTATTCTTACCCAGCGGTGATTGTGGATCGAGTCTCTGGTTTGAGAGCGGTTGGTCAGAGTTTCAGGGTTGCTAGCCACAACCTTGGAATCACGTTCACCTATGCTTTTGTCCGGTTAATCTTTCAGGGTCTGCTCTTACTGATCGGGCTTTTTGCTGGGACTCTCGGTCTGCCGCTGACGTCGCTTATTGTGGTGATTCTGAGCTTTCTCCTGACGCCGATTCTTCATCTTACAAAGTCTATGATCTATTACTATGCTGGACCTTCTGTTCCTGAGATGACTTTCCAGCTCTCTGGCCCGATCTGGGAGAACATTTTTCGCCGGTTGCCCAGGGCTGCGTGGTTGAAGGTGAGGATGGGGCTCTTGGAAGGGTTAAGGTTCGTAATCGGGCCGAGGAACTTTCCCTTTCACGTCCTGTCTGCTCTCGCTTTCGCGCTCGGAATCTACATGGGCTATTACGTGTCTGTTCACGGTGTGGCGGGATTTTTTCTCAGCCAGGGTTATCAGCCGGGTCACGGGAACAGTCTCCTGGGACAGCTGCCTCTGCCTGCGCTGCCTTTGCTGGGTATCGATATTTTTCTCAACAACTGGCTTGTCTCGATCGCTACAGGTCTCTCTGGGCTGGGGTTCGGTGCTCCAAGTTTCATTACTATAATGTTCAACGGATTCATTCTGGGGGTCCTGTTGGCTCCGCAATTGTCGCCGAGCCTGACGATGTTTTTCGCTGCGATTCTGCCTCATGGAATTATTGAGATTCCTTCTTTTGTCTTTTCGGGATCGGTTGGGTTAAGGCTGGGCTACGCGGCTTTGAAGAGCAAGTTCAGGCATGGGCCGGAAAGTGATGAGTATCTCTCAAAGACTCTCCGAGTGGCGGTGTACGTCGTGGTCGGGCTTGCGCCGTTGTTTCTGATCGCGGGCTTGATCGAGGCAGATATTACACCGTTTATCATGAGGATGTTCGGCTGGACATTCTAACCCAGCAATTTGGCCGGACCAGAATTTGCCGACCTTCTATATCGACGGGCAGAGTCAGGGGAACGAGCAGAATAGCCTGCCTCGAAACGCGAAAATTGCAATTGCTTACACTGAGTCATCTAGCCAAATCGATCCTAGCAAGTTCAGGATCTACTGGCAGCCTATTGGGGACAGGACAAACAACGAGGCAGAGTACTATGCGCTGCTCAAGGCCTTAACGCTAGCCGAGGAACGGTGGACGGACAAGACGACCGGAAAAGTTCTGGATGGAATCGGAGAGATTCTGATACGTTCGGACTCCCAGCTAGTGGTAAACCAGGTTAATGGAGCGTGGCGGGTTGAGGACTCCAAGCTCCTCGAGCTGAGCGAAAAGGCAAGGGAATCTGTCAAGAACTTGGGCAATGTCCGGCTCGAGTGGGTTCCGCGGGAAGAGAACTATGCGGGGTTATGGCTTGAGGGAAAGCTCAAACCGTCTAGTATCGAGAGAATACGAGGGTAATGCTGCCTACTTTCCGGCTTCCGGGTTCTTTCAAAGGGTCTCCCTCTCTCTTATCTGTCGTGAATGGGGTTCTTTGAGCAAGATGGAGTGGGGAACACCATTCTCATATTGGCGGCAGAGCGAGTCCTGTCATGAGGCGACGGGCCCAATCTGTTTAGATGGTTCTAGGCTCGTGGATTGATCTTAGAGGACAGTGGGGTAAGACTTGGACAAGTTTTCTAGTATCCGGACGATAAAGTTGTCTTACAAGATTGATCAGGTGGAGAACGGCTGGACGGTAACGACCGTGGATGGGACGGTCTTCATCTTTCCCGATGCGAAGGAGATGGCTGAATGGTTCTGCATGGTGGTCGGTGTTCCCTTCTTGTACAGGAAGGTCGAGCTGGACCCGTTGGAAGAGGAGATCAGGAAGCTTACGAAAGCTACTGCCAGCCTCCTAGCCTGACACTTTCACATCTTCTGGTTTGGTACTGGAAAACAGATATTACCGATTAACAGCGTGGCTTGCTGGAAGGTTCTGGTATTGGCAAACGTCCCATCGGACATTGCTCGGGTTCTCGGTCCCGGTGAGCAGGTTGAGTTGTTTATCCAGCAGAAGATCTATCACCCGAAGATCAACATCGACTCAGTTGTCTTGACCACGCAACGGATTATTCTGCGTCACCCGCATGATCTCGGTTTGAAAAAGGATTTTACAGATTTCAACTATACGGATGTTGCGAACGCGATTCTTGACAAGGGAATACTCCGTTCTACTGTGAAGATCACGTTGAGGTTTGGCGGGGACCCGTTGAATCTCTCTGATCTTCCGAACAGCGATGCGGAGAAGGCTTACGGGATCATAAGATCGAATATTTCGCGGTTCCAGACGCCGTTCTCAACAGGTTACGCGGGGATGGCGCCGGTGATGCCGACGGCTGCTATGGTCCAGCAGCAGCCTCCTCAGATGCAGGGTATTGTCTGCGGTAAGTGTGGGGCGCGGAGTGCGGCTGGGACGAGGTTCTGCGGGTCCTGCGGCAAACCATTCTAGACGACAGTTGAGTATAGCTGATTCCTGGTCTTCCTATCTCAGCTTCGACGGCGTTCTTCCGTATTCTTTTGGCCGGCCCTGTTCGGCCTTCTCGATTACTCTGAGCGTGTTGGCGAGGAACGCTTGTTCTTCC
>WNGG01008867.1_pt1 | contig 11824 bp, 13 predicted proteins | sample 5400661 | NCBI WGS metagenome assembly WNGG01 (sample SAMN13153372, study PRJNA577476) | soil metagenome | isolation source: 100 cm soil or saprolite under Garry oak tree replicate 1 | place: USA:California | collected 2016-06-15 | reverse complement strand
TGCGCGCCTCAGTCACCGTGTCCATCGCCGCGCTGACCAGCGGCACGTTGAGTCTAATTGAGCGGGTCAGGGCCGTGGCGATATCCGCATCTTTGGGCATGAAGTCCGACGCGGCCGGCACCAGTAATACATCATCAAAGGTTAGTCCTTCAGGGATTTCAGTTTCAGGGGGCAGCATAAGTACCCTCCTCTAGAGGCTCCAGATACAAAAAAGCCCATCTGACCTGCGGGAGAGACGGGCTTTTCATCCTTGGCTTGCCTTGGCGGGCCGTGGCTCGGTTTGGTTTGGTCCGTCATGCCCTTTTGTAACAGACCCCTATTCCTTTGGCAAGAAGTCGTACCCGCCTACAAGATATTGTGGCAGAGCTAGTAGGGTGCGCTCCGCGCACCAAAGAGCCGGGGCAAAGAAACGGTGCGCAAGCGCACCCTACAAACTTTGAACCTTGAACTTTGAACTTTGAACGAGGCGGCGTAGCCCATGGTATGGGGGCCAACTCTTACACTTGCTCTTTCATCCGCTCATACGTCGGATGGTCCATCCAACCAGCGATCTTGCGCGGGTTGGTGATAACCGAGACGTCGCCCAACACCTGAGACTGGCACGCGAGACGGTAGTTCTTCCCCTCCCAGCCGAGTTTTTTCTCGTCGACCAAGGTGCGAGGGGACAGCGCACGGTGGTCATCGACCTGCACGCGGCAGGTGCCGCACAGTCCCCGCCCACGGCAGTTGAAGAGGTTATTGGGAAAGGCATAGAGGTCAATCTTATTCTGCAAGGCTACTTGGCGGAGGTTGGCACCCCGCGGCACCTCGATGGTCAGACCTTGCTTGACGAATGTAACCAGCGGCATGCGCTTGCGACCTCCTTCGCAGTCGTGGTAGGCAAAATGGTATATGCTCTCACTGGACAAATCCAGAGGCGCCTATGCACGTCGAGGTGAGTTGTCAACAAAAGAAGGTAAGGAGGACGCGCCCCTGCATATGCCTCTTGCGCACGCTTGCCACCCCCGAGGAGGAACTATGGGACAAACGGTAGACTGGTATTATCACCGCCGGGGCTGAACCACCTGCGGCAAGACGCAAGAGTTTCTTGCGCAAAAAGGGATCACGGCGAAAACGCTTGTGGACGCCCGCAAAGAACGCTTGGGTCCGGATGAAGCGCTCAAGCTGGTCCAGCAGGTCTCAGAGATCATCGCCGCCAAAGGCAAAAAAGTGGTCCGTTTTCACCTCGCCAAAGACAAGCCGAGCCGTGATGACTTGCTTGCCGTGCTGCTCGGCCCCTCCGGCACCCTGCGCGCGCCAACCTTACGCCAGGGGAAGAAGCTGCTGGTCGGCTTCGACGCCGGGACTTACAGCGAAGTCCTGGGCTGAGCTGAGACAGAGATTTGAGACAGAGACAGAGAAGGGCGGAGCGGTCTCTGTCCCTGTCTCTGTCCCTTCGTTGAACCTTGAACGTTGAACTTTGAACGATCCTCCTCATTTTGCTGACGCCGGCCGGACCAAGGAGGTACCCCAGCGGTCCACATAGGTCACCTCTTCGACCGCCATGCGCCGCACCGGACCAAACTTGCCGCGCGGGTAGCCGATCGGCAGCAGGGCGTAGGTGGAGATGTCCTCGGGCAGGTGGAGGATCGGCTTGAGTTCCTCCTCGCGCAGAGAGCAGACGGTGGTCAGGGTCGCCCCCAGGCCCAGGGCCCGGCAGGCAAGCAGGATATTCTGCACAGCCGGATAGATGCTCGATCCTGACAGGCGCGCCAGCTTGGCCGCGAGCTGGGCGGGCATGGGTCTCTCCTTCAAACAGGCGAACAGCAGGACCGGCACCTCGGCCAGGTGCTCGGCCAGATAGGCCGCGGCGTCCAGCAGGCGGCGGAATTTGTCTTCCGCCATGTGTTCTGGCACAGTCCGGCCACGGTACATTGCCTGCACCTCGTCCCAGCCTTTCTGATAGACCTGCTGCACCTGCTGCTTGACCTGGAGGTCTTTCACCACCACAAAGCGCCAGTGCTGGGTGTTGCCCCCGCTCGGCGCGCGGATGCCAGCATCCAGGATTTTATAGAGCACTTCGTCTGGGATCGGGTCGGGTTTGAGACGGCGCATGCTGCGCGTGGAATACATCACCTCAAAAATCCCCGGCTCTGCCATGTCGGCCTCCTTTCGCAAAAAATCACTCTCTTGTCGGGAGAGAACAGCGGCGCTACAGTAACCGCTCGCATACCGATAGTGTATGGCACACAGTTACGGTCATTGTGCGTACCTTGCCTCTTCCTGTCAAATCCGACTCTCGCCGGAAGGCGCAGCCGGAATAAGGAGTGACTGGGGATGAAACAGGGAACGGTGGCTGGCGGATGGATGCTAGCGATAGTGCTCTGCCTGACCGGGTGTGGGTCCTCAGGTCCAAGCCTCACCGGAGCCGAGCTGGCAGCGAAACACCCCGACAAAAAATATGTCCAGATCAATGGGGTGTCTCTGCATTACGAGCAGGAAGGGCTGGGACGGCCGCTGGTATTGCTGCATGGGCTTCCGACCTTTTCGTACCTGTGGCGCAATATCACGCCTGGTCTGACCTACGGCAACACCATTTACAACCTCGACCTGATGGGCTTCGGTCTCTCAGAGAAGCCCCAAAACCAGACCTATAGCCTCGACACCTATGTGGGCCAGCTCAGTCAGTTTCTCGCTAATTTCCACCTCGACAACCCTATCCTGGTCGGGCATGGCATCGGCGCATCGATCGTCACGCTCTACACCCTGCGCAACCCGGGCAAAGTACACAAGCTGATCCTCATGGATGCGCCGCTCTATTCCGCTGCCCCACCGCTCAACGTGCGCCTGCTGCGCACTAAGCTGATCGGGGGGCTGTTCACCGGAGATTGGTTCCTCAAGCGCCTCCTGCGCGGCGGAGTGGAGAACCAGGCTCTGATGACCGATTCCCTGCTCAACGATTACCTTAAACCCTATCACGACGACCCGGGCGCGCGGGTTGCGCTCCTCAAGTGCGTGCGCGAGCTCAATCTGCGGCCGGTGCTGGAGAACGAGATCCAGCCTAACCTCGCCAAAATCTCGATCCCCACTCTCGTCGTGTGGGGCGACGGGGACCCCTACGTACCTCTGGATTTTGGCCGCAGGCTCGATAAGGACATTCCGAACTCAGAGTTCGTGGTGATCCTGCGAACCGGCCATTATGTGCAGGAAGAGCGGCCGGAAGAGCTCCGGGCAGTCCTGAAGGAGTTCATTGACAAGTAGGGGCACGGCGGCACCCTCACCCTGACTCGAAGCGCAGGGAAAATACCCTAGAGCGGGTTGCAATTGCCTGTGTCCCTTGTGTAGGGGCGATCCTTGTGATCGCCCTTGGGGGACGAGGAGTTTGTAGGGTGCGCTTGCGCACCGTTTCTTTGCCCCGGCTATGTGGTGCGCCGAGCGCACCCTACTAGCTGAAGGAGTTCATTGACAAGTAGGGGCACGGCGACGGCGCCCCTACCCTTGTTTCCTTTGCATAAGTTCCCTCCGCACGATCCACGCGCCGTCCGCCAGCGCCTTCATTTTGCCGCGGGCTGCGGCACGGGAGCGCGGGACCATGCCGCAGTCGGTGCACGGATAGAGGTGATCGGGGGCAACGTGCTGCAGCGCGGTGCGAATGCGCGCGGCCACTATTGCAGGCGTCTCAACTTCTTCTGTTCCCACGTCGATGACCCCGACCATGAGATCCTTCCCCCGGGCCAGAGCCAGCACCGACGGGTCCACCCCTGAGGCCGCGCACTCGACCGAAATCTGAGCGATCGTGCTGGTCCGCAGCAACGGCAGCGTGCGGTTGTAGTGGCTCCAGTCAGTGTTCTTGGTTTTCCACTGCAGCACTTGGGGGACACCGTACCCGTAACAGATGTGCACTGCGGTCTTGGTACGCACCCCCTGTGCCGCCTCTTCCAGCGCGCGGATGCCCCACTCCTCGACCTCGTCCAGGTAGATGTTAAAGCAGGGCTCATCGAACTGCACGATGTCACAGCCGTTTTCGGCTAGTTCAAGGGCTTCTTCGTTCAGCACCTTCGCCAATTCTAGGGCTAGAGTACGGCGGTCGCCATAATGCTCGTCGGCCAGAGTGTCGGTGGTGGTCATAGGTCCAGGCAGGGTCATCTTTATCGGTTTGGTGGTATGGCGCTTGAGGAACCGCAGCGCATCGAGCATCACCGGGCGTGGACGGCGGACCGGACCGACCACGCGCGCCGCCGCTGCCGTGGTCCCGTAGCGACCGCCACGAGTCTGGATGTTGACGAGCTGACTGAAATCGAGGCCGGTCAACCCCTCGCAAAACCCCCAGATGTAATGTCGTCGGCTCTGTTCACCATCGGTGAGGATATCGAGACCAGCCTCTTGCTGGTCGGCGAGGGCGAGGAGCACGGCGTCATCCTGCCCCTCGCTGAGCAACTCCCCCTCCAATCGCCAGGGTGCGTATAACCGGTGGGACTCAGCCAACCAGGTGGGCTTGGGCAGGCTGCCAACAATCATCGTCTGCAGCATGATCATTCCTCCTGGGCTTGTTCACGGTACAGGTCCAGGGCCTTCATCACCGGCGCGTCGGTAAAGGAGAACAGAATCGCGTCGGCACTGGCCGAGAGGTTTTCGTGCGCGTGCCAGAACCAGGTGGGCACGGCGAACACATCCCCAGGCGTCCAGTCGTAGGCCTTGCCCTCAATCGTCGTGCGCCCATGCCCTTCGACGGCCAAGTACACCGCGCTGGCACTGTGCCGGTGGGCTTGGGTCTGCAAGCCGGGCGTGAGCCGTTGCAAAAAACTCGCCATCGTCGGCAACGAGGGTCCACCGGTGACCGGGTTGACGTATTCGAGCCTCAGGCCATCGAAGGGGCTGGCCGCTTCCGGCCCCAGACGCATCAGCGCTGCGCGTGCGTCGGTCCAGGCGTACTTGAGGAGCGGGGAATAGGCACTGGTGGACCGCTGCCAGGTCGGCAGCAAGCCACTCATGCCGTAGCTGGCCACCGAGCCGTTGAGCGGCTTGGCGAGCGGCTGCGACTCCTCTGCATACGGCTCGAAGAAGATTCCTTCCAACATGCGCGCCAGCGGCAGATCCAGGCCGTCGAGCCAGATGACCGGTCCAGCCGACTCACTGCCATGGTCGTGCCAGGTCCAATTGGGCGTGAGCACGAAGTCGCCAGGAGCCATGGTCATCTTTTCCCCGTCCACCACAGTGTAAGCGCCCTCACCTTCGATGATGAAGCGCAGGGCGCCGGGAGTGTGACGATGCGTGCGAGCGACCTCACCCGGGAGGATGAGCTGGAGGCCGGCGAACAAGGTATGGGTAGTCGCAACCCGGCCTTCCAGCCCCGGGTTAAGCAGCATCAGCACGCGGCGCTCGGCTTCCGCGGCACTGACCAGTTCGCCGGCGCGCAGGAGCTGAGGCCGGATGTCTTTCCAGCGCCACAGGTAGGGCCGGGCCTGGCTTTTGGGCTCAGGCGTGAGCTGTTGCCCGAGCACTTTCCACAAAGGGGCCACGTCGAATTGAGGCAGGCCCGCCAGGAAGTCGTTGATCGCGTCCGTGTGCGCGGCGGTGTGCTGCGTTGCGTGTGCCATATGCACCCTCCTGCAAAAGTGTCACGCCAAGTTCAATTCTTTGTTAGTCGTAGCCCGGATGAAATCCGGGGCTCCTCCTCCCGCGTCCTGGATTCCGCGGAGCCTGTCCTGAGCGCAGTCGAAGGGCTTCATCCAGGCTACTTCGCTGGGTTAGTACTCCTCGGTGGTTGTGTTACCTAACCTTCTTGCCTAAATCCGGCAGCACCTCTCTCACGCCCTCTAGCACGCGGAGCACAGTGTCATAGCGGCCGAAGGGAGGCAAGAAGTAGGCTCCCCCTACTCGTCCATGCACGTCGCGCAGAAGCTCCTGGCAAAGCTCTATTCCGACCTCGGCAGCATGGTCGCCCGCCAGGCGCATCCTCTCCCTGATCTCTGCAGGGATGACCATACCCGGCACCTCGTTGTGGAGAAACTCAGCATGCCGGTGACTTCTCAGGGGAAGAATTCCTATCAGTAGAGGGGCTGGGAAGCCACCCTGGCGTTGGCGGGCTTTCTCCACCGCTTCGGCGGTGTACACCGGCTGGGTGAGGATAAAGTCGGCACCGGCCTTCAGTTTACGGTCTAGGGTCCTCAGCTCCTTGTCCATGTCCGCAGCGCCCAGGTTCAAGGCGCACCCGACGAGGAAGGAGGTAGCCTGCTCTATGGGCCTCCCGGTCAGATCCACCCCGGAGTTGAAGGCCTTTATCAGCTTGATCATCCCCGAAGTGGTGATGTCCGATATAGAGGTGGCGTCGGGGTAGTCGCCAGTGCGCGGCAGGTCGCCCATGACCGCAAAGATGTTGCGCACACCGAGGGCGTGGGCTCCCAGCAGCTCCGAATGCAGCGCCACCAGGTTACGATGCCGGAGGGCTAGATGTAGGATGGTCTCCATCCCCAGGCGACTCTGGATGAGAGTGCACATGGCCAGGGCGCTCATACGGCCCTGAGCCCGGGGGTTGTCGGCTACGTTGATGGCGTCTACCAGTCCAGAAGCCTTGAGTTCTGAGAGCGCCTCCAGGGCAGAGGAGACGTCGAACCCTTTGGGTGGGTCCACCTCCACGGTGACCATGAACTTGCGGCCGAGCTTGCAAGACAGACCCGTGGGCTCCACAGCCGGCGCCGGTGGTGTAGTAGAGCGAGGCCGTTTCACCACCGCTACTGAAGAGCGCCCAGCATGGGTAAGACGAATACCCTGCAGGGCATCACGTATAGCGGCGATGTGCTCTGGAGTGGTCCCGCAGCACCCGCCTAGGACCGTTACGCCCGCCTCTACCATCCGGCGCGCATGCTGGGCCATGTACTCGGGCGCAGAGCGGTATAAGAACCGCCCACCCTGATAAGTAGGGAAGCCAGCGTTGGGCTGCGCAGAGACAGGAATTTTGGCTATCCTGGTCATCTGCTCCACCACCTGCAGCATGTACTCAGAGCCCACGCTACAGTTAGCCCCGATGACCTGTATCTCTAGTGCTTCCAAGGCCTGCACAATGTCTGCAGGCATATCCCCCGCCGGGGTCTTTCCCTCCTCAGTAAAGGTCATCTGGGCGATGATGGGGAGGTTACAGACCTCCTTGGCGGCTAGGATCGCCTCCCGCATCTCACGGAGGTCAGTAAAGGTCTCCAGGATGAGTAAGTCTGCTCCCGCCTTAGCCAGGGCCTCTATCTGCTCCCGGAAGACCTGCTGAGCCTGGGTAGGCGTGACAGGCCCCAGCGGCGACAGAAACCGGCCCAGAGAGCTGACAGAACCCGCAATCCAGATGCGCTGGCCGGTGAGGCGCCGGGCCTCGCGGGCTAACTGCACAGCGGCCTCGTTGATCTCGGTTACCCGGTCTTCCAGCCCGTGGGCAGCCAGCCGCGGCCGGTTGGCGCCAAAGGTGTTCGTCTCGATAAGCTCGGCCCCTGCGCGGATGTAGTCCAGGTGAACCGACTTCACCAACTCGGGGTTAGACAGATTGAGCTCATCCAGGCACCGGTCAAAAGTTACTCCTCCCCGCTCGTAGAGCTGGGTACCCATAGCCCCATCGCACAGGACGGGGCCGCCACGCAGCCGCTCTATAAACCCTTCAGGCATCTTTTCTTCAACTCCTTCCTCCCCACATCCCTTCCCCCTTGTTTCCTTCTTCGCCACTATTACAGGAGGCTACACGGATAGGTAAGCCTAACAATCAGAACACAGAGAGTCAAAACCCGGGCGTAGGGGAGGCGCCCACGTCCCCTCTGCGCCGGCTGGGGACGGTAAGCGGATGCGCGTCTCTTCCCTTGCTTCCTTATGAGCACACGATAAAATCTTTCGAAATGTGTTTCAGGAAACAGGAGATGCCTCTCATTATCGAACACCCAGAGGCCGACCGTCTCGCCCAAGAACTGGCGGCAACCACAGGGGAAAGCCTTGCAGAGGCGGTCCTCCAAGCGCTCCGCGAACGACTGGCGCGGGAGCAGGGAAGACGACGGACGCCAGGGCTCCGCGACGAACTCCGAGCCATTCGTGAGCGTTGCGCCAAGCTGCCGATTCTCGACACCCGGAGCACAGAAGAGATTCTTGGGTACGATGACGTCGGAGCGCCGCGCTGATGGTGATTGATACGTCGGCAGTGCTTGCGATCCTCTTCAACGAACCAGACGCCGAACACTTTGAATCCGCGCTTGAAGCCGATCCGACCCGCTTGATGTCGGCAGCATCGCTGCTCGAAACGGCTATCGTGGTGGAAGCGCGCCTCGGAGAGCCAGGCAGTCGAGAACTGGATCTGCTCTTGTACAAGGCGCAGATTATCATTGTTCCGTTTACGGCCGAGCAAGCTGAGGTCGCTCGTGCTGCGTATCGGACCTATGGCAAGGGGCGACATCCAGCAGGGCTGAATTATGGAGACTGCTTTGCCTACGCGCTGGCCAAAACCTCGGGGGAACCCTTGTTGTTCAAGGGCAACGATTTCCCACAAACGGACGTCTCCCCTTGGCAATCTCCTCAACAAGAACTAGATTCCGAGAAAAAGGAGCCTGACTAAGCTCGACGTTGGTCGCTTAATGAAGGACCTTCCCGCGGAGAAGACCTACTTCAGCCGTGCGCTTCTCACCGCCCCATCATGCGAGATCGACAGGATCCATGAGAACGTGGCATCAAAAATATCAATATCGTCTGGTCCTGGATACCAAATATCATCAAAATACTTTGTCAAATCCACAAACTGGATCTCATCAACATTGTCGTAACGATACCAATTCACATATACTTTCTTTTCTGCACTGATTCCCAAGTCCTTCGCAACAGCCGCAAGGTCAAAGTGTTCATTCTCCGCATTGATCCCTTTGTAAGGGACGCTTAGCTCGAGTAGCCGGTTGGTTAAAACCAAGGAGGCTGCATCCTCCCTCGGTCCAACCTTTCGGGTAAAGGTCTGCCGAATTACTTGTGTTTCACAAGCGCTCAGCGTTCGAAACCACGGAAACGTACGCTCAGGATACGCCCGCTTAAAGTGGTCAAGCTTGAAACTTTCCATTGTACTTATTCTACGGGTATCGTTCCTTTTCTACCACCGCCCAACCCCTGAAAAGTGCCCAATTTCAGCTACCTGCCTTTGGTGTCTCCCGGTCAGGCCCCCTACGCCCTTCAGAACTTTACAATCCGCCTCTCCCCGGTGTACGATCTGCGCCGTTATGCGCTCAAGGAGGGTTGTATGTTCACACTCAAAGATCAGGCCTGTATCGTCGGTGTAGGCGAGACTCCTTTCACCCGCGGCTCGGGCAAGACTGACCTGGCGCTGATGCTCGAAGCCTCGATGAAGGCCATCACCGAGGCCGGGCTCACCCCGCACGACATCGACGGCATTATCCCCCCGCCACTCCCTACTACGGCCGAACATTTTGCCGCAAATCTCGGCATTGAAGACCTGCGCTACTCGGTCACCGTCCACATGGGTGGCGCCAGTCCAGTGACCGCTCTGCAGAGCGCAGCCATGGGCGTCGCCTGTGGGGTGGCGAAACATGTCCTCATCCCGCTGGGCTGGAATGGCTACTCGGCTATGCGCGTACGCAACCTGGGCAGCGGCGAGAGTGGCGGCGGGGCTCCCGGAGCCCTGGCCACAACCATTGGGGAATACTATCTGCCCTATGGCGCTTCAGTGCCGGTGCAGTGGTACGCCTGGCTCGCCACCCGTCACCAGCAGTTATACGGCACCCCGCCGGAAGCGATGGGCGCTGTCGCCCTGGCCTCGCGCAAACATGCGCAGTTCAACGACAAAGCCTATATGCGCGGCCGCCCTTTGACTATGCAGGACTACCTCAACGCCCGTTGGATCTCTTACCCGTTTCGCTTGCTCGACTGTTGTCTGGAGACTGATGGCGCCTGCGCGGTTGTTGTCACCTCAGCGGAGCGGGCCAAAGACCTCAAGCACACACCGGTGTACATCTCTGGCGTGGCCGAGGGCCACCCCTACCCGGCCGATGACATCCCGGCCCGGCCCGATCCCTTTACCATCGGCCTCAGTTTCGCCGCGCCCAAGGCCTTGCAGATGGCCGGTGTGACTCACAAGGACATCGACTTTGTCGAGGTCTATGACTGCTTCACCTACGTTGTCCTGCTGCAACTCGAAGCCCTGGGCTTCTGCAAGCGCGGTGAAGTTGGTGACTTCGTCCAGGGTGGGCGTCTAGAACTCGGCGGTGAGCTACCGCTCAACACCCACGGCGGCCTGCATTCTGAAGCCCACGTCTGGGGTATGAACCACATCGTCGAGGCAACCCGCCAGTTACGGCACGAGGCTGGCGAGCGACAAGTGCAAGACGCCGAAATTGGTCTGGTGACGGGCTGGGGCGATTTTGGTGACGGCAGTCTGGCGATTCTGCGGAGGTAACACAAAATGGCAGAAGCAACGTACAAGCGGCCACTGCCACGTCGGCGTGGCATGGCGGCGGACTTTTACCAGTTCTGCAAGCAACACGAGCTGCGCTTTCAGCGCTGCACTGACTGTAGCGCCTGGCGGCACGTCCCGCGCGACATGTGCGCGAAGTGCGGCTCGTTCAACTGGGAATGGGCGAAATCGTCGGGCCAGGGCAAGCTCTTCTCCTGGACGACGGTGAGGCAACCGATGTTGCCGCAGTTCGCTGACCTGGTGCCGTACAGCCCGGTGGTGATTGAGATGGACGAGGGCGTGCGTCTGGTGAGCTGGCTGATCGACGTGCCGCCCGAAGAGTTGCGACTCGGCCTGCCGGTCGAGGTGGCAAGTGACGTTGCCGAAGTTTAGAAGAGCGAGATAATCGAGTCTATTGAGTTCATAGGGTTCGTTGGGTTTCTGAGTCTATAGACTCAATGAACCTCACACACGCAAAAACTCAATAGACCCAAGAAACTCAATAGACTCAGAGACAGCCGTTGAGGCAGCCTATGGACGCTTTCCCCGGCTACACCCTCCCCGTGGAATTGGGGCTCTTGCGGGACCAAGTCCGCCGGCTCATCCGCGACGAAATTATTCCCCTGGAACACCGCCTCGACCCGGACGCCGGCGAGATTCCCGAAGAGGACTACCGCCGGCTCATGGCCAAGACCAAGGCTGCGGGCCTATGGTGCCTGGGCGCGCCGGAGGAATATGGCGGCGGAGGACTCAACACCTTTGGCATGTGCGTGCTGCTAGAGGAGATGTCGCAGCACCGCATGGGCCTGTACAATCCCGGCTGTGGCACCTTCGGACGGTACCCACCCCCAGTGATCTACGGCGGCACCAGGGAGCAGATCCAGAAATATGTGGTGCCGACTCTGCGCGAGGGGCTCCACACCTTTTTTGCTATCACCGAACCGAGCGGCGGCTCAGACCCAGCTGGTGCCATCCAAACTCGGGCAGTGAAGCAGGGGGACTCTTGGATCCTGAACGGCTCCAAGATTTTCATTTCCCACGCGCACGAGGCTGAGTGGGGAGTAGTATTCGCCCGCTCTGACCCTTCCAAGGGCAGGGGAGGAATCAGTTGCTTTATCATCGACAAGGGCACCCCAGGTTTCACTGCGCGGCCGATTCGCACCATTCGCACCGTTTCCATCCCGAATGAGGTGGCACTGGAAGATTGTACAGTCCCGGCTGCAAACCTGCTCGGTGAGGAGGGCAACGGTCTTAACCTGTGCTTGGATCTGCTCACCCGTTTGCGCTTTCCCTACTCCGCTGGCAACCTCGGCGTGGCGGTAGCAGCCCAACGCCTGGCTATCGCCTATGCCAAGCAGCGCCAGACCTTCGGCGTCCCGCTCAGTCAGCGCCAAGCGATTCAGTGGATGCTGGCCGATGCCGAGGTAGAGTTGC
>WNGG01007813.1_pt1 | contig 11824 bp, 10 predicted proteins | sample 5400661 | NCBI WGS metagenome assembly WNGG01 (sample SAMN13153372, study PRJNA577476) | soil metagenome | isolation source: 100 cm soil or saprolite under Garry oak tree replicate 1 | place: USA:California | collected 2016-06-15 | reverse complement strand
CAGTCGCCCAGCAAGGTGGACTTGCCAAACCCCGCCGGGGCTGACAGCACGGTCAGCGCCCCCTCCCGACCCTGTTGGAGTCTTTGCAGCAAGCGCGGCCGATGCACCAGGTGGGGACGCGGCCGCGGCGCGTGCAGTTTGGTGGCCAGCAGCGGATCGGTCGGCCAACCAGTGATCACCGCTGACCGCTCGCCCTTGCGGCCATCATCACCCCTCTCGTGGTCTGTCTTGCGCCCCCCAAGGCTGCTCTCGCCACCAGCTGGCTGCTGTGCAGCCGCGCTCAACGGCTCCAAGCGCACGCGACTTCCCTGGCTGCCGTCGGACGACCTGGCCTGGGCTTCGCTCAGGTAGCCCAGCACCACGCTCTCTCCCAGCCTCGTGGGGGAAGCAGGCCGCGCCTGAGCTGAGGCTCCTGCTTGCTTCTGGGGCGCCACCACTTGCCCATCAAGCCAGAAGGCTTGGGCCACCTGCTCCAAGCGCCTCAGGGTCAGATCGCTGTCCCTGCCCAGATAGCGCTTGCTCAGGTTTCCCTCGACGCGTGCGTACGCATACCAGTACTCCCCTCCCCGCCGCTTGCGCTCTTTGCGTACGGTGCAGGAGCCGTGCTGGCCATGGAAGGCGAACGAGGAGACCTGGCTCACCCACACCAACCAGGCAAGGCTGTCAGGGATCAAGTCCAGTGCTTCGTCCCCCTGGCCTTCATACAGTTCATAAGCCTGATGCGAGGATGACCAGGTGAGCGTATAGTATGCGCTCTTTGGCATCTGATACTCCTTAGTCCCACTTAGCTAAGAGCCCTGATGCCTTCTCAGGCTCAGTCTTTGACAAAACTTCCATGGCGACAATGAGCCACTGGAGATATCTTACTCTCTAAGTGGAACTATAGGATTAGTTTGCGGGGCCGTGTTACCCAACAGGGTGTTACCTACTGTAGTGGACCTCACTCTCGTACGTGTTGGGTAACACGGCTACAAGAGGAGAACCATCCTCGCTGTTCAACCTGAAAGACGATGGCCCCCTTCTTTCGGGAACAGTTGCCACTCCTGCACTGGCAAGAACTTCGTTGTTACATTTATTGTAAACGTTTACAATTGATTTGTCAAGGCTTTTGCCTCAAAAAAATTTCGGGTGCACAGAATTTTCGTGAGAAGTACGACTAAACTCAACACTAAAACGATGGTTTAGCAGATTCAGCTATTAAATCGTTTACAAAATTATTGCCACCTGGTGGGAATGTGCTATACTCTGATCGTATCGTTTAGAACGATCTACGCGTTGCCGTGTGTTCTGAACGAGGATACCTTGGGGAAGGACAGAGAGGGATGTGCGAAGGAGGGCCGCTTCCTGGCCCTCCCTCTTTCGTGCAAACGATAGTTTCATTCAGACTCCCCTGAAAAGAGGGGATTCGCTCCTGGACCATCAGCGTTCCGCAATCATTGCCACACCCTGACCACCGCCGATACACAGGGTTGCCAGGCCATAGTGGGCATTGCGCCGCTGCATTTCGTAGAGCAGCGTGATCAGTACACGCGTGCCGCTGGCTCCAATGGGGTGGCCCAGGGCAATCGCACCGCCGTTGACGTTGAGCTTCGACCGATCAAACCCGAGTTCTTTGCCCACCGCTACCGACTGGGCCGCAAAGGCCTCGTTGGCCTCAATCAAGTCCAGGTCCGACACCCTCAGTCCGGCCTTTTCCAGGGCACGCTGACTGGAAGGAATCGGCCCCAAACCCATCACACGAGGATCCACCCCTGCTGCTGCATAGCTGCGAATCCTGGCCATCGGCTTCAAGCCAAGCTCCTGTGCCTTTTTGGCGCTCATCACTACCACGGCAGCTCCCCCATCGTTGAGCCCAGACGAGTTGCCTGCCGTGACCATCCCATCCTTCTTGAACGCTGGGCGCAACTTGGCCAGTCCCTCTGCGGTCGTCTCGCGCGGCTGCTGATCGGTGCCAAAGATGGTTGGCCCTTTCCTGCCTGGAACCTCGACCGGCACGATCTCATCGCGAAAGACTCCAGATGCAATCGCCTGGGTCGCTTTCTGCTGACTGTGCAAAGCAAACTCATCCAGTTCTTCCCGTGTTAAGTGGCAGTCCGAGCAGATATTTTCTGCCGTGATGCCCATATGGCACTGGTTAAATGCGTCCCACAAGCCGTCGCGGATCATCGAATCGACGAGTTCGCCATCCCCCATACGGTAGCCAAAGCGGGCCTTCTCCAACAGGTAAGGCGCCCGGCTCATACTCTCCATGCCACCGGCCACGATGATCTCCGCGTCACCCAGCTTGATGGCCTGAGCCGCCAGCGCGACCGCCTTGAGACCGCTGCCACACACTTTATTAATCGTCATCGCAGGGACCTCCACCGGTAACCCAGCATTGACCGCTGCCTGGCGAGCCGGATTCTGCCCAAGGCCAGCCTGCAGCACATTGCCCATGATCACCTCTTCCACCTGACTGGGTTTGAGGTCGGCCCGCTCCAAGGCTGCCCGAATACAAATTTCGCCTAACTTGACGGCTGGCACTTCAGCCAGTCCACCACCGTATGTACCTATCGCGGTCCGCACGGCACTCACAATGACCGCATCTTGCACTTCAGCCATGATCCTTTGCTGCCTTTCTTTGTGTACTCAGATGTCCTCTCTTGAGCCTCTCCCCTACGTACAACTACATGTAAATACCACCATTGATGTTGAGCGTCTGACCGGTGATGTAGTCGCCATCCACGATCAGGTACCGGACCGAGCGGGCGACTTCCTGGGGCGTGCCGGTTCGACCAAGCGGGATGCGCTTGAGAATGGCTTCCTTCGCCTTCTCGGGAATATGTGCAAACATCTCGGTTTCGATGAAGCCAGGACACACCGCATTGACGGTCACGTTGTTGCGTGCTAACTCCAGGGCGGCCGTCTTCGTGAAGCCGATAATGCCTGACTTGGCTGCCGCATAGTTGGCCTGGCCAAAGTTGCCGGCTTGCCCCACAAAGGAGCTAATGTTGATGATCTTGCCGCTGTTCTGCTGCAGGAAGTAAGGCAGCGCGGCTTTGACGGTGTAGAAGTAACTGTTCAAGTCCACCTGGATGACGGTGTTCCAGTCTTCCACGCTGAGATTCTTCATCGAGCGGTCAATGTTGATGCCGGCGTTATTGACCAGCACATCGATGCGGCCAAACTGCTGCGCGGTCTCCTGGATGAGTCTGGCTGCCTGAGCCGCATCGGCGACATCGGCCTGGATCGCCACCGCCTGGGGTGAGCCCTGCTCCATGAGCTGCTCGATCAGTTCCTCGGCTGGCCCCTTGCTCCGGGAATAGTTCACGACCACCCTGGCTCCCCCTCGCCCCAGTTCTTCTGCAATCGCACGCCCGATGCCTCGGCCTGCCCCAGTGACGACGGCCACCGCGTTTTCCAATGTTGTCATCGCATGCTTCTCCTTTCAAATCTTGGGCCAGCAGCCCTTCTTGGAATCTTTCCTCTCTGAGGGAGATGGAAAACGAACATACCTCTACATGGGACGCGACGTATCTTCGAAGGTGATGAGCCGCGCACCGCGTTGGAAGGTCGTGAAGTACACCAACCATTGGAACCCGACCACCAGGCGGTTGCGAAAGCCGATCAAGAACATGAGATGCAGCACCAGCCACATGAACCAGGCCACAAGACCGGCCAGGCGCAGCTTCCCAATCGCGACGATGCCATAGAAACGTCCTATCACGGCCATATTGCCTTTATCGACGTAGCGGAAGGCCTCGGGGTGTGGTTTGCCAGCGACCCGGTCAGCAATGACGGAAGCGCTATACTGTCCTTGCTGGATCGCGACCTGAGCGACTCCCGGCAGCGGCTTGCCATCCTGGGTAAAACTGGCCGTATCCCCAATGACAAAGATGTTGGGATGCCCTGGGACAGACGCATCGCTGTCGACCTTGAGACGGCCCCCGCGGTCCGTCTCGGCACCCAGCCACTGACCGGCCGGGGATGCTGCCACCCCTGCCGTCCAGATGACCGTTTTGGCGGGAATACGTTCCCCCGCGATCACGACGCCCTCACTGTCGATCGCTTCGACGGGTGAACTCGTTCGCACTTCTATCCCCAGGCGGTTGAGGGCTCTGTGTGCTTTTTTCGCTAACCGCTCATCAAAGGGGAGGAGAATGCGCGGCAGGGCCTCCACCAGGACAATCCGCGCTTCCTTGGGATTGATATGGCGAAAATCCGAGACCAGGGTTTTGTGGGCCAGGCCACCAATGGCCCCGGCCATCTCGACTCCCGTTGGACCGGCGCCCACCAGCACAAACGTGAGCAGCGCTTTGTGCTTCTCGGGGTCCGTCTCCCGTTCAGCCATCTCAAAGGCCAGCAGGATCTTGCGTCGAATGGTGGTCGCCTGGACAATCGATTTGAGGCCAGGAGCGAATGCTGCCCAGTCGTTATGCCCAAAGTAACTGTCGCGTGCGCCCGTCGCCAGGATCAAGTAGTCGTAGGGGACGGATTGATCGTGCAGGAGTACCCGCTGGGCCTGTGTATCTACCCCTGTCACCTCGCCCATGAGCACCTCGGCGTTCTTTTGTTTGCTGAGCACACTGCGAATCGGGGCCGAGATTTCTGCCGGGGAGAGCACGCCGGTCGCCACCTGGTACAATAGGGGTTGAAACAGGTGATGGTTATTGCGATCGATCACCGTCACCTGTACGGGTGCTTCGTGGAGGGCCCGCGCTGCATTTAAACCGCCAAAGCCAGCCCCAACAATCACGACACGCGGCTTGACCACAGGAACAGATTCACGCGCTGGCTCAAGACTCTGTGGTGCGGCCAGTTGTTCATTGGTGGTCTTCGTCCCGGTATCTGGTAGGTCTTTCATATCAGCCACCTCCTTTGGCAGGGTATTCTTGTGTGCTATCTTGTCCGTGCTGGCTGCTTTGGCGGAATATGAATCGGACGCCCCTCCGCTGCCAGGACTGCCTCGCGCAACCCCTCACTGAGGGTGGGATGCGGGTGGATCGTCCCAATAATTTCATCCGCCGTGAGCTCATTCCGCATGGCCACTGAATATTCCGTAATTAGATTGGTCGCATCGGGACCGATGATATGCGCTCCCACAATCTCGTTGTACTTGCCCAGGATAACTTTGGTGAAGCCTTCAGTATGCGCGCTGCCCACAGCCTTGCCATTGGCCGCCCACGGGAAGCGCTCGACCCGCACCTCGCCATGTTCCTCTTTCGCCTTGGCCTCCGTCAGACCGACAAAGGAGATCTCCGGAAAGGTATACACGGGGTTGGGAACCACGCGGTAGTCCATCTTCGCTGCATGGCCCATGGCGTTGTCAGCCGCTACTTCCCCTTCCTCCGAGGCCACGTGCGCCAGGCCCGCCCCGTGCACCAGGTCACCGATGGCATAGATCCCAGGCAGGTTCGTTTCCATCTTCTCGTTGACAAGCACGCGGCCCCGCTCATTCTCGAGTCCTTGCTCCATGAGCTGCTCCAGTCCACTCGTGTTGGCGCGGCGGCTGACCGCCATCAGCACGTACTCCCCACTGAAGCTCTTTTCCCCTTGTGGGGTGCTGGCGGTCACCTTCTTCAGGTTGCCCTCATCGGCGACCGACTCCACTTTGGCATTGGTCGCTATGGTGATGCCGCGCTTGTTGAGCGCACGCACCAGCAAGGTGCGAACCTCGTCATCCAATGGGGCAAGAATTGTGGGCAGCATTTCGACAATCGTGACTGGCGCGCCTAAGCCGTTGAACATGCAGGCCAGTTCAACCCCGATCACGCCGCCGCCCACACAGATGATCCCTTCCGGCAGCTTTGGCAGGTGCCAGCAGGTGTCGCTGTTGATCACATTCCGCCCATCGACACCGGGAAATGGGGGTATGAACGGCACTGAACCTGTGGCCAGAATGATCTTGTCCGCACTCAATTGTTGCGTCGAGCCATCACTCCTGGCACGCTCACCTTTGGTCACCGTGACGGTGCGCGAGGCATCGACGCTTCCCAGCCCCTCAAAGACATCAATGTGGTTGCCCTTCATCAAAGTCCCGATGCCGCCAGTCATCCGTTTGACGACGCTCTGGGTAAAGGCTACGGCCTTGCTCATGTCAAACTTCGGTGGCTGCGGGAGTTCAATGCCCAGTTCGCCCATCGAGGCCATGCTTTGCATTACTTCGGCGATGTGCAGCATCGCCTTGGACGGAATGCACCCGACGTTGAGGCAGGTGCCACCCAGATACTGCTTTTCGACAATGGCGGTCCTGGCACCCAGTTGTGCAGCGCGGATAGCAGCCACGTAGCCTCCTGGGCCCGAACCAATTACCGCGACATCATAGTGTGTACTTGCCATACTCTTTCTCCTCTGCGTGCTCAACAGTCTGAGAGACCCTGACGCCTCCTAACCCAACAAACTGTACGGGTTCTGTAGCAACCGCTTGACCTCCTGGAGGAAGCGGGCCACCGCGGCCCCGGAGAGAATACGATGGTCGGTCGACATAGTCACCGTCATCAGATCACGGATCACCGGCTGCCCATCCACCGGGACGAATTGTTTGCGCGTGGCTGCCACCGCCAGAATGGCGGCTTGCGGGGGGTTGATGACCGCAATAAAGTTGGAGGCGTCCATCATGCCCAGGTTCGAGACCGAGAAAGTGCCCCCCTCCAGATCGGCAGGAGCCAGTTTGTTGGCGCGCGCCTTGGCAATGAGCGCTTTGGCTTCGCGGGCAATGGAGCGCACCCCCTTCGTATTAGTATCGCGGATCACGGGCACTACCAGCCCGGTTGGGGCGTCGACGGCCATGCCAATGTTGATGTGCTTGTAGCGGACGAAATGATCATCCTTGAGGGAACTGTTGACCTCGGGGAACTTTTCCAGGGCCAGCGCACAGGCCTTCACGATCAAATCATTGACGGTGACCTTCACCCCATCTTCGCCGACGTCCGCATTGAGGGTCTGGCGCATGGCCAGGGCATCTGTCATATCGACTTCGCTGCTGACATAAAAATGCGGAATGGTCTGTTTCGACTCGGTCAGGCGGCGTGCAATGAGCAACTGCACCCGTGAAAGCTTAACGAGCTCTGCGTCCGGCGGTGCGGCGCTTGGCGGTGCGGCGGCAGCTGGGGCTGGTTGTGGAGGAGCAGAGGGCTGGGGCGCGGGAGCGGCGGGCGCACCGCGTTTTTCAAGCGCATCCTCAATATCATCGCGGACAATGCGACCACCCGGGCCCGTTCCTTGCATCTGGCTCAGGTCGATGTTGTGCTCTTCGGCCATACGCCGGGCCAATGGGGACGCCTTGACCGCTTCTCCCTGACCACTCTCGGCGGGCGGAGGGCTCTGCGCACTCGTCTCTGCCTTCGGTGGGCTTTCAACCGGAGCCGCAGGAGCTGCCCCTGCTCCGTCTGCACCGGTCTTGGCGGTTGCCGACGCTGGCTGAGCTGCTGGCTGGGCTGCCGCGCCGCTTCCAATGAGCGCTACGGCCTGGCCGATGGGCACCGTTTCACCCTCCTGCACCAGAATCTGCTGCAGGGTACCTGCCTCGTAGGCTTCCAGGTCCATGGTGGCCTTGTCGGTCTCGATCTCAGCCAGGATATCGCCCTTCTTGATCTCGTCACCTGGGGACTTCAGCCACCGGGCGATGGTCCCCTCTTCCATCGTATCGCTGAGCCGGGGCATGTTAACTTCACTCATCGCTTATTTCCTCCTTCGACGCGGTGCCAGTGCGTTAATTGCTTCCACCAACTGCTTGGCACCTGTCAGCGTTGCTTGCTCCAGCGGCTTGGAGTAGGGCAGCGGCACTTCCAGACTGGCCACGCGTTTTACCGGCGCATCCAGGTCATCGAACGCCTCTTCCTGCAGCAGTGCGGCGATCTCCGCGCCAATGCCATACGATCGCCAGTCTTCTTCAAAGACGATGGCCCGATTCGTTTTCTTGACCGAGTTGAGGATGGTCTGATGATCCAGTGGTCGCAGCGAGCGCAGATCCACCACCTCGATGCTCACCTGCTGGTCTTGTTCCATGCGGCGAGCAACATCCAGAGCCACGGCGGCCATGCGCGAGTAGCTGATCACCGTCAGATCCGAGCCTTCTTTGGTCACCTTTGCCTGGCCAATGGGCACCTGGTAGCCATCACTGGGCACTTCCCCCTTCGTGTTATAGAGGGCCAGGTTTTCCAGAAAGAGCACCGGGTTGTTGTCACGCACAGAAGTTCGCAGAAGCCCCTTCGCATCGGCGGGGGTGGACGGGGCCACCACTTTGAGACCGGGTACATGCGCGAACCAGACTTCCAGGTTCTGCGAATGAGTAGCCGCCAGCTGATTGCCCCCCCCACCTGGGGTGCGAATGACCAGCGGAATGGGGCACTGTCCACCAAACATCGAATAGATTTTCGCGGCGTGATTGACAATCTCATCCATCGCCAGGATGATGAAATTGATCGTCATGATCTCCACAATCGGGCGCAGCCCCAACATGGCGGCCCCTGTGGCCATGCCGACAAAGCCATTTTCTACAATCGGCGTGTCCACCACTCGCTTGGGGCCGAACTCCTTGAGCAGCCCGGCTGTGATTTTATACGAGCCCTCGAAGACCGCAATCTCCTCACCGAGGAGGAACACGTTTTCATCGCGCAGCAGTTCATCGCGCAAGCCGTCATGGAGGGCTTGCCGATAGGTGATCTCAGCCATGCTTAATTTCCTTTCCCCACTGCCTCATCAGGTGCATAGACATACTCTTCGAGCCCTTGCATGAATTCTTCCACCGAAGGGAAAGGGCTCTGTTCGGCGAAAGTGACCGCATCCTCAACCTCTCGCTGCACCCGTTCATCGATCTCGTGGGCAGTTTGCTCATCGAGGAGACCCGCCGCCGTGAGGCGTGCCGCGAACGCAGCGATCGGATCATTTTCACGCCCTTTCTGAACTTCCTCCTTATCGCGGTAGCGATCCGGGTCCACCACGGAGTGACCACGGAAGCGGAAACTCACGGCTTCCACGAGGCTAGGTTCATGCCGTTCGCGAGCAAGCGCTGCAGCATTGCGCATGGCATCACGTACGGCCAGGACATCGTTGCCGTCCACGCGCCAGCTCTGCATATCGTAGGCACAGGCCTTGCGGTACAGTTCACTCACAGCAGAGCCCTGCTCGACGCGCAGCCCCATGCCATACAGATTGTTCACCACGAAGTAGATAACAGGTAGATGATAGATTTTGGCGAGGTTCAGCGATTCGTGGAAGGCTCCCGTGTTCGTGGTCCCATCCCCCATTTGGCAGGCGACGACCTCGTGGGAGCCACGATACGCGATGGCAAAACCGGCACCCGTGGCCAGAGGAATCTGCCCACCGACGATCGCATATCCACCCATAAAGTGATGTTTGAGGTCAAAGAGGTGCATGGAGCCACCACGCCCGCGCGAGCATCCGGTGTCTTTACCAAATAATTCAGCCATGACGGCCCCGGGCGAGATGCCACGACCCAGGGCATAGCCATGTTCCCGGTAGTTGGTATACACATAGTCTCCCGGCTCTAAGCCAGTACAGAAGCCGACTACCGTTGCCTCTTCCCCTAGATTGAGATGGCAATACCCTCCAATTTTGGCTTTGGTATACATCTCCCCGGTTTTTTCCTCAAAGTGGCGGACAAGAACCATCTGGTAATAGATATCCAGGAGTGCAGCGCGGTCTTCCCCCTGGGGTATTGGGGGAAACGCTTGCTCACTGACAGATGGGGCGTCACGCGCATCCGCTTGCGGTTTGCTTTTCGTATCCACAGTGTAGCTGATCCTTTCGTGTCATGGGCGATGGTGACTACGCCATGGCGCAGCCCACCCAGCCTCTACAGCTCGCACGAGATAGAACGGGTCGGTTAAACCCACTTTTTATGATCCTGGAGGGACCGGCTCAAGGGAAGCGGGCACATTGTTTGCTCCGCAGCGAGGGCAGCGCTCCGGCTGTTGCTCACTACGAACCACTTCCCCGCACACCGGACACACCCAGCGCAGAGCCACCTCTCTGACCAGGTCGGCGCGACTGACAATACCAAGCAACCGCCCTTGATCAAGCACGGGTAATCGCTTGATACGCTCATTCACGAGGATATGGCTCACTTCTTCCAGGTCGGTCTGCGGAGTCACGCTGATGACTCCATGGGACATAATATCCCCGACCGACTGTCCCTCTTTGCTAATGATATCGTACTCGGTCACCACACCCACCACGACATTGTCAGCGTTGATGACGGGCAGACCGCTAATACGGTGCTGCGAGAGCAGGCGTGCCGCCTGCTGTTTGGTCTGGTTTTCTGTGACCGTGATCACCCTGGTGGTCATGACATCTTCAGCTTTCATGCCTGGATCTCCTTCCTCGCTGTTTCGATTAGCGCAGCGACTGAGGCCTTGAATCCTTCGTAGATGAAATCACGGCAGTAACATTGGACGAGGTGCGCATCGACGTAGAGGCGGGCCTCCTCCGTGCCCATCGCCGCCCTGGCGACGGCTACCGCCAGAGCAGGAGCCTCCTCGTAAGTTCAGGGCGGGCGGAATAATCTGGCCGTCCTGCAGATCGCGGTCGCTGACCAGGGCAGTTAAGCGTTCGGCGGCCACGATTTTCATGGCCTCATTGACGAGGCGAGCACGTACATCCAAAACCTCCGGAAGAATCCCGGAAAACGGCGTGTCAAGATAATACCTCTGAGAAGCATAACTGACCACGTAGAGACAAGCCAGTACCCAAAAGGAGTAATTTCTGGGTGATTTTTTTGGTCGACCAGGCGCGTTCCCTTCACGAGGTCCATGCCGTGCTCCAGGAGAGGGATCTGCACCAGGAAGTCCTGGACGGCTTTACTTTGACGGCTCAGTACCTCGTCCAGAAGGTAGTCCATCACATAGTGATGACGGCCGCTGAACGCCGTGATGAAGTTTGCTACATCGTCACAGCCTAACAGAGAGCGTAAGGAGAGCGCGTGATGAATGGACTTGGCCCTAATGACCCGGCAATCGTCCAGGACGAGGACGACGTGTTCCTGGTCGTCAGCTCTACGCACCCGCAGATCGTTGATCAGCATGGTCAGTACGCACTCCAAGGGTGGACCCGCGTGGGCGTGTCCAGGTGAGGGTCAGAGACCTGCAAGGCGGCAAACCAGTACGGCTCTTCGCCACGCGGCCTGCATTCTTTGCGTGCCGTGCAGGAGCCGTTCTGGCTATGAAAGGCGAACGAAGAGACCTGGCTGGCAGGGACGATGCCTGATGCTTCGTTTCCTTGGCGCTCATACAGTTCGTATGCCTGATGCAAGGCGACCAGACAAGGGTGTAGCGTCCGAGCTCCGGCATTGGATCCCCCTGGTGCGCGTTTGCGGGGCCGTGTTACCCAACTGGGTGTTACCTACTGTAGTGGACCTCACCTCTCGTCCCTGTTGGGTAACACTACTGCAAACGTAATCCAGGGGTAAAGTATCCCCAATGGGCGTTACACCTGTGTGTCTACAAGCTCGATGTTATCTTTGCCCCCATAGAAGTCCCACCAGGGCTTGGCCCCCTTCCTCAGCACCTCATTCAATGCCTGGATGTTGCGCACCCCCTGATCTTCTAACCATCTCCGTACTGCCGCGGCCCCACTTTTCCCATAGATGGGGATGCCATCCTGCCACGTCGCCCGCCCGCACAACACGCCAGAGAAGGGCGTATCGGCTTCGGCGGCCAGCTCGAGCGTCTCGCGGAAGACCTCGTCGCTCACACCGGCGCTGAGGTAGATGAAGGGCACACGCGTAGCGGCTGCCGCCTCGCGGAAGTGCTGCTTAGCCTCGTCACGGCTATAGGCGACCTGCCCATCCGGGTTGGCCTTCGAGCCCTCGACATAGCGCATATTC
>WNGG01010428.1_pt1 | contig 11825 bp, 10 predicted proteins | sample 5400661 | NCBI WGS metagenome assembly WNGG01 (sample SAMN13153372, study PRJNA577476) | soil metagenome | isolation source: 100 cm soil or saprolite under Garry oak tree replicate 1 | place: USA:California | collected 2016-06-15 | reverse complement strand
CCCGGCAGCGCGCCGACCGGGCGCTCGCCCGGATCGGCCTCGCGCTGGCCCGCGGATCCGGCGATGCCTGACATAGGGCCAGACGCTCCGGCCTGGACCCAGCGCGCCCGGCGTAACAGGGGCCGCCGGGCGCGCCAGATGCAGAATCGGCCTCGGCCGCTGGAGGCACTCACCTGCGCCGACGGCATCCACCGGCCAGGCCGCTCGTCCGAATCGGAGAAGGCATGACCACGAACTGTGGCGGAACCATGCCTATCCGGCGCCGCCGGGAAGCAGATCCGGTCACTGAGGCACCCAGGCAGCGGGCCGCGCGGTTTGAGCGCGACGCGCTGCCCTACCTGGCCCAGCTGTATGCCGCGGCGCTAAGCATGACCCGCAACCGGGCGGACGCCGAAGATCTGGTCCAGGAAACGTTCACCAGGGCATACGCCGCCTTCGGGCAGTTCGAGCCGGGCACGAACCTGAAGGCCTGGCTGTACCGCATCCTCACCAACACCTTCCTCAGCAGCTACCGGAAACGGCGACGCGACCCCGTTCCCGCCGCCGAGATCCAGGACTGGCAGCTGGCCCCGGCCGCGTCTCATGCCTCCTCCGGGCTGAAGCCCGCGGACACCGAGGTCCTGGAACACCTGCCCGACCCCCGCGTCAAGCGCGCGCTCCGTGAGCTCCCCGACGAGTTCCGCGCCGCAGTGTACCTCGCCGACGTCGAGGGTTACGCCTACCGGGAGATCGCCGGCATCACGGGAACATCGGTCGGGACTGTGGCCTCACGGCTGCACCGCGGCCGCCGGCAGCTGCGTTACCTGCTTCAGGATTGCGCGGCCACTCGCTCTCCGGCCACGATGGCGCCGGCCCGCGATGCCTTCCCCGTCACAGCCTACGCTGGGAGGCCGCGGTGACCCGCGTCCTCGGGGCCCAGCCTGGTGCGGCCGAAGGAGTGCGCTACCGCGCGGGCCAGGGCCTGCCGCCGCGGGCTGGACCGGTGACGGCTGCCCGCCTGGAGGCATCACGAACAGGCGTCCGGCCGGTGACCGCACCGGTCCCGGCGCGCCGGGCCGGGCTGACATGGCCGCGGTTGCCCGCGGCGGCCGAACTGGCCACCATCGGCGCCGGTTACGCGGCGTATTCCCTGGTGCGCCTGGCCATCCGGGCCAGCCGCCAGGCCGCGTTCGCGCACGCGGCCCAGCTATGGCAGGCCGAGCGGCGGTTGCACCTGACCGGCGAGCCGTACCTCAACCACCTCGCCGCTATCCACTCTGTGCTCGCCGAGGCGGCCGGGTACTACTACGGGCTGGCCCATTTCCTGGTTACCCCATTGGTGCTGGCCTGGCTGTACCTGCGCCGGTCGGCGGCGTTTCCGCGGCTGCGCTCGGGCCTGGTGCTGGCCACCGCCGCCGCGAACGTGGTGTTCTGGGTCTGGCCGGCCGCCCCGCCCCGGTTCTCCGTACCGAGGATGACCGACATCCTGGTCACCCGCGACATCCTCGGCGCGGCCCACCCGCACGGCGCCACCAGCCTGGTGAACCTGTACGCCGCCATGCCCAGCCTGCACGTCGCCTGGGCCGCCTGGTGCGCTCTTGCCGTGATCACCGCTACCCGCGGCTGGTGGCGCCACCTCGCCTGGTTCTACCCGGCCGCCACCACCCTGGTGGTACTGGCCTCGGCCAACCACTTCCTGCTCGATGCGGCCGGCGGGATCGCCCTCGCGGGCCTGGGCATGCTCGCCACCAGCCAGCCCAGCAAGCTGCTGACGCGCCGCCGCGCCCGGCCTGCTAACCCGGGCCCCGGTACGCCCTGCACACCGGGGCCTCGGCTCGCGCCGGCTCGTGGGGATGGCCCGCCGGCAACCGTCCATGCCCGGGACAGAATGGGTGCGCCGGGTGGTGGTGGGCGCTGGCCGCCGGGCACGCACCTGCCGGTGACTACCGGCCGGCGGTCACCTTCAGGCGCGGGCTGCGCTGCCAGGTCCAGCCGGCCACGGCGGGAGGGCTGTGGACGGCTGTTGATGGGCTGTGGGCCGCCGCCGCCATCGGGCTCTACACGGTGGCCTGGTGCTCGGCGGGTTCCCCCGCGCGGGCGCGGCGCCTGATACCGGTGACGACACCGGGGGAACCGTGACCTGCGGCGCGCGGCCGGAAACCGGCGTGCCCGCCGCGAACCGGCTTGAGGCGGCGCGGCGCTGGGGTACGGCGCACCGCTGGGTTCCGGTGCTCACCAGCGGCCGGGCGCGACCGGCCTCCCGCCGTGGCCGGCCCTGGGCTTGGGTGCTGGCAGCGGGGGTGGTGGCGGTGGCTGCGGTCCATCTCCCAAGCGCGGCCGGTGATCTGCGGGCTATGGCCGCCCACCTGGGCGGGCTGCGGCTGGCCTGGCTGGGTGCGGCCGTTGCCGCGCAGATGGTGTCGCTGGCCGGCGGCACGGCAGCGCAACGCTGGCTGCTGGCTGCTGGCGGCGCGCGGTTGCGGTGGCCGACCCTGTTCGGCCTGGTGTTTGCCTCCACCGGGCTGGCCAGGGTGATGCCGGCCGGGCCGGTCACCGGCGGCGCGTGGCAGGTGCGGGAGTACCGCCGCCGCGGCGCTGGCGCCGCGGCCGGGGTATGGGCGGTGCTGGCCGGCGGGTTCACCTCCACGATGGTCAGCCTGGCCCTACTGCTGACCGGGGCCGCGGTAGCCGGCACCAGTGCCCTCCTCCTGCTCGCCGGCGCGGCCGCGGTGCTGGCAGCCGGGATGGCCGCGCTCACCGCCGCGCCACGCCGCGCCCGCGGGCTCAGCCGCTACCTCAGCCGGCATCACCGCACGCCCGCGATCACCCGGGTCGCGGTGGCCGTGGCCGGGATGTCCCGCCAGCGCGCCGGGTCCGGCTGGGCCGCAGGGGTGCTGGCGTGCACTGGCGTCGGCTTGCTCGCCGACGCCGGCGTGCTCACCGCGTGTTTCGGGGTGGCCGGGCTGCCGGTTCCCTGGCGCGGGCTGCTGTTCGCCTACGCCGCCGGGCAGCTGGCCGGCCGGCTCGTCCCGCTGCCCGGCGGCCTCGGCGGCGTCGAAGGCGGCATGCTCGGCGCGCTCACCCTCACCGGCACCCCGCCGGCTGCGGCGGCAGCCGCGGTCATCGTCTACCGGGTAGCCGGGTACTGGGCCGTCGGCGCCATCGGTACCGCGCTGGCAGCCGCCTTCGCCCGCCGGGAACCCGGAGGGGTGAAGCTCGGCGCCGCAACGCCGCGCCTGGGCCGGGACCGCAAGCCCGGCGTGCAAAGACCCCGGCCCGCCGGAGTGATCGGCCCCGAGCGCTGAGGGGAAGAATCTTGGAAACCACGCGGTCGCCGCGACTGCCTTCAACGCAACCCGGACGGCTCGGCGCTGAAGAGCACGGGAACGGTCACCGTCGTACCGGCTCGAAGGGGGCCACAGGCCGGGACTGGCCGGCTTCGGTGGTCTCAGCGCCCGCGAGAAGTGGGGCTGTGGCGTCTGGCTCTTCGTCGGCCTGGTGTTCGGGGTGCCCGAGAGCTGGGCCGGGATCACCAACCCTCCATGGCCGGCGCTGTCAGACACCATCGCCCATCTGGAGTCACTATGGGCTCCCACGGCCGTCATCGTTGTCGCCCTGATCGTGTTCATCGTTTTCGCAGTGACCGGGCATCCGCTGGCACAGGCCACCGACCTCGCCACGCCACAAGGTGAGCCGGGACAACGACGAACCGCGAACGGGCGGCTCACCAGATGCCAGGCCGAGGCCATCAGCCACGTGCCAGTACTGGTCTATTTCCCGTGCGCTGTGTGCGCGGTGGCCGGCGGCAGCCTGCTAGCCGCTACTGCCAGCAGCGACATGTACGTGCTCGGCTACGTCATCTACGGCCTGTTCGCGATCTTCTTGGTGATCATCCCGAATGTGATGGCGTTCTGGTTCGCCAGGGAGGTGCCGTTTCCCACGCTGGCCTGCACGGTCGCCGACCTTGAGCGCCGGTGGCGCCCGGCCGCGATGATCATTGTGGCCGGTCTCGTCATCTTGATGATCCACTTGGCGTTCGCTCCGTGGCCAGACATCTTCCGCCACATTGAAGTAGCGCCAGCCCATCGCTGAGTGCGAGGTACGCCAGCTTGCGTTTCTCAAGATCGCGTACAGCATCCCCGGCACATTGCCGCCGCCATGCTCGGCGCGTCCAGCCCTCGGTGACCGCACGCCGTGAGGACCGGATCACCGAGCCGCTCCGAAGGCAGCGACCACTGGGGTATCGGCCCGGCGGCACTGTAGTGCCCTGTGCTGTCGCGGAAAGGTTCCACCCCCAACTGCACCTTCGGGTGACGCCTTCACGAGGACTCCGTTCATAACGTGCCGAGTGACCGCACCTCACACCGACAGGTTGGAAGAGATCAGATGCCACCCACGGTCCGCCATCGCGGTCTCTGCCTGGTCTTCGTGCACCGGGTGAGACCAAAGCAACCCGTAGCGAGGCACGTTAGGCGGCGCAACCTGCTCACCGGTCCCCGGACCCATTCGAACGGCCTGCCCGCGACGGCCTCACCTGACAGGTGCCATACAAGCAGCGCCTGCGGTGAGGGCCTAACGCCGGACGAACACCAGTAGGGAGAAACCCTCATGTCCCAAACACGACCCACCACGAGGCGGAGGCCCGCGCCCGCCGCGGTGGCTGGCCCAGCCAGCCCCCGGCTTGGCCTGGCCCTGCTCGTCATCGCCACCGCGCAGCTGATGGTGCTGCTGGACGCGACGATCGTCAACGTCGCGCTGCCGCACATCCAGCGGGCGCTCAGCTTTTCCGGCTCCGGCCTGGAGTGGGTGGTCAACGCTTACGCGCTTACCTTCGGCGGGCTGCTGCTGCTGGCCGGACGGGCCGGGGACCTGCTCGGCCGCCGCCAGGTGTTCATCGGCGGGCTGCTGCTGTTTTCCGCCGCGTCACTGGCCGGCGGGTTCGCCACCTCCCAGGCGTGGCTGCTCACGGCCCGCGCCGTGCAGGGCGCCGGCGCGGCGACAATCGCCGCGGCCGCGCTCGCGCTGATCGCGACCACCTTCCCCGAAGGCCCGCCCCGGAACCGGGCGATGGGCGTGTACGCCGCGATGAGCGTCGCCGGCGGCGCGGTCGGCCTGATCGCTGGGGGCCTGCTGACCACCTACGCCTCCTGGCGGTGGGTGCTGTTCGTCAACGTGCCGATCGGCCTGGCGGCGGCGCTGCTTGCCCCCCGGGTGCTTCCCGAGTCTCCGCGACAGCGCGGCCGGTTCGACCTGCCGGGCGCGATCACCGGCACCGGCGGGCTGGTCGCGCTGGTCTATGGGCTGGGGAACGCGGCCACCACCCCGGACGGAGTGTCGCACTGGGGAGACGCCAAGGTCGTGACCTCACTGGCGGCATCGGTGGTGCTGCTCGCCGCGTTCACGGTCGTTGAGGCCCGCAGCCAGCACCCCCTGCTGCCACTGCGGCTGCTCCGCGACCGTGACCGGACCGGAGCGAACCTGATCATGGTGTGCGCAGGCGCCGCCATCTTCGGCATGTTCTTCTTCCTGACCGTCTTTATGCAGTCCGTCTGGGGCTACTCCGCGCTGAAGACCGGCGTCGCCTACCTGCCGCTGACCGCCGCCATCCTGGTGTCCTCCGGCGCCGCCGCCCAGCTCGTTCCCCGGATCGGCGCCCGGCCGCTGCTGCTGGCCGGTACCCCGGCCGTGGCCGGCGGCCTCTACTGGCTGTCACGGGTCAGCGTGCACAGCAGCTACGCCGGCGCGGTGCTCGGCCCGATGCTGGTCATCGCCGCCGGCCTCGGGCTGCTGTTCGTGCCCGTCACCCTGGTCGCCATGTCCCGGGTCGCCGACGAGGAGTCTGGGGTCGCGGCCAGCCTGCGTAACACCGGCCAGCAGATCGGCGGCTCGATCGGGCTGGCCGTGCTCGGCACCGTCGCCTGGACCGCCGTCGCCAACAGCATCCGCACCCAGACCGCGCACGCCACGGCCGTGGCCGCTCACGCAGGCCACCCGGCCCGCCCTGGCCAGGCACCGCTCACCGCGATCTACCACCACGCGCTGGCCACTGGCTTCTCCCGCGCCTATCTGGTCGCGGCCGGGGCCATGCTGCTCGCCCTGATCATCACGATCGTGGCGATCCGGATCAAGCGCGCGGACCTGGCCGGAGCGTCCCCGTTCTGAATCGCAGGGCAGCCCGGCCCGATCTCAGGGCACTCAGTGACCACACGGAGGCAACAATGAAACTCACGATCATCGCGGCGGCCGGGGGCGCCGGCCGGGAACTGCCGGCCAGGCCCCTCGCCGCCGGCCACGACATCACCGCGGTGGCGCGCAACCCGGGCAAGCTGTCCCGTCAGGTGCGCGCCATCACCACCGACCTGGCGGCGGACCTGCGGGGCCCTGGAGCCGGCGGTCCGCGGAGCCGATGCTCTCCGGCCTCGGCCCGCACTCGAATCGCCCAGCCAGCCAGTCGTTCTCGCCCGCCGGTCACATTCCTTCATCGCGCTGTGTCATTGGATGACCGGCGAGACGCGGCCGATGTGACACGAGCACGGTCGTACTGCCCGAGGATGCACCGTGATCGTTCAGTCAGCTTTCCCGGTGGAGCCGTGGTGTGTCCGTGAGACGGAGCTGAGGCTCGACTTGCTCGCTCAGTCCGAGTCGGTGTTCGCCCTCTCCAACGGGCACATCGGGCTGCGCGGCAACCTGGACGAGGGGGAGCCGCATGGCATTCCCGGCACCTACCTGAACTCGTTCTATGAGCTGCGGCCGCTGCCCTACCCCGAGATTGGCTACGGCTTCCCGGAGTCGGGCCAGACGATCGTCAACGTGACGAACGGCAAGCTGTTCCGGCTGCTCGTCGACGACGAGCCGTTCGACGTCCGCTACGGACAGCTGCGCTCGCACGAGCGCTGGCTGGACCTGCGGGCGGGGGGGTTGGAGCGGACCGTGGACTGGGTGTCACCGGCGGGGCGCGCGGTGCGGGTCCGTTCCACTCGCCTGGTCTCGTTCACCCACCGGGCGATCGCGGCTATCCGCTACGAGGTGGAGCCGCTTGAGCGGCGTACGCGGATCACCGTCCAGTCCGAGCTGGTCGCCAACGAGACGCTGCCCGAGATCCACGGGGACCCGCGGGCGTCTGTCGTGCTGAGGTCGCCGCTGCAGTCCGAGGAGCACGTCGCGCGGGACGCGTGGGGTCTTCTGGTGCACCGCACGCGGGCGAGCAAGCTGCGGATGGCCGCCGCGATGTACCACGAGGTGACCGGGCCCGAGGCGCAGGTCCGCTCCGAGTCGATGCCCGACTGGGCCCGGACGACGGTCGCGACCGTGCTCGACCCGGGCACACCGTTGGTGATCGTCAAGATCCTCGGCTATGGCTGGTCCAGCCTGCGATCCCTGCCCGCCCTGCGCGACCAGGCGGCAGCCGCCCTGGCCGGCGCCCGCTTCGCCGGCTGGGACGAGCTGGTGCGGGAGCAGCGGGAGTTCCTGGACGACTTCTGGGATGGCGCCGATGTCGTCGTGGACGGCGATCCCGAGGTTCAGCAGGCGGTCCGGTTCAGCCTCTTCCACGTGATGCAGGCCGGCGCCCGAGCGGAGGAGCGGCCCATCGCCGCCAAGGGCCTGACCGGCCCCGGCTACGACGGCCACGCGTTCTGGGACACCGAGAGCTTCGTGCTACCCGTGCTCACCTACACCAAGCCGCAGGCGGCGGCCGGGGTGCTGCGCTGGCGGCACAGCGTCATCGACCTGGCCCGCGACCGGGCGCGGCAGCTCGGCCGCCAAGGCGCCGCCTACCCGTGGCGCACGATACGCGGTCAGGAGTGCTCCGGCTACTGGCCGGCGGGCACAGCGGCCTGCCATATCAACGCCGACATCGCGGACGCCACGGTGCGCTACATCAACGCCACCGGGGACGAGGGATTCGAGCGTGACGCCGGCCTGGAGATCCTCGTCGAGACCGCGCGCATGTGGCGCGGGCTGGGGCACTACGACCGGGACGGTCAGTTCCACCTCGACGGCGTCACCGGGCCCGACGAGTACAGCGCGCTGGCCAGCGACAACGTGTACACGAACCTGATGGCACAACGGAACCTGCGGGCCGCGGCCGACGTCGCAGAGCGCCATCCCGCCGCAGCGCGCGAACTCGGCGCCGGCGAGCAGGAGGCGAAGGCCTGGCGGGAGGCAGCGGCGGCGATGCATCTGCCATACGACGACGAACTGGGCGCCCACCCGCAGGCCAAAGGCTTCACCCGCTACGGCGAATTTGACTTCGCCGCGGTCGGCCCCGGCCGCTATCCGCTGCTGCTGCACGTCCCGTACTTCGACCTGTACCGCAAGCAGGTCGTCAAGCAGGCCGACCTGATACTGGCGATGCACTGGCGGGGGGACGCTTTCACCCCGGAACAGAAGGCCCGCAACTTCGCCTACTACGAGCAGCGGACGGTCCGCGACTCGTCACTGTCGGCCTGCACGCAGGCGGTGCTCGCCGCCGAGGTCGGCCACCTGGAGCTAGCCTACGACTACGCCGGCGAGGCGGCGCTGATGGACCTGCGGGACGTGCAGCAGAACACCAGCGACGGCGTGCACATCGCCTCCCTCGCAGGGGCGTGGATCGCGCTCGTCGGCGGGCTCGGCGGGATGCGCGACCACGACGGCCAGCTGTCGTTCGCGCCGCGCCTGCCCAGCCGGCTCGACCGCCTGGAGTTCTCACTGCTGTGGCGGGGGCACCGGCTGCGGGTCACGATCGGCCGGTCGGAGGCCACCTACTCGATCCGCGACGGCCACGGCACCGTTGCCGGCCTGCTCCACTACGGCGAGCCGGTCACCGTAAGCGCCGGCAACGCGGTGCGCCGGCCCATCCCACCCGGCCGGCCGCTGACCCCGCCGCCTCAGCAGCCGCCCGGCCGGGCACCCGTGCGCCGCGCGGCCGGCACTACGCCCCGGCCACCGGCTTCTGCCGAGCGTTCCTGGTCGCGGCCGGGGCCATGCTGCTTGCCCGGATCACCACGATCCTGGCAATCCGGGTCAAGCGCGCCGACCTCGGCGAGGCCCGGTTCTGAACCGCTGGGCCGAAGACCAAGTACTTACTGACCAGACGGAGGCAACCATGAAACTCACGATCATCGCAGCAACCGGTGGTGTCGGCGCCGAACTTCTTGAGCAGGCCGTCGCCGCAGGTCACGACGTCACCGCAGTAGTCCGCAACCCGGGCAAGCTGTCCCGCCAGGCATATTCCGTCACCGTCGACCTGGCCGCGCCAGATCCGGCAGCGCTGGAGTCCGCAGTCGCCGGAGCCGATGCCGTGCTCTCCGGCCTTGGCCCGCATTCGAACGCCGATGCCGGAATTGCGGCCCAGGGCACGCTGGCGATCGTCGCGGCGATGAAGATCACTGGCGTGCGGCGCATCGTCGCGGTCAGCGCCGCACCGGTCAGCACCGTGCCCACGCCGGGCCGCCCCCACCCGCCGAAACACGACCCAGGCGACGGGTTCTACATGCGCCACCTGTTCAGTCACGTGGCCAGTGCCATGTTCGGCAAGGTCTACGCCGACCTCGCGCGGATGGAGGACATCCTGGCCGGCAGCGGCCTGGACTGGACCGTGGTCCGGCCACCACAGCTCACCGGCAAGCCCCTCACCGGTACCTACCGCACGGCCTACGGGCAGAACATCCGGGGCGGCTGGTCCGTCCCGCGCGCCGACGTCGCCCACCTCATGCTCGCCGTGCTCGGCCGCCCCGGCACGATCCACCAGGCCATCGGAATCGCAAGCTGACAGGAGAAAACTCGTGACGACCAAGGACCCCGCCGTGCGCGCCGCGGCAGCGATCGACTTCACCATGATGTACGCGACCCACGATGCCTTCCGGCGCGACCTGGGCCGCCTCAAGGCAGCGGCGACGGCCGGGACGGCTCAGGCACCCGGGGTCCGCGCGGGCTGGGAAAACTTCAAGGCCCAGCTCCTGCTGCACCACAGCGTCGAAGACACCGACCTGTGGCCACGTGTCAGCCACGCGGCAGCGGACCGGCCCTCCGGTCTTGCCCTGCTGGCCGATGCCGCCGTCGCCGGGCTCGCATCCGCGCTCGAGTGGCACCTCAAACATGAGGAGGATGCTGCCCTCCCGCTCATCCAGTCGGTATGCACGCCCGCGGACTGGCGGGCCTTCGCCGACGCGATGCGCCGCGCCCAGGGCATCAAGGGCGCGGCCCGTTACGTTCCGTGGATCCTCGACGGCATCGCACGTGAGAAGCAGCGGCGGTTCATGGCCGCCCTGCCCGCCCCGGTCCGGGTGATCAGCCGGATCCTGTGGGAGCCGCGTTACCGCCAGCGGGGCCTGTGGAGATCCTGACCAGCCGGAGGAGGCCAGCATGGCGTCATCCCGCACCATCGCCCGCGACGGCCGGGCCGGCTGGACACTGATGACCGCGATCCACGACGCGCTACGCCGCGACCTGGACCAGCTACTGCGCGCCACGGCAGGCCACACGCCGGCCCGGGCCCGCTGGATCATGTTCGCCGGCCAGTTGCGCTTCCATCTCGCCGCGGAGGCCGCGGCCATGTGGTCGCCGGCCCGGGTCAAGCTGGCCGGCGACCCACCCGGCCAGGCCTTGCTCGATGCGATGGAAGATGAGCAACAGCTGATCGGCCCCCTGCTGGCCGTCATCGACGACGCGATCACCATGAACACCGACCCGGTGCGGCTTCGCCAGCTTCTGACCAGGCTGCGGGCCCGGCTGACCAGTCATCTGGCCCACGAGGAGGCCGACGCCCTCCCACTCATCGAGCAGATCATGTCCCCCGGCGAACTCGGCGCGATCGCCAGGGCCATCGGCGGCAGGCACCGCGGCGGGTACGCCACGCGCACCATCCCGTGGGCCCTCGCCGACACCAGCTCCAACATCCGCACCCAGGCATTGGGCCACTTGCCGGCACCCACCCGTCTTCTCTACCGCCACATCTGGCTCCCCCGCCACACCCGGAACACGGCGCCATTGTGAACGACACCAGATCCGGCCCGCCGGAGCCTCCTGCTGCCTGGGAGAAACAGCGCCGATCCGCGCAGAGGAGGCCAATCATGTCCATGCCCGCGGCTGCCCGGGTGCTTTCGGCCGACTGGGCGGCGCGGGGCACCCGCCGGTACGGCGACCCCGTCCCCGGGGCCTTGCCCTTCATTCCCTGGTCAAGGAAGTCCTCTACCGCTTCTCGAACCGTGTAGTTCTGGGCAGCGATGACGCCCGCGTCTAAGTCGTCGGCGACCTCGCGGAGCTTGTCCTTGACCTGGGCCTTGGTCCGGCCCTTGCGCTTGACCCGCTGGCGTCGGCCAGCAGCGTCGAAGCCGAGGCTGATCGCGCCGGTGTAGCCGTCTCCTTTCGGGTAGATGGTCGCCTCGTACTTCCCGATGATGATCTTCATCCGCTTTCCTCCTTCCTCTCGCTGTGCTTGCTTGCGTCTTTGGCTTTGGCTGGGCTCGTGCCGTGCTGCCCGTCAGCTGCCGGGCGGGTCGTCCTGGTGGCGCTCGATGTACTCATCGATGGCCTTGCGGATCACGTAGGACAGGTCACGGTCCTTGCGCCGCGCGATCTCTTCAAGCTTGCCCCGGCGGTCTGCGTCAAGGCGCAGGCTGTAGTTCTGCGTCGCTAGCATGTGCTCCGTCCTGCGCTCGGCTGGGATGCCCTCCGAGCAGAACGTACCACAGTGCAATGCAGCGCAATGCATCTAAGCGGCGGGGTCATCAAGGGACGCGATGAACTCAGCTAACTGCCTGTCGGTGATCCGGCGCAGCTTGCCGATCTTGATGCTGCGGAGCTGGCCGGTCCGCAGCAGGCAATACAACTTGTCACGGCCCACGTGCAGCATCTCCGCCACC
>WNGG01007811.1_pt1 | contig 11827 bp, 11 predicted proteins | sample 5400661 | NCBI WGS metagenome assembly WNGG01 (sample SAMN13153372, study PRJNA577476) | soil metagenome | isolation source: 100 cm soil or saprolite under Garry oak tree replicate 1 | place: USA:California | collected 2016-06-15 | reverse complement strand
AGACCCTGAGAGCGGTGAGAACGTGCGTAAGGTAGTAGAGGAGGTAGCCCGCCAGCAGGACGTCCACAGCCCGGGCGACCATCGCCACCGCCAGGAGCGCGTACTGCGTCTCGCGCACCCGCAGGTTGCGCGCGAGGGTCTTGAGCCAGGGCTCGCGCCCGGCGCCGGCAGTAGGCTCTCCGCCGTCCGGCGCCTGCCACGTGGGATGCACGAGCTCCTCGTAGGCCCGCTCGATCTCGCGGAGCAGGGCGGCGACGAAGCACGTCACGCCGCCAACCGCGAGCCAGACCGTCGGATCGCTCGGCCCCAGCAGCCCCGCGAGGAGGTCGGGGTGGCGGAAGGTCATGACGCCCACGGCCGCCCAGAAGCCGAGGTCCACGACGCTCCCGCAGACAGAATCGAGGAAGCGCCCATAGGGATTGCCCGTTCCCATGGCGCGCGCGATGCTGCCGTCAACGCAGTCGAGAAGGTTGAAGAGTAGGAGCAGGCCGAGCCCGGCCGCCACGACTCCCTCGCGGGCGCTCAGGAGGCCCGCGAGCCCAAGCAGGCCCACGCCGGCCGACAGCCACGACACCGCCTCGGCGGTGAGACCCAGACGTATGGCGAGCCAGGTGAGTCGAAATCCGAGCGGGCGGAAGATGTAACGGCTGAGCGGCAGGTAGCGCTCGTACTCGCGCTTCCAGCCGTGCGCCGCCCGGATCTCGTCGAGGGAGGGCATGGCGCCTATCTCCCGTTCATCCTGTCCGCGGCGACCGTGTGAGGGCGGCCAAGCCGCGACGAAGCTCTCCGTAGTTCAGCAGGAACCAGGCGAACACGGCCACAGTCAGCACAAATGGAATCCCGTAGAAGGCCCGGTAGAGCGACGCGAATTCTTCGCGCCGGTCGCCGATGTCGCGGATCGTGAGGCCGGTCGGGGAAATGGGAAGCTTGTAGACGATGATCTCCCAGGCGTCGATCAGCACGGACAGCGCGGCAAAGCCCGCGGCGTAGCGCACCCGTTCGCCCTGGAGCCAGAGCACGAGCACCAGTGCCTGGGGCAAAACCAGAAAGGCGTGATAAAAGAGCCACGACGCCGGGGTAACGAGCATGATGGCGACCATCACCAGCATGATGTCGACGACCACGCCGCCCCGATCAGTCGCCGCTTCAGATCCCCGGACGCTCCGCACCCAGCATGCGCCGATGATCGCGGCGCCGAAGAGGGCGTTCGCCCCCATCAGGAAGGATGTGTGCTGGTCGCCCGCCAGCAGCCTCGCGGCGAACGTGAAGGACATCGCGGAAAAGGCTCCCACGTAGCGATCGAGCGACGGGAGCTGCGCCAGAAATTTCACATGGCTCGCCATGCCGAACACCGCGAGTGAGGCCGCACCCAGCGCGAAGACGATCGACACATAGCGGCGGACGGCGTCCCAGTCACCGCGCCAGGCGAGCGGTAGGACGAGCGCCGCGGGATAGAGCTTGATCCACGTGCACGCAGCGAGCAGACCGGGCGCAACGCCAGGGCGTGTGGAGATGAGCGCGTAGCACGTGGCGGTCAGGCCGAACCAGATCAGGACGTTCAGGTTCCCGGTGACGATCAGACCCTGGACCGGCATGGAGAAGCCGAAAGCGACGAGCGTGGCGAAAACGGCATCCGACCGGCTCCGACCGCTCAGTAGGCAGTAGGTCAGGCCGGCCGTGGCGAGGATCACCGCGTGCGTCAGGACGAACCATCCCGCCTTCGCCGAACTCGGTCCCAGCGCGCACAGCGGCAGAAAGAGGAGGACCGACAGCGGCGGGTAGTAGAACGGGTTCAGGCCCATCGGCATCTCATAAAGCGCCCGCCCATCGAGAAAGTTCTGGGCGGCGAAGCAGCCCCGCACGAAATCGCCGCCGAGCAGGTCGAAGTGCACGAACAGCATCTTGTAGATCCCGTAGTAGGCGTAGAACGCGAGGGCCGCCGCCATGATCACGGGGCGCGCGCCGGCCGGGAGCGCGGGCGGCCTCATCGCCGTCGCCACAGCCAGGCCGGACCGGCCTCGCGGCGGCCCAGGTGGTAATCGCGCACCGCAGCCAGGATCGCGCGCGCGGCTCGGAGGCGCCCGCGTCCCGTCGACTTCAGCGCAAGCCAGGCGACATCGTGAGCGAAACGGGTATGCAGTCTCGCGAGCGCGGCCGGCGCGTGGCGCTGCACGAAGACCAAGTGGCTCCGCGTCCGATGGTACAGGCGGAGCGGTGAGCCCATTCCCCCGGAGCTCGCGGCGACCCGGTGCCGGATCTGGATCCTGGGCACCACGATGTTCCGCAGTCCAGCCCTCCGGGCCCGCAAGCCCCAGTCGGTGTCCTCCCAATAGAGGAAGAATCGTTCGTCGAGAAGCCCCACCCGCTCGAGGGCGGCGCCCTTGATCAACAGGCAACAGCCCGTGACGTAGTCGGACTCGATGAGCGCTCCTGCCCCGCCCGGCGCGACGGCCTCGACGCTCCGGACGTCTCCTCGCACCGGGTCGAAGACGGCCCCGGCGAACCAGACCTTCGTCGGGTCATCGACGTCCACGACGAGCGGCCCCAGCCCGCCCACGTCCGCCGCACACTCGCCGACGCCCACCAGCTCCCGCAATAACTCGGGAACGACGACGGCGTCGTCGTTGATCAGCAGCACGTAGTCCGCTCCGCGCCGGCAAGCGTCGCGGATGCCGAGGTTGTTGCCCTTTGCGTACCCGACATTGGCGGGGCTCCCGACGACCCGCACATCGCGTGGGTCCCCCGCCGCCTGCCGCCAGCGCGTGGCTGCCGGCCCGTTCTCGACCACGATCAGCTCGTAGTTGTCGTAGTCCAGCTTGCGGCACGCCTCCAGGCAGGCCAGCAGCGCCGGCCACTGGTCGAGGTGGAGGATGATCACGGCCACCCGGGGGCTTGTTCTCGTCACCGGCTAGCCCTCGCGTACCGCGACCCAGCTCTGCATGCGACGCCGGCCTGCCAGCCGTCCAAGGCGACTCGCCTCGTTCGACGAGACGATGCGGAAGCCGTGGCCCCTCAGAGCCCGTTCGATCTGGCCGATGATCAGGTCGGTCGGGTGAAGCCGATAGGCGTTCAGGTGCGGCCGTCGCCTGCGGTCGATCCGGCGGAGCCAGTAACCTAAGTAGGAATTGGTGTCCACGCTCAGCCCGAGCACGCCGCCGCGGCGGACCACCCGACAGAGTTCCCTCATCGAACGCGATACGTCCTCGACGTGGTCCAAGACGTTGTTGCACACGACGACATCGAAGGTTCCGTCAGGAAACGACAGTGTCTCCGACTTGCCGATCACGTAGCGACACTCGGCGCGAATGCGGCGCACCAGCCCGTCGGCGTACGGATTGCCCGTGGCGACCGGCAGCAGCGCCAGCGAGTCCAGCGCGACCCGGAGCGGGCAGCCCGGGAAGAGCCACAGCAGGCCGGTGCCCATCGGACCCACGCCCACATCGAGCAGTGAGCCCGGCTCAGCGGCCACGCAGGCCTGCAAGCGCCAGGCAAGATCGAGGTCCTCCCCGATCTCGTACATGACGCCGATCGGGTCGCCACAGCGCCGGGTCCAGTACGTTCGCTCACGACTCTGCGCCTCCTGCCAGACCGCCCGGGGAGGGTCCTCGGGACCGATCGTGAGCGCGGGCGCTCCCTGGTCAGCCAGCGGCCCGCCCTCCGCTCAGGAGACCCTCCCCGAGCTGAACGAATCGCGTCGCCACGTGCGACCAGTCGTAGGCCGCTTGGGCCACTGCCCGGTCCAGCACGGGGGGCATGGCACCGGCCACGATCTCTTCGACGGCTCGCGTCCATCGGGCGTAATCGCGCACCGGGATGACCGCGCCGACCCCGTGGGCCAGCATCCGCTCCCACGTTTCGCCCACCGGCGTGGTGAGGACGGGCAGGCCGCACGCCATCGCCTTCATGACCGCAACCGAGGAGCCCTCGGCGGTCGAGGCCGAAACATACACATCCGCGATCCAGTAAAGTTCCCGAAGACGCTCGCCAGTCACATAGGGGCGGATCAGGACCCGCCCCGGATGCCGCAGGCGCCCGACTAAAGCGGCGAGCGCATCGGTGTAACTGGCCGCGCCGTGCCCGGCCAGCACCAGGAGCACGTCCGCGCCCTCGCGGACCTGGTCCACGGCCTCGATGAGGCGATCAAACTGCTTGCGGGGAACGAAGTTCCCCGAGGCGAAGAAAACGATGGTCGACGGGTCGATACCATGCGCCGCCCGCAGCGCGCGTTTGATATCTTTGTTCGGGACCGGGCGCCAGAAGTCGAAGTCGCAACCCATGGTGAGCCGCTCGATCGGACCGCGATAGACCTTCCTGATCTCCTGGGCATCGTAGGTGCACTGCGCCGTGACCGCATCGACCCACCTCAACTCCCGCCTCAACTGCTTGTGCTCTAGCACCAAATCGAGGTAGGTCGTAGGTCGGTGAGGCCCCCGCAACTCGGTGCTCGGCACTGTACACATCCCGTGTCCCACGAGCAGAACGGGCCAGGATCGATCGGGCCCGAAACGCTCCAGCAGCGCTCCGTAGAAGGGGACGCGGAAACCATGCAGCATCAGTAGGATGCGCCGGCCGCGCAGCCCGCCGAGCCGGCCCAGGACCGGCTCGCTGTAGAGCCCGGTCCTGCGCCGAACGCCCAGGCGATACGGGCGCGCGATGGCCGGGAACAGACGATGGACGACTCCAGTCTCGAGCGTTTCGGCGTACTCGCGATCGGCGCGCTGGTCCGGCTGCCATACCTCCCACTCGTAGGGCGCGCCGAGGCGGAGCACGCTGGCGCCGAGAAGGTCCGGCCACTCTCGCCTCCAGAATCCCACCCACGATCCGTCTGGCCGCGTCCAGGCCACGTCGGGCCGCGCGCCGGGCTCAAACTCGTAGGCGGGACCGTGGGGCATGAGATTGACAATGAGTCGCCGCTCGCTCATGCGCGCAGCACCCAAAGCCCAGTCGCCCGCCAGAGCCCGTACCGCGCCCGCTGGACGAGCGCCCTCGCGCCGCCCACTCTTCGGTGGATCGCGCTCCCCCCGACGTAACGCAGGCCCAGCCCGCTGAGCCAGCAGTGCCAGCGGAGGCCGCCGTACCGGGTCTCGTGGCCCTCGAGATGATAGGGGTGCGTCTCGGAGCCTGAGAACGACGCCTTCTCCACGAGCAGTCCGCCAGGGCGCAGCGCGTCGACAAGACGCCGTGCCGCTTCCAGCGGCTCCGGCAGGTGCTCGAACACATCAAAGCAGAGTGTCATGTCGTAGACCGCGTCGGGCTCGGGAAGCATCGACGCCGAGGGCAGGAACCGAGCCGTGCGGCCACGCCGGGCGAACCGGTGTTGGGCGAAGCGAAACGTGGGGCCGTCGACATCCACCAGGGCCACCTCGTAGCCGCGCTCGGCCAAGAAGAGCGCATCGGTTCCCACCCCGCAGCCAAAGTCGTAGACGCGGCGAAAGCCCCTTGCCGGGAATCGTTCAGCCAGCAGCCTCAGGGTCTCCCAGTAGGGACGCCGCGAGGTGCTCGCGTGCCATTGCATGAGCTCCCAGATGTAGAGGTCGGTCGCCTGGTAGAAACGCAGGATATCCCCGGCTGTCCTGGGGTTGGCGCGCCGCCAAGCCTCCACCATCTCGGCTGACGAGTAATTGCGGAGTCGCTTCAGGCAGGCCTCGCGACTGAGGCCGGTGAACGTCGCCAGGTCGTCGAGGTGGTCGGCGGTGACGTAGACCGGGTCGAATCGGTCTTCGCCTGCGCCGACCGTGGAGCCCGACGGCGTCCTCACTTGACGTACCGCCCGCTGGCCAGGGCGTGCAGGACCCCCCAGGAGAATCCCACCGTGTAGATTACGGCGAACAGGGGCAATCCCGGCTCGCCGTGTCGCACCCCAGCCACCACCGCGCGCACCAGGCCCTGGACGTTGCAGTCGGCCATGGCAGCCAGGCCCCGCCGCAGCCGGCCGTGCGGCTCCACGCACACGTTCCGGCCGTGCCACGTGGCCTCGCGGAAGACCTCCCGTAGCGATTCTGGGCCCCTGTGGTAGCACACCGCCCCCCGCACGATGCCGGCCAGCACACCCGTGCGGCGGGCGACTGAGAGATCGTCGCCCCGGCCTGCGTTCTCGGCGAAGCCGCCCGCCTTGAGGAAGAAGTCCTTCCGCACGGCGCGGTACATGAACTCGCCTTCGGGGGGGGTCACCGGCTGGCGCCGCCGGCCGGGCCGCCGGAAATAATAGCTCTCGCACCGCGACCACCGATCGTCCCAGTTCAGCACGAGCTCGTCCCAGTGGCATGTGGCCACGGCCTCACCCCGTATGATAGGCGCCACCAGCGTAGAGACGTAACCGGCCTCGTAGACCATGTCGGCATCGGCAAAGACCAGGATGGTCCCGGCGGCCTGCCGCGCCCCGACGTTGCGCGTCGGCCCCGGACCGCGGTGGGGCTGCCGCAGGACGTTGAGCCCCAGCCCCTCGCAGATGCGCGCCGACTCGTCCCGCGACCCGTCGTCGATCACGATGATCTCCAGAGGGTGGAAGTCCTGCCCCAGAAGGGACAGCAGGCACTCCCGCACACAATGGGCTTCGTTGTAGACGGGCACGACGGCGCTGACGGACGGGCCTGGAATGGGGCCCCAATGTTGTCGCCCCGCTGCCGGCGCCGCGGTCGACTCGATCACCAGAGCCGCCTCCACAGCCGGTGAATCCCGGCCAGCGCCACGCACCGACCCGTGGGCTCTTCGCGGTCGGCCACGCGCGCCCAGGCGGTCCGCAGGGCCGCTCGGTACGCCTCCAGTGGGTCCGGGCGAGCCTCCGTTTCGTAGCGGAACACCCCGAACCCGGAGAAGTGGCACTCGCGCGTGAGCTCCAGCTTCGGATAAGGCAGCGTCTCCCAGAACCTCGGCAGGTCGTTCATGAGGATGTCGTCGAGCACGACGAGCGCACCGGGGTTACACAGGTGTCGGTAGATGTTCCACTCTGCTGCCAGCTGAACGAAGGTGTGGTCGGTGTCGACGAACAGCAGGTCGATACCGATCGGCAGGTCGTCCCCGAAAATACTCAGGTCGAGGTCGTTCCCCGACACGAGTCGCAGTCGCGTATCCTGCATGGCGGATGCCGACACGAACTTCAGTGTCGGTCGAAGATCGCAGGCGACCAAACGCGCGGTCATCGGCAGCTCCGAGAGCATCATGAGCGTGCTGGCGCCGAGCCCGCCCCCCAGCTCCACGACCAGGTTCGGCTTGAGCAGCCGGACAGCCAGCGCCAGCCACTGGTAGTAGAACGACTCGCCCTGGACATTCGCGATGTATCCGCGGTACTCCTCGTCAACCAGCGAGAGCACGTCCGCTGGCGCCTGGTACGTTCGGCTGGCTGCGACGACGTCCCCGTGCAGCCGCCTCAGCGGGTCAGGACCGAACATGGCCACCATCTCCGGCGCGGGCCTCGCAGCCCACGTCGCCGTCTATCAGGAACCTGCTCTCGCGCTCGAACACCCGATAGCCGCTCGCGTAGAAGTCGCCGTCGACGACGGTGAGCGGGGCCACCCAGAGGATGAAGTCGGACGGCACGCCGTCGGCCACGACGAAGGCATCGAGGCGGTAGCGCCCGGGCACGAGCGGAAATCGCCGGATCTCGCAGACGAGCGAGCCCGCGCCGGGAATCCGGTCCAGCCTCCGCCCCAGGAAGCGCGTCCCGAACTGGAAAAGCAGGTCGCCCGCCTCCGTCCGCACGACGATCTGGAACTCTACGTTCCGCGCGCTCTGTCCGTCCCGCGTCTCGTACTCGAAGACCAGGCGCACCGCCTCGCCGTTACGGATGGCCTCGAGCCGCTCGCCCTTGGCGCTCTGGACGCCGAAGCCGGTGAGCCGCACCTCGCCCGAACCCGTCCGGTCCCGGCGCTCCGCCACCCGAGGCTCCGCCGCCCCGCTGAACTGGTTGAGGTAGACCGTCGCCGCCTCGATGGCGGGGCCCGAGAACACCAGCCGCCCAGCCTCGAGCACGATTCCCCGCTCACAGATGCTCGTGACCGCGCCCATGTTGTGGCTCACGAAGAGGATGGTCCGGCCCGTCCTGGCCACGTCCCCCATCTTGCCGAGGCACTTTCGCTGGAAGGCGGCGTCCCCCACGGCCAGGACCTCGTCGACCAGCAGGATTTCTGGCTCCAGGTGGGCCGCGACCGCGAACGCCAGACGCAGGTACATGCCGGTGGAGTAGTGCTTGACGGGCGTGTCCAGGAAACGCTCGATCTCGGCGAAGGCCACGATCTCGTCGAATTTCCGCTGGATCTCGGCGCGTCGCATCCCGAGAATTGCCCCGTTCAGGAAGACGTTCTCGCGTCCGGTGAGCTCGGAATGAAACCCGGTGCCGATCTCAAGGAGCGAGCCGACGCGCCCGGACAGCACTACCTGACCAGTCGTGGGCTCGGTGATCCTGGCGAGGATCTTGAGCAGCGTGCTCTTGCCGGCGCCGTTTCGGCCGATGACCCCGACGACCTCGCCCGGACGCATCTCGAAGGCAACATCCCGTAGCGCCCACAGCGTGTCGGACTCCGGGGCGGAGCGTCCCCGGGCTCGTCGGCGGAATGGCGCCGTCAGGGCCTGCGTCACGGTCTCCCGGAGGCTACCGTAGGGAGCGCGGGGCGCGCCGATGGCGTACCGCTTGCCCACACCCTCCGCCCTGATCGCCAGTATGCTCACGGCTCAAATGGTGTCCGCGAACGTGCGCTCCGTCCGGCGGAAGTAGGCGAGGCCCGACAGCAGGATGATCACCGTGACGGCGGCCGACGCCACCAGCAAACCGCTAGAACCCCCGGAGGTGCCCAGCAGGGCCCGGCGGAACCCTTCGACGACGCCGGCCATTGGGTTGAGCCCGTACCAGGCGCGCCAGGGCTCCGGCACCAGGGTCGCGGGGTACGCGATGGGCGTAGCCAGGAACCAGACCTGAACCAGGAACGGGATCGCGTGGCGTACGTCGCGGTAACGCACGTTGAGCGCCGCGAGCCAGGTGCCCACCCCGGTAGCCAGCCCGAGCGCCAGCAGTACGAAGAGGGGAAGAGTCCAGACCGATGGTCCGGGGGCCACGCCGTAGTAGGCGGCTAGCGCGACGAAGACCGCGCACGCGATCAGGAAGTCGACGAGGCTGGCCAGCACCGTCGCGAGCGGGATGACGAGCCGGGGGAAGTAGACCTTCGTAATGAGGTTCTGGTTACCGACGACGCTGGTGCTCGACTCCGTCAGCGCGTGCGCGAACAGTTGCCAGGGCAAGAGCGCGCAGAGGGTGAACAGCGGATAGGGCATCCCTTCAGAGGGCAGCCCACCTAAACGGCCGAAGAAGACCGTGAATACCACCATCGCGAACACCGGCTGGATCACGGCCCAGGCGACTCCCAGCATCGTCTGCTTGTAGCGGACCTTGATGTCGCGCCAGGCCAGGAAGTAGAGCAACTCGCGGTACGCCCACAGGTCGTGTAGCGACACCCCGGTCCAGCCCCTCGACGGCCGGACGACGACGAGCGACGGACCGGCGGCCTCCGCCACTCTGCTGGTCATCACCTTCGCCCTCGGCTCGCCCGCCGTGGCCGGCCACCGTGCTCGGTGACGTACGCCTCCACGGCGGCGGTCCACGCGCCCTGCGCACGCAGGATCAGCTCCACGCACTCGCGCAGCGCCCCCTGCCCGCCCCTCGCCCGGGTGACGACGTGGGCGGTCTCGAGCACCTCCGGCGCGGCGTCGGCCACCGCGATGGCGAGCCCCGCGCGCTGGAGGGCGGGGACATCGAGCAGGTCGTCGCCGATGTAGGCGCTGGCGTCGAGCGGGAGCCCGAACCGAGCGCACAACTCCTCGAGCACGTCGCCCTTGCGCCGGGCCTCCAGAACCACGGCGTCCACACCGAGCTTGTCAGCCCGGGCCTGGGCCACCGGGCTCTTCTCGCCCGTCACGAAGGCGGTTCGCAGCCCGCCTCGATTCGCCAGGGCCACCGCCACCCCGTCGCGGCTGTGGAAGAACTTGAGCTCATCGCTCCGCTCGCTGAGCCCCATGCGGCCGTCGGTCAGCACGCCATCGACGTCCGTCACGAGGAGCCTGACCCGCCGTGCGCGCCGGGCGACGACGCCCCGTGGCGTCACGCGATGCGCCTGAACTGTCGCGCCGGCGGGGCGCTCGCCTGCGCCGCCGCGAGCGCCGGCAGGCTAACGACCACCGCGGCGAAGAACCAGAAGGGCTCCATGATCCTGACGATGATGAACGTGTTCGCTCCGACCGCGTGCACGAGGAGGCCGATGGTCCCGGCCAGGAATCCCAGCGCCAGCCCACGCTCCTCGGGGTCGCGGAGCGCTCGGAACGACGCGAGACTGGACTTGAGCGCAGACCACGCGAGCCAGAGAAAGACCGCGAGCCCGACGATGCCGGTCTCCACAAGGGTTCGCGCATACTGCACATCCATAAAGCGCGCGCCCGTGACGCCATAGCCGAGAACCGGCCGCCGCGTCCACGCGACGAATGCCTGCTGTGCACTGATGAACCGTGCGGAGGTCGACGGGTCCAAGGCAACCTTCCCGAACCTGACTGTCGCCTGGCCCGCCTCGGGCTCGAACGTGTAGAGGATCCGGTTCACCACCGCCTTCGGGAGAAGCGCGAACCCGATCAGAGGAGCCGCGACGAGGAGCAGCGCCAAGGCGCCCACCACCACCCGCCGCCGCGACGAGAAGATGCCGAGGGCGGCGAGCACGAACGGGACGGCGAGGAATGACGCCCGCGAGAGCGTATAGGCGAATGGCACGACCATCAGCGCAACCAGCGCGACACAGGTGAGCCGCACCCGGAGGCGCTGCGTCTCGAGCGCAATGCCGCCTGCCAGCGCCATCATGAAGACCAGATAGCCTCCGAGGGTGTTCGGCTCGCCCTCAGTCCCCTCGAATGGCCCGGACACCCGCTGGCCCGACGGGATCTGGGCGGCACTGATGACGCTGACGATGGCGGCGGTCAGGAAGGCCGCCCCGACGAACCGCCACGCCTGGGAACGGTTGCTGAGGTTGTTGGCGACCATGTAGTAGACGACGAAGTACTCCGTGTACTTCAGCACGTAGAAGAATCCTCCCAACCCCCGCACGGTTCCGGTCGCGTATCCGAGGAGCGTTGCTATGGTGGTCACGGCCACGTACCACAGGATCGGCCGGTTCAACGGAGTCTTGAGCGCCAGCCCCAGCTCTTTGTTCACCGCGGTCTTCGCGAGCCAGCTGAACGCGACGACGAGGAGGACGAGATCCTCTGTCCTGATGACGACCTGGCGGCCCTCGGCCAGCTCATTGGCCCCCGCACCAATCTCCGGAGACAGCAGCATCGAGAAGATCACGAGGTAGAGTCCGAGCTCCGTCCTGACGAAGACGACGAGGAAGACGGCGAAGGCGATCAGCAGGATGAACGCGAAGTCCATCGTCAGCCCGCGGCCGGACGGGAGCCTACTTTACCCGGACGACCTGATTGGCCAGGCCGAGGCCCGCCAGGTCCCGGCTCTTCGCCTGGGCCTCCTCGGCGCTGGTAAAATTGCCGTGGCGGATCACGAACGTCGCGGCCTCGCCTGGCTGTGCTGCCACCCTCACGTGGTGGCCGGCGGCCCGGAGCCTCTCGGCCACCTGCACCGCGGCCCGGAGCGGCAGCGGCGTGCCGACCCGGACCCTCAGCGGCTCGCCCTCGCCGAGCACGACCACACCGTCCAACCCCTCGTCGCGCAGGCTCGCGACGAGCGCCTGCGCGTCGCGCGCGGTCGGGATCTTCTCGACGATGACCGCAAAGACCGCGGCCCCGGTCTGCCGACGGAAGCGCGCGGTCTGGTAGCCGGCCTGGTTCAGCTGTCGCTCGACCC
>WNGG01012584.1_pt1 | contig 11832 bp, 10 predicted proteins | sample 5400661 | NCBI WGS metagenome assembly WNGG01 (sample SAMN13153372, study PRJNA577476) | soil metagenome | isolation source: 100 cm soil or saprolite under Garry oak tree replicate 1 | place: USA:California | collected 2016-06-15 | reverse complement strand
CAGTGTGCTGCCCACACGCGCTTCTCTCACCTGGTCAGCCGCGATCGCATCCCGCATCAAGGGCAGGGTTCGGTTCTCCAGGTTGCCTGAACTCGCGAGCACTCTCCCGTGCTGGTCCAGCACCTGGAGGTAGATGTCTGGCGAGGCGAAGACATCCAGTTTCGGCACATGCATGGTGGTTTCTTGCGGGTAGGGGTGTGTGGCGAGATTTAACATGGCGGCACGCTGGCGCACGTCTGTGTCGATCTCCGCCAGCAGATTACTCTTCGTGAGCTGGTAGATCGTCACGCTAAATGCCGTCAGTACCACGGACAGGATGAGCATGAACCAGAGGGCCAGGCGGGTACGGATATACATGGCCTTATTCCCTCAGCGCATAGCCAAAGCCCCGAATTGTCTGGATTAAGCGAGACCCCCCCTGGGCCTCCAGCTTCTGGCGGAGATGGCCGATGTAGACTTCCAGGACATGGCTATCGATCTCGGTATTGTAACCCCAGACACGCTCCAGGATTTGCTCGCGAATTAGCACTTGCCTGGGGTGACGCATGAAGAGTAATAAGAGCTTGTACTCCTGGGAGGTCAACTCCACCAGGTGCCCGGCTCGTCGTACCTCTTGCGTGGCTTGATTGAGTTCCAGGTCGGCATAGGTGAGTGGTTCGCCTCCTACCTTGTGTCGGCGCAGCACTGCCCGGATACGTGCTACCAGTTCGTCGAAGGCGAAAGGTTTGGGGATGTAATCGTCGGCACCCAGATTCAGGGCGCTCACCTTATCTGGGACCTCATCGCGGGCAGTGAGCATGATGATCGCGATATCGTCCTGGAGTCGCAAGCGACGGCAGATCTCAAAGCCATCAGAGCCTGGCATGGCGATGTCCAGTAGCACGAGATGCGGCTGATGCTTTTGGACGGCGACCAGGCCAGACTCGCCATCCATGGCGGTATACACCTCAAAGCCCTCAAAGGAGAGGCCTCGTTGTAGTAATGGGACGAGATGTGGATCGTCGTCCACCAGCAGAATGCGGGTTACCACGTTTGTACCTCCGTCGTGCTCCTGCCAGGATGATAGCACACCGCTGCCCCTGCTGTAAACACGCACCCCAGCGCTACTCTCAGGATAGCTGCCGAACCTCAAGAGAAGCTCAAAATCGGGTAACAAGTTAGGGTCGTAACGACTTAGCAGCCCTGGCACTCCTCAATGATGGGTTGATTATTTGTAGAGATGCCGACCGCCCAGACATTCCCAGCGACTGTCGTCACAGCCTGTAAGTTCCCGGCTTGTGGGCTAGGCACCACCTGCCAGAAACTTCCATTAAAGTTGTCGATGAAACTCCCCGCCTCTACCCCGACCGCCCAGACATCATTGGAGGCAAGAGCAGCGACTCCATTGAGTTGGTCCCCTCCACCAACGACTGGTGCAGGGGCACCCGCGATGCTCCAGGTGCTCCCATTCCAGTGCTCGGCCAGCGACCTGTTCGTCGTATCGCCTTCTCCCGTCGTGTAGAAATCGATGCCGACGGCCCAGATATCATTGGCGGAGATGGCAGTCACAGCAGAGAGACGAAGGGTGTCACCATAGATTGGGCGAGCGCTGGGGACAACACTCCACTGCGTGCCATTCCAGTGCAGGATCTCTGCCGACCCATTGCTCCCAGCAGTGCCGCCAACTGCCCAGACATTGTTGGGAGCCAGAGCCGTGACTCCAGAGAGGGGAGACGTGCCTGGATTGGAGACGACGCTCCAGGCGGTGCCGTTCCAATGCTCTATCAGGCTGGTCTCGTCGACCTGGTTGGGTCCCCGTCCGCCAACGGCCCAGATATCACCGGCAGAGACTGCTGCCACACTATTAAGCGCATCTGACGTCGCGGGATTTGGACTGGCAATACGAGTCCAGGAGATCCCATTCCACTGTTCAATCAAGGTGGTATCACCATTGGAACCAAACGAGTAGCCGACCGCCCAGACATTGTTTGTGGCAACGGTCGTCACTGCGGAAAGTGCGCTGCCAAACTGGGCTGAGGTGTTGGGAGTGGAGACGACACTCCACCCGCTGCCATTCCAGTGTTCCGCGAGAGTACTTCGTACAAAATTAGTATCCTCACTGTTGCCAACCGCCCAGATGTCGCCGGCAGAGACTGCCGCCACACCTGAGAGGGTCGCACCTGGGACAGAGGGGCTAGAGACGATCATCCAACTTCCAGTCTGTGCGAACGTTCGCGGTGCCAACTGCAGCAGTACAACCAGCGCTACGACCAGAGCAGAAACGCTCCTGCAGAAGAACCGTAGCATTAAGACAAAACCTCCATTTCAGACTAGGGAAACGTTTACGCTTCTCGGTTCCATTTTTGCTGGACTGTTTGAAGCATGTGGTCAAGCTCATGCCTGAAACACCGGGAAGACAGCAAAATGGGACGCTACGCTTTTAAGGATAGTCTGCAAACCTCAATGGAAGCTCAAAATCAGGTAACAAGTTGGTAAAGGCCTCGTAGGCCCGCTCATAAAAGAGACAACGTTAAGCGCTCAATCGGCTTGACAAGCTAGTTAATATGCTCTTCCTTTTCTCAGGGCGACTCTTGCAGTCGCCCTGAACGATGCCCCTTCAGACGTTGGCTAGCGGTGCCTCTGCTGATCGAGGTGTCTCCACGCGTTGCAGTGTTCGATCCGGCTGGTACCACAGAGGGCCCCTGGTGAAGATGAGGAGCAACACCGCCGCGACGACGATGGGAAGGCAAGCTTCCCGGGCCATCGTCTCATCAGGAGGTCAAGACGCGCGCAGCATCCGCCATCCGGCACTGGCAATCCACACCGCGCTGGCAGCCATGAGAGCGGCTGCAAGCGGCTGGCCGGCACCGAAATCGAAGAAGTTGTACGGCCCGAACACCACGGCGAACAGGACCATCCCGACCGCCAAACCGATGCCTGCCAGCTTCGGCAGGGAGCCGGAGCGGGCGACCGCTACGCCGAACAGGACGAGACTGATCGTGAAGAGCAAGATCCCGACCCCGAGCGTGGCGAACAGGGCTGGCCCGTAGACGTCGTTGTTGATCGCAACTGCCTCGGCCATGTGCCCGGCGAGGTAGGCGCGCCCGATCGCCGACTGCGCGAAAGCCGCCACGCCGAAGCCCGCTGTACCGAGCATGTTGCTGAAGACCCCCGTCACCAGCGCCCAAAGTGCAAGGGGCGCTGCCCGTCCTTTGCAGAGGACGATGAACAGTGCGGTGAGGCCGAGTATGCCGACGCCTGCCCCGAAGATGCTGGCCACCAGGTGGCTGATCAGGAACTCGGTGGTGGTGACATACCTGGCGTATGCAGGGAAGTCGGTCTGGTAGGAGGGCTGGTGGGTCAGAGTACCGAGGAACAGGAGCAACATCCAGACAGGTAGTGCCCAAATCCCCCAGCGGGCGTAGAGGTCTAATTTGCTACTGGTCGGACTCGTCGCGGATGGCGACGTCGTTGTGATGGTAGACATGGTGTGTTTCCTTTCTTGTCGCAGTGACATGTGAAGTGATTGACCTGTTATTCGGCTTGACATCAGTGCTTGTTTCGCATACGTTCTCAACAGAATCCATGCTCACAGCTCAGCTTCGTGGCTTTCCGGCTCCGCTCCGGAGCCTTCAACCCGGTTCACTGCCAGCAGCGGCAATGCCAGGTCACGTACCTTGATGAGCACCCCATGCAGCGCAGCCTCATCGACGAGAGGACCGCGCAGGACGGTGTTGTCATCGCTGTCGTAGGTCATCGTCAAACCGTCGAACCAGGCCGACCAGCGCTGGTCGAGGTGCCCTTGGACGCGAATTTCATACCGGTTCATTTTGCTTCCTGGCTTTCCGTGTGTCTGCGTTGTGTTCAGCATTCCCCCACAGCAATGATCAGAAACTGTGAGCTGAACTATGCGACGTGCCTGCGCGGCAGTCGTGGAACTCATTCATCGGTTGGTTTTGCTTCTTTCGCACGCGAAGTGGAGAGCGCACCACTCATGAGATACGCGCCGAATGCGATTTCCCAGATGATGATGGGATAGACAACCATGCGCTCGATTCCGCCAAGGCCGAGGCCGAAGATGCCGTTCCACCGAAAAAATGGGCCATCGAAAGTCAACGGGATAAGGGAGGCGAAGGAAAAGAGGCCCAGGACCAAAGAGAGGTACTTCAGAGGTGATTTGAGAAACCAGAAAGCGACGATCGCCGCTATGCTCCCGGCCAGGAGGGACGCGATTGAGGCAAGCTCATGCACCGAAAGAAGCGTCTCAGGGACTGCCCCCGCGATCAGTGCGCCGAGACCCCAGATGCCGAAGAGGATGCTGAAGCCCTTCTTCCTGATTGCGCCATAGACAAGGATCGCGCTTACGAGCGAGAGCAGGCCCATCAGGGCGAGCGTGGTGTCCCAGATGAGGGACGAAGGAGAGATGATGACGCATGGAGTGCCGCTCACCAACCCACGATGACAGGTTGCCCCGAGGTCGCTGAGATAATTCTGTTGTATGCTGTAGTTTGGATACTGTGTTTCGGCGACGATGACCAGGAGAACCCATTGTGCCGCTGCAACGAAGGCCAATATGCCCGCGGTCTTGAGCGTCCTATTGACGTTCGCCATGAAGCGCAAAGCGTTCCTTTCTCTCAGCTCTGTCGTGGTCTGTCCTGATCTGCTCGGCCCCCCATGAGTGGAGGGTTCTAAAACCTTGTTCTTTTCTGTTGACATTGTATATTCTCCGTTTCTGTCAGATGACACGTTTTCAACCATTCACGAGGGGATGTACGGAAAGCCCAGAGAAGCCACTTCCCATTGCTCAGCTCTGTCGGCTTCTTGAGCCATCCGCTCGTGCTCCGCGAAAGCTCCGGCGGTGTTCTCAGAGAGTGAGCCGACAGTCGCTTTGATTCACGCATCCGGAGCCACCCCTCGTGCGGTTCGCTCTGCTATCAGTATGCAGCTCAACCAGGCAGGACAGCATGTATCGAAGGATGTGTTGTGGGGTTGATTTTCTCGCTCTCTGCATGAGCAGAGATGGGTCAACCATTCGTGCAAAGAGCGGCTAAAAAGGCGAAGGAGTGCAGAGGAGCGGATGTTCTTGCTTAGGGCACGTGCAGGGTGTGGGCGCGAGCAACAGCCTGGGCGCGGCTATTCACGCCGAGTTTGCCGTAGATACTGTTGACGTGCCGCTTCACCGTGCCGACGGTGATGACGAGCTCCCGCGCCATCGCGGCATTGGACAGGCCAGCCACCAGCAGCCGTAACACGTCGCGTTCGCGCTCGGTGAGCGGTTCGGCGAGCGGACTGGGGCGAGGAGAACCCGCTTCTGCATGTGAACCTGTGGCGGAGAGCAGGGTAGCGACGTAGCCAGGCATCATGCCGCGTGCCTGAGCGAGGCGCAACAAGGCCACCATCGGCGTCCCCTCGTCGATGAAGAGGCGCATGTAGCCTTCCGGTTCGGCCAGCACGAGTGCACGTTCCAATGCCGTCAGGGCATCCGTTCGGTCGCCTCGCACATGGAAAGCCAGGGCTCGGAGCAGGAGCATTTCAATCACACTACCCATCCGCGCTTTGACCTCGGCGTCCTCCAGAAGGCGATCTAACAGGCGCAAGGCAACCTGGAGGAAGGGGTCCGCCGGGTCATTCTTCCCCTGGGCAATACGTACCCGCGCCAGGGTCAGATACTCCCGCTCGCGGGGGTAGCTCAGGTCGTCACCAGTAGAGAGGCCGCTCTCGTTCGCCCACCGGATGGCTGAGGCCAGGTTTCCCTGGGCCAACTCCACCTGCGTCTGCACTGCAAGCCCGTGAGCCACCAGGTGGGGGACGAAGTGACGAAGGCTCGCCACCTCCGCAAATGCATCTAGCGTTGCAAGCGCTCCACGATAGTCCCCGCGTGCCTGCTGCAAGCGGGCCAGGGCTACATAACCCAGCGTGACCACAGTGGCATCCACCGTCAATGTACCCCTGACCAACTCCATGCCTTGTGCCAGGGAGTGCGAGGCCTCGTTCAGGTCGTTCCACTCGCGCAGCAGATCGCCAAGGCCAAAGTAGTAGCCTGCACTGCCGACGAGGACGCGTAGCATCTCCTGCTCTGGTACCAGGTGTACCGCCTGCTCATAGGTAGTAGCCGCCTGACGGAGCCGACCTTGGAGCACCTGCAGCCGGGCCAGCAGAGTCATGCTTGTCAGGAGCGCAAACAGGTCGCCCGTTGCCCGTAAGGGAGCTGCTGTTGCCGCGATCTGGTCTTCGACTTCCTGCGTCACATCCCCGCTCACCAGGTAGGCATGGGCCGGACCCACCCTGGCAGACACCCGCATGATGACTTCCGTCTCTGGCAGGAGGTCCAGTGCCTGACGTGCGAACTCGACACAGCGTGCAAGATCGCCAGAAAAGAGCGCGAGGTTCGCACGGACCCCAGTGACCCAGCCCTGGATGGCCCGTGCCTCGTTCGCCGACAGGTCTGCCTGGACGCACCGTTCGGCATCAAGCAAGCGGACCGAGACCTCCTCCAACTGATTAGTGAACATCAGCATGAGTGCGTGGCAGAGACAGAGGCGAGCGTGTGAACGTACCAGCGCATCAGGCAGCGTGTTGAGCCAGTCAAGCACTCTGTGGACCTGTCCTCGCAGGGCGATCGCTATGCCGTGCTGTTCGATCAGGCGGGCTGCCCGCTCGACATCGGGGGCTGCCAAGGCATGTTGCACCGCTTCAGCGACCAATCCGTGTTGCTCATACCACCCACTGGCCCGACGATGCAACTCGCGCACCATTGAAGGTTCTGCCTGCAACAGGTGGCTACGCAGCACCTCGGCAAAGAGGTGGTGGTAGCGGAACCAGCGCCGCTCATCGTCGAGCGCGACCACAAACAGGTTCGCATCCTCGAGCGCGACCAGCATCGCCTGGCTCCCTCCCTGTCCTGTCACCGCCTCACAGAGCGGTGCGCTGAGGCGGTCGAGGACTGCGGTGTGGAGCAGAAACGCCTGCACCGAGGCGTCCTGTCGTGCGAGCACCTCCTCGGAGAGGTAGTCCAGCACGAAGCGATGACTGCCAGTAAAGGCAGCCAGAAACTCCGAGACATCGGTTCTGCCTCGCAGCGAGAGCGCGGCAAGCTGGAGTCCCGCAATCCAGCCCTCCGTGCGGCTCTGCAGGGTGACAATCGCTTCGGGTGGCAGGTCGAGTCCCATCACCGCTCGCAGAAACGCACTCGCCTCATCGGCTCTAAACCGTAACTCCGCGGCACGCAGTTCGGTGAGTTGTCCACGTGCCCGCAACCGCGCCAGTGGCAGCGGCGGGTCGGCGCGGGTGGCAATCAGCAGGTGCATATGGGGCGGAAGGTGTTCCACGAGAGATGCCATTTCCCGATGAAGAGGTTGGGCAGTGATAACCTGGTAGTCATCGAGCACGAGGGCAACATCTCCCACGTCACAGTTCGCGAGATCATTCGTCAGAAGGGCGAGTACGGGCTCCAGCTCCGCGGGTTGGGGAGTGTGCAGGAGCGCGAGTGCAGTCGTGCCGATGCCCGGATCAAGTGTCTGCAAGGCGGCAATCAGGTAGGAGAGGAAACGGACTGGCTCATTGTCTTCGCTCTCCAACGAGAGCCAGGCGACAGGTATGCCGCTCGAGGCTCGCCATTGGGTGAGCAGGGTCGTTTTGCCGAACCCGGCGGGAGCCGAAATGAGGGTGAGCGGACCCTGTATTCCTTCCTGGAGGCGCTTAGTCAACTCAGGGCGAGAGACGAGCTGGGCACGCAGGCGTGGCACGTGCAGCTTGGTGGAGAGCAGGGGGTCGAAGGGATCACCGGGCGCACGCTGTGCTGTTGAGCGTGCCGGAGGAACATCAGCGCTTGCAGCGCTAGCATGTGGGATCCTGGCGCGAGTATTCGCCAGTGCCCGGGCCACGGCCTGTAAGCGTTCAAGCGTCAAGACCTCTGACTTGCCCAGGTAGTGAGAGGAGAGCTTGCCGCGCTGTTTGCGATAGGCTTTCCAGTACCGACCCCCGCGCTGCTGGCTTGATCGCTCATGGCGAGCGGTGAAGAGGCCCTCCTCACTGGCAAAGGAGAACGTGGAGGCCGTTTCCAACCAGGCAAACCAGGCAGGGGTGCCCACCGTCAGCTCCTGCTCCTGCTCGTCCTGGCGATACGTCAGGGTCTCACCTCGTACGGTGGGAGTCATGGCTGACTCCTCTCTGCTGTCGAACAGCCTCTCCAAAACATCCGGTTACCGAACGCCATCTCGGTTACACAACAGTATAACACAAGCGTAACAGAGACCGTTCCAAAGCGAGTGCTGAAAGAAATTTCATGCCCTTGAAAATTGCCCTTCTACCTGCTATACTATCAGCAAGCAACCGCCATTTTACCGTCTCACAAAGTTTGTGACAAGACAAGTCCCAATGTCCCACTGTCCCACCAGTTACACCAGGCCATCGTCCCAATGTCCCAATGTCCCAACTGTAACATCAAGGCGCACGTCCTGGTTTATGATGTGAGTGTTAACTTTGGTATAATTTTGCCATACTGGCTCTGAAAATGACCTTAACAAATCCTTGTTTGGGCAACAGCGGAAACAGACCGTAGCGTCTAGAGATCATAGCTATCTCTCTTCCAGAAAGGATTAGAATGCTACTATGAATGAGCAACAGCATATCATCCGTGAAGAGTTTTTTATCACCAGCGATCCGAGAATCCAGATTTTTGTGCGGGAAGTGAAAGATGGCGAGACGCAACACATGCAGAAGGTACCTGTCCTTCTGCTTCACGGAGCGCGTGTCCCTGGTCCTTCGACCTTGATGTGCCCAATGCCTCACTTGCTGCTGACCTGGCGAGCAACGGACATGTCGTCTATGTGATGGATACTCGCGGTTATGGAAAGTCCTCCAGACCACTAGAAATGGAACAACCTCCGACAGAGAACCCACCTCTGACACGCTCTTCGGAGGTCGTGCGAGACATTACCGCCGTCATCGAGTGGATCCGACAACACCTGGGCGTCCAGCGAGTGGCCCTGCTGGGCTGGGCTACTGGAGGCCATTGGCATGGGTATTACACAGCACTCTACTCGGAGCGTGTGAGCCATCTCATCCTCCATAATACGTTATATGGCGGCACACCGGACCATCCGATGCTAGGACATGGTTCCACGAATGAAGATCCCAACCATCCTGGGCGGTTCAACGAAGCGGCTTTCGGAGCCTACCGTTTCAACACAGCTGACTCGCTCCTGCCGTCCTGGGATCACAGCATTCCGCTCGAGGAGAAAACACAGTGGCGAGACCCGGCCGTTGCTCAGGCCTATATCGCCGCAGCATTGGCAAGCGACCCGGCGAGTGAGACGAGAACGCCGCCGAGCTTTCGCGCGCCCAGCGGAGCCATGGAGGATAGCTTCTATCTGGCCATTGGTCGTCAACTGTGGGACGCCTCGCTCATTCGCGTCCCGACCCTCATCCTGAGATCCGAGCGGGATTTCTGGTCACGTCCCCAGGATGCCGAATTGCTGGCAGAGCATCTGGTGCATGCGCCGCGCGTGCGCAAGGTGACGCTTCCCGATGCCACCCATTACGTGCATCTGGACCGACCGGAACGCGGGCGCGATGCCTTTATCAAAGAAGTGTTGTCCTTCCTAATATCATAGTGAAACAATCTACTCCCACCTCCTTGTACTCACCTCAGAAAGGCTCCTCTCATGGTTCGCACCCTCGATAGCTCTCTTACCACCGCCCTCAACCGCGTCACCCGTCGTCCTGCCTTTACCCTCACCATAGAAGACCACGTAATCCACTATGGCTCCTACCAAACACCTGGAACAGCCGATGCCTGGAACGACGTCTGCATTGCCAACGACAACAGCATCATTCGGGTACAGGTCACACGCGGCGGTTCCGGCTTCAATGCCAACTTCCAGTACCAGCGTATCACCGACCCCTCTATTGCCAGCCAGTGGTCAACCTGGACAACCTTTGGCGCTGGCGCTGGAAACTGCTTTCAGGATGGAGGTTGCGCTGTCAGCAACACTGGTGGTGTACTCCGCGCCTTCGTACAGCGAGGCACTGGTGGAAACGACCTCTGGGCCTGGACATCCAACAACAACGGAGCCTCCTGGGCCGGGCCTACCAGTGTCCTTTCGCCACCGGGAGGGGCATTGATAAAAGGCATGGGCAGCGCCGGAAATAACGACATTTTCTTTCTCTACGATGTCATTGGCGGCGAAGCCATGGGGAATAGCTTCAACAACGGTGGAATCTGGTCCCCGCTCAACACCTGGCCACTGCCTACTATTCCCTCTGGAGCAGGTGTAGCTGCTGCCTGGACAGGCTCAACCTATATCCTCATCTACTCTGATGGCTATAGCCTCTCCTCGTGCAGCTTCGATCCATCCAGTGGTACATGGAGCAGCAGAGTGGCTATTGCACCAGCAACAAGTACAGCGATTGGCCGCTTTGCTCCACGTTTGTCATTAGCTGATGGTCTCTATACACTGACCTGTATTGAGTTTGATACCGGCCTGCTGACCGGTTCAGTTTACACTTATCCGCGTCTCCGGCAATCGGCAGATCTCATTCACTGGTCAAACGGGATGATTGTGCATGATCTCACCTGTAGTTATGGGGCTGTGACCTTCAAACTACCCACCCCGAATACAGGCAATGCGGGACCACGTTACTATGTTGCCGCACTTCCCATGGTATATAGTGCTCCAGCCTTTCAGGTCACAAACACAGCACAATACCTGGATGTTTCCGCCTCGGTATTATCATATCAGTGCATCGAGCAGGCCGGTAAACCAGGTCGCCTGGAAGTCCTGCTGGACAATGCAAAAGGTGTCTACAATGGCCTGGTAACTACTGGTAGCACCTATCGACCAATCGGCTTGAATGCCTCGATGGTACTGAGTGAAGGATACAAGGTAGGCTCACCACCGGCAACTCCCGACGTAGTAAAGGTAGGCGTGTATCACATCGAGCAAATTCACTTCAAGCGTTCCCCCCAGCAGAACCAGGTCCTCCTGGTAGGACTTGATGTATCCAGAAATCTTGATCTGGTCTCGCGTTACCAGAATACCTATGCCAGTGCAACTCTGGGCTACCTTGTGACCGAGGTATGTGCTCGGGCGGGATTATTCTCTGTTGTGCTGCCTGCAACGTCACAAGTGTCACAAATGGTCTCGGCCTTTGTCTTGCAAGCAGGGCAGCTCTATCGGCGTGCGCTCGACGAACTCTGCGCCACCTACGGTCTCTCTTACTTTCTCGATCAGGATGAGATACTGCAATTCCGCGAACTCTCACCCGGTGACCCTTCTGTATGGAGCTATCAGCCTGAGATTGAACTGGTCAGCTTCGGCAGCAACGACAAGCGTGCGAACCACATCATCGTAAGCGGAAAACCTCCCTCGGCTGGCTCTGCCGGTGCCCTCACAACTGCCGAGGTCTACGATGACGCACACTTGCATCTTTTAGGGGTCGAACGCATTTTGCACCATATTGATCCAAAACTGGTGAGTGCAACACAATGTGCTCAGAAGGCAAGCTTCCTTTTGAAGCAGGAAACTCGTATGCAGGCCATGTACATGGTCACAATACCACTTAATCCGGCCTTGCAGATGCTCGATGGTATCACCCTCACTGATAGTATGGCTCCCGCAGGCAGTGGGCAGAGCACTCCCGGTCGCATTGTTCATCTGCATGCTCACTATGACGCCCAACATAGCGTTTATGAATTACAGCTCGTGCTTGAGGGGATGTGATTATGCTTTCCCAGCACGTCGCCTTCGTGCAGCCGCGGCTTTCTGCCGACGTTCACGACGCTGCCGTAAGCGCTCTGCTCTCTCTTCTGGAGTCAGTTCGTCATCTGTCTCTGCTACTGTCCTGCTTGTC
>WNGG01009925.1_pt1 | contig 11834 bp, 11 predicted proteins | sample 5400661 | NCBI WGS metagenome assembly WNGG01 (sample SAMN13153372, study PRJNA577476) | soil metagenome | isolation source: 100 cm soil or saprolite under Garry oak tree replicate 1 | place: USA:California | collected 2016-06-15 | reverse complement strand
AGCAGGATCGGCACCCATATGAGCAGACGCGTGGCGGGAGAGGTGTCTAGCTGGATCGTGCCGCCCCGGAGTAAGTTCCAGAGACCACCAAAACAGTAAGGCAGCATGAGCAGCGGGCAGATCGCGATGATAATCGTCTCCACACCCACATAGAAATGAAGAGAACCAGGCTTAAGAATGAGCCAGGTCAGCAGGAACCCATTAATCACAACGATCAGCCCGATGCTCCGCCAGAGCGAGCGCACTCCCCGGCTGTTCAGTGTTCTCAACCTATCTTCCTCTCTTCTTTCTCACGCGTTTCAATCAATGAATCCATTAACCTCTAAATAATACATGACCTAAGCGGAAAATGTCCAGTTCAGATGCTCATGAGACAACATCCTAGTACTCTAGTGCTGATACAGAGCGCCTTATCGGGAAAAGCGGGTGCAGGGGCCGCGCCCCATACCGGGGGATCGGGGGTGGCCTCCGAAAATCCCCCCTTTTTAGACACTAGAATGAAGGACAGGCGATAGGCACAATGTTGTACAATGTACTGAGTATTTACAGCAAAAGCGTTTGTTTGCACATCGAAAGGATAGCAAAGGTATGATGAAGAAATCGCTTCTTTCCACCGCAGTGATCTCGTTCGTAATCGGTGTACTCGCAGCAGTTTTTTTCCCCATGGCTAGCGCTGCGTTTGTGCAGGCGCACAGCGAGAGGACGCTTCACGTGATCGATCACAGTTCTAAGGAGGCGTTCCTTGACGTACCCCCAAAGGGTCCCTCGCTCGGCGACCAGTTCTACTTCAACGATCCCGTCTTCGATGCATCCAACAAGAACAAAATCGGCACAGACCAGGGCATTTGTTTTCAGATGGTGCGTGGCCACAGCAATGAGTGTCACTGGACAACCTATCTCCCGGAAGGTCAGATCACGGTTGAAGGGCCATTTGATTTCCCCGCCGACTCAATACTGGCCATTCTAGGGGGGACGGGTGCCTACAAAGATGCGCGTGGACAAATGAGGCTGCATGCGCGCGACCCACAGGGGGCGCAGTTTGACTTCTTCTTCGAGTTGGAGTTTGAGTAGAAGGGGTCGGCTTCATTTTCCTCGGAAAATCCCAGTCCTATCTCAAAGCCCGCTATAGGGCGGGCTTACTCTGTGAGATGTCATCAAAGAATTGACTGACCTGACAACTAAAATCTGGCAGATGCGGAGACTGTACCGTGTCAGCTTTGTAGAGAGTGCTGTGCAGTTTCGGTTGACCTTCTTGCTATTCTACCCCACCTGCAAAGTGGCACACGCCGTGGGCAGCAACGGACGATCCCCATTACAATGGCTAATGCTTTGCAAGTTCCCAGCAAAACTCATCGCATCGAGGTAATTGAGGTTCCCATTGATGGGGAGCGTAGCTTTCAAATACCTGTTGAGTGATAGAAACTAAAACACTATGAATTCTCGATACGAAATGCCAACTCTGGAAAAGCAATTCATCCCTCCCGACTAAATCCTGGTAGATGGCCGGCTGCGTCAAGGCGTAGAAGAGCGCAACAGCGCGCGTAGGGCTCAGATCTGGACGAAGCTGCTCAGCCATAGCAGCGATAAAATGCGTTAAGAACGTGCGCCTCCCTTGCAATGCGGTGGAGAGCTCTGCAGCTGCATCAGGATCCGCGGCAGCCGCTGCCTGGTAGATCGCCATCATCGCGCCACTGGTTTCCCACTGACGACGAGTGGCATACGCGGCCAATTCCAGGCGGCGTTTGGGGTCGGGTTGTTCCATGGCTTGCCGATAAATATCACGCTGCCCGGACTCCTGGTGCCATCTCTCACGGATGGCCTGGAGAATACCCCGTTTATTGCGGAACACCGCATAGACCGTGCTCACGGCTACTCCCGCTTTGGCACTGATCGCCTCGATCGTGGTCGCTATATAGCCCTGAGCTAAAAAGAGTTCACAGGCTGCATCGACAATCAACTCTCGCGTGGCCAAAGCTTGACGCTGGCGGTAGGTGAGTGTGCTCTTGACTTTATCCATGATCTTAGTATATCATATAGTTATTCAGTAGAGTTGAACTACAATCAATGGAGGAAAACTATGACACCCGAAACGAACAAAGCCCTCGCGCGGCACTTTGTGGAGCGTGCATTCAATGAAGGAGATCTCACCATCGTCGATGAGGCTCTGGCTCCGGATGGGATTGACCACCAGGAACCCCTGGGAACGAACTTTGCCACGCACCTCAAAGCGGTGATCACCATGCTACGCACTGCCTTTCCCGACCTGCACTTCGAGATTCACGACATGCTCGCAGAGGGGGAGCTAGTCGCATTTCGCTCCACCATGACCGGGACGCATCGCGGTCCTTTTCAGGGTCTCCCCCCCACAGGCAAGCAGGTATCCGTTGCACATATGCACTTTGTACACTTCGTCAATGGGAAGACGTCTGACTTGTGGCATGTCTGGGATATTGCTGGTCTGATGCGTCAACTTGGAACTGCTGCTGCCCCACGTCAACAAGCAGTCTGAACGGCGTTACCCATCCTCAGTGGGACAAACGGGTCCCCTCTTGGTAGGGAAAAATGTGCTCAACCACGAGGGGTTCCGCCTGGGGAGGAAGTACTAGCCGTGGTCTTAACCCGAACTGACGGTACAAGAGCGGAGAACAGGTCGGCATGAGCAGCACCGAAATGCGCGAATGGCGACGCACGACCATCTCTCGGCGATGAGTGCGGTGAGCACGGCTGGTGATTTATACTTTGCTCTGCAAGCGCAGTCCTATAATTCGACTGCCGTGATTTTGTTTCTTGAGCAACTCCTGACCGAGATTGTAGGCAAACTTCTCATTATCTGGGATGATGCGCCCCTACACTAATTACTCGGCCAGAGAGTCGACTTTGCCCTGCATGCACTTCACCTAATGCCTCAAGCAACGCCACTTGCTCAAAACGGATTGTCAGAGAAAACAGATGCTATCAGCAGCGAAAATGAAGTAGCAGAGTGGGTCAGACTGGGAACAACGCTCACGGTGGAGCAGAGACCTCACTTGCGAGCAAGAAGAAAGACGGCACCAGTCAGCACTACTATTCCCACTAGCGGAAGGAGGATCACGGCTATCGCCTTGCCTCTGCTGAGACGATGCACGGCCATGATGACAATGACCTGGAGCACAATGCCGTATAGACTCAATACCGAGTTTAGGATCCTCCCCACAACAGGGATCAACGCCAGGATTTTGCTGAGAATACCGAGTGGAACCTGAATTTGCAGCGATGTCTGACACTGTTCCAGAAAGGTCCCCCGCCCACCAAAAGCCTTTGCAAGCAGATAGACTATGCCCATCAGGAGAAAAAACAGTCCTGGCACCACCACAAGCAGGCCGATGGAGGAAGCGAGCGCAAAGAGCTGAAGGGCGGTAGATCCTATTGCTGGAGGAGAAATGAGATTCACCAGCAGCCCGAGTACGGCATCAACAACCGCCCAGGCAAGGAGTTGTATCCAGACCAGACTCCAACTCGCGTTCGCTCTATCCTTGGTCAACGTGGCTACTGATGGCCTGGTTACTGCCTTGAAGTATTGGTGAGGTAACTGAGAAAGCGCGGCACGGAGTGGAGGAGACGATGCGTCATGTGTTCCTGGGGTGGTTTGATCTGAAGCGATGTTTCGCTCTCCGCTTGCCTGTTCTTGATTTGGACTGCTCGCCATGGAAGTTTTCCTTTCGATGCCTGAAGTTTCTATACGAGACCCTTTACCATTTCTCATCGACAAATATCCTTGGTGATCATAGCATGAGCTCGTCGAGCGAGCAACAAAATAGGAAGAATGTCGGGGGTATGGAGGGGCGCTAAGCGCAGTAGCCGTAGCATTGCTCTGGGTTCTGGTGGTAGCTGTGGCATTAGCCTATGAGACATTACACCTCAACAACTCCTCGCTTCTCGAGTTCGCGCTTGAGGTGAAGTAAAGCGAAGCGTATGCGTTCTTTGACCGTGCCGAGTGGAATCTGATATCCCCTGGCAATCTCTACGTGGGTCAATCCTTGAAAGTACGCGAGTTCGATCACCATGCGTTGCTGTATGCTCAACTTCATCAAACACTCACGTACCAGTGAACGCTGTATTGAGCGCCATACGTCCTCCCACACATTGGGAAAGACGGGGTCTTCGTCCTGTTCGGCCTCCTCCCAGGTGATTTCCTTCAATGCAGAACGGCGGCGCATGCTGCGTATATAGTCGACGGTGCGGTTGTGCATAATCGAGAAGAGCCAATTGCGCACGCTACCCGACTGGGGAGAGTATGATGCGGCGTGGAGCCAGATGGCCAGGAAGACATCCTGTAGCAGGTCTTCGGCAACCTGGCGGTTGGCGACCATGCGATAGGCCAGGGAATAGAGCAGAGCGCTATAGCGTTCGTAGAGAGGATCCATGGCCCAGGCAGCTCCACCGACGAGAGCGTGCATCAAGAACTCATCGCTTAGCTCTTCACGGTGAGGTGAAGGAAGCCCTGCCAGGCTCTGCGTAGGAGCAGCGGCATTGGATTTATGTCTACTCATCCTCTTCTCCTGGCTGCATTTTCAGCCATCGCTGCGCAACCAGTCTATATAGTGAGTATAGGGAAGGTGGAGGGCCGGAATCATCTGCCATGTGGCTAGTGTGATATAGGCCAGGTGGCCTATTTTTGGGATTGGGGAAGGAGAGCGGGCGGATTCACTGCACGGAGTTGGTATGGAGTAGGCCGAGTTCGATGGCCCGGACAGCGGCCTGGGTACGGTCGGAGACATCGAGCTTAGCGAGGATGTGTTCGACGTGGATTTTGACTGTGCTCACGCTCACTGTCAACTTGCTGGCAATCTCGGGGTTGGTCTGACCCTGTACGAGCAATTGCAGCACCTCGTGCTCGCGTGGGGACAGCGGTATCGGGGGCAGTTCTACCGGGCAGGGTGTTTCGCTGGTCAGGTTCCCAAGCACGCGAGTTAATAAATCCCCATTTAGAAACGACTCTCCACGCAGGACGCGTCGGATAGTAGTGATGAGTTCGCGTTGCGTGATGTCTTTGAGCACATACCCCGCGGCACCTGCCTTGAGCGCCTCGAGGAGGTACTCGGGATTTTCGTGGATAGTGATGAGAATCACGCTGGTAGCCGGGCACTCCTGCTTGATGGCGCGGCAGGTAGCCAGGCCATCAAGCTCCGGCATGCGCACGTCGATCAAGGCGAGATCGGGTTGCAGGCGACGGCAGAGTGCCAGTGCCTCGCGGCCATTTGTCGCCTCACCTATCACTTCCAGTCCCCGCTGATCGGTGAGCATGCTTCGGAGACCGGCTCTGGCAAGCTCATGGTCGTCAGCGATCACCAACCGCGCTGGTCCGGACTTTCGTTGGAGGGGCTGATCATTGCTCATGGAACATGCTCCTCTCATCAGATGGCAGCGGCACTGCGGCCACGATCAGGGTACCGGCACCAGGTCGGCTGGAAACCAGAAAATGCCCGCCAACAAGCTCAACTCGCTCCTGCATTTCGCGGAGTCCAACGTGTTCACCCAGGTTGGGCTCGCGGAGCACAGTATATGGTTCAAACCCACAGCCCCAATCCTGCATTTCCAGGCGAATCATCGATCCCTGGCGCTCAAGCGCAATACGTGCTCGGGTCGTGCGTGCGTGCTTACGGGCGTTGGTCAGCGCCTCTTGCGCAACCCCGAAGAGTGTCGTTTCAAGCGTCGGTGGCAGGCGCTCTGACCCGAGCGTCTCGTCGTAGGTGATCGTCCAGCCATCGCTACGCAGTGCTTCGACTTGCAGGCGCAGTGCCGTCGCCAACCCGAAGTCATCCAGGGCTGTCGGTCGTAGACCTGCAATCAGCCGTCGCGCTTCCCTGACCGAGCGTTGCGCTAGTTCTAGCGCTCGGCCAAGCGCCTGGCGGGCCTGGGGAGAACGCGGATGGTAATGACTTGCAAAGGCTTGCAAGTGTTGATGGGCGCTAGCCGCTACCTGGGCCAACCCATCATGTAGCTCATAGGCGACGTGGTGCCGCTCCTCTTCGAGCAGTCTGGCTCGCTTGCGCTCGATGATATTCTCAAGCATCATCAGGCCACAGATGGCCTGTCGGTCCTGATTACGAAGCATCGTAGCTGTGAGATCAGCCCACAGCGTTTCGCCGTTCTTCCTCAGGTACCGTTTCTCCACTTTATAGCTGGTGATTGTTCCTGCGAGCGCTTGCGCGGCAAGAAGCCCGTCCTTTCCAACATCGTCGGGGTGGGTAATAGCCGAGAGGCTGCGGGAAATCAATTCTTGCTGGTGATATCCCAACATCTCACAGAAGGCTTTATTCACTTGTAGCAGCCTGCCGTCTAAGCCAACGACGGCCATGCCAATAGGGGCTTCTGCAAAAATGTTTCGGAAGCGTTCCTCGCTTTCTCTAAGCGCCCTTTCTGCCTGCTTGTGTCCGGTGGTATCATTCAAAACAATCAGGCGGCCCGTAACGGAGAGGTGACCATTTCGGCGATACAGGGGCGAAATGCGCAAGTCGAAGTAGCGCAACGCCTCACCTGCACCCTGGATGACCTCTGCATTTGTCTCGGTCACGTCACGGCAGCATTCGACCAGCTCGGGCCAGGCAGAGAATACCCCGGTGAACGCTTGCCCGACTGCCTCCGAAGCTGTGCGGTCGGCGAGACGTTGCGCTGCCGGGTTGAGGTCCACGATACGGTTCTGCTCGTCCAGCACAATCACGGCGTCGCTCATGCTTTCGATCACCGCCTCGCGTGCCACCGGCACGATATCTAACAGACGGAAGCGAAAGAGGCTCCAGGCCATCGCCAGGCCAGTGACGGTGAAGGCAAAAGGAGTGAGATCCAGGTGAGGGAATGGGTTCAAGCCAAAAATTGTTAATGCGTTGCCCACCCACGGTGCTAACACGGCAATCAGTAAAGCACTGGCTTGTCCGCGATACAGGGATGCCGAACGAATAAGCGCCTGGATGAGCGAACCGATCAAGAGGGCGCCGAGAAAAAGCAACAGATAAGAATAGGCTATATTGATCCAATACCCCACACCATATGTCACAACCAGCGCCGAGAACGGGCTACCGGGGTTCAATCTGATGTTGCTCTCGATAAGACCGTGAAACTGATTGGTCCAGACCAGCAGCAGTGTGACGAGCGGCTCAACGACCAGTATGACCGCGCTCTGACGTGTCAACCATCTTGCTCTCCCGGTGTATTGGAGCGCAAAGGCCAGCCATAGCGCTGGTGCACTGACGGCACCCAGCCACGAAATGTTGTCCCAAAAGAGTGTGGTCGGCAAGTCAGGGCTAGCCAGTTCCAATGCGTACCCCAGGGCCCATTGAGCCACTGCCAGCATAAGCAGGCAGAACGATGTTGCGCCGGGTGCAGGACGGCGGCGCCATGCGGCGAGGGCCAACGCAGCCGATACGACCGCCGAGGCGACCACAGGTAACACATAAGGGATGAACTGCCAGTGCATCAGTGTTTCCCCTTTCTTCTTCAGTCACCAGACCACAAAGCGAAAGATTAGTTGATGCATCCTACTCGTCCCCCACTTCACCTACTCTCTAACTATACGCTACGTTAAGCATAATTTCAACCCGCGCGACCCTTGGGTCGCTCGCACATAAAACTGTGTGGCATGGGCCGTTGGTGGCGCAGCCACCAACGGCCCATGCCACACAAAAAGAAGATCCGTCCGCTTGCGGGCCGATGAGGGCGGACATCTCAAAAGTATCAGGGAGAGAGGGTGCATCCCCACCTCTTGAAAACATAGACATTGCTAAGGAAGAACGTGTATACTGAAGAAGATAAGTACTGGAGTGCGTCATTCTTTCCGAAGGGAGAATGATCATGCAGACCCCTCGCACTCGCCGCTATGGATATATCCTTTCCATCGGCTGGTTCATCTTGCTGTTGACCGCCTGCACTTCTGCTAGCCCTGGGGCTGTCTCGGCCCCTATTCATCTTCGTAGCATCATTTCTAGCCCGCTGGGGACGACATTTCTGGTCTATCGAGTAGCTTCTAGTATACTTACTGTGGCCTGGTCGCCCAATGGGAAATACCTTGCATCAGGAAGTGCCAATGGAACAGTACAGATACGTGATGCTGCCAGCGGGAAGATCATACACATCATTCACGATCATTCCAATAGCGTGTGGGGGGTGGCCTGGTCGCCAGATAGCCAGCGCCTGGCCTCTGCCTCCTGGGATAAGACCGTGCAGGTGTGGGATGTTGCCACTGGCGACCATCTCTTGACCTATCGCGGCCATACTGACCTGGTGCTTGCTGTGGCATGGTCACCAGATGGGAAGCGCATCGCCTCGGCCGGTAGTGATTCCACGGTGCAGGTGTGGGATGCGGATACTGGTAAGCATGTCCTCACCTATCGTGGACATGATGCTACGGTGGAGGCCCTGGCATGGTCAGTTGACGGGAAGCGCATCGCCTCGGCCAGCTTTGACTCGACCGTGCAGGTGTGGGATGCGGATACTGGTGGTAATGTCTTTACCTATCGCGGCCATGCCAAACGAGTATGGGCCGTAGCCTGGTCCCCCGATGGCAAGCACCTGGCCTCTGGGAGTGAAGATGGGACGGTGCGGGTGTGGGATGTTGACAGTGGCCTCACCAGCGTGATCTACCGCAAGCACATGCTAGGTCTGCAGTCAGTAGGATGGTCACCCGATAGCAAATATATTGCCTCCGGCTCTTGGGATAGCACAGTCCAGGTGTGGGATGCTGCGACAGGTCGGCACATCTTCACCTATGAGGGTCATGTTGGTGCAGTGGGTGCCGTAGCCTGGTCCCCTGATGGCAGCCGTATTGCTTCGGCGGGCGATACTGTGCGCGTGTGGCAGGCGGTCTAATCAATGGGTTATTGTCCATACCGCTTGAGTATGGGGTGCGAGCTTTGTAGCATCCGTGTCATCTGCGTCCGGGTCGACGAACAGTGGCAGCACCACAGAGAAGGTGCAGCCGTTGCCTGGACTGCTTTGTACATCGATGTGTCCGCCGTGCCGCTCTATGAGTTTACGTGAGATATACAGCCCCAACCCTAATCCAGCACACGAGCCAGTCTGTGCCTCAATTCCTGGAGCGCGGTAGAATAGCTCGAAAATCTGTGGAAGCATCTCCTCTGGAATCCCAGCCCCCATATCACGCACCGAGATGATAGCCTCATATCCGGCTTGTTGGAGTGTCACAGTGATGGGAGAGCCTTTCGGCGAGTACTTGCGTGCATTTGAGAGTAGATTGATGAGCACCTGACTGATGCGGTCAGCGTCTACCTCGACTTCAATCGGCTCGCCAAGCATTTCGAATGTGAGGGTAGGACCAGCCCCTGCTGTGTACTCATCTAATAAGTGCCGACACAGTTCGACCAGGTCACAGCGTTTGCGGTGCAAGACGAACATATTTGTCTCAATGAGCGAGGTGTCCAGCAAATCATTCACGAGCACTTCCATACGACGAATCGAGCGCTCCATGTCCTCCAGGCCGCGGCTCACCATTTCAGTCGAATCGGTGTGTTCGAGCTGTCGCCGAAAGAGTTGCGTCATGCCCTTCAAACTGGTCAATGGCGTTTTAAGTTCGTGTGAGACAATGCTGAGGAACTTGTCTTTCGCTGCGTTGGCCTCAACAAGCTCGCTTGTCCGCCTCTGCACCATGCGCTCGAGCGACCTGGCATGAAGCTCCAGGGCGAGCTGTTGCTCTACTACCTGGCGGCGCAACTGGCGCGTTTGAAGAGCACGATGCAACGCGGCCACCAGGTAATCGCGATCGATCGGCTTCTGGATAAAATCGTAAGCTCCTCCCCGCAGGGCCTGGATAGCGAGATCGTGTTCGCCATGACCGGTGATCAGTAGTGTGGGCGTTTCTGGTCGCAGTTCTTGTATCTTCCCCAACAGCGCCAACCCGTCCATCCCTGGCATCTTGATATCACTCAGGATAGCATCGTAATCATGCTCTTCGATCCGTTCGAGCGCCTCTTGAGCCGAGTCGGACGTATCCACCTGCACTCCTTCTAAACGGAGATGCAATGCTTGAGGAAGGGCTTCCAACAGCGCAGTGTCGTCGTCAACAATGAGGATCTGTGGACTGTTCATCAGTTCATACCTCGCGTTTCATAAAGGTTTAAGTGGGAGTTGGATCAAGAATAGGGCCCCCTCACCGGGGTGATTTTCGACTGCAATGGTGCCCTGGTGCTCCTTAATGATGCCATACGTAATAGAGAGGCCAAGACCTGTCCCCGCACCGACTTCCTTTGTGGTAAAGAATGGATCAAAGATACGTTGTTCGAGTCCGGCTGGTATACCCGGGCCGGTATCACGAAAACTAATATCCACAATGTCCGCCTTCGTCGTACACTCAATCGTAATGACTTTGCGTGGTACATTGGCCATTGCATCGCGTGCATTGGTCAAGAGATTAATGAAGACTTGCTCTAGTTGAATCGCGTTGCCTATCAGTACTACATCTTCTGCAGGAAAATGCAGCTTTACCTCAATCTGCCGAAGGCGCAGTTGTTCCTGCATCAGTGAGATTGCACGCTGGATGACCTGGTTGATGACTACTGGCTCACGACTCACCGAAGCGGCGCGTCCAAACGTGCGGAGGAGTGAAATAATTTCTGTTGCCTTGTGGACTTGCTGCATTGCGCTGCGCAGTTCGGGCAGGATGTGCTGCGGTTCCGCCTTTCCAAGTTCAATGAGATCAATGACATTGCCTATGAACAGGCCGATGTTGTTTAGCGGATTATTGAGCTCGTGAGCGACTCCCGTGGTAAGCTCACCGAGCGTTGCCAGCTTACCAGCTTGCACAAGCTGTTCCTGCTTCTCCCGCAACTCCTGTTCGCGGCGCTGCACCTCCGCCGTCGTCTCGCGCAAATCGCTCATGATGTGGATCATAGCTTTTCGGCTATTTTCTAAGCGCAGATTGGACTGATGCGAATCTTGCAGGATATGCATCAGAGCACGCCGCGAATTATCCAAACGCTCAGTTTGCCCGGCAAGGCGACTCCGATCCTTTTCATAGTCGGCTAAAATGTGGATCATGGCTTTGCGCTGGTCGGCCAACTTCCGATTGACTTTATTCAGATCACTCAGGATATGCATGAGGGCACGGCGACGTTCTTCACTCTTGCGCACGCGCATCTCTAGAGCTTTTTTCTGCTCCTGCAGATGCAGGTATTCTTGTTGGAACCATTCCAGGTCCATCTCTTTATGCAGAGAGGTTTCTGGCGCACGCTGCTGTGCTATGCCCATCTGTTCTGTCCCTGGTCACCCTTGTCCAGTTCGCGCTTTAAGTTCTCAATCTCTTTCTCCAAGGCAATCATTTTGAGTTCGCGTCCCACCACTACCTCTTCGAACTTCTCCAGATCCAGAATCTTTTCCTGTAGCTCGGCCTTCGATTCCTGCAGGTCACGCACCACCGCCTCGTAGGCACGCATGTCACGCAAGATACCGATGGCACCAATGACTTTGCCATCTGTGTCGCGCAGGGCGGAAGCATTGAGCGTGGTCGGAATGACTTCGCCTGATGCACTGCGGGGGTTAAGTCGCGCATTGCGTGTGACGCCGCGCTCGATAACCTCGCGTAGTGCGGCGAGGAACTCGCGTGTTTCTTCCGGGCTGATAAAGCGGGAGAGGGACTGTTCCAGCACCTCATCTGGACGGAAGCCTAACAGTTCGTAAACTGCGTCGTTGGCCTGCAGAATCTTGCCTTCCAGGTCAGAAACGAAGACCGGGTCGGGCGCGTTCTTGATGAGACTATCTGAGTACGCGAGGGCTTTATCCAGTTCGCGCATGTCGCGCAGGATGCCGATAGCACCGATGACTTTGCCATCTGAGTCGCGTAGCGCGGA
>WNGG01007805.1_pt1 | contig 11835 bp, 9 predicted proteins | sample 5400661 | NCBI WGS metagenome assembly WNGG01 (sample SAMN13153372, study PRJNA577476) | soil metagenome | isolation source: 100 cm soil or saprolite under Garry oak tree replicate 1 | place: USA:California | collected 2016-06-15 | reverse complement strand
CAGCGGGCGATCTCCGAAGGGACGTACGAAGGCAGTGCGCGGTTCGACTCGTCCACCGGAACTGCCTCGCTCGAGTTCGACGTCGCTATTCGCCCCCCGCGGGCTCAGCGGCCTGTGGGCGTCCTCAAGGCGGTCTTTGCCCTCGACCGGCTGACCGCGCTGCTCGGCACGGAGGAGCTGGCCGGCCAGGCCTATCTCCAGATCGTGGACAGCCGCGGCACCGTCCTGGTGGCGAAGGATGCCGAGCTCCTCCTACAGACCCTTCCGGACAAAGACCGTATCCCGCTCGGCGCGCAGCCCGCCACGGCTCATGTCAGCACCGTCCGAGGAGTGAACGAGCTCGTCGCATCGGTCCCGGCGCACCAATGGTGGGTGATTTATCGCGAGCCCGCGGCCACGGCATTCGCGATTGCGCGCAGCACCCAGCGGGCCATCTGGCTCGGCGCGTTGCTCGTCGCTGCCGTGGTCGTCGGCGCCTTGTTCTGGCTGGCGCACCGGCTCGGCCGCCTTGTCACTGACCCGGTGCGCGCCGCGGGTGCGATCGCGAGCCGCGTCGCCGGAGGTGATCTCTCCGTCACTGTCGCGACGCACCGTGTGGAGGCCAGCGAAGTCGCCGACCTGATGTCATCGGTGCACTCGATGGTGGTCGCGCTGCGGCGGCTCGTGGGTGCGATTCGCGCCGCGGCCGATGAGGCTGCCGCGATGGCGACCGAGATCTCCGCGTCGACCGAAGAGATGAGCGCCTCGACCGAGGAGATGGCCTCCACGTCGCAGGACCTCTCGCGGCGAGCAGGCGAGCAGGCACAGCTGGTTCGCGCCGCCGCCGACGACGCGGCGCGGATTCTCCAGATCGCCGGAAAGCTCGCCCAGGGCGCCGACGAGGCGGCCCGCCGCAACGCCGATCTCTCGGCGCTGGCGCGACGCCACAAGGACGGGCTGGACCAGAGCACTGTACGCCTCGCGAAACTCGCCGACGAGGTCGCGAAAGGCGCCGAGGAAGCCGAGGCGCTGGCGCAGGCGACGGCAAAGATCCAGACGTTCGTCGCCCAGACCAAGGCGGTCGCGACGCAGACGAACATGCTCGCGCTCAATGCCGCGATCGAGGCGGCGCGTGCCGGCCCGCAGGGACGCGGATTCGCCGTCGTCGCCGACGAGGTGCGGAAGCTGGCGTCGGTGGCCGCCGCGGCAGCCGGCGCGACAGCCGACACGGTGCGCGGCGTGCTGACGCGCGTGCAGGCGACTCGCGACCGGCTCGTACGGCTGGCGGAGGGTGGCGCGGCGGTGCGAGAAGCGTCGCAGACCGCGGCTCAGGGCTTGGCGACCGTGGCGAGCGAGGCCGATGCCAACGATGCGTGGAGCCGGGAAATCGCGCAGTCGGCGGGGGAGCTGCGTTCGCTCGTCGAAGAGATCGCGAACCGGCTGGGCACCATCGCCGGCCAGACCGACACTCTCCTCGCGTCCGCCGAGGAGCTCGCGGCGTCGGGCGAAGAGCAAAGCGCATCGACGGAAGAGATCGCGTCTTCGGCTAATCAGCTCGCCGAAGCGGCCGACCGGCTCACCGGCGCCGTGAAGTCATTCCGATTGTTGGCGGACGAGGTGCAGCAGGCCGCCGATTAGGCCTCCGCCTCAAACACCACGCTGCAGCACGTCACACCACCTTCGGCCTTGGCGAGCTCTCCGCATGGGACCGGGACCACGCGCACACCCGCGCGATCCAGCCGCTCAGCCGTTGCAGGATGGTGTGTTGGGTAAATCACCGAGGCCCCGATCAGCAAGGCATTGGCGGCATCGGGTTCGCCTGGGGCAACAGTCACCATCCCCATGGACCCAAAGCACTCCGGACTCACCCAGCGGTCATTGATTAGCAGCAGATTATCCGCCACCTGCGTCACTGCGCTCTTCAGATGGAGACAGCCGGTCAGGGGAACGGGGATCACTTCATAGCGCCACTCGCTGAGGTGCGTGTCGAGCTGGGCCATCCCCTCGTGGTTCGTGCGTGACGACAGACCGACGTAAATCTTTCGTCCCACGGCCATCACATCCCCGCCATCGAGCGTACCGGGTGGCCGAATGGCAAACAGTGGTCGGTACGCGCTCAAGACCTTGACCATGGACTCGACTTCGCGCCGACGCACCGGAGCCCCGGGCCTCGTCATCACCGCCGTCTCAGCGAACACGAGCGCCGCATCCTCTACGAACACGGCGTCCGGCAATGCCGGCTCCGGCGGCGCGTGTACAATCGTCGCGCCGCACGACCGCAACGTCTCTTCATACACCCCGTGCTCGGCCACGGCTTTGGCGACGTCGATGGGCTCGCGGGCCAGGTGGGTCAGCTCGCACTCGGCGATCATCGGACTTACCGCGCGCGTGACGGCGATCAGCATGTGCTCCCGCGCCCGCTCAACGGGCCCCTCCTCGCGGCCCGGCGGGGAGATGCTCCATCAGGTACCGGGTGAGCAGCGAGTAGATGTGTAGCGTCGTTCCACGGCCCTCGCAGATGCAATGCGAACGATTGGGGTACGCCATGAAGTCGAAGGGCTTGTCGAGCGCGACCAGCCGGTTCACCAGACGTTCAGTGCCCTGGTAATGCACGTTGTCGTCGCCGGAGCCATGCACGATCAACAGGCGTCCCTTGAGTCCCTCGGCCTGATTGATCGGAGAGGCACGCTGATAGCGCGCGCTGTCCGCCGGGTCGGCCAGGAGACCCATGTAGCGCTCCTGGTAAATCGTGTCGTAGAGACGCTCGTCCGGCACCGGCGCCACGGACATACCGACCTGGTAGACGTCGGGGTACCGAAACATCGCCTGCAGCGTGCTCGATCCGCCGCCGCTCCAGCCCCAGATCGCGACGCGCGCCGGGTCGAGATAGCGACGCGATCCGGTGAGGGCCCGCACCGCATCCGCTTGCTCCCGGCTCGACAAAACGCCGATTGCCCCGTAGACCACCTTTCGCCACGCTCGTCCGCGCGGTGACGGCGTGCCGCGATTGTCCACCGTGGCCACCACGTAGCCCTGATCCGCGATCATGTGTTCCCACAAGTGACCGCCGCTCCAGGAGTCGACCGCGGTCTGTCCCGCCGGTTCGCCGTACACGTACATCAGCAGCGGATAACCTCGACTGGAGTCGAAATTCGCGGGCTTGATCATCCAGCCATCGAGTGTGACTCCATCAGCGACCGTCACCTTGAAGAATTCACCCGGACGCGTGATGATTGGCGCCACCGCCGCCCGCTGTTTGGCATTGTCGACGAGGGTCCGCACGATCCGGTGAGAGGGCAGCTGCACCAGCTCGATCACCGCGGGACTGTCGAAGTGTGAGTAGGTGTGAAAGGCCCAGCGGGCGTCGGGAGAGATCCGGTAGGAGTGCCCACCCGCGGCGGTAGCCGGCGACACACGTACAGCGGGCCGCTTTCCATCCAGCCCGGTGCGATACAGATAGCGCTGGGTCGCGTTACCGGGAGACGCGATGTAGTACAGCCACCCCCCGGGCTCGTCCACCGTCGCGATGTCGACGATGTCGAAGTTGCCGGGCGTGATGTTCGTGACACGCTTCCCGTCGCGGCTCACCCGATAGACGTGCCTCCAGCCGTCGCGTTCGCTCGTCCACAGGAACTCGGTTCCCTTCGCGAGCCACTGGATTTCGTCCACCACATCGACCCAGGCAGTGTCGCGCTCGGTTAAGACTGTCCGGGTCGCTCCCGTCGCCGCATCCGCCAGCATGACGCGGTCGGTGTTCTGGAGCCGGTTCATGCGCTGGAGGATCAGCTCGTTCGGTCCTGCCCATTCCATCCGCGGGAGATAGTTCTCTCTGGGGTCGTCGGGGATCTGGAGCCACGTCGTGCGGCCGCCATCCGCATTCGCGACGCCGGCGCGCACGGCCGAGTTCGTGGTTCCCGCCTTGGGATACTGAATGGGAATGATGCGCGGATAGAGCGAGTCGGTGTCGTTGATGAGGTGATAGGTTCCCAAGCCGGTCATGTCGAACTGCCAATACGCGATCTTCGAGCCGTCGGGTGACCAGCGGAAGGCGTCGCGGAGGTCGAATTCCTCCTCGTAAACCCAATCGGTCATGCCGTTCACGTGGAGCGAGTCCGCATCGCTCGTCAGGGCCGTGATGGCGCCGTCCGAAAGACGCTCCACGTACACGTTTCCCTGCCGCACGTAGGCCACGCGATCGCCGGCTGGCGAGAACTTGGCGTACATCAGCGACGACGGCGGGGCGTTCGGTCCGCCGAGTTTTTTCAGCGCGCCGGTCTTCCGGTCGAGCACCCAGTAGTCGCCCCGAGTATTCTGCCGCCACACCCGTTGGGAGTTGGTGAAGAGCAACAATAGGTTGCCATCGGCCGACCATCCGTAGTCGTCGATGTCGAGCGCGCCGCTCGTACCGGAAGGCACCAGCTGGCGGGCGGAGACATAGACGCTGCGGTTGCCCGTGGCGGTCTCATAGCGCACGATATCGGACGCATCCGGGTCCGCCGCCGATTTCTCCACCGTGGTATAGGCGGTACCGTTTTCGATCCACCGCGCCGGTCCAAAGCGCTGCGGAGCGAATTCCGCCGATGCGAAAATGCGGCGCAACATGTCGTTGACGGTCTGCGGCACCTGCGCCACAGCGGGGGGGGGCGCAGCTGCGAGCAGCGCGAGCAGACCGAATACGAACTTCATACTTCGCTCCTTGATGATCGAATCAATGGTCATCGGACTGTGCGTCGAAGGGCGTAATGCGCAGAGGGTGCAGCCCGGTCTCTCTTCTAGTCGCCGAAATTCGCCAGCCGGACGTCCAGCACATCCGGCAATCCCTGCAGCTTGTCGAGCACCCCATTGGTCAGCGCCTGATCGACGTTGATCGCGGCCAGCGCGTCGGCTGGGCCGCCGTCCGCGGTCGGGGACGACCGGCGCGCCTGGTGATAGCTCGCGATGTTGATGCCGGCGCTGCCGAGCGCCGAGCCGACGCGACCGATCACGCCCGGCACGTCGCGGTTGCGGATCACCAGCATCCAGCCATCGGGAACGACGTCAACGTGATAGTCGTCGATCCGGATGACCCGGCCGTGGCTGCCGCCGATGAGCGCTCCGGTGACGCGCACGCGTCCCCGGGCGGTGTCAACCTTCACACCGATCGACGTCTCGAACCCGGTTTCCGGCGCGCCTGTCTTCGTGCCGAGCTGGATGCCCTTCTCTTCGGCGAGGACCTGAGCGTTCACGAGGCTCACGGGGCCGGCGTTCATGGCCGCGAGCAACCCCTCGAGCGCCGAGACCAGCACCGGCCGCTGCGCCGCTTCTTCCTTGCCACCGTAGGCGACTTCGACCGCTTTCACGGGTCCATCGGCCAGGGCGAGTGCCAGGCGGCCCAGGCGTCGCGCCAGATCGAGGAGCGGCGCGAGGCGCCGCAACAGGTCTCCGCCCATCCCCGGCACGTTGATCGCGAACGAGAGGTCGCCCGCGACCAGCGCCTCGCGGACGGCGCTGCAGATCTCCATCGCCACGCGCTCCTGCGCTTCGGCGGTCGAGGCCGCGAGATGCGGCGTCAGAATCACGCGATCGAGCGTCCGTAACGGCGAGTCCGCGGGGAGCGGCTCGACGGCGAACACGTCGATGGCCGCGCCGCCGATGCGCTTCTCCTTGATCGCGTCGGCGAGTGCCGCCTCGTCCACGAGCTCTCCGCGCGCCGTGTTGATCAACACGGCGGTCGGCTTCATCAGCTTGAGGCGCGTCGCGTCGATGAGGTGGTGCGTCTGGTCGGTCAGCGCGACATGGAGCGTGACGACGTCCGCCGCGCGCAGCAGCGCCTCGAGCGACAGCAGCCGCACGTGCATCTCGCCGGCGCGCTCGGGCGGCAGATACGGATCGTGACCGACCACCTGCATTCCGAACGCGCGCGCCAGCTGCGCGACGTGACCGCCGATGCGGCCCAGCCCCACGACGCCCATCGTCTTGCCGCGGAGCTCGGTGCCTTCGAACCGCTTGCGATCCCACTCGCCGCGCCGCATGGCGGCCGCGGCGTCCGATATGCGCCGCACGAGTGCCAGCAGCAGACCCATCGCGTGCTCGCCGGCGCTGACGGTGTTGGCGCCTGGCGTATTCATGACGGCAATGCCGCGGCGCGTCGCGGCCGGGACGTCGATCGTGTCGACGCCCGTGCCGGCCCGCGCGACGACGCGGAGGTGCGGCGCGCGGGCCATCAGCGGCGCCGTCACGCGCGTCTCGCTGCGCACGATCAGCGCGTGCGCGCCGGCGATCGCCTTATCCAGCTCTGCCGGCTTGCCCGCGACGTCCACGACTTCGATGTCAGATGTATTGGACAGCAGGTCGAGACCGCTTTTCGCCACCCGATCGGCGACGACGACGCGCCAGGTCATTCCAGCGCCCGGGCGATGAGCGGCAGCAGTTCGTCCAGCGCGGCGACCGTGTGATCGCCCATGTGCCCGATGCGGATCGTGGAGTCCTTGAGCGCGCCGTAGCCCGCCCCGATCGTCCATCCCTGCTGCTTGAGCGCGCCGACGACGTCCTTGGAGTGCTTCCCCTCGGGAAGACGCAGGCAGGACACGGTCCAGCTGTGGCGGCCCTCGCGCGGCAGGAACTTGACGCCGTGCTCGGCGGCCCAGGTTTCGACACCCCGCCGCATCGCGTCATGCCGTTTCCAGCGCGCTTCGATGCCCCCCTCGCGCTCGATCCGGCCCAGCTGCACCTCGAGCGCGTAGAGCAGCGAGATGGCCGGCGTGTTCGTCGGCTGGAATTTTGTCGTGGCCGTCAGGAAGCTGATCAGATCGAAATACGCGCCGCGCTCCTCGAGCGTCTTGGCGCGATCCACCATCCGCTCGGATGCAACGCCCAGCGCGAGCCCGGGCGGCAGCGCCAACGCCTTCTGCGATCCGGTGAACGCGAAGTCGAGCTTCCAGGCATCGGTCTCGACCGGAGAGCCCACCATCGAGGTCACGCAGTCGACGAGCAGCAGCACGTCATCGAATTCCTGGACCACTTTGGCGTAACCGGCAACGTCCTGCAGTACTCCGGTCGATGTCTCAGAGTGGACGCACGTCACGGCGTCCACGGGTGTGCGCTTCAGCGCGTCGCGCAGCATGTCGGGTTCCACGGCCGCGCCGAGCGGCACGTCGAGCCGGATGCACTCTTTGCCGCACGCGCCGACGATACCGGCGAACCGCTCGCTGAAGGCGCCATTGACGAGCGACAGCGCGCGGCGCCGGATACCGTTGCGCACCGCCATCTCCATGAAGCCGGTCGCCGAGTTCGTGCCGATGAAGACGGGGCGGGTCGTGCGAGCCACGGCGCCGAGCTTCGGCGCGACGTTTTGGAGAAGCTTCTCCATCGCCCCGGAACGATGCCCGATCATCGGCCGAATCATCGCCTCCAGAACCTCGGGATGAACGTCCGTTGGTCCGGGAAGGAAGAACTTGCCGAATGTGGGGACGGCGACCGCGTGCGTCGGAACGGATGCCGTAGATGTCATACGCTGGCCCGCTCCAGCTCTTCGACGAGACCACCCATGACGACCTCACTCGTCTTGACCAGCCGCACACCCTCCTCGCCCCACTCCTTGAGCAGGTGTTCGGCGACGTCGCGGTCGATCGGCTTCATGGCGTCAACGACTGCGAACAGCCGGACCTGGGGCCGGTGCTGCAACAGCCCTTCGATGGCGTATTTGTCGCAGACGTCCAGCGCGACGCCGTAGAGGACGGTGTCGTGAGGATTCAGGGCGTCGAGCACGGGGAGGACATTCGGATTGGAGAAGACATCGAAACAGTGTTTATGAAAGAGGATGTCGCCACGGTGGTTGCGCACGCGTGTCGCAAGCGCTGTGCCGTCCTGCGGCTCCGGCTCGATCACCAGCGGCTCCCGCAGGGTGGTCTCGGCGATTTTGCGCTGCCCGGGCGTGCCCCGGAGGCAATGCGGCGGGAACGTGGTCTTCCAATCGGGCGTCGCCGAGATCTCGCTGTGGTCGACCGCGTGATCGTCGGCGCTCGCCACGATGCGGATGCCGTGCCCGTGCGCGTAGTCGGTGAGCTTGCGGAGATTCGGGATGAGCTGCTCGGCGTCGGGCACGTAGAGCTTGCCGTCCGCCTTCATGAAGTCGTACTGGGTGTCAACGTCCCAGAAAATGACGCGAGAAGAGGGCATGGGACGGGAAATCTAGACGGGGCTAAAGCTTCAGCGCTACCGCCACCTCGTCGCAGGCGTGCTGCCGTGGGCAGCGCGCGCAGTCGGCCCACACTTTGAGTGGGAACTGTTCCTTTTCTGCCACACGAAAGCCAAGCCTCATGAAGAACAGGGGTTTGCGCGTCAGGCCGAACACCTCGTCCAATCGGAGCGCACGCGCGTCTACGAGCAGCGCTTCGATCAGCGCCTTGCCCACGCCGCGACCCTGCTGGTCGTCACGCACGGCGAGGCCGGCGATCTCCGCGAGCTCGGTGCTGTACACCTTGAGACTGCCGGTGCCGACGATGCTGCCGTCGGGAGCCAGCGCCACGACATACTCCTTGATGTGGCGGCAGAGATCGTAGTTCGAGCGCGGCAGGAGATCGCCGGTCGCCACGAACGGCGCCATCAGCACTTCCATCGCGGCGACATCGGCGAGGGTAGCCGGGCGCAGCGTGGCTTCAGGCTGGGGGGTGCGGCGTGGCTTGATCGACAGACCGGTCACGCGAGCACCTCTTCGAGGATTGTGACACCGCGCTCGAGCTCCTCACGCGTGATCGTGAGCGGCGGAACGATACGAATCACCGTCGGGCCGGCGGTCAGTACCAGCAGGTGACGCTCGCGCGCTGCCGCGACGACCGGCGCGGCCACCTCGTTGAGCTCGAGACCCCACATCAGGCCGCGGCCGCGCGCCTCGCGCACGCGGGGAGTGCCCGCGGCGAGGCGATTCAGTCGTGCCCCGAGCCATTCACCCTTTGTGCGAACCGCGGCGAGAAAGTCAGGATCCGCAATCGTCCGAAGCACGTCGAGGGCAACCGTTGCCACAAACGGGCCGCCGCCGAACGTGGTCGCGTGATCACCGGGCGTTAGGGCCGACGCAATGGCGTCGTTCACGAGGATGGCGCCCATCGGCAATCCGCCCCCGAGCGGCTTCGCCAGCGTGACCATGTCGGGAACGACGCCCGACGCTTCGGACGCAAACAGTGTCCCGGTGCGACCCAGCCCGCACTGCACCTCGTCGAAGATCAGCGCGCAGCCGTTCGCATCGCAGTGTTCGCGCAGGAACGCGAGGAACTCCGGAGCAACGGAGCGGACTCCACCCTCTCCCTGCACCGGCTCAATGATGACGGCCGCGGTGCATTCTTTCGTGATCGCGCGGGTCGCGGCCTCGACGTCGCCGAGCGGAGTGATCTGGACGCCGGCAAGCAGCGGCTCGAAGGGGCGGCGGTAGTCGGCTCGATCGGTTGCCGCGAGGGACGCGAAGAGCCGGCCGTGAAACGAGCCGCTGAACGCGACGATCTCTGTCTTCTTCGACCATTTGCGCGCAAACTTGAACGCCCCTTCGTTCGCTTCGGCGCCAGAATTACAAAAGAAGACCTGGCCCCCCCCGGCGAACGACTTCGCGAGCTCGGCCGCGAGCCGTTCGCCCGGTTCGGTGCGATAGAGGTTGGAGACGTGAATCAGTCCCGTATCCAGCGCGCGCAGTGCGGCTTCGCGGATGACGGGGCTGTTGTAACCCAGGGCGTTGACGGCGATGCCGGCGACGAAGTCCAGGTAGCGAGCGCCGTCCTCAGCGATGAGCTCGGACCCTTCTCCGGCAACGAAGAGCGGCCCGACGCGCGCATAGACGCCCAGCAGTGCCGTGGCGTCGGTGGTGGTCAGCGGGAGTGTCACGCGGGTTGGTCGGCGGTAGCGGGAGGAGCCGCAAGGAGGCGGGTGCCGGCGGTGGCGTGCGCGAACATGTCGAGATCGCCAATCCGTACGCCCCGTACACCCGCCCCCAAAGCTTGCGCGGCGGCGCGCAACTTGGCGGCCATGCCGCCGGTCGCAACGCCCCCATCAATCATTGTCTCGATTTCGGCCGCCGCAAGGGTGGGCTGGGTGACGCCTTCGATGGTTACGCCTGGAACATCGGATACGAACAGCAGCTCGTGCGCGCCCAGGGCGGCGGCAATGGCCGCTGCCGCCTGGTCGGCGTTCACGTTGAGGGGCCGCACGGGCGCTGTGAGCGAGGGGGCCACCGGCGCCACCACCGGCGTGAGCCCCGCCAGCAGCAGGCTCTGCAGCAGCGACGCCCGTACGTTGACGATCTCCCCGACCTCACCGAGGACCGTTCCGCTCTGGAGCGGCTGCGCGGTCAGCAGTCCGCCGTCGACGCCCGACAATCCGATCGCATCGAGACCGGCGTCGCGAAGCGCGGTGACGAGGAGCCGATTCATCGGCCCACCGAGCACCATCTCGACCAGCTGGGCGATCTCAGGCGTCGTCACGCGCAGACCGTCACGCTGCTCGACGGGCAGGCCGAGCCGGCGCGACCAGTCGCTCACCGCCCGGCCACCGCCGTGGACGACCACGGCGGGACCGATCGTGCTCAAGGCGCGAGCGCACTCGGCGACCCATTCGGGCCGATCGAGCTCATTGCCGCCGATCTTGACGACGCGCACGTTCAGCATGCGAGCCCCGCCGTCTCGGGAAGTCCGAGCATCACGTTCATGTTCTGAATCGCCTGCCCCGCCGCACCCTTCACGAGATTATCGATCGCGGCGATGACCGTCAGGCGCGGCCGGCGGACGTCGACGACTTCGGCGACGCCGATCGCCACCCGATTGCGGTACACGACGTCCTTGAGGGACGGCAGCGCGCCATGCATCACCTGCACGCACGGCTCGGCGTCGTAGGTGGCGCTGTACAGCCCCTCGGCGGTCGACTGATCGAGCACGCGTGTGAGCGGCACATGAATCGTTTCGAGGATGCCGCGCTTCACCGGCAAGAGATGCGGCGTGAAGACGAGGTCGCCCGTGAACCCGCCCTCGCGCGACAACGACTGCTTCAACTCGGCGAGATGGCGATGCGTGTTCCCGATCGCGTACGCGCGATAGTCCTCGGTGACTTCGCCGAAGAGCAGCTCGCGTTTGGGATTGCGTCCGGCACCCGTGACGCCGGAGGCCGCGTCGATGATGACTTCACGCGACGGATCGATCAGCCCGAGCTGCGCGAGCGGAATCAACGCGAGCAGCGCGGCCGTCGGATAGCACCCCGGATTCGCGACGAGCTCGGCATCGGCGAGGCGCGGGCGAGTGAACTCGGTGAGGCCGTAGACGGCGTCAGGCGACAGCCGGAAGTCGGCCGAGAGATCCACCGTCCGCTTGCCACCGGCGCGTGCCTCGTGGACGTAGCGGGCAGACACGCCGTGCGGGAGCGCCGACAGGATGATCTCGGCCTGCTGCCACGGTGCGTCATCGGCCTTGATGAGCTCGTGCCCGTCGACCCACTCACCTGCGGCCGATTCGGCGGTCGCAAACGCGACCGTGGCGCCCGGATGGCCGTGCACCAGGCGCAGCAGCTCCTGACCGACATAGCCGGACGCACCCAGCACGCCGACCGGGATAGATGCATGATTATTCATTTGGACGGAAAATTATGCAGACGGCGTACCCACCGCAAGATGTCGGGGCGCAGCATACTGTGCCCTTACACCACCCGTTCAAGCCTCGGATTGGGCCGGTACGACCGGCCGACCTTGGCACACGGCTTCCCTTCGAGCATCACGACGTCGGCCGTGAAATCGAACCGTCCCTGGAACAGGCTCGAGCCTACGCCGTACGCGTCGACCGGCACGCCCTGCTCCTCGAACTGGCGGATCTTGTCGACGGTGAAGCCGCCGGACACGACGATCCTCAC
>WNGG01007804.1_pt1 | contig 11836 bp, 10 predicted proteins | sample 5400661 | NCBI WGS metagenome assembly WNGG01 (sample SAMN13153372, study PRJNA577476) | soil metagenome | isolation source: 100 cm soil or saprolite under Garry oak tree replicate 1 | place: USA:California | collected 2016-06-15 | reverse complement strand
AGATTGGTGCCCATCGCGCCATCAAAGACGACGATGCGTTCTTTAAGAGTGTCGAGAAAGCTGGCCATCCTAAATATGAATTCGTCTCAGTCACACGTCGCTTCAGCGAGGTGGATTAAGAGCGCATATTAAACTTCATTAACCGTTTTAACGGTTTTCCGTGTAAGCCGTTAAAACGGCTTCAATTCAAAACACTCTAGCGTCGCCACCTCGCTAAAGCGAAGTGTGAATGACACACGTGGCGAATCGCAAATAACGAAAGCCCCGCGCTGCCAACAACGCGGGGCTTTCATCAAACTGTTTCGAACAACGATTGAAAGACGCCGAGCTGTTTAGCGGTTTGTTTTACGTGGCCGCAAGTCGCCTTAACTCACCACGTTTCTCATCGGTTATTGAAACATCAGCGCCTTGCAGAGTCAAGATAGCCACGCGGTCTTTACCATTTACGATTTACCGTTTACGATTCACCAGTTTACCATTTACCATCTTATTTCATGCGTCGCGTCATCTACCCCGGTTCGTTCGATCCAGTCACCAACGGTCATCTCGACATTATTCAACGCGGGTGCAAGCTCTTCGATGAAATCATCATTGCGGTGCTGGTTAATCCTGACAAGACGCCATTTTTCTCGGTCGCGGAAAGATGCGAAATACTCACCGATGTGCTGAAGGAGATCGACCGCGGCGAATGCAAATTGACTGTTGAGAGTTTTGAAGGGCTGTTAGTTCAGTATGCGGCCGATCGAAACGCCCACGCAATCGTGCGCGGCATTCGTGCGATTTCGGATTATGAATACGAATTGCAGATGGCTTTGATGAATCGACGGCTGGAGCCAAACATTGAAACTGTTTTTATGATGCCTGCCGAGACTTATTCGTACGTGAGTTCGCGTTTAGTCAAAGAAGTATTTCAATTGGGCGCGCGCATCGACGGTTTGGTTCCGCCATTGGTGGAACAACGCATGCGCCAAAAGAAATAGGAATTACTGCTTAGCTCTTTGGTCTTTGCTCTTATGGCAGCCACGAAGTTCTCTTCAAACTTTCAGATATCTGAAAACGTCGCGCAGATGAAAGCGTCATCGACGCTCGCAGCGATGCAAGCGGCAGAGGCGATGCGCGCGGCCGGCGTGGACGTCGTCGATCTCGGCGCGGGCGAACCTGATTTCGACACACCGCAAAACATCAAGGATGCCGCGGCTGAAGCGATGCGCGCCGGCAAAACCAAGTACACGCCAACCGCGGGCACGCGCGAACTTCAACAAGCGATTATCGGAATGTATGGGCGCGACTTTGGCGCAACCTATGAACGCAACGAAGTGATGGCCACGTCTGGCGGCAAGCAAGCGATCTTCAACGCGGTCGTCTCGCTGATCAACCCCGACGATGAAGTTCTGATTCCCAAACCTTTCTGGGTGACGTTTCCTGAAATCGTGACGTTCGCGCGCGGCCGATCGATTTTCATCGAAACAGAAGACAACGGGTTCGTGTTGACGGCCGAAATGGTAAGACGCGCGATCACGCCGAAGACGAAACTAATCATTTTGAACTCGCCGAGCAATCCTTCAGGCCGCGTTATCCCGCCGAGCGAATTCAAATCGATCATGGAAGTGATCGCGGAACACGATCTCTATGCAGTCTCGGACGAATGCTATCTGCGCTTCGTCTATCCTCCCGCAACGGTTTTCAGCGCCGCATCTTTGCCGCCAGAGCTACGCAAACGACTCTGCATCGCCGGATCATTTTCCAAGACTTATGCGATGACCGGTTGGCGCATTGGATATTCGCTGGCGAATGCTGATTGGACGCGCGCGATGCTGAAGGTGCAGAGCCATTCGACGAGCAATGCGACTTCGATCTCGCAAGCAGCGGCCACCGAAGCGCTAAACGGACCGCTGGATTCAGTCGCGACGATGCTCGCCGAATACACCCGCCGCCGCGATTGGTTATTGAACGCCCTGAATGAAATCCCTGGTTTGCGCTGTCCGCAACCTGAAGGCGCGTTCTATGCATTTCCAGATGTCCGCGGCTGTTTGAAAGACGGCGAAACGTCTGATGATTTTGCTAACCAACTGCTGGAGCAGGAACAAACTGTTGTCACTGACGGAGCAGGCTTCGGCGCCGAAGGATTCATCCGGATTTCTTATGCGACTTCATTGGATCGTTTGCAGGAAGGCGTGAAGCGAATTAGAAGAGTGGCTGAGAGCAAGTAACGCAACTTAATTTGCGAAGTGTCAGAGGCCCGACCGTGAGGGAGGGCACCTTGCTGATCTCATGTCGGTATTAGCGGGCGTCGCCCTTGCTTACGCGCGGGCTTCTGACACGCAAATTAACAATTTGCGCTACAAAAAAAGAGGCGGGCTAATTGCCCGCCTCTTTGCTTTCTCGGATCAGCGGCTGAGTTCGATTAGCCGCTCGCTACCGCTCGCGGTTCTGATCAGTACAGATTGAAGTTGTACTCCAACTGCATGTACATTGAAACCGGGTGGCCGTCCTTTGTTGCCGGAACGAATCTAATCTGCCTGGCAGCTGCGATGGCCTTTTCAGTAAGACCATCAGGCAAGCCTGACACGGCGCGAATGTTTGTCACCTGACCGGTCGATGAGAACACGGCTTTGATGATCACTGTTCCTGTGATCTGGTTCTTCCGCGCGGCCTCGGTATATTGAGGTTCTGGCTTTTCCAGAACGCGAGCTCTTGTAGTGACCTCTTTCGGGTTAAATGTCCTGCTGTAGTCAGTGCCGCCACCACCGCCACCGGGACCACCGCCGCCTTCGCGTCGATCGCCGCCACCCGTGTTGCCACCGTTACCCGGGCCGTAACCACCGCCACTACCTGGGCCGACGCCGCCGCCTGTGCCGCTACCGATTCCGTTGCCGGTGCCGGGCCCTGACGAAGCGACAGTCGATTTCGATTTCGGATCGCCGTAGTTAAGCTGTCGCGTATCAGGTGGGAACAGAGCCGGATCAGCATCGAGTGTCGCCGGCATCGGCAACGCCGGATTCTTAATCACTGGCGGATGCGGATCTGGCGCGACGACTTGCGGAATTCGCAAATCAGCCTGTGGCAGTTTTCCAAACGAAGCCGGCGTTTGTTCTTCACGACCGCCGCCGCCACCACCCCCGGCTTTTTCCTGCTTCGGCTTGCTACCGCCGCCATTTCCTTTGGCCATGCCGGCTGTGCCTTCGTCAGGTGTTGGCTGTTCATTCGGAATGTCGGAGATCATCTGGGTTAACTCCAAATCATCATCCTTTGCCAATTCCGCGGCTTTCGCTTGCTGATGTCGATCCCAGAAGAACGCGCCACCTACCACAAGGAACAGCAACGCGAACGATGTGACGATCCCGGAAAGTACGTTGCGCGAATCTGATGGTCGCGCGCCCATGACCGCCGCGCCGCGATCGCGGCTCAACCACGTCGCAAAGATTCCCAGCAACCCAACGAATCCAACCACTGCCACGGCAATCATAGTGCGACGCGAAGGTCCGCCGGCTCCGCTGCGATCAAGTAAAAAGATCGCGCCAACCAAAGCTCCCATCGCTACGACGGAGAGCAGCATCGCGATGACCGCATCGCGACTCGCAAAAAACTTTCCGGCCATCGAGCCGTAGCCCTGAATCGATCGCTTCACAAAACCAAACGGATCGCGTTTGAATTCCGGCCACGTCAGTTGATAGTTGTGGGCGACATTACCAAGCTCGCCGGCGAGTCGCGTGAGCAAACCCGTGTCTTCCAGAATCGTGAGGTGATACTCGCCAATCATTCCGTGCGCAACTGTTGCCGGCATCGTGATCTTCGGCGGCGGAGTGGCCGCCCGTTGATTCGCTGCCCTTACAGTGTCTGACATCGGATACGAAGTTTCGATATCTGCCCGCGTCACTGTCGGAGGCGGCGTGGGCGCCACTGGAACGGCACTTAAAGGCGTTCCGTCAACCGGACAGAAACTAAATCGATCGGCGAATTGCTCCTGGCACGAATTACAAAATTTCATCTTAACTACCTCGCTGTCCCGCTGGGGATCAAGTACTGAACCTAATTGCTCGTTCATGCCGGCCATCGTCTGCTGATACGAGGCCGCTACCCGCTGATCCAAAGACTGGTGAGCTTCGGGCGCGTTCCACTTATTAAGCAAAACACGCAGCTCCTCGTCCTGCATGAACTTCGATTCCGAATTACTCATTGCTAAAACTCTAATTCGTCATGCAGGCGCGGCAACTGCGTTCACGCCCGCTTTACTGTAGCAGTTTCACGGCCAATTCGGAAATACCGATCGAGCCTCGCGCGCAGCTTATCGCGGGCTCGAAACAGCCGCGCTTTCACCGTGTTTGAATCGACGCCGACAACCGCCGCGATCTCTGCCAGTGAAAGCTCTTCATATTCGAAAAGAACCAATGCCTCGCGTTGCAGCGGAGGCAAACTCGCGATCGCGTTTCGAACTTCCGCGGTCAGCTCGCCGTCGAGTACCTGCCGGATCGGCTGATGCCGATCAGAGAGCCGCGGCTCGTTCGGCAATTCCTCGATCGCCGATTCGCGTCCAAACGCCTGATACCGCTTCGCCGCCTGATTCCGCGCCGCGGCATAAAGATAAGTACGCAGCGAAGCCTTTTCTCGATCAAACCGTCGGGGTTCTTTTATCAAACTGAGGAAGCAATCGTGCGCGACGTCTTCCGCCGCCTCCGTCGAACCGAGCATTCGGTAAGCGAACCGAAAAATTGGATCGCGATAACGCTCGTAGAGAATCTGAAACGCTTCGGTGTTGCCGTTCGCGGCTTGTTCCAGCAGCCGCTCGTCTGTTTCCTGGTTGGCCAATCAAAGCGCTCGATCCTGTAGGAACTAGCTTCCTACTGTTGTATTACTGCTAATCGTCAAGAAGTTACGGAAAAAACTTTCCGGGCGTCATGAGTTTTGGTACGAGCCAATTATACTACCGTTTCCCGAGCCTTCGGCTTCGCCGATCTACAGGGGCTTTGATGCGTCAAATCGGGCTCAGGTTGACGAGGTTTATATCGACATCTAAACTCTTTTTTGCCGCATCCCAAGGGGCTTTCAACGACCGTAGGAATTTCAAGAGAAGCCGCCAAATCATAGTGAAATCGCGAAAATCCACCTACACGATCAGTCAACGTCTCTGCTGCCGCCGCCTCTTCACAGTCGCTTTGATGGTCACTTTCCTTTCGCCGGCGCGGGCTCAAGCGAATCTTCCTGAACCGAATCGCGAGCAACTTCTTAACGGGCTGACAATTCTGTTTTCGCCTCGGCCGGGCGACGCGAACGTGCTGCTGAAGTTGCGGATTCACAGCGGAGCCGCGTTCGATTTAGCCGGCAAAGCCGGAACGATGGCGTTGCTCGGGGACGCGCTCTTCCCTGATCCAACGACGAGTGAATACGTGACGGAACAACTCGGCGGGCGCTTGGAAGTATCAACGACGTACGATGCGATCGATGTAACGATCTCCGGCAAGGCGAGCGAGTTGGAACGGATGATCGAATTAATTCGAAACGCAGTCGTGACGACGAATCTCTCTGTTGAGAACGTGACGAGACTCCGTGATGCTCGGATCAAACAATTGTCAGAAACTGCTTCGTCAGCTCCGCAACTTGCCGATCGAGAAATCGCAAAGCGTCTGTTCGGAGTTTTTCCTTACGGAACTCCGGCGAGTGGAACTCCGGAATCGCTCGCAAAAGTCGAACGCGCAGATTTGATGCTGGCACATGAGAGATTTCTTCATTCTGACAATGCCACTTTGATTGTGATCGGCGGCGTTGATAGATCTCGATTAATGCGCGACCTGCGGCAATTGCTTGGTCTATGGCCGAAAGGAGATCGCACCTATCCTGCAACCTTCCGTCAGCCGAACGCGCCCGATGCGCGCGTGTTGCTATTCAATCAGCCTAACGCAAAGAACGCTGAGATTCGCATCGCGGTGCGTGGCTTGGCGCGCTCTGATCGAGATGCAACTGCGGCATCGCTGCTGGCCCAAATCGCGCGCGAGCGCTGGCTAGCTGCGACGCCGGATCTTTCATCGCCCTTTGTGCGACATGAAGCTTACGCGTTGCCGGGAATGTTTGTTTTCGGCGCGAGCGTTCCGACGTCAGCAGCAGCCAAAGCAATTTCCGCCGCACAGGATGTGATGCGGATACTGGCGCAAGACGGACCGACGACAACAGATTTGTCGTGGGTCCCTGCCTCGTCGCTGTGGATGTCGCACCGTCCATCACAGGCCGAGACTCTGGCGGATTCCTGGCTCGATTCCGAAACTTATAAAGTCTCAACATCCAATCTTTCGCTCGATCCGAGTCGGATCACCGCCGCAGATATCCAGCGCGTCGCTACTCGATTATTCAAGGACGCTTCGCCGGCTACAGTCGTCGTCGGCGACGCCGATCAACTAAAGTCCGCGTTCGGCAGCAAAGTCGAGCTCCGCGATGCAAGGCCTAACATCAAAACTCCATCGGATCTTGCGACGCCCGCAAAGAAGCCCTGATTTACAAACCGATCGCAAGCGGCTTGCAACCATTCCGTCAAGCTCATGAGCTTAACTGATTCCGGACAGAGAGATTCAGCACACGATCAAGCTCGGCGGGTGCGAGAAATGTTCGCACGCATCTCGCCTCGATACGATCTGTTGAATCATCTGCTCTCGGCGAACATCGACTCGCGTTGGCGGCGACGAGTCGTCAAAAAGTTGCAGCCGCTATTAGCTGAGAATGCTCGCGTCCTGGATGTCGGTTGCGGCACGGGCGATTTGAGCATCGAGTTGTTTGAAAAAACTGCTGCGCGCGTCGTCGGCGTTGACTTCTGCCGGCCGATGCTGCAACTGGCAAAGCACAAGGCGCCGCGCCTCAAGTTCATCGAGGGCGATGCGCTGAAGCTGCCATTCGCGGACGAGACGTTTGACGGAGTTACGACAGGCTTTGCTTTAAGGAACCTGTCGAGCGTCGAACAAGGCTTGGCGGAATTCAAACGCGTGATGAAACCGCAAGGCTGGCTGGCAATTCTGGAATTTTCGCAGCCGACTGTTCCAGGCGTTCGCCAACTTGTCCGGTTTTATTACCGGCGATTGCTGCCGTGGATCGGCGGTTTGTTAAGCGGTTCGCGAAACGCTTACGAATACTTGCCTGATTCGATCTCGAAATTTCCGGATCAGGAAAAGCTCGCCGGCATGATGCGCGCGGCAGGATTTGAAGAAGTTGAGTTTGAAAATTTGAGCGGCGGCATTGCAGCCCTGCATATGGGCCGCCGTGCGTAGCGCAGCAATGGCATGTTGCGCACTTAAGAGATCTGGCGACGCAAGATTTCGGTCTTGTGCCACAGATTGGTTGCGGCCCTAGTGGCAGCAATCATCAAAACGTAGTATCAGGGGCTCGCCAGGCTGACTTGGATTTGGTTGTCGGGGCCGAATTTGGTTGGCGAAAGCGAGTCCCGGCTACGTTTGCTTTTTTGCCCAAGCACATAGCGGCACTTCCTGTCTATCTGTTATCATCCGCGCTCATTAGACTGTCGCCGTTCACACGTTCCAAGGATGAAGCGTAAATTGTTTGGATTGCTACGCCGGATTGGCTTTCTGATCCTCGTGGTGTGGACGGTCGTCTCGCTCGTCACGATCTTGATCGAGCTTGTCCCCGGCGATCCCGCAGTCGCAGTGCTCGGCGAACAAGCAACGCCGGAACAGTTAGCGCAATTCAGAGCGAAGCACGGTCTGGATCGGCCGCCTTTCTTTTTTGGTTTTCCGAAAGACGAGCAGGGTCAGCGGCATCTTCGCTGGTACGGTCTGGACAATCGTTATGACGATTATTGGGTCGCGATTCTGCACGGCGATTTGGGCAATTCTTTCCGCACTGATCAACCCGTCATCAATCTCATCTTTGAGCGCTATCCAGCGACGATCGAACTGGCGATCGCCGCGATGCTGATCGCGGTGGCGATCGCGATTCCGCTCGGAGTTGTCGCCGGAAAAAATCGCGGCACGCTGCTGGACAACGGCCTGTCAGTGATCGCGCTGGTGGGAATTAGTCTGCCCAGTTTCGTAATCGGGCCGATGCTCGTTTACGTCTTCGCCGTGAAGTTGGGATGGCTTGCGCCGTCGGGAAGATTCGATTGGAGCGACATCATTCTTCCTTCATTCACATTAGGCGCAGCGCTTTCTGCGATCCTGACGCGCATGGTCCGCTCGTCCGTAATCGAAGAATTGGGTGAAGGCTATGTACGAACCGCGCGCGCAAAAGGTTTGAGCGAGCGGGCCGTCGTTTACAAGCACGTATTAAAGAATGGTTTGATTCCCGTCGTCACCGTGCTGGGCCTGCAACTCGGAGTCTTGCTCGCCGGCGCGATCATTACGGAGAAGATTTTTGGCTGGCCTGGTCTTGGGTTGTTGCTCGTCGAGGACGGCATCGGCAAGCGCGACTATCGCATCGTCCAGGGGTGTGTGCTTGCGATTAGCACCACATATATCATCGCAAATACTTTGACCGATATGATTTATCGTTGGCTCGATCCGCGGATCAGAGTTTCGTAATGGAGCGCGGGCATCCTGCCCGCATGAGCGCGAAGCGCGAACGATCGCGCAGTCATACTCGATGAACAGACTCGCAATCATCGGCATCGCAATCGTCGCTATCTTCGTCCTCGTGGCGATCTTTGCTCCCTGGATCGCGCACTACGATGTCGGCTCGACCAATCTCGCGATGCGTTACATGCCGCCCAGCGCAGCGTATTGGTTCGGCACTGACTCGACGGGCCGCGATATTTTTTCGCGTGTCGTCTTCGGCGCGCGCATCTCGCTGGAAGTCGGCGTTGTCGTCGTCGCTGTTTCGGCGTTCGTCGGCACATTGATCGGAGCCGTCGCCGGTTATTATGGCAAATGGGTTGACGCGGTGTTGTCCGGTTATGTGTTCAATGTGTTCCTCGCTTTTCCGGGATTGCTGCTGGCGATCGCTCTGGTTGCATTTCTTGGCGCTGGTCTTAACAAGTTGATCTTCGCGCTTTGCATCATCGGCTGGGTCGGCTACGCGCGTCTGATTCGTGCGCAAGTTTTGAAAGTGCGCGAATATGATTTTGTGCAAGCCGCGCGCGCGCTGGGCGCAGGAGACTTTCGCATTCTCTTCGTTCACATTCTGCCGAACGCCATTCAACCCTTGATTGTGCAAGCGAGTTTGGGAATGGCGGGCGCGGTTCTCTCAGAAGCCTCGCTTTCGTTTCTCGGTTTGGGAGTTCCGCCACCTGCGCCATCCTGGGGCGTGATGATCGAAGAAGCTCGCGATCTCTCGACTTTACAGGCCGCGCCTCATGCATTGATCTTTCCCGGGCTCGCGATTGCACTGACAGTGCTCGCCTTCAACTTTATCGGTGACGGTCTGCGCGAGTATCTCGATCCGCGCCAGCGACGGCGATAACAGGAAGCCGGCCGAAACAAAAGCAATCGCCATCTCTGTCGATCGTTTATCGAAGACCTATCCCAGTGTGTCGCGAGTATTTCGCGCATCCTGCCGCCGACTTATGGTTTGGATGGAATTCGACGAGTCTTGATCGAGGGACAGACCCTCGCACAAGTGCAGCAACCGCTGATAACGCTGCTAGTTTTTTTGATTGTCCTGCTGCCGTTTTCGCTTTGGGTGTTTGGCCGCGCGGTCAGGAAAGCGAAACGCGAAGGAAGTTTGATTCAATATTAATCGGCCACAGATTCACACAGATATACACAGATGGGAACGATTCGAAGGGGCTTGCTTTCTCTTTATCCGTGTAAATCTGTGGCTAGTCTTTCCGCGCAATCGTCGGCGCGGTTGCATAGCTGTCGCGCGCGCGCACCACGAGATTTGGGTAGCGCACCTTCACTCTGATCGAACGCTGAGCGTCGCCGGAGTTTTCTTTCGGAAAGTAACCCAGCGTGTACTGCACTGAGAGTTCAGCCGTGATGGCTTCGAACGCCGGCCCAACATCGCGCAGATCGTCAGCGCGGTAATAACGCCCGCCAGTCTTGTCAGCGAGCGCGCGCATGTACGGTTCGCTAAGCGCATAACCTTTCATCAATCGCTCTTGAACTTTTCGTCTCGCCTTCTCACTCTTAATTGCGCTGAGACGCTGGGTCATCTGCGGCAGCGTATTGTATTGAACCGTGTAGATAAGCACGTCCTGCTCGGCAATGTCATCAACGGTGCTCTTGAGTGTCGTCACGCTGCTTTGATCGACGCCGTCACTCATCAGCACGATCGCTTTGCGGCCGGGAATTTGCGCCATTTGTTTCACGGCGAATGCCACGGCGTCATAGAGCACTGTGCCATCAGTCACCGCGGGAATGTGAAGCTTTGTTTGGCGAATCGCGCTGACGCTTGTAGGTTCAGCCAGCACGTTAATCTTGCCGTCGAAAGCTATCGCCATCAGGCGATCGTTGTATCTCAACCGGCTTACGAACGTGTTTGCGGCGTCGCGAATTTGCGAAAGCTGATATTGCGTCGATCCACTTACGTCCAACAATAGAGCAACCGTGAATGGCTTTTCGATCGATCCAAAATAGGCGACGTTCTGTTCGACACCGTCTTCATAAATGCGAAAATCTTCTTTGCGCAGATTCGGGATGTAACGGCCATTGCGATCCATTACGACCGCGGGAATCGTGACCAGCGTCGGGCTCACGCGCGAGCCACTACGATTAGTTGCAATCCTCTCCGGTTCGCGGCTCGGATACGAATCGCTTGAGCGAAGCACCGGCGGCCGGCGCGTTGGATCAGGCGATTGAGCTTGCGCGGCGGTCGTTCCACAGAGGAACGTCAGAAGCAATAAAAATGTCGCGGTCTTGAGTCTTATCATCGGGGTTTCCACATCCAGGAAGGCCATCGCACGGCTAATTCGATTATTTCATCGGCAATTACAGGTACTTAAAACGACGAAAACCTCCGGTATTTCAAAGGAATACCGAGGCTCGCTGGTTTCCCTGAGATTCCGCCAAATGGGTCCGCCAAGTCGCGCGGTCCGCCTCCTTTGTCCCTTCTCCCTTTACGCACTTCCCCTTTACCCTTTACCCTATGCTTCATGTTTCGCATCGTCCGATATTTCGTTTACGCCATCAGCGGGATTCTCCTCGGCGGTCTAATCTTCGAAGCGGCCACACTTCCGCGCGTCTCGACGCTGCGCGACGAAAATCCGGCGACCACGTCGATGATCGAGACGCGAATTCGCGAAGCTGAACGCAACGGCCAGCAACCGAAGCGCGTGCAAATTTGGGTGTCGCTCGACAAGATTTCTCCACAACTTCAACGGGCCGTGATCGCCGGCGAAGACACAAACTTCGCAACGCATCACGGCTTCGATTATGAAGCGATTCAGCGCGCGTGGGACCAGGCGCAGAAAGAAGCTGATAAAGAAGCGAAGCAGGAAGGTGAGAACGATTCGTGGTTGCCAAACATGCCGGACTTCAAGCGAGGAGCATCGACGATCTCGCAGCAGCTTGCAAAGAATCTGTACCTATCCAGCGAACGTTCGTTCATGCGCAAAGGTCAGGAAGCGATCATCACGTACTTTATGGAGCGCGATCTTTCAAAGCGTCGCATCCTTGAACTCTATTTGAACGTGATCGAATGGGGCGATGGCATCTACGGCGCCGAAGCCGCGTCGCAATATTACTTTCACAAACCGGCGGCGAACCTGAACGCGCGTGAAGGCGCGTTTCTCTCAGCGATGATTCCGAATCCGCGCACGGTCTTCAATCCGCAAGTAAATCCCAAGCGCGTAGCGCGACGACAGCGAATAATTCTGAGGTTGATGCCGGGCGTGAGGATGCCGCAAGGCACAGGGTGACGCAATTGAACGATCGTTATGATCCGGAGCCTCGTTGGCCTGCAGCCA